>Ga0307294_10000294_pt1 | contig 12324 bp, 20 predicted proteins | sample ER_DNA_151_FD_194468 | JGI IMG/M metagenome (GOLD analysis project Ga0307294, IMG submission 194468) | Bulk soil microbial communities from the East River watershed near Crested Butte, Colorado, United States - ER_DNA_151 | ecosystem: Environmental > Terrestrial > Soil > Floodplain | place... | reverse complement strand
CGCAGCGTTCGAGGTCAACTGGCCGAGGCCCCCCGAAGAGGAGGGCGACAAGTCGTGAGTCGTGGTTCCGAGATCAACGACGAGACCATCCACATCATGCGCCAGCAACGAGAGGACGGGCGCACGATGAAGTCCATCGCCGAGGAACACGGCGTGTCCATCTCTGCCGTGCAGTGGCACACCACGCCCTACGTACCTGAGCGGCTTGGCGTTGACATCTGGCCGCTGTTCAACAAGCTCATCGACTTGGCGTGGAAGCTCCATCCAGACGACCTCATGTCGGTATGGGTCTGCCCCAGGGGCGACCACGTAACGGCAGTGCACAAGCGAGACGACGCCACGGGTTGCACGAGGCATGACGAACCGCTTGTCGAGGTGGCGATGGTTCGGGGCCTCCCAGGAATGAAGAGGGGCTATCGCTCATGATCGTCGACATCCAACGCCGCATCCGTGAGGTGGGCCGCATCCGGTTGGGCTCACAGGTCCCGTCCCGTAACGGGACCCGACCGAAGGCGCTCGACACCTTCCGGCTCACGTCCCCTGACCGTGCGGTCATCGAAGCGGTGGCCGCCATCTACGGGGGCACGGTCGCCGAGTGGGACAACAACGGGGCCACCCAGTACGAGGTGTTCACCACGTCCCCCATGTTGCGCATCGCCCTGCCGCCCAACCCCAGTGATCTCGGCTGGTCGCAGTTCTATGAGCAGTGGGCGAAGGGCTACTGCACCCGGCGCTGTAGCGGCGTGCACGACGAGATCCGCGAAGCGCCCTGTGACTGCGACCCCGACAACCGCACCTGCAAACCCACCTCCCGCCTGTCCGTCCTGCTACCCGACGTCGCTGGCCTGGGTGTGTGGCGGTTGGAGACGCACGGTTGGAACGCTGCGGTTGAGCTCGCGGGGGCCATCCATCTGATCGAAGCGTTGGCAGGTGCTGCGGCGATCGTCCCGGCCCGCCTGCGCATCGACGCCCGCCAACAGAAGGTGATCGTGAAGGGCAAGCCGGAGGTGCGGGATTTCATTGTGCCGGTCATCGACTTGGACGTGTCGATCGCTGGTGTGCAGTCCCTCGCTGCCGGGGCCACGACCCCGGTAGCGATCGACGAGGGGGGCTGGCGGCCGGTGCCTGAGCTTGAGGCCCCGGTGGGGCTCACCGTTGAGTCCCAGTTGGCCGCCCTCGACGCCCCGAAACCCCCGGCCAAGAAGCGAGCGAACGCTGCGGCCCCCCTACCGGCGACGGGCACGGCTCCCCGTAAGGCGGCGGAGGTGGACGCCCAGGTGTGTTCGCAGTGCGGCAAACCGTATGGGGCGGAACCGTTGCGTAAGAACCCGGTGGGCGGTGTCGGCCAGTCCCGGTTCATCCACAAGGCATGTCCCGGTACGACACCCGAGCCGGAGCCCGAACCGGTGGCAGCGCCTGCCACGCCACCCCCTGCGACGGGTGCGGCGATGTCGGCCACCCAGCACGCCAAGGTCATGGCCGTCTCCGCGAAGACGTTCCCGGCCGGCGAACGCAAGGGCCCCGAAGCGGACTCGTGGCGGCGGCGCAACACGTTGACGTTGTGCGACATGTTGGGCATCCCCGGGCTCACATCCCGGGCGCAACTGTCGAAGGCTCAGGCGTCCACGTTGATCGACGCTCTCGTGCAGATCGAAGCCGGGGCGTGGGTGTGGCAGGTCGGAGACGACGACCACTGCCAGCTCATCGACAACGAGTCCGGCGAACTGTTGGGCAACGAACCGCTACGGGGGGACGACCGGTGAGCTTCGCTGACCTACCAGGCTGGCGCAGCCTGCAACTCGACGACGTCAAACAATGGCTGGCCGAAACCGACGACGTCGACGTGATCGCCGACGCCCTACGGATGCTCATCAAGATCATGCCGTCCGGCCGGAACCGGGGGGCCCGCGACATCGACGAGGTGATGCGCCGGGCCGAACGCCGGCTAGCCGAACTGGTGCGGGCCGGACAGGCCGCCGGGGAGATCGGCACCACCAGCGGCGACGGTGTGCCCCGCCGGCCCCGCGACATCATCGAACGGCACGTCCTGCACTACGGCTACGTCATGTTCGACGGTGTCAGCCGCGAGCAGTTCGAAGACGCGATCGCCCAGGCCCGACAGTTCGGCACGATCAGCCGCACCGCGATGGACGACATCCTCCACGACGGGGCCCGCCGCCCCAAGATGTACCGGGGGACAGCGGTGGGCACGAAACGGCGGGTCGCTCAGATCAGCGACATGGCTGAGCGGGGTTTGACGTCGCATCAGATCGCCGCCGAGATCGGGTGGAACCGGCGGTACCTGATGGAGTTTGTTCGCCGCCACAAGATCCTGTTGGTCGACCGGTCCCGCAGCACCCCCAAATCGGTGCGGGTCACCCAGATCCGCAACTTGGCGGACACGGGGCATCGGGCCGCGCAGATCGCCCAGATGATCGGCATCGCCGAGGAGCGGGTGCGGCGTCTCGCCGCCGGAGCCGGCATCGAGCTGTCCGACACCCGTCTCGGCTCGGTGCGAACAGTCGACGCCAACCGGGTGCTGTCCGAGTCGACGTCGACGCTCGAAGGCATCGCCATGGCGATCGGTCTCATCGACACCGACGACCTCGACCCCGAACGCATCGAAGGGTGGGCGGCCTCACTCAAAGACTCGATCCGAACCCTGCAACACCTACACAAGGAGCTAACCCGATGACTGAACCTACCGAAGCGACCGCACCGCCACCGGACCCGAAGGGGCGCATCAAACGAGACGCCGCCCTCCGGTGGGTTCCGATCAACTTGATGCGGGTGTCGTCGCTCGCGCAACGCAACATCAACGACTCCCGCGTCGAGCACCTGCGGGTCAACTTCAACCCCGAAGATTTGGGCACGCTCACCGTGTCGTTGCGCGACAACTTCTACTGGGTGATCGACGGCCAGCACCGCGTGGAGATGTTGCGTCAAGTCGGTTGGGGTGACCAGTCGATCCAATGCTGGGTGTACGAGGGGTTGACCGAGGAGGAAGAGGCCGACAAGTTCCTCACGCTCAACGACAGCCTGCTGGTGCCGGCGCTACCCAAGTTCAAGGTGGGCGTCACCGCCGGCCGGGCCGATGAGGTCGCGGTCGACGAGATCGTGCGCTCGTTGGATCTGGTCGTGTCGCGCGACAAGATCCCCGGCGCGGTCATGGCGGTCGGCACCCTGTTGCGCATCTACCGCCGGGCCGGCGGCGGCCCCCTGCGGCGCACCCTGTTGATCATCCGAGAGGCGTACGGCGACGAGGGCTTCGAGGCGCCCGTGATCGACGGTTTGGGTCTGCTGGTGGACCGCTACAACGGGCAGCTCGACGACGACGCCGCCACCCAGGCGCTACGCAACGCTCACGGTGGGGTGGCTGGTCTGTTGAACCGGGCTGAGCATCTGCGCCGCTCGACCGGGAACGCCAAAGGCCACTGTGTGGCCGCGGCGGCCGTTGACATCTTGAACCGCTCAGCGAAGGGGAAGCGTCTGCCGTCGTGGTGGCAGGCCCCGAAACCGAAGCGCACCGTCGTGTCGTCCGGCAAAAATGTTGGTTCCCCTAAGGCACCCGTCAAGGTCGAGTCGTGAACCGGCAGGTGTGTGGCATCGACCTGTCCCTGCGGGCCACCGGGATCGCCCACTGCAACGGTGTCGTCGAAGTGTTCACCCCCACCCACGACGGGGCGTCCAACGCCGGCATGGACCGGCTGTGTGAGATCCGTGACCACGTCATCGAAGCGGTCGTTGTCGACACCGAGCTGGCGATCATCGAAGCGTTGGCGTTCGACGCGCATGACACCAACCGGTGGGGGGCGCAACTCGCCGGGATCGTGCGGGCCGGTCTCTACGACCAGGAGGTGCCGTTCCTGTTGGTTGTGCCCGGCACGCTCAAGAAGTACGCCACCGGCAACGGGAGGGCCGGTAAGGACCAGATGACCAACGCCGCCCAGAAGCGCCTCAAATATGAGGGCTACGACAACAACGAGGCCGACGCCCTGTGGTTGCGGGCCATCGGGCTCGACCTGTTGGGTGACCCTGTCGTCGAGCTACCGAAAGCCAACCGGGAGGCGATCACCCTGTTGCGCCAGCGACGCCCGGTGGTGCGCCCATGAGCCTGTTCCCCGACGAGTACCCCGACGACCCTGAGCCGGCAACCCAGCGGCGTTCATGTTGCGAACACCTCGAAGCCCCCGACGGGATCGCGGACCTCACATGGCGCCTCGCCCACAGTTTCGCTCACACCCGTTCACCGGTCGGGCCCAACAGTCTCGCGGGGCTCGCTGGCTGTCGCCCCAAAGAAGCCCTCTCCGCGCTGGTGCACGCCGAGGGCGCCGGGTGGATGCGAGCTGTTCTCCCCGAGCCATACCAGAAGAACCCGCCGCCCCTCTGGTTGGGCCGCCTGTCGCAAAGGAGCTAACCCATGCACCATCTCAACGCCCTCGACGAGCGTCGCCGCACCCGGGAGACCACGATCCTGCGGCGAGAGAACCTGCTGTTGCGTTCCCTGGTCGAGTCGATGGCCATCGGGTTGACGGTCGACGAGATGCCCGAACCCGAAGCCCTGATGCTCAACGAGATCTTGGACTCGATATGAACGCCCTCGACGACGACCGCCTCGCTGAGCTGATCGCCGAAGGCTTGTACTACCGCAGTGTCGCCACGTTCGACGACGCCCCCCAGTGGGCCGACGTGTGGGGCGAGACCCGCAGCCATTGGCGGGAGATCGCCCGGGTCGCCGTGGACGCGGTACGGACCGCGGATGGTGCCACGACGTGAACGACCGCCAGCGCATCCGCCTGGCCCAGGTCGCAGGAGAACGCCTCACGCTGCTCGCCGACGCCCTCGACACGGTCGTGGCCGGCGACACCGTCATGGGGCGCCTGCGCGACCAGCAAGGGCCACTCAGGGCACGCTCCTATGAGCCGTCCAGCCGATCGGGCCGCCACGACGCCGCCTTCGCGGCCGCCACCCACACCGACCAGGCCGTCAGAGACGAGACCGAGTTGGACCGCAAGCTCAAAGCGATCGCCCGGGAGGTGCGGGCCTGCTGGGAGATCATCGGTCGCTACCCGCCCGCGCACCGGGCGACCGCCACCGACCGGGCCGGGTTGATCCGCGAGAACAGCAAAGACCCGTGCTGCGAATCGTGCGCCCGCACCAACGGCCCCGACGGGGTCGCCCGCTGGGAACCGGTACGCCCCGCCTCGTTCCACCCGACGACCGTCGGCGACCGCATCGACGAAGCCATGTGGCTGTGCACCTGGTGCTACTCGGTGACCCGGCGCTGGGGTCGCCTGCCCACCCCGAAAGAGCTGGAACGCCACCACCGGGGCTCGATCGTCCCGTGGCCCATCGACGTGCCCAGGCCCCAATGAGTGGCCGTTGGAGCTATCACGACGCCGCCCACCTCATCCCCGTAGATGCCGAAGCTGAACGTGACACCGCGGGCATCGCCATCGTGTCCGGCGAACAAGCCGAAGCGATCGTCGAGATGACCGGGCCCGACTCGTTCCACGATCCCGTGCTGTACGAGATCGTGGTGTGCGCCGCGCAACTGCCCGGCTACATCGTCGACGGCGATGAACAGTGGGCGGCCGCGCGGGAGGCCGGCGACCACCGCCTGGTCGTGCACGAAGCCCAAGCCCGGGCCGAAGCGATCGCCGAAGCGACCGGCATCGAGCTGGCATACCTCACGAAACTGGTCGTGGAACGCGGCACCGTACGGTTCACCGATGACCTGCGGGACCGTCTCGACGAGGCATCGGTGGCCCGCATCCACAACCGGTGGTATGTCGACCAGTTGGCCCAACACGGCGTCGACGTCGCTTGGCTCACCGAGCTGGACGCCCGGCTCAACGAGATCGCCATGGGGTTGCTACAGGCCGCCACCGGGGTGGGTGCGTTGCTCAGTGGCCACGGTTCCGAAGCCGACGTCATCGACGCCCTACTAGACGCCGGCCTCTACGTGGGTGTCGGCCGGGATGAGATCGCCGAGGCCGTGCTGGCCGCCACCGAAAGGGGAGACCCGTGACCGACTACGCCGAAGAGATCGCCCGCCAGGCCAAAGGAGAAGAACCGTGGACTGAGCCCGTCCCCTTCGGTTACGGGCACCAGGTCCCCGTGTTCCCCGCCCAACGCCTGCCGCTGTGGCTACACGACTACGTGATGGCCATGAGCACGGCGTTGCAGGTCCCCGTCGACATGCCCGCCATGCTGGTCCTCGCTGTGCTCGCCGCCGCCGCCGGGGGACGGTGCGTCGTCGAGATCCGTCAAGGCTGGCGGGAACCGCTCAACCTGTACTGCGCCGTGGCCATGCCGTCGGGGGCGAGGAAGACCCCCGTGTTCCAGCGGGCCATCAAACCGTTGGAGCGAGCCGAGATCGTCGCCGCCGAGACGGCCCTGCCGTTGGTGCTCGAAGCCAAGGCCCGCCACAAGGCCGCCGAAGCCAAAGCCGCCAAAGCCATGGACGACGTCGGTCGAGCCAAGAAAGAAGCCGAAGAGGAAGCCGTCCACTTCGCCACCCAGCAGGCGCTCATGGCCGAAGCGATCGTCGTTCCGTCGATGCCCCGGTTCCTGGCCGACGACGCCACCCCCGAAGCGTTGGCCACGCTCATGTGCGAACAGCAGGGCCGGCTCGCCATGTTCTCCGATGAGGGCGAAGTGTTCTCCATGATGTCGGGCCGCTACTCGACGTCGGGTCCCAACCTGGGGATCTACCTGAAGGCACACGTTGGTTCGCCGCTGCGAGTGGACCGCAAGGGCCGGGCCCCCGAGTTCATCCAGAACCCGGCCCTCACGTTGGGGCTCACCATCCAACCGGCCATGCTCGCCGGTATCGCCGGCATCGACGGCGCCCGGGGCCGGGGCCTGCTCGGACGGTTCCTGTGGTCTGTCCCCCAGTCCAACGTGGGCGAGCGGGAGACGGCAGTGACCCCGATCCCCGACGACCTCGAAGAGGCGTACATCGACGAGATACAGATCCTCGTGCAAACCCTGTCGGGTTGGGGTGGCGACCCGGCCGTGCTGGTGTTCACCCCCGAAGCCGACCGGGCGTTGTTGAACTTTCAGCAGGCGTTGGAGCCCCGCTTGGGGCTGGCCGGCGACCTGGGCCACATGGCCGATTGGGCGTCGAAGCTCGCCGGGCACGTCGCTCGCATCGCCGGCCTGTTGCATCTGGCGGCGAACGTGCGCACGGGCTGGCAGCGGCCGGTGCAGGTGGAGACGGTCAACGACGCCATCCGTATCGGCCACTACCTGGTGGCGCACGCCCGGATCGCGTTCGAGGCGATGGTGATGGGTCCGGTGGTGAACGACGCCGCCGCGTTGTTGAGCTGGGTGGGGGACCGCACGTCGTTCACCCGACGGGAGGCGTACCACTCGAACACGTACCGGTGGCCTCATGCGGCGGATGTGGACCCGGCGTTGCAGCTGTTGGAGGACCACGATTTCATCCGCAAGGTGCCCCAGAAGCCGACCACTGGCCGTGGTAGGCCGCCGTCTCCGAAATACATCGTGAATCCACAACTTGGGGGGTAGCGGGGTACTGGCCCCACATACGTTTACTCCAGAAATCGATTAATGGAGTAAACGTATATGCGGCCATGCGAATTGGCCGGCGAAACGGCGTCTCACCCACCGTGACCGAAACTGCCCCCCAGACGCGAACGAGGGGCCCTCCCGACCAGGCCCCGAACGCCTGGCGAGGAGAAGCCCCTCAGCCCGATTACCTACCAGCGAGCCAAGGTACCAGCCCCGAACGGTGGTACCCCGCATCACCAGATCATGATCGGCAACTTCGCCGACGACTTGAGGATCTTCAGCGGTTGATCAGCGGTTGTTGCACTCGCTGTGCGTGCCGCCCCGGGCCAGACACTCGACGTAGATCTTGGCGTCGGCCTTGGACTGTTCCCGGTAGGCGTTGCCGACGTAGAAGCTGATCCCCATCATCACGATCAGGGCGCACACGCCGAACAGGGTGATCTTGAACCAGGTCTCGTAGGGGTTGCGGGTGGGGGTCTCGGTGGTGGTGTCGGTCATGGTGAACAAGTCGGCGGGCTTGCCCCCCGAGTTGAGGTGTTACCGGGGGTAGCATCGGGGGCGACAGGAGGGACGCCCCATGCGAGAGATGACCTACTTCCCGCTGTTGCAGTCCTACCCGAAGACGTCGGGCTACGGATACAGGATCGACCCGATCACCGGGGCCCAAGGCTCGTTCCACGGTGGCGTCGACTACGGGGTCGGGTGGGGCGAACCGCTCATCGCCCCCTGGGACGGTGTCGTCACGACCGGATACGAGTCGGGTGCCGGCAACTGGCTGTGGTGCGACGCCGGAGGCGACCGGTTCAAGTCGTTCCACCACGACAGTTTCGCCGTGCACTCCGGGGCCTGGGTCAGCGCCGGCCAGACCATCGGCTACATCGACTCGACCGGCTCATCGACCGGCTCCCACGCCCATCTGGAGCTGTGGGAGAACGGCACCCGCATCGACCCGACCGGCTATTTGGACAGGGCGCCGCTACTGCATCACACGCCCGGAACTGGAGATGACGAGATGACCGAGGCCGATTGGAACCAGATGCGGATGATCATCAGCAACGCGCTGGTGAGCAAGTTCGCTACGCACAGCACGCCCCACATCCTGTTCACCGACAACAACGGGCAGTTCACGGTGGCGCTCGTCGACGGCGTGCCCCACCGGCTCAACATGAGCGAACCGGCCGAGGTGACCCTGGCGCAGAAGGTGGGTCTCATCGCCCCGCAGAAACCCATGAACCCGCCGGCCGCCAGCCCCTCGGCGTTCAACGTGGACGACCTCACCGATGATGAGCGCCGGGTCCTCTACAACTACCCGGTGGTCGAGCGGTGAGCGTGGGTGTCGGGTGCCCGTAGAAAACGCCACCACCCCACCGGATTCCTGAACCGTGGCTGAGGATGAGCCGAGTGTGTGGGACCGGCCGATCCCCGCTGTCGTCCTTCAGCTCGTCGGCCTCACCTGTCTGCTCACCGCCACCGCCGTGTTGTTCGACGGCTGGTATGTCATCGGTGTGCTGGGCTTGGCTCTCGTGTTCGGACGCACCGACGAGATCAACGACGCCCTCGTGCTGATCCGCCATCTCATACACCACCGCCGCGGCGACACACCCGACTAGGCTGGGATCTCCCCCCCGCCCCGCACCTTCCCACCTCGGGGCACGCACCACCGGCACCCGTCGCCCCGTGAGCCACACTCCGGGGCGACGGCCCGCGTCTGGGACTAGTGTCGAGCCACATGGACCCGAACCCATGCGAGCAGTAGATGAAAGCCGACCCACCTACCATCTCCGTCTGGCTCTCCATCGCCGGCATCACCATCGCCACGATCAGCTTCGGCCTCGCCGCCTACCACGGCATCGAATGGGCGCTACTGCCCTTCACCGTGATCCTCGGCGCCAACGTCGTGATGGGCCTGGCCAACTCTTGGCGGTGGCGGTACCGGCCCGGCCGTGAACCCACCCCACCCACCAACGTGCGCATCCGCACCCGGTGGGGTGTCGAGATCCCCGTGCAATGCGTGTACGTCGGATGCTTCGACGGCATCCACCGCTGGGAGGTGATCCGCCCCCACGGTGTCAACACCCCCTTCGATGTCGCCGAGATGAAAGTCGAACGCCTGCCCGGCAGGACCGCGATCGCCCTGTTCGAGGAGCCGAAGCCATGAACGACATCTTCGACGTCGGCCACCAGCACACCCGCGAAGGCGGCGAATGGGTGTTCAGCGAAGGCTTGTGCGTCACCTGCGGGGAACCCGCCACCATCGGATCGTGGTGCCGATGGCATCACCCAGCCCAAGCCAACCCGGGAGATTTGGAGATGACCGTCGACGAGCTGCGGGCCGCCGTCGCCGAGTTGCAGCGTCACCTCGAATCCCGGGACCGGTGTGTGCGCTGCGGCGCCCCCCTTGTCGACGGGATTGAACGCGCCACCGGGGTGTGCCGCAACTGCCGAATCCTGGGAACCAACTATGGCCACACCTGACCTGCCGCCGTGCGCCATGGTTGAGACCGACGGGATCGAAGGCCCGACGTTCCGTCCCGTCGAAGCCCCACCGTGCGGCCACCGGCTCGACATCGACGACCGCAACGTGCACCTCGTCTGTGATCACCTGCCCGGCCACCATGCGAGAGGCGCCAAGCACCGGGCTGTTATCGACGCCACCGCCGGTTACGCCCTGTACTGGTGCTGGGACGACTGCGCCAACAAATGCGAGCACGTGCTCGCCAACTGCCTCGCCGAGATCCAAGCCGACATCAGAAAGGGATGGGCCGATGGGTGACGTGGACCCGACCGGGGATCGGACATGGCGGGGGGACAACCAGCCGAAGGTGTACTTCGCGGACCTGCGCCACGAGGTTGAGCTCGCGGCCCGCCGCCACGCCGAACTGTCCGAACACGCCGACGAGATCATCGCCGAACGAGACCGGCTGCGGGCGGTCGTGGAAGATGCCGCGTACGTGTTGGGCGCCGAGGAGATGGACTACGACCAATGGTGCGGCCTGCTCGGACGGGTGCAAGCCGCTCTTGGCGTAAGCCCGGAGGCGACCGATGGATGAGCACGTCTCGCCGATCGACGGTCACCGCCACTACGGCGACGCCGGCCGGGCCGAGTGCGCGGTGTGCTGCCTGGAGGCCGAACGGGATCACTGGCGGGTGCTTGCTCGCCGTGAGGCAGCCGAGCGGGACCGGCTGCGGGCGATCGTGGAGGCGGTGCGGCACTTCATCGCCTTGCAGGTCACGGACGGCCACCCCCCGGAGGACGACGCTGCCGCGTGGGAGCGGATGATCGCCAGCCTTGAACAGCTTGACGTAAGCCCGGATAGCGGCACCCACTCCGAAGAGCCTGCGAGAGACCCAGGACCCTGACACACGACGAGGTCGTCGACCATGGAGCAACTACATCTGTTTGAAAAACCACTTTGCACGATCTCGTCGACTTGGTTCCCGAGCAGATCTAACAGGACGAGGGAGTCGTTGCCGCCGCTGAAAAGTAGGAACGTTCGGGACGGCTGATGTTCGGCCCTGACCTTTTCCATGATGTCGACGGTTTCGGCCATGACGACATCAACGTCAACACCGGTATCGGCATCCCCGAAACCACGGCGTTCGCCCGGCGGGTCGCCGGCCGCTACCAGGCGCCGTTCACTGAACTGTCACCGCCCGACCCCTACGAATGGCTGGTGCTCAACAAGTGGGGTGGGTTGCCCGGACCCGGCGCCCACTACCTCACGTACCAGCGGCTCAAAGAACGCTGCGTCGAGGAAGTCCTACGTCGACACCGCCGCTACCGGGGTGAACGGTTCCTGCTGATCACCGGGGTCCGACAAGCCGAGTCCCGTCGACGCATGGGCTACAAAGATCCCGTCAACCGCACCGGGGGCAGAGTGTGGGTCAACCCCCTGCTGTACTGGTCGAACGCCAACATGGCCGAGTACCGCACCGGCCAGACACTGCCCACCAACGAGGTCGCCGTCCACCTCCACATGTCAGGCGAATGCCTGTGTGGGGCGATGGCCAGCCAAGGCCCCGCCCGGGAAGAACGAGCGATGATCCGGTTCTTCTACCCGGGCTTCGACCAACGGCTGTCGGCCCTCGAAGCGCAGTGCCGGGCCAAAGGGTTGCGCTGGTGCGAGTGGGGTGTGCGGCGCGAGGCCGAACCGCAACCCATCGGTGAGATGTGCACGTCATGCGAGCACCGCCAACTGTCCCTGCTCGACGAGGACCCCGTCGGGATCGTTGACGTTGCCCTACCTACCGAACCCCCGGAGGTTCACGATGCCTAGAGGCCCGTGGAAGTGGAGGCCGTGGACACAGGAGAGGACCCGCCGGTCCATCGCGGCGTTCCTGTGGGCGTTGCACGACCTGGGCGGCGAGGTCACCGACGAACACGGCCGGGTGCCGGCACGGATCGCCGAGCATGCCGCCGAGATGGGCATGCCGCTCGACCCGACCATCAACCGGTCCCAGATGCTCACGTCACTCGACAGCATCGGTTACGTGGGCTGTATCGCCCGGGACATGGGCGCCAAGAAGACGTACAAGATCACGTTGCTGTTGGCCGACGACGAGATGCCACCACGACCCGCACCCCAACCCGAACCAGTACCGGAGCCCGAGCCGGAACGGCCCCTCACACTCGTGGCGCCACCCGAACCGGACCTGCCCGCCGTGGTCGCCCAAGCCACCGAGGACCCCGTCAACGCGCTACTGGAGATTCAGAAGCTGGCCATGGGTGCTGTCATGGGGCTCACCCGCGATGGCGGTGGACATGACAGCGACACCGACGGGGAA
>Ga0307294_10000293_pt1 | contig 12325 bp, 10 predicted proteins | sample ER_DNA_151_FD_194468 | JGI IMG/M metagenome (GOLD analysis project Ga0307294, IMG submission 194468) | Bulk soil microbial communities from the East River watershed near Crested Butte, Colorado, United States - ER_DNA_151 | ecosystem: Environmental > Terrestrial > Soil > Floodplain | place... | reverse complement strand
AGCGGGGGTATCGTCCGTACTTGACCCTAGTGTTCCAGGTTCATGATGGTAGCTTGTCCTCGTTCGCAACACGACCGGTGAGGATGCAATGGGATGGTTTGACCGGCTGTTTGGAAAAACCCCTGGGTCTACCGGGCAGTTCTTTGCCAAATTCAGAAGGAAATCATGGGCACCGACCGATCCTGATCTTTGGAAGATTGCCAAAGACCGGAAAGGTCATATTTCACGGAAAGCCGTGAGAGACGAGTACAATCGGCTGATTTTGGAAAAGTACGCGCACGATAAGGCTTGATCTCTCATTCCATACAGTCGTGGCGCAAGCTTTTGTATGCCCGCCTCGGGCAGGATGGCTGGAGCCAACGATAGCTCAATACCGCCTTAGCAGACCGTGCTCCACGCTGGTCTCGCCATAGCCGGCGCAGGCCGCTTTCGGGTTTTTCATCAAGGCGGCCAGGACCCGGTTGGACGTCTTGCCGGCCGCCTCGGACACTTCAGGGCGAAATTTGCTTCGGTCATAGGCCTCGCCATCGGAGGCCTTTATGGCGGCGTCATAGGCGGCGATCATTGCCATGGCGGCATCGGGGCTGCCGAGATGCCTGGCGCCGAGCTGGACGCCGCCGGTGCCATTGGCCTCGTAGCCGGCGCATCGCTGTGCGAGCACCGTGCCTGCGGTAACGAGCTGGTCGAGGAACGTCGCCTCGGCATCGGTGAGGGTTGCGGCGCGCGCCGGCGCCGACAGGCTTATCGCGAGCACTACGATGGCTGACAATTTGAGTTTCATTGTCGCGTTTCTCCTGCGGCCGTCCAGCACACTGAGCTGTTGCCTTCGCAGCCGCAAGCCCGGTAGCGCCGGTGCGTAAGGCGGGTTAGCGCTGCATAACCCGCCGATGCAAAACGGGCAAAATGGCGGATTACGCTTCGCTAATCCGCCTTACGGCCCTATTCTGACTCCCAACCGGTCCTCGCGGCCGACGATCGACAAGAGATCAACGGGCAGGAAAATGAAAAAGCTGACACGGCGAACGTTCGTGACCGGTTCGGCGGCGGTGTTGTGCGCCCCGTCCGGGAAGACCGGGGCGCAATCCTCGTGGCTTGCACGCCAGATCCGTATCATCGTGCCGTATCCGGCGGGCGGCCAGACCGACGGCATCGCGCGGGCTTTCGGGGACTATCTGGCGCGGCAACTGGGAAAGACGGTGATCGTCGAAAACAAGGCCGGCGCAGGCGGCGTGATCGGTGTAACGGAAGCAAAACGCGCCGAACCGGACGGCACCACCATCCTGTGCACGATTTCTTCGTCACTCATCCAAAACCGGATTACGGTGAAAGACCTTCCATACGATCCTGAAAAGGACTTCATTTATCTAACGATGGTCAGTGGGGCCGGCGGTCCGGTGGTAGCGGCAAAGAAGACAGGAGCAACGAATCTCCGAGAGTTTGTCGAATATGGAAAGAAGGTCGGCAGCCTGAACTGGGGATCGTACGGCGTGGGTTCGACGCCGCACGTCCTGATCGCGACCATCGCGAAGCAATACGGCATCCAGTTCCAGGTCATCCAGTATCGCGGCGAGGCGCCGATGTGGACCGACGTCGCGGGACAGACGCTGGACGGCGCCGCGGGAAGCTATGCCGCGGCAGCCCCCGTCATTCAGGCGGGCACCGGAAACCTGATCGGCGTGGTAGGCAGCCGCCTGCCGCCCTATCCGGACACGCCCACCATGACCGAACAGGGCGCCATCGGCGACTTCTACGACCTGCGCGCATTCACCACCTTCGCCGTACCAGCCGGAACGCCAAAGGAGATTGTCGAGCGGCTCGCGCTGCTATTGGTCCAGGCCGGGTCCGACGCCAAGGTCCAGCAGATGCTGAACAACTTCATACTGACTTCTCCCGCCGATTTTGAAACGACGGCTCGCATTTTCAAGCGCGACAGTGAGGTGATGCTCCGTATCCTGCGCGATCTCGGCGTCAAGCCATCGGAGTAACCGCCGAGCGGCCGCCCGCTCGCGTGGCCCAAAAGCTGCATGCCGCATGACGGCAGGAATCTGCGCAGATGTGAGTTAGTTCATGACATTTGCCGTGCGGACCGATTACCCTGCCGAAGCCGGCCTCCATTCCGACGCCGGTGAGGATCGCAAATGGCTGCACCGGCTAGAGCGCCGTTCGGCGTGGTCGACGAAGAAATCGAGGGCTTGCAGACCGTCGCAATATTCTGCGGCGCCGGGCTAACGGCAGCGCTGTTCCTGCTGGTGTGGGGCTGGATTTAAGCGAGGGGTATTTGCCGAAAGACTTGGCCGAAAGACTGGCAGAAAGACTTGGCAGAAAGACTTGGCGGAAAGACTTGGGAGATTGCGTTGAAATCATTTTCATTTCTGAGTGTCATTCTTGCAGGATCGTTGCTGCTGGGCCAACCGGTCATCGCACAAAAGCTGGTCGATCCGGACAAGGTCGCTCCCGAACATCGCGAAGCCGCCGTCAAGCGCCGCGCCGAGCAAATCAGGCAGATCGACTGTGCGAAGCGGGCCGATGAGGCCAAGGTGCTGCCGAGGGACCGGCTGGCGTATATCACGCATTGCCTGGCGGAGTAATCAGGGTTGGCGCGGCTTCGCCTCGCGGTGAAACGCTTCATGGTGCGAGACGCCGTGCAAGGCGCGGCTGCTTTGGATGAGGAGCGGTGACTAAAACTCGCCGTGCCCCTGCGGATCGACCAGCCGGTTGATGCGCTGCGCCGCGGCGATGGCAAAACGCACCGTCATCAGCTTGCGGGTCGGCGCCGGCAGCCGGTGTTCCGGCGCCTCGCAATGCAGATGCGCGCCATAGGCGTCGGCGACGATCAGGCCGGTCTCGGCGGGGAAAATCTCGCACGGCAGGTCACGGGTGAAGGCGAAGAACAGCCGGTCGCAATGCGCCCGGTAATCCCCCCATTTCTGGTCGGCGCGCAAATCCTCCACCGAGGATTTGATCTCGACGATCCAGATCTCGCCGCGCTCGTTCAGCGCCACCAGGTCGGCCCGCCGTCCCGACGGCAGCGGCAATTCGCTGATGCAGGAAAATCCCAGCGACCGCAGCAGCCGGCCGGTGCCGCGCGCGATCGCCAGCGCCGTCTCCGACTGGCGGCGGTCCGGCGGCGGCACGAGGCTGACCTGACGAGCGGGCGATTCCATCAGCGCAGCCTAACCGATTTTGCGCCCGCCGCCATTAACCCGGCGCAACAAGTCGGCCGCAATTTCGCAACCGTGCGGCCTTGTTTTCGACCTCACCGGACCGGAAGCCCATGGAACTTTGGTTCCAGGGGACGACAACACCGGAGGAGCACCAACCATATGAAGCAAGTCATCACCAAACCTGGCCTCACCATCCGCACCCTCGCATTCGCGCTCGCCACCTTGCCGTTGTTCGCCGGCCTCTCGGCGGCCTCGGCAAAACCCACCGTCGAGGTCGCCTTCGTGCTGGACACCACGGGCTCGATGGGCGGCCTGATCGAGGGCGCCAAGCGCAAGATCTGGTCGATCGCCACCGCGATCGTGGACTCAAATCCCGACGCCGACATCCGCATGGGCCTCGTCGCCTATCGCGACATCGGCGACGACTACGTCGTCAGGACCTTCGACCTCACCACCGACATTCAGGACCTCTACGCCAACCTCCTGGAGGTAAAGGCCCGCGGCGGGGGCGACTGGCCGGAAAGCGTCAACGAAGCGCTCGACGTCGCCGTCAACAAATTGCGCTGGACGCTCTCCGGCGATACCAGGCGGATCGTGTTCCTGGTCGGCGACGCGCCGCCCCATATGGACTATGCGCAGGACACCAAATATCCGACCACGCTGGCGGTGGCGAAACAGAAGGACATCATCGTCAACGCGGTGCTGGCCGGCACCGCGCGCGACACCGAGCGGGTGTGGCGCGACATCGCCCAGAACGGCAACGGCCGCTTCATTCCGATCCCGCAGGACGGCGGCCAGGTCGTCATCATCGAGACGCCCTATGACGACGACATCATCATTCTGCAGCGGGAAATCAACGGCACCGTGATCCCCTATGGCCCGCGCGCGCTGCAAAAGCGCACCGAGGACAAGACCCGGCAGCTGTCGCAGGTGGCGGCCGCGGCCCCGGCGCAGGCCTCCGAGATGGCGAGCTATCTCAACAAGCGCGCCAAGACATCATCGGAAGCCGTCACCGGCGACGGCGACCTGGTCAGCGACGTCACCGCAGGCCGCACCAGCTTCTCCGCCATCAAGGACGATGATCTGCCGGAAAATCTCCGCGCCATGAAGCCGGAGCAGCGCATGGATGAGCTCAACAGGCAGATGAACCAGCGCAAGGCGTTGAACGAGAAGCTGGGCGCGCTGGTGGCCAAACGCGACAAATTCGTCGCCGAAGCGCAAGTCAAGGCGCCGCCGAAGGCGTCGTCGTTCGACCGCGTGGTCGAGGATACGCTGAAGGCGCAGATCAAGCGGTAGCATCATCGCAAACGGGTATCGTCCCGGCCTCCGAGCCGGGACGATGTTGCTTGAGATCGCGGAACTCCACCGCGCGCCCACGCTTATCCCGGGGCTGCCAAAAGCCCGGGGCGGCCGAAAAGGGCCGCCCCGCCATGATCGACGACCTCTGGTACAAGAACGGCGTATTCTATTGCCTCTCCGTCGGCACCTATATGGACGCCAATGGCGATGGGATCGGCGATTTCAGGGGACTGTTGCGGCGGCTGGATTATCTGCACGGCCTCGGCATCACGGCGATCTGGCTGATGCCGTTCCAGCCCTCGCCCGGCAAGGACGATGGTTACGACATTTCGGATTATTACGGGGTCGATCCGCGCTACGGCACGCTCGGCGACTTCGTCGAATTCACCCACGGCTGCAAGCAGCGCGGCATCCGCGTCATCATCGACCTCGTGGTCAATCATACCTCGGACGCGCATCGCTGGTTCAAGGAAGCCCGCAGCGCAAAGGATTCACCCTATCGCGACTGGTACGTCTGGGCCGACAAGAGGCCCGCGCATGCCAACACCGGCATGGTGTTTCCCGGCGTGCAGAAATCCACCTGGTCGCACGACAAGGAAGCCAGGGCCTGGTACTTCCATCGGTTCTACGACCACCAGCCGGACCTCAACACCTCGAACCCGCATGTGCAGGCCGAGATCCTGAAAATCATGGGCTTCTGGATCCAGCTCGGCGTCTCCGGCTTTCGCATGGACGCAGTGCCGTTCGTGATCGCGACCAAGGGCGCCAAAGTCCGCAAGCCGGTCGAGCAATACGACATGCTCAGGAGCTTCCGCGAATTCCTGCAATGGCGGCAGGGCAATGCCATCATCCTGGCCGAAGCCAACGTGCTGCCCGAGACCGACATGGAATATTTCGGCGACGATGGCGACCGCATGCACATGATGTTCAATTTCCATGTCAACCAGCATTTGTTCTACGCGCTGGCGTCGGGCGATTGCCGCCCGCTGGCGAAGTCGCTGGCGGCGACCAGACCGAGGCCTGCCACCGCACAATGGGGCCTGTTCCTGCGCAACCACGACGAGCTCGATCTCGGCCGCCTGACCAAGGCGCAGCGCGAGACGGTGTTCGAGGCATTCGGCCCCGACAAGAACATGCAACTATATGATCGGGGCATCCGGCGCCGGCTGGCGCCGATGCTGGGTGGCGACCGACGGCGGATCGAATTGGCCTACAGCCTGCTGTGCACGCTGCCGGGAACGCCGGTGATCCGCTATGGCGACGAAATCGGCATGGGCGACAATCTCGATCTGCCGGAGCGCAATTGCGCCCGCACCCCGATGCAATGGTCCACCGAGCCACATTCCGGTTTCACCGAAGGCGACCGGCCATGCGCGCCCGTGATCGACAAGGGGCCTTACGGCTACGACCACGTCAATGCCGCGAAACAGCGCCGCGACCCTGACTCGATGCTGAACTGGACCGAACGCATCATCCGGATGCGCAAGGAGGTCCCGGAGATCGGCTGGGGCGACTTCAAGGTGATATCGGCGCGCGACCCGGCGGTGCTGGTGATGCGCTACGACTGGCGCAACAACGCAGTTCTGTTCGTGCACAATCTCGACGAAACGCCGCGCGAAATCTCGTTCGCGGTCGGGCTTCCCGGCGATGCCGGCAAGCTTCTGGTCAACCTGCTGACGGAAGATCACAGCCACGCCGATGAGCGCGGCAGGCACAGGCTGATGCTCGAGGGTTACGGCTACCGCTGGTACCGGGTCGGGGGCCTCGATTATCTGCTGAAGCGAAGCGATATCGACACCGACGCGACGGGTCGCACCAGTCATCCGGCGTAACCGCGGCGGGTCGGCCCCGGCGAAGGCCGGGAAGGACATCGGCTCTATGCGTCGGTCCCGATGATCACGCCTTCATTGCCGCGCAAATCCAGCGTGCCCTGTACTGCCTCGCCCTGCCGGTCGAGAAAGGTCGAGAGCAGGATGCCACCGTCGAGGGCGGCGGCCTCCGAGACCATCGAAACCGGCTCCGCCCCGAGGTTCAGCGCGATCACGACCGCCTTCCCTTCGAGCTGGCGGCGGTAGATCAGCAAATCGCCATCCGCCGCGATCGGCAGATAGTCGCCCGACACGAGTTGCGGCAGTTGCTTGCGCAATCGGATCAGCGCCTTGTAGAGGTTGAGGATCGATCGCGTGTCGGCCTCGAGATTGACGACGTTTTCGTGGACGAAGTCGCCCGCAAGCGGCAGCCATGATGCTGAAGCCGAGAAGCCGGCATAAGGCGTGGCATCCCATTGCATCGGGGTCCGGCAGCCATCGCGGCCGACGCCGATCCCGGGAACGTTCTTCTCGAAGGGATCGCGGACCTGATCGGGTGCAATCGTCACCTGACGCATGCCGATCTCGTCGCCGTAATAGAGCGTCGGCGTGCCGCGCAGGGTCAGCAGCAGCATTGCCGCGACACGGGCCTGCTCCCGCCCGACCCGGCTTGCGATTCGCGGTCGATCGTGATTGCCCAGCACCCAGTTTGGCCAAGCCCCCGCCGGCAGCGCCGCTTCGTAATCGGCGATGATCTTCTCGATCGATCGTGCGCTCCACAGCGTCGACAACAGCGCGAAGTTGAACGGCAGATGGGCGCCGCCAAGATCGTTGCCGTAATAGGCGACGAGACGATGCAGCGGCAGATAGACTTCACCGATCAATACCCGAGCGCCGAACTCGTCGACCACGCGTCGCATTTCCGCGATCACGTCGTGAACTTCGGGCTGATCGGTGGAATAACGCGTCAGGATCTTCTCGTGCGGGGCCCGGCCATCGTGGAAATGCGGGTTTGGCGGATTGTCGCGAAACTCGGTGTCCTTGATCAAATGCCAGATGACGTCGACGCGAAAGCCATCAACTCCCTTGCGCATCCAGAAGCGCATCACCTCATAGATTGCCTCGCGCACTTCCGGATTGCGCCAGTTCAGGTCGGGCTGTTGGGCAAGAAAGGCGTGGTAATAATACTGCCCGGTGGCGGCATGATATTCCCATCCGCTGCCGCCGAACTCCGACAGCCAGTTGTTCGGCGGCCCGCCATCCGCCCCCGGATCGCGCCAGATGTACCAATCGCGTTTTGCGGCATCGCGCGAACTGCTGCTCTCGACGAACCAGGGGTGGCAGTCGGAAGTATGGTTGGGCACGAGATCGAGGATGAGCTTGAGGCCGCCATCATGCGCGGCCGAGATCAGCGCGTCGAAATCCTCCATCGTGCCGAACAACGGATCGATGCAGGTATAATCCGATATGTCGTAACCGAAATCCGCCATCGGTGAAGCAAAGATGGGCGACAGCCAGATCGCGTCGATCCCGAGGGAGCGCAGGTAAGGCAGGCGCCCGAGAATGCCCGCGAGATCGCCCACCCCATCGCCATCGCTGTCCTGAAACGAGCGTGGATAAACCTGATAAAAAATGCCGTGCCGCCACCAGGAATCGTCGCGTTGCAAGATCTCCAAAATCATTCTCCTAAGCTGCAATTTGTGAAGGCAACGTCGCAGGCCCCGACGGGTTCGAACCGCGGGGGCCACAACCTGATCCCCAACAGGAAATTGCGATGCCGGTGTGACGGAAAGCCGCCCCGGGAACCCGCTCGGTCGGCGGCCCGATTCGGCTTGGGAATGGCGTCCTGCCGGGTTATGTAATGCCGCCTGAGGGGGCGGGACGTGACCGAGTTCAGTTTTTTTGCGCGCGGCGCTGATTTCAGCGTTGCCGAGATTGCCGCATTGACCGGGGCCGAGCCGTGCGAGGGAGCCGATCTCTCCCGCCGCGTGACCGGCATTGCGCCGGTCGATCAGGCTGGCGCAACCGACCTCACCTTCGTTTCCGAAACCAAATTCGTCGAAGCGTTGCGATCGACCCAGGCCGGGGTCGTGCTGACCACCGAGCGTTTCGCCCGCCATGCGCCCGAAGGCGTTGCCGTGCTGCGCGCCCGCAAACCGTATGACGCCTTTGTCGCAGTGACGCGCCGGATTTACAGCGGGGCGCTGCGTCCGGCTTCGATGTTCGACACCGTGGGCGTCTCGCCGGGCGCGATGGTGCATCGCTCGGCAGAACTGGCCGAGGGCGTCACGGTCGATCCGTTCGCGGTGATCGGACCGTCCGCCAAAATCGGAAGGGGCACCCTGATCGGCGCCCACGCCGTGATCGGCCCGGGCGTGCGGATCGGAAGCGATTGCGCTGTTGGCGCCAATTGCACGGTGACCCATAGTCATCTCGGCGACCGCATCATCATCCATTCCGGATGCGATATCGGCCAGGACGGGTTCGGCTATTTGCTGGGCGCCGACGGACATACCAAGGTTCCGCAGGTCGGCAGCGTGGTCATTCATGACGACGTCGAGATTGGCTCCGGCACGCGGATCGATCGCGGCGGCATTCGCGACACCGTGATCGGCGAGGGAACCAAGATCGATAATCTCTGCCAGATCGGCCACAACTGCATCATCGGCCGGCATTGCATCATCGTCGCCCAGTCCGGCCTCAGCGGCAGCGTGACCTTGGAGGATTTCGTGGTGCTCGGACCGCGCACCGGCATCATTCCGCATATCACCGTCGGCAAGGGCGCGATCACGGCATCGCGGTCCACCATTTACGAGAACGTCCCCGCCGGCCAGTTCTGGGGCGGATTTCCGGCCAAGCCGAAAAAGCAATGGCTTCGCGAAGTGCTTGCGCTCGAGCAACTCGCGGCGCGGGCCCGCAAGCCTTCCGACTACGGTCCGCCCGAGACCTAGCCGCTATTGGCGGCAAGCCGGATTCAATCAAAAGCCCCGAATCTTTTTCTTGGCGCGCCGCCAAAAATCGGCATTGTGCGGCCATGACCCAGCCAACAGAAGCCAAGGCGAAAGCCGGCGCACTCATCATCCCGGTAACCCTGTTCGAGCAGAACTGCATGCTGCTCTGGTGCGAAGCCACCCGAAAGGCCGTGGTGATCGACCCCGGCGGCGACGTCGACAAGATTTTGGCAGCGATCAAGCAGTCCAATGTGACCGTCGAACAGATCTGGCTGACTCATGGCCATATCGACCATGTCGGGGGCGCCGCCGACCTGCGCGACGCGCTCAAGGTCGAGATCACAGGCCCGCATATCGACGACAAGTTCCTGACCGACAATGTGGTCATGAGCGGCTTGCGCTTCGGCATGGCCGGCGTGCGCGATTTCGTGCCGGACCGCTGGCTCGCCGAAGGCGATCAGGTCAGGGTAGGCGAATTAACCTTCGACATCCTGCATTGCCCCGGCCATTCGCCGGGCAGCGTGGTGTTCTACAACAAGGACATGCGCTTCGCCCATGTCGGCGACGTGCTGTTCAGCGGCTCGGTCGGACGCACCGATTTGCCCGGCGGCGATCATGGCACGCTGATCCAGTCGATCACCGAGAAGCTGCTGCCGCTCGGCGACGACGTCGGCTTCATCTGCGGCCACGGTCCCGGCTCCAGCATCGGCCAGGAGCGGCTGACCAATCCGTTTCTGACCGGCGAGATGTAAGCGTTCTTCCCTCGCCCCGCGTGCGGGGCGAGGGAGAAGGGATAGCCCTAGCCCGACACCATGCCGCGGATCCGCCGCGACAGGTTGTCGAGGTCGAATGGCTTGGTGACCATCTCCATGCCGGGCTGCAGAAAACCGTCTGATATCGCGACGCTCTCGGCATAGCCGGTGATGAAGAGAACCTTCAGATCGGGGCGGGTTTCGCGCGCCTGGTCGGCGAGCTGGCGGCCGTTCATGCCGGGCAGTCCGACGTCGGTGACCAAAAGATCGATCCGCTCATGGCTGCGCAGGATCGACAGGCCCGACGGCCCGTCGACCGCCTGCAGCGTCCGGTAACCCTGTTCGCCCAGCATCTCCACGATGACGCCGCGCACCACCGGCTCGTCCTCGACCACCAGCACGGTCTCGCCGGTGGCGGCATGTTCGGCCGCCCGCACCGCCAACGCACGCTCGGTATCGATGTCGCCATGGTGGCGCGGCAGATAGAGCCTGACCGATGTCCCCAGCCCTGGCCTGCTCTCGATCGTGACATGGCCGTTCGACTGCCGGGCAAATCCATAGATCATCGACAGCCCGAGCCCGGTGCCCTGGCCGATCGGCTTGGTGGTGAAGAACGGATCGAAGGCGCGCGCCGCCACTTCGGCGCTCATGCCGACGCCGCTATCGGTGACGCTGATGCAGATATATTCGCCGGGCGAAAGCGCCGGCGTATCCGCGGTGACGTTATCGAACCGCGCATTGGCGGTGGCAATGACGAGCCTGCCGCCGTCCGGCATGGCATCGCGCGCATTGATGGCGAGATTGAGCAGCGCGCTTTCCAGCTGGTTGGGGTCGCACAGTGTGCCCCACAGATCGTCCATTGCTACGATTTGCAGATCGATGCCCTCGCCGATCGACCTGCGCAGCAGGTCCTCCAGCGACACCACCAGGGCGTTGGCATCGACGCTTTTCGGGATCAGCGGCTGCCGCCTCGCGAACGCCAGCAGGCGATGGGTGAGCGCCGCGGCGCGGTTCGCCGAGGTCATCGCCGCGTTGATGTAGCGCGCGACGTTGTCGGTCCGGCCCTGGTTGAGGCGGGTCTGCAGCAGGTCCAGCGATCCGACGATGCCAGTCAGCAGATTATTGAAATCGTGGGCGATGCCGCCGGTCAATTGCCCGACCGCTTCCATCTTCTGCGATTGCCGCAAGGCCTCCTCGGCGGCTCTCAGCCGTTCGGCCGCGGCCTTCTCCGCGGTGACGTCGCGGGCCACCGCGTAATGATGATCCCGGTCCGACACCCCGGTCCAGGACAGCCAGCGGTACGAGCCGTCCTTGTGGCGGAAGCGGCTTTCGAACTTGACGGTGGTTTCGTGCTCACCGGGCTTTTTGACGTGCGTCCGCATCGTGCCGGCGTCGTCCGGATGTTCCAGCCATTCCGAGGTGCGGTTCAGCAGTTCGGCCTCGGTCCACCCCAGCGTCCGGGTCCAGGCCGGATTGACGGTTCGCCAGACGCCGTCGCGATCGGAAACCAGCAGCAGATCCTGCGAAACGTTCCAGATCCGGTCGCGCTCCCGGGTCTTTTCCTCGACGCGCTGGGCCAGCGTCGCATTCAGTTCCGCGAGCTGATCGGCAAGCCTGCGATATTGCTCCTCGCTCTGCCGAAGCGCGAGGTCGGCCACCACCTGCTCGGTAACATCGCTGTGCGCGCCGACCAGGCGGATGGCCTTGCCATTCTCGTCACGCTCGACGGTGGCTTTGACCGAGATCCACCTGACCTCGCCATCGCTGGGCCGGATGATCCGGTATTGCACGCTGTATTCGCGCACGTCGGCGGCGACGGCCTCGCGGAATTTCTTCTCGGTGGCTTCGCGGTCTTCGGGGTGGATGCGCCGCACCCAGTCCTCGTGAGTCTCGTTGGCGGCACCCGGCGGCAGCCCGTGAATCAGCAGATATTCCGGCGACCGCCGGTTGCGGAAGCCGGTTGTCAAGTCGACTTCAAGCCCGCCGATCCGGCCCAGTTGCTGTACCCGCGCCAGTTCGGCTTCGCGCTCCCGCAACGCCTCGGCGGCGACAACATCCGCGGTTACGTCCTGGCAGACCACCAGCACCCCACCAATGCCGTCATCTTCGTCGATCGGGCTGTAGCTGTAGGTCCAGTAGACCTGCTCGAGTTTGCCGTAGCGCGTGACGGGCACCAGCTGCTTTTCATGCCAGGTGGCGCCGCCGCCGCTCATCACCTGGTCGATCTGGGGGCCGATCATGGGCCAGATTTCCGCCCAGCACTCCCGTCCGCGCTGGCCGAGCGCACTCGGGTGACGCTCGGGGCCCATGGTCCGGCGATAGGCGTCGTTATAGAATTGAATGAGATCGGA
>Ga0307294_10000292_pt1 | contig 12344 bp, 9 predicted proteins | sample ER_DNA_151_FD_194468 | JGI IMG/M metagenome (GOLD analysis project Ga0307294, IMG submission 194468) | Bulk soil microbial communities from the East River watershed near Crested Butte, Colorado, United States - ER_DNA_151 | ecosystem: Environmental > Terrestrial > Soil > Floodplain | place: USA... | reverse complement strand
GCGGGATGGCTACCGCGCCGGCGGGGCGGTGCAGAAAGGCTCCAAGCAACGCGGCATGCACCTGAACACCGGCGCCGGCCACTCGACCAAGGTGACCTACACGGGCGACTCGCCGAACATGGGCAACGCGGCGGTCAGGGACCACAACAAAATCGAGAAGACCGGCGACATGCTGATCGCCAAATACACGAAGGAGTACCTGACCAAGCACCTCGCGAAGGCCATCCCCGGCCCGGGCATCGGCCTCGGGCCTGGCGGATCCGGATCCCGCAAGCGGGTCAGGTGGAAGGGCGGCACGTTCACCGAACGGTTCGTCCGTACCCTCCGGGTGGCGCAGGCGCTGTCGCGCTCCGCGATCAACGTCATCCAAGGCGGCTGGCGGCCCCGTACGAGCTTCTCCGGCACCAGCCACGCAGGGGACGCCATCGACACGAGCTGGCGCCCTGCCGTCCTGCGAGGCCTGCGTGGTGCCCACGTAGCCGCCTGGCACCGCACGCCCTCACAGGGGCCGTGGGGCCACCACATCCACGGTGTGCCGCTGCCCGGGTACGGCTACCCGAAGGGCTCCGGAATCTGGCAGGCGCAGGACTACCGCCGCGGCGGCAACGGTCTCGCGAGAGGCACCCGCCACGCCAACGCCGGCACCTACCTGATGGGCGAGCAGGGGCCTGAGCTGGGCCGGCTGCCGGGTGGCACGCAGGTCCAGACCAACCGCAAGACGCTCGACTACCTGTCCCGGATCGAGTCGATGGCGGCCCGCTCGCCGTCCGACCCGACCCGCCTGCCGACCAGCGCCCTGCGGCGCCCCCGAGTCATCGGAGCCTCGGCGGTGATGGAGCGCCGCCCGATCGCGATCCACATCGACATGGGTGACGGGCTGGTCCAGAAGATCCAGGGCGTCATCGACGAGAACGACGAGTTCCACGCATCAGTCGGAAGGGCCAGCAGATGATCAGAGCCGTCCACGTCCCCCACTGCAACCCGAGATGCCGGGGCGATGACCACTGGCTGGAGGACGACGTGACCGAGCACGAGCACGAGCCGGACCAGCGCGACGTGTGCGAGGCCTGCCGGGAGGTGGCGGCGTAATGGGTAGCGCAGTCATCAACAACGCGCTCGCGACCCAGGTTAAGGAGGAGCACCCGAGCACCAACTACGACGCGTATACGAAGCTGCCCGTCCGGGACTTCACCAACACGGACGTCAACACCTACCTGTGGTTCTCAAAGCCGTTCCCCAACGGGGTCAACATCCTGCTGGCCGAGATCGTCTTCTACACCCTGGACGAGCCGTCGGCTGGCGGGTCGCGCGGCTTCAAGTTCACCCGCCTCGACAAGACGTTTTCGGCGTCGAAGATGACCTACAACACCCGGCCTACAACGTTCATCTCCGGGGACAAGACGATCAGCAAGTCGACCCCGTGGGCGGACAAAACGGAGTGGCGGCTCGACGTCACCGACTGGATGCAGACCGCGGCCAACGGTGGCTTCTGGGGCGGCTACCGGATCATCCCCACCACGTTCGAGGACAACGTCCTCTGGATGTACTCCGAGATATGGCCGGACGCGTCGCTGCGCCCCCGCCTGGAGGTCTACTGGTCCGACCAGCCGTCCATCCCGGTCGGGATGAGCCCCTCCGGCGGTCGCGCGGTGAGCGTCGCCAAGCCGATCGTCCGAGCCACCTTTAAGGACGTCTCCGGCAACACCACGCTCGCCGCCGTCCAAGTCCAGGCGAATGCGACAGACGTCTGGACCGCCCCCAGCTTCGACTCCGGTGCGGTGCTCAGCTCGGTGCCTGAGCTGGACCTGAACGGATCGTGGCCGCGGACAGTCTCGGTCATCACCAACGGCACGACCACGATCACCGCAGCTGTGGCCACGTTCGAGCAGGCCGACGTCGGCGCCACCATCGTCGGGACTAACATCCCGGGCGGCGCGACGATCACCGCCGTCGCCTCCGGGACCTCGGCGACCATCTCGGCGGCTGCCGGCGGATCCGGCACCAACCCGGCCACCATCACCCGCAGCTTCGCCGCTCTGGCAGACGGGGCCTCCATCTACTGGCGGATCCGGTTCCGCGACGGTGGCGGTGCCTGGTCGGTCTACTCGACGGCGGCCCTGTTCACCCGCGACATCAAGGGCGTCCTGACGGTTTTCAACCCGCCCACCGGCGCCCCCGTCTACGGGACGGGCACGGTCACCGCCTGGCAGGCGGCCATCCTCGGCTCGCTCCTGCCAGCAGTCGGCGGAACGCCACCCGTGTGGCAGAGCTCCACCACGCAGGCCGCCGGCACCGGCACCACCTCGGTCTGCAACTATCCGGCCACCGGTGTCGCGAACGACATCTTCCTGTGGCAGCAGTACATCGAGCCGGACGGGTCGACGGTCACGCCTCCAGACGGCACCTGGACCAAGGTCGCCGAGGTCGACCAGCTCGGCGACGGTGCAGACGACTTCCGGGTGCAGTGGTGGTACAAGCGGGCAGTCGGCGGTGAGACCGGCGCGGTCACCTTCACTCACGCATCGCTGTACCGGCGCGCCTCGCTGCATCGGATCACCGGCGCCGTCACCACCGGCAACCCGTTCGAGGGGATCACCAACGCTCTCGGCACCAGCCCGAGCAAGACCAGCCCAATGCTGGGCTTCAACACCCTCACCGACCGGCTCATGATCTGGGGCGGCGGCTCATTCAACCCAGCGCAGACGTGGACGCCTCCGACCGGCTACACCGAACGCCTGGACGCCGGCGAGACGTCACTCGCGACGAAGCTGGGCTCAACTGTCAACCCGGTCGTTGAGGACGCGACGCCGCCCATCAGCTGGCTGCTGACGGGTGAAACCCAGGCCGCCTACCAGGTGCAGATCACGCATCTGGCGAACGGCATCCAGGTGCTCGACTGGGACACCAAAAAGATCACCGGAACGCTCACATCGTTGACCGTGCCGTCTGGTGCGATCAACGAACCGACGAACACGACCTACACGGTCACCGTCCGCATCTGGGACACCAAGCAGCGCGAGAACATGCCGGGCGACACGCCGTACGTGGAGGTGGTCCGACTATTCACCTACGTGCCCGGCCCAGCCACCGGCACCACCGGTCTCACCGCCGTCGCAGACCTGATCCGGCCCAAGATCGTCCTGACCTGGACCTCGGCGACCATGCCCGATGCATTCAACATCCTGCGCAACGGCAAGGTGATCGCCGCCGATCTGCTGCCGACGGACCTCCTGGTGTCTGGCACCACCTACACCTACACCGACCACTCGCCGAGCCCGAAGCGGCTGCTGACCTACGAGGTGCAGCGGGTGGTCAACAACGTTGCCTCCGCCAGCAATGCCACGGCTCAGGCGACCGCGACGGCGAGCGACAGCATCTGGCTGCGCGACCCCACCACCGGCCTGGAGGTGTGCATCCGTGGCCGCTCCGACCGCGACTTCGAGCTGGGGGAAGAAGGGGTGGTGCTGCAGGCCATCGCCCCCAACTCGCCGAAGGTCGCGATCAACCAAACACTCGGCGGCATTGAGACCCCGATCGAGGGCGAGCTGTGGGACGTGTTCGGACGCACCGCGCAGCAGTGGCGCGACGACCTCATCAAGCTGCGGCAGCTGCGGGTGAAACGGTTCTGGCTCACCATCAGCGACTACACGTTCCTGGTTGTCTGCCAGCAGTTCAAACTGGGCAAGGTCTCCGGCATCGGCGGGAAGACCGTCATCAAGGTCAGCTTCATGGCGTACCAGCAGGACTCGATCCTGAGCATGCTGAGCACCGCATGATCAGTTTGGGGCTGACGGCGGCGGAGCAGGCGCTGTTCGAATTCAGCCTCTACAACGGGTACCAGCTGAAGATCACCCTCCAGGTGCTGGATCTGAACCACGCCTATCTGGCCGACGTCTCCACCATGCTGCAAGACGGGCAGGTGAACTACGACTACAACGAGGCTGTCACCTCCTCGGCCTCCATGACCCTGCTGGACCCGGACCAGGCGATCGGCTTCGACACCTCCTCCCCCGCCGACGGTGCGCTGTACGCCGACCGGATGATCCGAATCGTTTACTCCGTTTACTCCGAGTGGCTGCCCAAGTGGGTTGACGTCCCGATCTTCTGTGGCCCGGTGACCAAGGCGAAGCGCGATGACGCGATCGTCTCCGTGGAATGCCAGGGCAAGGAGAAGCTGCTGATGAAGCCGCGCCTGGCCTGGACGACGAAGACCTACAAGAAGGGCGAGCGGGCCAGCTCGGTCATCATCAGCTTCGCCAAGCTGATGGGGGAAACCAGGTTCGACATTCCGTCGACGTCCCGGACGCTCAGCAAAGAGAAGTCGGTGAAGATCGACACCGAGCCGTGGGAGTTCCTCCAGGGCATCGCCGGCGACAAGAAACTGCGGCAGCTCTGGTACGACGGTCGCGGCGTCCTCAGGATGCGCGATCGCCCCACGAAGCCCGTGTGGGCGTTCACGGAGCCGACTCTGACGTCCGTGCCCAAGCTGGATTACAACCACGATGAGATCCGCAACACCGCCTATGTGAAGGGCGCCACCCCGACCGGCAAAAAGCAGCTGACAGCCAAGAGGTATTTGACGTCTGGCGGCTCGACCCCGACCGCGCTGGGCCGGAACGGCACGAAGACCTACCTGGTGGAGGAGGCTGAGGACGACGCGTACGACACCCAGAAAGAGGTCGACCAGGCGGCTGAGGACCTGCTGAAGACGGTGGAGAACGCCAACGTCGGGTTCGACATCGACTCCTTTGTGATCCCGCACCTGGAGGTCGGGGACATGTTCCTGCTGTCCGTCCCGGACGTGTCGATGAACCTGATGCAGGACCAGTTCGCGATCCCGCTCAAGGCGGGCGCCCAGACCAACGGCACGATCAAAAAGATCTCCGCGAACGCAGCCAGGATCAGGAGGAAGCGGTGATCTACGGAACCATCGCAGACGTCTCGACCACCAACGCCGGCGACAATGCGGCAGCCGCGGCGATCGTCGGCGCCACCTCGATCCAGGTGCTGTACGCGCCGACCTTCGACGAGACGGGCGGCCAGCTGTCGATCGACGGCGAGGTGTACGGCTACACGGCGGTCAACTTCGACACCTCAGTAATCACCCTCGCCACGCCGCTGGTGGCCGCCCTCGACGTCGACGACCGGATCGAGATCTACCCGGCGGCCCCGGTGAAGGTCGCCATGGTCGAGTTCGACGTCGACGAGGCCGACGCGGTCCCGATCGTCGTGCCGCACTCCATGAAGGATGTGCTGGCCGACGGGATGCGTCAGCCCGGCCTCGGCGAGTCGGTGGCGGTCGAAACCCGGCCCGGCGGCGAGCTGTACATCGCAGACATCTTCGCCGCCGAGGCGCTCACCCAGGTCGCGGAGGTGCAAGGCGACGGCATCCCGCCGCTGCTCGGCCCGCCGCCCGTCGTCGACGGCTGGATCGGAGCGCTTCACGCCCACTGGAGCCCGGTCGAGAACCCCGATCCGGTGACCTACAAGGTGCACCTGTCCACCGTCAACGACTTCGCCCCGGATGCCACCACCCTGGTTGCGACCACCGGGGCATCCTCAGTCACGATCAAAAACACGGCGAACGACCTGCCGCTGGCCTATGACACGACCTACTACGTGAAGATCGTGGCCAGCGACCTCGACGGCGACTCGCCGGCGAGCCCGCAAGGCTCCGCCCAGATGAGGCCGGCCACCAACCCCGACATTGCGGCCACCTTCGTCTACGCAGGATCGGTCTCAGCTGACCAGATCACCGGCGGCACGATCCGCGGGGACCTGATCTACGGCGGCAAGCTGGCGACCGGGCTGTCCGGCGCCCGGGTCGAGCACGACGAGAGCGGCTCGACCTACTTCAACCCGGCGGGCGAGCCGGTGATCGACCTCTCGACGAACAGCGAGTCCACGTTCAAGGGCTCCGCCGACATCAACACCCTGACGGTGAGCGGCCAGGCGGAGATCCGCGGCACCGGAAACAAGCTCACCCAGGGCTCGAAGCTGGAGCTGTCCTCCGGTGCTGTGTCGCAGGGCAACCCGTCCACCGTGCCGACCGTCACCCAGGACTGGGCCGTCACCCCATTCACCAAGGCCGGCGACGGAACGTTCAATGCGGCCAACATCACCTCGATCTGCTGGGTGTCCGGGCTGTGGGTGTGCGGCTACCGGGACGGCGGTTCGTACCGCGTCTACCGGTTCAATCCGGACGGGACGTACAACTCGCTGGGCGCCGATGCGATCACCAGCGCGACGGCCCTGCAAACCACCCAGATCGTGGCCAACGGGCTGTGCTACTCGATCACCAGCGACAACAAGATCATCCGTCACAAGGCGATGGCGGGTAACTACACCCACGTCTGGACCGACGACTTCGGCGCCTCGATCAGCGGCGCACGGTGGGCCACGATCGCCGGTGCGGTGTGGGATGCCGGCAGCGGCAACGGGCGGGCCAAGCTGACCGACGACTCCTCGATCCGCACGGGCTTCAACAACAACATGAAGGACTCCTTCGTCTCGGCCAAGATCACCCGGCAGAGCGGGACGGTCGGCCAGGACATCTTCATGAACCTGCGGGAGGACGTCGCCGACGCCCACCTGGCGGAGATCAAGCTCGAAGGCACGACGCTGACCTTCCGCAGCTACGAGGCGACGACGGACATCGTCGAATTCACCACCTCGATCACCTACAACGCGACCACCCACGCCTATTGGAAGATCAGCGAGGTGGACGCCGCAGGCGGCGGAGGCGACCTGCACTTCTACACCTCAGCCGACGGCGTGAACTGGACCGAGCGGGCCAGCTGGGATCACGACTTCTCCATCGGCGAAATGGACACCGCGAAGCTCAGCATTGTCGGGCAGGACGACGGCACCCCAGGTCTCGTGTTCTACGTCGACGAGGTGCGGCACGGGCTCAACAATGAGGAAAAGTCGTTCAGCTTCACCCCTACCAACACCGACGGGGATCCGTTCACCATCGGCAACGACGGCACGAGCGTCCTGCTGGCTGAGCACAACAACGCCAGCAGTAACGACAGGCTGCGGGTCCGCACGGTCAACCCGGTATCGATGACCGTCACCGATGTGGAGACAGCCGACGACAGCGTCTGGGCGGGGCCGCTGGTCGGCATCCTGAAAGGCAGCTTCGACTTCGGCGCCTCGCGGGTCGTCACGAAGCAGGCCGCCTCGACCAGCGACTGGAGGGTGGCGACCAGCTCAGCCGGTGGCACCAGGCAGACCAGTCAGGAGTTCGCTGCCTCCGGAATCTTGAAAGGCATCGGCTGGGACGGGTCGAACTTCTGGGGGCTCAGCACCAACGGGTCGCTGTACAAGCACACCACCGACACCGCCGCGGGGGCCTGGCTGGCTGGGTACACCTGGTACGACTCGAACGCCACCGGCGGCACTCACGAGACGATGATTAGCCCGCTGAACAGCTTCACCCGGAAGCGGCGGGCCAGGTGCACGATCACGAGCCCGTCCATCCCACCAGGTGGCGGCACCGATGATCCGAACGGCATCCGTCCGTACGCCGGCACCAGCTCGGGCGCGATGAAGCTCCAGTCCACCCCCGCGGCGGGTGTCATCTCCGTTACCTACGACGTCCTCGGCACAGGTGGTGCCGCGCCGCCCGGGTCGAACAACTTCGGCGCCGGCGGCGCGACCCCGGCGCAGATTGTGAACCCGTCGAACTCGCTGATCATCTCCGGCGACGGCACCATTACCGCTGTCTCGCTGGTCATGACGCCACGGCCAGGGTCGATCGTCCGCACCGTCTTCACCGCCGGTACGACCTACAACAAACCGGCGGCGGCGAAGCAGTTCCTGATCGAAGTCCAGGCCGGCGGCGGAGCTGGCGGTGGGGCAGCAGCCACCTCAGCGCAAGGCTCCGGTGGCGGCGGCGGCCAGGGCGGCGGGTATGCCTGCTCACTGCTCGCCGCGGCGGCGCTCGGGGCTTCGGAGACGATCACCGTCGGAGCAGGTGGCACCGGCGTGTCAGCTGGCACCGGCAACACCGGCGGCACCTCCTCATTCGGTTCACTCGTCTCCGCGACAGGCGGCCTTGGCGGTCAAGCGACCGGAGCCGGAACCACGGTCGGGCTCCAGGAAGGCGGCTTCGGCACCCAAACCTTCACCGGCCAGCAGACCGCCGTCGGGCAGGCCGGAGCTGTCGGCGGGCGCTTGGGTGGGTCGGACTCGTTCGGCGGCCTCGGCGGTAGCTCCCGACTCGGCGGAGGGGGACGTGGCCGCGCGGGCAACAACACCGGCGACGTGGGCGGCGTCTACGGCGGAGGCGGCGGCGGATCGACAACCGGCGGCACCAACGCAGCCCGAGCAGGTGCGGTTGGCGGTGCCGGATGCGTCATCGTCACCGAGATCTACTGAGCCGTAATACGCAGGGCCTCAGTGAAGCACCTGATCAGGCTGCGCAACTGGTTGGATTGACCCGACATCACTCAGTCAGAAAGGCCGAGGGTCACGCATGCCCCGCAACGCAGTGGCGATCTGGTTGAAGGCGGTCTTCATGATCGCCTCGATCCCGCCGCTGTTCGGCTGGACTCCGTTGCCCATGGCCCTCCAGAACGCAAGCGAATGGCAGGTCCGGGCCATCCTCATATTGATCATCGCCGGCTGCTTCGTCTCGCTGGTGGGCATCTTCTGGCGCAACCGGCTCGACGGCGGAGCGATCGAGCAGTTCGGGCTGATCATCCTGATCGTCGGGATCGGCCTGTTCGTGGTTGCGCTCCTCAACGCGGTGCCGACAAGCTGGTTCGGTGCCATCGTTTACTCGGGCTTGGCGGTTGCCTTCGGTATCCAGTGGTGGCTCATCCACAGGTACCGCAGGTCCCTCCTCACCCCGGAGGGAAGCGATGGCTAGTGACACCTGGGCGCAGCTCCTCGGCCCTGGCGCCGGGACAGTGATTGGGATTGCCTTGCTCACCCTGATCAAGTCGTTCCGGGACAACCGAACCAAGCTCCGCGAGGGCTACGAGCAGCGGGAGCAGAGGCGGTATGACCGGGCGCTCCGGCGGCTCGACGCGTTCCAGGCTTGCGCGGAGGCCCATCAGCCGTGGGATGTGGACATGCGGGTCGGCATGTCCGAGATCCGCCATGAGCTGAACCTGATTCGCGAAGAGGCGGGGAAGCCGCCGCGTGAGTGGCACACCATCCCGCCACCGCCGCCGCTGTTCCCGCCGCCCGAAGAGGACCACCCCGGGCCGTAATACAGCCGCCGCGGCGCGCCGCAGCAACCCTTGACACGTCCGCCGATTAGATGGGCGTGTGGGTGTAGACACGACTGTCGACACGGCGTCCTGCAACGGGCGCCGCTCCACGCTCCTGCTCGACAAGCTGACCAGCCACTCCTGGCCCAAGCGGCGGCCCTACATGGCCGCCCACCTCCAGAAGATCATCGACACCGAAGGCATGGACGTCATGTTCGGCCAGGAGTGGACCGATGAGATGGCGGTGCAGATCACCAACGACCTCGGTGGGCATTGGGCGTTCTCCGGCGGCGGCGACAACTCGAACTGCATCCTGATGTACAACGGGCTCACCATGCAGCCGGTCCCCGGCACGCTGCAGCAGCTGCCGGTGATCCCGGGGTGCACGATCCAGAAGATGGTCAAGCTGAGCACCGGCGAGGCAGCCTGGTTCGTCTCCGGTCACCTGGTGTCCGGATCCGGCAACGGCGTCACCCGGGCTGCGCAGATCCGCCAGATTGGCCGGGCGATCCTGAAGCTCCCGGACAACCTGGAGGTCATCGGCGGCTTCGACCTGAACGACAACACCGACGCAGACGCGGCACCGGAAGGTATCCGCCGGATAGCGCAAACCGAGTTCGGTTTGCACCCGATCCGCTCGCAGCTCGACAACGGCCAGATCGCCGGCGAATCGATCGACTCGACCCACGACTGGACCCACGAGTGCGAGGCCAGATTCCGGTGGAAAGACGACGTGCTGACCCGCTCCGGCGCCAGGATCACGCGGGCCAGGCTGTTCCACACCTGCCGCAGCACCGAGCGGAAGGTGGCGCCCACCGACCACAACACAATCTGGGCAAGGGTGGTTTATTGATGCGCGACTCCGTACGTGCGGCATTCCCCGACTTCGTCGAGAAGTTCGAAGGCCGTTGCTCCTGGATGTACCTCGACTCAAAGGGCCTAGTCACCACGGCAGTCGGGTACCTGATCGACTCCGTGCAGGCAGCTCAGAAACTGCCCTGGAAGTTATTTGATCGGTCAGCGACGCCGGATGAGATCGAAGCCGAATGGCGCATGATCAACTCCAAGCAGGACATCCGTCATCTGGGCGGAGCAGCGTTCGAGAAGTACGCGACGCTCCGCATCGACGACGGGACCATCGACAAGCTGACGATCGACCGTGCCAACGGGTTCGCCGGCATCATGGCGGGCCTGTACCCGGATCTCGAGGATTGGCCGGCTGACGCCCAGCTCGCCTACTGGGACATGGCGTGGAACTACGGCCCACGGTTCACCGATCGGCAAGCCTCCGACGGCTACGAGTGGCCGAACTTCCGGACCGCGCTCGCCAACCAGGACTGGTGGAAGGCGATGGAGCACTGCCTGTCCGGGACGCCAGGCTCCAGCCGGAACCTGGCCAGGGTGACGCTGTTCCTCCGCGCGGCGATCGCCACAGCGCCGGCGAAGCTCTCCGACGCCCCCAAGACGGTCAAGTACAACACCGAATACACCTGCTACTACCTGCGGTGGCGGGACGACGGCAAAACCCCCCGCTATGTGACGGCCCGCGACTACGTGATCCTGACGCTGATCGAGCGCGAGGTGAAGTCCTGGTGGGGTCCGATCGAGATCGTCCAAGGCGGCCTCTCCGACGGCGCCCTGTCCGCCGGCAGCCACAAGGGCCTCGGTGTCGAGGACATCAAGGTCAAGGAAGGCACGGCCTGGAAGTCGCTCGACGACGTCGTCAAGGTCCAGGGGTTCTTCATGCGCTCCGGCCAGCTGTTCTTCATCCGCGGCTACGAGTACGGCAACTACGACGACGCCCAGCTCGCCCGCACCCAGCACGGCGAATACCAGGAATGGTTGGGCGGCAACCCGGACGGTGACGGGCTGGTCAGCAACCTCCGATTCCCCGGCCCGCGCACACCGAAGCTCGAACGCTGGGCGACCTCGCCGTACAACCCGGTGAACATCAAGACCGGCGCGGCCAGCTTCTACGTCAACGTGCAGGCCGGCTCCAGCCTCACCGGCTGCGACGTCGACCGGGTAGCGAAGACGCACCGGGCGCGCGGCTACGAGATCAAAGCCGCCAAGCAGGTCTACCGGTGGGGCCGTTGGAACGCTGTCACCACGTCCGGCACCTACTACTCGATGGACTACCTGTCCACGAAGAAACCCTGAGGAAGGCACCATGACCATTCCGGCTGGCGTCCGCGCCGCCATCTACTGGGCCAACACGCTCGCCGTGGTTGCGCTTGGCACCTACGCCGTGATCGTGCAAGCATCGACCGGCGATACGCCCGGCTGGATCGACGGGGCGGTGCAGATCCTCGGCGTCCTCGCCGGCGTCGCAGGAGTCACCGCCGCCACGAACATCAACGGCGACGCGATCGATCCGACGGCGCTGCCACCGAAGGCCCGGAAGATCCTGAACTGGATCTCCGGCGTCATCAACGCGTTGCTCGCGATCCTCCCGCTGCTGTACCAGGTCATTCCCGGCGCGACGCCCGAGTGGGTGACCCCGGCGGCTGCCGCGCTCGTGTTCATCGGCGGCATCCTGTCCGGCGTGGCAACCTCCCACGTGGTCGTCAAGACACCGCCGGCGGATCCGGCACAACCCGAAGCGCCGAACGCTCAGCGCGTCAACCCAGCTCAAGGCTGGTAGCGTCTCGCGGAGAAGCGGCCCGCACGTCACTGCCGGGCCGCTTTCTCTAACCCTTGACACCGGCGGTAGGTCCCTTATCATGATTCGTAGACGACTCGCCTCGGGGCGTGCAGATTGTAATTCGGGGTAGCCAACACCGGGCCACCTGGCAACGATCCTGCAACGCCCTAGCGGGCGAGTCCACGGCGCAATAAAGTCCACCTGGCAACGGACAGCTCGATGGGAGCAGATCTTGATCATTCCGACTTCAGTCGATACCCTTGTAACACCGACGCGTCCAACTCCATCGAGCCGCGTCGAGGAGGCCGATTATCGGCCAGGGCAACTTTGCCAGGTGGTCCTAGCGGCCCCGGTCATGCAATTGCGGACCGGGGCCGCTTCCACGCCTGGAGGCGCCTGTGTCTGAGCCGACCGCCCCCCACTTCGACACGCTCGAAGAGGCCAAGCAATGGCTACGCGACCGCGTCGACAAAGGCGCC
>Ga0307294_10000290_pt1 | contig 12375 bp, 9 predicted proteins | sample ER_DNA_151_FD_194468 | JGI IMG/M metagenome (GOLD analysis project Ga0307294, IMG submission 194468) | Bulk soil microbial communities from the East River watershed near Crested Butte, Colorado, United States - ER_DNA_151 | ecosystem: Environmental > Terrestrial > Soil > Floodplain | place: USA... | reverse complement strand
GCATCGCCGTGCCTACGCCCTCGAGGATGGAGTTGCCGATGATCAGCATTCCCAATCCCGGCGAGAGCGCGCTCAGCACGGCACCGACGCCATAGACGATGAGTCCGAGCATGAATAACCGCTTGCGGCCGTACTTGTCGGTCAGCTTGCCGCCCGGGATCATCAGTGCCGCCATCACCAACAGGAAGATCGTGATCGCGATCTGAATGCCTTGAACGGTGGTGTCCAGGTCCTCGCTCATGTCGGAGATCATCACGTTCATGTTGGAGCCGGCGAAGCTGCAGATGAACTGCGCGAGAGCTAGGGGAACAAGTATGCGTCGCAGGTTGCTCGATCCCTGCTCGACCGAAGCACTTTGAGTCACCGCAGCATCGTCCCGCCCAGGAGGCAGATACCAATCACCCCTTGCGGGTGAGGTTTTAGAAGACGTACCGACTCAGCATGGTGACATCTGATCTTGAGAATTGAGGACCGATGTCCGACTACCCACTTATCGCCGACCATGGCCTGATTGGCAACATGCAAACAGCGGCATTGGTCACGACCGATGGCACCATCGACTGGTTCTGTGCGCCACGATTCGACTCTCCGAGCGTCTTCGGTTGCCTGCTAGACAATGATCACGGCGGGCACCTGCGGACGCGTCCGACGGCCGACGCCTTCACCCAGCACCAGCTTTACTACCCGGATACGGCGATCCTGGTGACCCGTTTCCTCACCGAGGCGGGTGTCGGCGAAGTCATTGACTTTATGCCGGTCAGCAACAGCGCGGTAGCATCCGACCGCCAGCAGCTCGTGCGCATGGTCCGGTGCGTTCGTGGTGAGATGACCTTTGCTATCGAGATCGCGCCTCGATTCGACTACGGCCGAGAGTCACACGAAACCCATGTCACTGAGAACGGGGTTGTCTTCCAGGGTGCTCGCAACGCTTTGTCGTTAAGCATCGTTCGTGAGCCGGATGATGCTCGGCTGGCACGTGTCCAGCGGGCGTCCGAGGACACGCTGCAGGTTGAGCTCACGCTGTCGGCCGGCCAGATGCGCGGGCTTGTTCTGGAGACAGGTGAGGCCCGACCGCCGCGACCAGTGCGGGTCGCTGAGGCCTGGCAGCTATTCAATGACACCGTCCGCTTCTGGAGGTCCTGGCTCGCGCAATCGACCTATACGGGCCGGTGGCGGGAGACTTTGCAACGCTCGGCGATCACGCTCAAGCTCATGACGTACGCCCCGAGCGGCGGCATCGTTGCGGCGCCAACCGCGGCGCTGCCAGAGCAAATCGGAGGCGAGCGTAACTGGGACTACCGGTACACCTGGATTCGTGATGCCTCGTTCTCGGTGTATGCGTTGCTGGGTCTTGGGTTTACCGAGGAGGCGGGGGCGCTGGGGCGGTGGATGCGCGATCGCATCCATGATCAGGTCGGCGGCGAAGGTGGGCCGTTGAACATCATGTATCGGGTCGATGGTTCCAGCGATTTGACCGAAGACGTCTTGCCACATTGGGAGGGCTATCGGGGATCCAGTCCGGTCCGGATCGGTAATGGTGCCGCGGATCAACTTCAGCTGGATATCTACGGCGAAGCGATCGACAGCCTCCACTTCGCCGACCAGCACGGACTTGAGGCCGGCTACCAAGGATGGCGGCGGATCAGCGACATCCTTGGTTGGCTCACCGACAACTGGAATCAACCGGAGGAAGGAATTTGGGAGACCCGCGGAGGCCGGCAGGATTTCACGTACGGCAGGCTGATGAGCTGGGTCGCCTTCGATCGCGGGATCCGCTTGTCGGATCGTCACGGACGTCCGGCCGCGGTGGATCGCTGGCGTGCTGAACGTGACGCGATCTACCAACAGATCATGGACACCGGATGGGACGAGGAGCGCCAGGCGTTCGTCCAGCACCCTAAGACGAATGTCCTCGACTCATCGCTGCTGCGCATGACATCGGTAGGCTTCATCTCACCCACAGATCCGATGTGGACTTCAACCCTGGAGGCGATGGAGCAGGAGCTTGTCACTGACAGTTTGGTGTACCGCTATGACCCCGATGCCTCGCCCGATGGGCTGCGCGGTTCCGAGGGCACGTTCTCGCTGTGCACATTCACTTACGTGGATTCACTTGCGCGGGCCGGTCAACTCGAAAAGGCGCGTAACACCTTCGAGAAGATGCTCACCTACGCCAACCATGTTGGCCTCTATTCGGAGGAAATTGCGCTGACCGGCGAACAGATCGGCAACTTCCCGCAGGCGTTCACCCATTTAGCTTTGATCGATGCCGCCCTCATCTTGGATCGGCAGCTTGATCGCCGACGCAAGGCGGCCTCCTGATTTAGGCCACCCGTTGGACTGACGGCGGATTGCAGCGGCCGTCAAGAGCCTCGGCCGAGGCGAGTAGATGCGCGGGCAAAGTGTCCCGCCTGCACGCCAGGGCCAGCGTCCCATCTCTCGCAGTAGCCCGCAGTGGGGACCTTCGACTCTGCGTCCTCCACCTCTAGCGCGTCACAGTGGAATTGGAACAGGAAGGTGGAGCGAAATGACGAAAATCTTGATTGGGTACGGAACGACCGAAGGACAGACGGCCCAGATTGCCGATCATCTTGCGGAGGTGATTCGGGGTCGCGGCCTAGAGGTGGAAGCTCTGGACCTCGAGCAATCCAAGGATGTCTCCCTTGATGGATTCGACGCGGTGATCATCGGAGGCTCGGTGCACATGGGCAAGCATCAATCAGACGTTGTCGACTTCGTTCGCCGGAACCGCGTCGACTTGGAGCGGCTTCCGTCGGCGTTCTTCTCGGTGAGTCTGGCCGCCAGTGGAGATCTGGCGAACGCTGAGGCCTACGTCGAAAACTTCACGCAACAAACGGGTTGGCGGCCAACAAAGGTCGGGCTGTTCAGCGGTGCCCTGCTTTATCGGAAGTACAACTTCCTCAAGCGGTACATGATGAAGAGGATCGTCCGCGACAAACCAGGCATGCCCACAGATACGTCGCGCGACTACGTCTACACCGACTGGGACCAGGTGAAGCGGTTCGCCGAAGACTTCGCCGAGCGGCTGGTTCCGGAAGGCACCGCACAGCAGCAGAGCTAGACGCCGGTTAGCGATATCCGCTGGAAACCTCACCCTAGATGCTCGACTTAGGCCTGGATCTGGCCCTGAACCTCATCTGGAGTGAAGTTTCCAGCGACTCGGCGCTGCCTAAGCGCTGCTCCGCAGATGAGGCGCGAAGCCGCAGAGCCACTGTAGAGGTGGCCCACCCGACGATGGTGCCGAGTGCCGCGCCCACGACGACATCACCGGGATAGTGGACGCCGGTATAGAGGCGTGAAAACGCCACAATCCCGGCCGCCACCCGGAGCGGCAGCCTGAGTCCGGGCAGCAGGCGGCCCACCGAGACCGCGAACGCCGCCGCTGATGCCGAGTGGCCGGAGGGGAACGAGGTCGATAACGGCATCCGCACCCAGCGATTCTCGGGGACCCCCAGCTGCGTACGGTTCGGGCGGCGACGCGCGCCAGCTCGCTTCATCGGTTGGTTCACGAGCAAGGAGTTGAGCCCGATCGCGGCCAGCCCGGTCACGGCTGCGCGACGGCCACCTGCTCCGCCGAAAGCAGCGAGTACTCCCGCGGCCAAGAACCACGGCTTGGAGAAGTCGGCGAAATCGGACACCCAGCGCAGCGGACGGTCGAGTGGTGGTGTGGCCAACTGGGCCACGGTCCGGTACGCGGCGCGGTCGAGATGGCCGAGCAGGCGGAGGCCATGCTGGACGCCGACGTGGCGGCCGCTGACCCGGTCGGCAAGCCGTTCCTCGACTGGTTGAGGGCTGGTATCTGTCATCGCACCCTTTAAAGGCGACCAAGGAGCGTCTGCCACAGCGCAACGAGAGTTGGCGTTGCCATCATCCGTACCACGCGAGCGGCCGGCGGTCGCCTCGATGCGGTGAGCGGCAGCCGAACCGTCAGGGCTCGCGGCCGGCTTACGAAGTGCAGGGGTGGCTGGAGCGTTACGGCTTCCCCGTCGATGCCGACCTCCACCAGCCCGGCTGAGCGCACCTCGAACTCAGATGCAGTCCAATCATTCCAGCTGGCGAACTGCCGAGCACGACCGGCGGCCTCCAGCGCGGCCAGCTTCTTGGCCTCCGCAGCAGTGTCGACCCGCACAAAGGCGATTCCTAGCACCCCACCGTCAATGCGCTCGCGCATGCCTCCGCCGCCCAGCCGTGGCAGTTGGTATGGATTATTCGACACCAGCAGCAGCTGCGCGGTAACCGCTTCCTCGCCCGACGGCAGTGTGAAGCGCAGGTCAAGGGGCTTGGCCATTGGCCCGAGCAGGTCCGGCAGGATGGCGGCAGTGGTTTGCATCTTGGCGTCTCGGTAGTCCGCCGACTGCACGATCTTCGCGTACACCCCCATCGAGGCATTGTTGACGAAGGTACGCCCGTTGACCTCGGCAAGATCGACCGCTTTGTCGACACCGTCCTGGTACGCGTCGAGCGCGCCTGAGACGTCATCGCGGTCAAGCCCCAAGTCGAGCGCGAAGTGGTTGCGGGTCCCCGCGGGTACGACGACGAAGGGGATACCGTGCCGGCTTGCGACGGCAGCGGCGAGGGCCTGTGAGCCGTCACCGCCCGCCATGCCGAGCAGGTCAGCACCGTGCGCGATCGCGTCGTTGGCCAGCTGAGGCAGGTCGTCGCCCGGCTGCAGGACGATTGGCTCGATGCCCTTCTTCCGACAGAGTTCGACCAGCGCGAACCGCTCGGCTTTGCCGCCGCCGGACCTCGGGTTGATCAGTAGTACCGGGTGACGCGCAATTGGCACGCGCTCGGCAGTACCAGCCGTCGTGGTCGGGCTTAGGGCGAAGTTCGCTGCTCCCACCGACACTGTCGCGAGCGCCAGCCCAACCAGCAGCACGATGACCCCCTCGGTGGTCACCACCACCACGGCAAACAAGAGCAGTGCCAGTACCGCGACAACGGCAGCAACGGCACGGGCGAAGCCACGCCGAGTCAGGATGTACCACGCGGCGATCACCGCAGCCCCGAGCGGGAGCGCGCTGACCAGTACCCCGTGCCAGCGGTAGATGACTGCCCACGCAAGGTAGATCGCCGCTGTAACCAGAGCCGTGAGGGCAATCGCCGCCGCGACACGGCGTAACCAAGTGGGTCTACCGCCCGCCACCGTTGTGGGCTGTGTCATTGATCGGCTCCGAACTAGGTCGTTTCCGCGCGTGTGGTCGGAAACGTACCCATGATCCGCTCAGGAGCGGCTTGTTTCGACGCCTGTGGCGGAAAACGTACCTATTGCCGCCCGATCCGCCGGCACGAGAGCCAAACCACGTCGCGCCCAGAGCAGCAGCCCGATATAGGCAAGATCAAAGACACTGCACAACAGACCTAGCCCGAGGATGAACGCCGATCCCGCGAGTCCGCCGAAGAGGATCGTTGGGGCAAGCGTGCCAATCCACTTCGCGATGGCGATCACGCTGCTCTGACCGCGCGTCCCTTGACGCGCTACAAACATGGCAATGAACAGGCCCGACATGAGCAGGTTCTGCAGGAACGCGGCGTACTTGGACGCCTCACCCCAACCGAATTCCACAATGAACAGCCACTCGATGACGTACGCCGTTGCGAAGATCAATACGGCCCACGTGGCGAACATCGGCCGGCTGACAAAGTCTGGCAGTTCGCGGCGGCCGTAGCGGAGGAAGGTGTAGACAATCACGACGTCGGCCAGAGCCCAGGCCGCGTTGACAAAGGTCTGCACCGACAAGTCCCCCGTCACGAGACCGCGAGTCGCATAAATCGACTCCCAGGCGATGTTCAGCGCCAGCGCAACCGCTGGGATCGCGTACGTCCGCTGCTGGAAGCCAATGCGGATTGCGACGACGTAAACCACTGTCCAGGCCACACCGCTTACCAGCGTCAAAGCCAGCGCCATGGTGGACTCCCAACACTCGATTAGCTTCGAATTTTGAACATGGTCGCAGACCGTCGCGGCTCCGGCATCGTCGTGCCTGGCGTGGACTATGCGGGACCTGGGTATTAACGACTCGGGTCGGACCGCCAAAATAGGGCGGGCGACCCCGGCTCACTTACGGGGGAGCCAGACTCAGGCCGCAGCTACGGCCTTTTAGCCCAGGGAGCTAGTTATGCGTATTGGCTTGATTGCCCCACCGTGGGTACCTGTTCCACCGACGCGCTACGGAGGAATCGAAGCGATCATTGACCGCCTGGCACGCGGCCTGGTCCGTGCGGGTCACGAGGTCCTCCTCGCGGCCCCCGGCAACAGCACCTGTCCGGTGCCGCACGTGCCTGGCGCGGAGGACGCGGTCGAAGGCGCGCCGGTGTGCTCGGATGTGAACACCGAGCTGCGTCACGTTCTTATGAGCTATGCAGCTATGGCCGATGTGGATGTGATTCACGACCACACAACGGCTGGGCCGCTCTTGCATCGCTGGGATGGGTCGGCGCCGGTTGTGACGACCTTCCACGGCCCGTTCGACCCCAAGATGGCGCCGATTTATCGCGGCTACCGCGGCGTCTCCACGATCGCCATTTCACACCACCAAGCCTCCACAGCCATGGGTGTCAAGGTGACTCGAATCATTCATCACGGCATTGACGTCGCTGATGTGCCCGAGGGCAAGGGCGACGGCGGGTACGCCAGCTTCTTGGGAAGAATGTCTCCTGAAAAGGGTCCACGGGAAGCCGCGCTCGTCGCTCGCGCCGCCGGAGTGCCGCTGAAGATAGCCGCGAAGCTTCGCGAGCCTGCCGAACGGCAGTACTTCGAGGCGGAAGTCAAGCCCCTCTTGTCTTCCGACATCGAATATCTCGGCGAACTCGGCGAACACGACAAGCTGGCTCTGCTCGGCGGATCCTTCGCATTGGTCAACCCCATTCAGTGGTCGGAGCCCTTCGGGTTGGTGATGATCGAGGCATTGGCGACAGGTACGCCCGTGGTCGCCACGCCGAGAGGTTCGGCACCAGAAATCATCGACGACGGTGTCACCGGCTACCTGCGCAAGGACCCAGAACGCCTTGCCAAGGCACTGCTCGATGCTGCCGACCTCGACCGGGCGGAGTGCCGAGCGGTCGCATGCCAACGGTTTGATAGCGACGCCATGGTCAGCAACCACGTACAGCTCTACGCCGATCTGCTGTGTTCGGTAACGCCTTCGGTGCAGGAGGCCACGGACCGGGCATCCGGCCCGAAGCTGACCATTGGTCGTGGCCAGGCGCTGAAACGGGTTCGACCGAGCAAAACTCGAACCGTCCCGACGAACGGGGGCGTCGCACGGGACAGCCGGCTCAACTAGCCGGGTACTGCTTAGCTGCCGTCCGTACGCCATCTGGTGTCGACGCGGCCGCGTCCGAAGGCGTCAACTTGGCCCCAGCGGCCTGGGATGTCGAGTAGTTCTAGGCGGCCAATGCTTGACGGAAGCGCCGCGTCAACGACCAGGTTGTCGTCGACCGGGTGAAGGCCGAGCATGGTCCGGAGCAGCAGCAATGGTGTTCCGGTTGACCACGCTTGGGGGCTGCAGGCGGTGGGATATTGCACCGGATATTTCGTCATGGCTCGCGGGTAGCCGCCGAATGCTTCCGGGAGCCGACCATCGAAGAACTCCGCCGCCTCCAATATCCCGGCAGCCACAATCGCAGCTTCATCCTTGAATCCGTAGCGGCGCAGGCCCCAGGCAATGAAGGAGTTGTCGAAGGGCCAGACGGTACCCACGTGGTATCCGATGGGGTTGTAGCGACCCTCGCCCGCCGCCATAGTACGGACGCCCCAGCCGGAGAAGAGCCGCTCTCCGAGGAGGTGACCTACGACGGCTTCGGCCTTGTCGTCGTCGACGATGCCGCTCCACAGCAGGTGGCCGTTGTTCGAGGTCAGTGAGTCGACTTGGCTGCCGTCCACGTCAAGCGCGAGTGCAAAGAATTCGCCGTCTGCTACCCAAAAGTCCTCATTGAATCGGCGCTTCAGATCTGCTGCCTCTCGTTCCAGGCGATCCGCGTAGTCCGGATCGTCCCAGGCCAGGCGAGCCAGCCGGGCACCACGCATCTTCGCGTCGTAGGCGTACCCCTGGAGCTCGCAAGTCGCGCGCGGGAAGCCGGGGAGCCGACCGTCGTGATAGGCGATGGAGTCCCAGGAATCCTTCCAGCACTGGTTTTCCAAGCCGGTCTGCTCATTGCGGCGCCGGTAGGAGATGTAGCCATTGCCCTGCAGGTCGGCGTACTCGTCGATCCAGTTCAGCGCAGCTCGAGCCTCGAATTCCAGCTCGCGTACCAGCGCAAGATCACCGGTCCACCGCTCGTACTCGTCAAGAAGCACGACATATAACGGAGTGGCGTCAGCCGAGCCATAGTAGGGCGAATGCGGCCGCTCCTCGAAAGCGGTCATCTCGCCGTAGCGCATTTCGTGGAGAATCCGGCCCGGGTCCTCGTCACGGAAGTCGTCAACGCGGGTGCCCTGCCGGAGTGCGAGCTCGCGTAGGGTCGTCGCCGCGAGTTCGTGGGTGAATGGCAGCACCTGCAGGCTGGTGAAGATGCTGTCCCGCCCGAACATCGTCATGAACCACGGCAGCCCTGCCGCTGGGAGACTGTGGCCGCCTGCGGTGACGGGGGAGAACCGCAGCGCCGCAAGATCGATAAGGCTGCGTCGATAACTCGTACGAAGTGAGTCCCAATCGCATTCCAGCCGCGGTGCAGCCTCTAGCCAGTGCTGCAGATCGACTGCCATGTCGCTGGGCGCCCGAAGCGCCTCCCAAGCGAGGACGGAAGGCGCTTCGTCCTGGCGCGCGTCCGGCACGTCGGGGACCGATATCGCGACGTTGAGGTCGGTCTTCCAGCTGCTATGTGGTTCAAGATGAACTTGGAAAGTGAGCCCATCTTGATCGATTTCGCAGGCTTCCGAGGTTGAGATGACGGTTGCTCGAGCGAAGGTCTCACGCTGGTAGGTGAGGACGAGCTTGCCGTGCTCGGTCTGGGTCGAATACGCGCCCTTCTTCTTCAGGGCGTCCTTCACTTCGAAGAGATCGGCGAAGTCCGAGGCTGCCTCGATGCGTACGGTGAGGTCGGTCGGTTCCTCGGCGTGATTGAGGATGGACAACTCTTCAGAGAAGCCGGTGCCGACTGAACGCCGGCGAATCACCGACTGCTTGGAGTCGATATAGACGGTTCCGGTGCCTGGTACGAGGAAGAAGCGAGCATCGAAGTATTGAAGATCATCAGTGGACAACGCCGTGAGCCGTTGGCCGTTGATCGTCAGGATCCATCGCGACAAGAAACGGGTGTCAAAGGAGAATAGGCCGGTGGGGTCTGTGGACGATGCCTCGATATCGCCGCGATCATCAGAGACCACGAAGGTATTTCCATTAAGAATGCGAACTTGATCACTCGTGGTCATGACGAGGCCATCGCTTCGCCTTGCTGCTGCCGTTTCTTGGGTGGGCCCGGGAAGATCCGCTGTATCGCAAAGAGCAGCTCGACGTTGCCCATGCAGATGATCGCGCCGCGCAGCGTCGCGGCAATGGCGTTCGCCTCACCCTTGATCAACTGCTCGAAGAGCTTCCTGTCAGAGCGAATCGTGCAGTCGGCCTTGCCCTTCTCCTGCGTAGTCGTGATATCGCCGCGACTGACTGACACCAACCAGTGATCGGTTGTGCCGCCAGCGTCGGTGAGGTCAAACCGTACGGTGCCTAGTACCTTGCCTAAGAGGGGCTGGTGATTCTTCTCAAGCTCTCGGAAGAAATCGCGAATCGCGTCCGCCATGATCAAGTTCCCCCTTAGCGGGCCACTTCGCGTTAGTTCCCCGCACTTCGCGTTAATTGCAACTAACGCGAAGTGCTGGGAAATGCCGCGAGGTGAGGTAGCTCCAATGGTGCTGGTATGGACGTCAGCGTACAAACAACAGCCGATGAGTTTCAGCTCTTGCTCGGGTCGATCTAGATGGTGGCGAGAAGGAGATAGAAGGGGTGATCGAGTCAGATGATTAGCAACACCAACAGACTGGGCGACGTGAGCCGCTTGGCGCGCAATATTGACGGCCGAGTCATGCTGCCTGGCGATGAGGGCTATGACTCGGCGCGTGCGCTGTGGAACGCGATGGTGGACCGACGCCCGGCGGTAGTGGTGCGGTGCGCAAGCAGCGCGGACGTGGCCGCTGCTATCAATTTCGCGCGGCGAAACGACCTGGAGCTCGGCGTACGTTGCGGCGGCCACAGTGTGTTGGGCATCTCGGTGCCGGACGGCGGGTTGTTGATCGACTTGTCGGGGTTGCGTGCAGTCCGCGTTGATGCGGATGCACGCCGGGCTTGGGTGCAAGGCGGAGCGCTATTGGGGGATCTGGACAAGGCAGCTCAGGCGTTCGGGTTGGCGACAACGGCGGGCAACGTGTCACACACTGGGGTGGGCGGGCTGACACTCGGTGGCGGAATGGGCTGGCTTGCCAGGCGTTTTGGCCTGGCATGCGACAACGTCGCCTCGTACGAAATCGTCACCGCGGACGGAGAAACCCTGCGAGTCAGCGAGTCTCAGCACGAGGACCTGTTCTGGGCGCTGCGAGGGGGCGGCGGCAATTTCGGAGTAGTTACTGAATTCGAGTTCCGGCTACATGATGTCGGGACCTCCGCTGTGCTCGCTAATCGGACCTTCGACCTCGCAGAGGCGCCGTCCGCAATGCAACGCTGGCGTGATCTGCTCGGCGGCGACGTTCCGCCAGAGGCGACTCCACTGGCCTGGGTCGGCAGGATGCCTGACTCGCCCGACGTGCCCGCGGAGCTACGCAACCGCACAGTGGCGATCCTCGGCTTCATATGGGTCGGTGACCCCGAGAACGGCCGGCGCTGGCTGATGCCCCACGTGGCTAGCCTGGGCGTGCCGCTGGCCGAGCAGGTCGAGGAAGTGACCTACCTCCAGTTGCAGAGCACGGACGATGAGTGGCACCACCCGGGCTCGCGCCGGCGGTATTACAAGGGTCACTACTTGACGGAGTTGCCCGATGACGCGATTGATGCGTTCTTGTCCCAGGGCGAACCGGACCCTGAAGCTGACCGGCCGCTATTCCTGAACGGTTCCTTCCAGGGCTACGGCGGCGCAATCGCTGCAACGTCGAACGACGACAGCGCCTTCAGTCACCGCAACACGCTTCTCGAGTTTGTCGCTGCTACGGCCTGGACAGACCCGGCCGAGGACACTCAGCGCATTGAGGCTGCTCGCCGGTTCGGTGCCGCCATGGAGCCTTTCGCCAGCGGCGTCTATGTCAACGTCCTCGGTGATGAAGGGGCGGCTGGTGTGCGTCGCGCTTATCCGGCCGAGAAGCTAGATCGGCTGGCCGCGCTCAAACGGCAATACGACCCGGACAACATCTTCCACCTCAACCAGAACATCCGGCCCCGCTGATTCGGCAGGCCCATTGGCACTGAGGCCTTTATGGGCATGCCGACGAGGCACACTCACAGGCATCTGGTCGAGACACCAAAGGTATTGCCGAGTATTCGGATAGGTTTTCTTCCGTGACTGCTCTGGTCGATGTTGATCTTCCTCGTTACGAGCGCGCTGAGGTCGTGGTGGCTGCGCCTGATGAGGGGCCCGGCAACTGGGCTGGTGGTGCGAGCTGCGTTCTGGTGAACGGTGTCTTCTGGCTGGCGTACCGCATCCGGCGACCCCTCAACTCGGGCCGTGGGGTGGGCGTCGTCGTCGCTAAGTCGCGGGACGGGGTCAATTTCAAGCCAGTCTGCGAAGTAAGTCGCGAGGCCTTCGGCGCCGCCTCCCTCGAGCGGCCGGTGATCTTGCCGACCGATTTGGGATGGCGTCTCTATCTCAGCTGCGCAACCCCGAACTCCAAGCATTGGTGGATTGACGCACTGGATGCAGAGCGGCCGGAGGAGTTGTCATTTGGGGATCGTCACCTGGTGCTTGCCGGCGACGATCAATGGGCGGTCAAGGATCCGGTGATCATTAAGAGCCATGACGGATGGCGGATGTGGGTCTGCTGTCACCCGCTCACCGATCCGGGGCATGAGGATCGCATGGTCACCAGATATGCGACGAGCGTCGACGGACTCCACTGGCGTAATCAAGGCGTGGCCCTGCGTGGCACGCCAGGCGCCTGGGATGCGCGCGGCACCCGGGTAACGGCGATCTTGAATGAGAACCCGCTGACCGTGCTCTACGACGGCCGCGCCACCGCTGCCGAGAACTGGTTTGAGCGGACCGGCCTGGCTCGCGAGCACGACGGAGCACTCATCGCCGCCGGCGGCCCTCCGGTCGCAGAGTCTCCGGACAGTGACGGCTCACTGCGCTATGTCAGCGCCGTCACGCTCCCCGACGGCCGCACCCGGTTCTACTTTGAAGCTGCCCGACCTGATGGTTCGCACGACCTGATGA
>Ga0307294_10000287_pt1 | contig 12427 bp, 11 predicted proteins | sample ER_DNA_151_FD_194468 | JGI IMG/M metagenome (GOLD analysis project Ga0307294, IMG submission 194468) | Bulk soil microbial communities from the East River watershed near Crested Butte, Colorado, United States - ER_DNA_151 | ecosystem: Environmental > Terrestrial > Soil > Floodplain | place... | reverse complement strand
GCCGAGAAACTGGAATTGATCACCGTCGGTGTCGGACTGGGGGTCGGACTGGGTGTCGGAGTCGGGGTTGGGGTTGGAGTCGGAGTTGGGCTGGGTGACTGGGCCCGGGCCTGCGAACCCGCCGCAACCGCGAGCAGCAAGGCCATCGCCAAGGCCCGCACCAGACGGCCGGCCCCCGTTTCATTTACTCGCCAAGGCGATGAGCAGCGCATGAAGTTCAATCCGGAAAGGAGCGCCAGCCCAGGGAAACGCCAAATCCCATTGGCCAAGCCGATTTGCGCTGAGTTCACCGGGAGCGTCAATCGGTCAGGCTGCTCCGCGCCAGCCAATTGCCCGGCGTTGTTGTTCTGTTGCCACAGCAGGTCGCCGCGACCGCCCTATCTCCGTCTCGATTTCCTGAGCCGCGCCAGAGGCTTGCTAACGCAAAGATTTCGTGTTGCAATATCCGGTACAATCGGATTTTGGCCGTTCGACTGTGCGTTTCGCGACGAAGAAATTCAGCAGACTTCCGGAAGCCCGCTTGTGGCGTGGCACGCGAACAGCGTGGCCGCGTCGTTTTTATGTCTAGACCAGGAGACAGGCGATGCAGAAAGGCACCGTCAAGTGGTTCAACCCGACCAAGGGTTATGGGTTCATCAAGCCGATGGCCGGCGATAAGGACGTGTTCGTCCATATCTCGGCGGTCGAGCGCGCCGGGCTCTCAACCCTCAACGAAAATCAGGTTGTCGAGTACGACCTAGTGGAAAATCGCGGCAAGAGCTCCGCGGAAAATCTGAAGGTATCATAGACTTCGCCACGATCCGCACAAGCGATCATGATCCCCCCGGCTCACGCCGGGGGATTTCATGTATGGCCCGAACTTTTCAGCCTGCCAGCATCCGGCGCTCGCGCTCGCAGCTTCAGGCCGCGGCCTTGCAGCCGGCGATCTCGCCCAATTCGGGATAGTACCGCGCGGCCATGCGGCCGACATAATCTCGCAAATTATCGTGGATCGCGGCTGACTGCTGCACCGACGACTTGAACACGGGGCACAACGCGCCAACAACGAAGGCAAAGATGGTGGCATCGACGCCGCTCGGCTCGGTGCCCATGAAAAACGGCTTGCTGCCGAGGTAGTCTGCGATCGCCTGCAGCGAACGCGATCCCAGTTCGGCGACTTCCTTCGCGCTATGCCGTCCCATACCCTGACTGTGCAAGGATTTGCTGACCCGACGCCGGACCATCGCGACGACCAGCGGGCGGATGACGGCGGGCGCGGCCTTGAAAAACTCGCGGGGACCTCGCTGAAAATTGGCGTCATCCATCCAGCGCGTATGAACCATCGCCCAATAGAGATGATCTTCGGCCATCTTCTCGAATGCCCAGGCAATCGCGCGTTGCTCGCTGCTCAGCCCCTGGTCGAAATCGATTCCGTACTTCTTTTCGAGATGCCAGCGGATCAGGGTGGAATCGCCGAGCAATTCACCGTCGTCCTCGATGTAGGGAATTTTGCCCTTCGGCGCCTTTGAAAAACTCATCAGCGCTTTCTCGAACGGCAGCTTCGACATCCGCAACAGGGTTTCGGCCTTGGTGACGAAGGGGCTCGCGTCGGGGAGACCGAAATTGGGACCGGAACCAAACAAGGTGATCATGAGGGCTCCCGACATCTGAGGACGGCGCAACGCCATGCGCTATTACCACCGATGGCGCGACGTCATCCAGCGGCAGGCGAAATCAGCGTGCCGTCGGGATACGCTTTTGCCGACGTCCTGCAGAGGTCGCCTTCGAGACGCAGCTGGCCGGCGGCGAGCAGCCGCAGCGCATCAGGATAGATGCGGTGCTCGATCTCCAGAATCCGCTGCGCCAGCGTCTCCGGCGTGTCGTCATCGCAAACCGCCACCGCACCCTGCATCAGGATCGGGCCGGCATCGGTTTCCGGAATGACAAAATGCACGGTGGCGCCGGAAATCTTGACGCCGGCGCGCAATGCCTGGCCCTGCGGATCGAGCCCCGGAAACGACGGCAGCAGCGAAGGGTGAATGTTGATCATCCGGCCATACCAGCGCTGCACGAACCCGGCCGTAAACAGCCGCATGAAGCCGCCGAGGCAAATCAGTTCGACCCGGTGCTGGTCCAGCGCGGCCTGCAGCACCGCCTCGAACGCGGCGCGATCCTTGCCGAACGGCTTGCTCTCGATGGTCGCGGTAGGGATACCGCTGGCGCTGGCTCGTTCGAGCCCGCCGGCATCGGCGCGGTTGGAAATCACGACAACGATCTCGGCTGGAAAATCGCCCTTCGCCGCCTCGATCAGCGCAGCCATGTTCGAGCCACGCCCGGAGATCAGGATGGCGACCCGGCGCTTCATGACCTCACCATGTCAGATCGAGATGACCGTTATAGACCACGCGATGTTCGCCCTCGGCCGGAATCACCTCGCCGAGTAGCGCCACACTTTCGCCGGCTTCGGTGAGGATGGCGGTGACTTGTTCGATCGCATCGGGCCTGACGATGGCGATCATGCCGATGCCGCAATTGAAGGTGCGCAGCAGTTCGAGTTCGGCGATGCCGCCCTGCTGCGCCAGCCACTTGAACACCGGCAGCACCGGCAGACGCGCGAGGTCGATGCCGACACCGAGATGTTTCGGCAGCACCCTGGGAATATTATCGGTAAATCCGCCGCCGGTGATGTGGGCAAGGCCCTTGACCGCGCCGGTCTCCCGGATCGCGCGCAGGCACGACCGGACATAGAGCCGGGTCGGCGCCAGCAGCGCGCCGCCCAGCGTCATGACCGGCGAAAACGGCGCCTGCGCCTCGAAACCAAGGCCCGAGACCTCGACGATTTTGCGGACCAGGGAAAAACCGTTGGAATGCACCCCCGACGAGGCGAGCCCGATCACGGCGTCGCCGGCCGCGATATCGCCCCGCGGCAGCAGCGTGCCGCGCTCGGCGGCACCGACCGCGAAACCGGCAAGATCGTAATCGCCGTCCTTGTAGAGCCCGGGCATTTCCGCGGTTTCGCCGCCGATCAGGGCGCAGCCGGATTCCCGGCAGCCTTCGGCGATGCCGGCCACAATCGCGGCGGCAGCCTCGGGATCGAGCTTGCCGCAGGCGAAATAGTCCAGAAAGAACAGTGGTTCGGCGCCCTGGACCACGAGGTCGTTGACCGACATCGCCACCAGATCGATGCCGATTCCGCCATGCATGCCGGTCTCGATGGCGATCTTGACCTTGGTACCGACGCCGTCGGTGGCCGCGACCAGAACCGGATCCTTGAAGCCCGCGGCCTTGAGGTCGAACAATCCGCCGAAACCGCCGATCTCGGCGTCGGCACCCGCCCTGGCGGTGGCGCGCACCATCGGCTTGATCAGATCGACCAGACGATTGCCGGCATCGATATCGACGCCCGAATCCGCGTATGTGAGCCCGTTTTTGCGGTCGATCATGCCCTAATCCAGATGAAGGCGGCTGGTTACGTCGGATTCCGCCGGCGTGCAATGGCTCGCAAGCGGTGTCAGCATGTACTACATAGACAGGAACCGGTCTGGGCTGCAAAGGGCTGGATCATTTGCGAAATCACGCCGGTAGCCGGGAAGCGCCGAGTTGAGTATTCCGAACATCATTACCCTGGGCCGCATCCTGCTGGTGCCGGTCATCGTGTGGGCGATTGCGTCGAACCAGATGGCGATCGCCTTTGCGATCTTCATCATTGCCGGCGTCAGCGACGCAGTCGACGGCTTTCTGGCCAAGCGCTTCAATATGGCGAGCGAGCTCGGCGCCCTGCTCGATCCCCTGGCCGACAAGGCGCTGCTGGTCTCGATCTACATCGCGCTCGGAACTTGGGGCGCCGTACCGCGCTGGATCGTCATCCTGGTGGTCTCGCGCGACATCATGATCGTCGCCGCCGTGATTGTGTCATGGTTGGTCGGCAAACCGATCCCGATGAAGCCGCTGATGGTGTCGAAGCTCAATACGGTGGCGCAGGTGGCGTTCGCGGCACTGGTGCTGGCAGCGCTCGGCTTCGGCTTCAATCCGGCACCCTACGATCTGATCCTGATGGGTTTCGTCACGGTCTTTACGCTGGTTTCCGTATCGCTCTATCTGGTGGAGTGGGTGCGGCACATGAGCACAATCGAAATGACCTAGAGCGCGGTCCCGTTGTGACGCGCTTTCTGCACGCAGAGCGCTGTCGCCTTCGCCTGAAAACGCTATAGCTAAGCGCCGGCCGGTGCCGGCATGGAGACTTTGCTTGGTCGCCCGCGTTCAACCCCGCCAGCTTGCACTCGCGCTGCCGCACGCAGAGAGCCTGACCCGCGACAATTTTCTCGAGGGTCCGGCCAATGCCGAAGGTCTGGCGCTGATCGACAGCTGGCCCGAATGGCCCAACCCCGTGATGCTGCTGGTGGGCCCGGAAGGCTGCGGCAAGAGCCACCTCGCCGCGATCTGGGCGGAGCAAGCCGGTGCGCGTTCGATATCGGCGCATGCGCTGACCGCTTCTGCCGTACCGGGGGCGCTGGCCACGGGCGCGCTGGTAGTCGAAGACCTCCGATCGGGGGATGTTGACGAACGGGCCTTGTTCCACCTGATGAATCTGGCCCGCGAAGACGAGGCATTCGTGCTGATGACCGCGCGCGAGCCGCCATCTTCATTCGAGGTCGAGTTGCGCGATCTGCGCTCGCGTCTGCGCGCGGTGCCGGCGGTGACGCTGTTGCCGCCCGACGATCAGCTGTTTCGCGCCTTGATCGTCAAATCCTGCGCGGACCGGCAGCTCACAATCGACGAGACCGTGGTGAGCTACCTCGCCACCCGGATCGAGCGATCCTATGCGGCCGTGCGTCAGACCGTCGAATTGCTGGACACTGAAGCCCTTCGGCTGGGGCGCCCGGTGACCCGGGCGCTGGCGGCGGAATTGTTCCGCCAGGCCTGATCCCGTGGCGCTGCGCCCTCTTGACGGCGGCAGGACCGGGAACATCAATGTCATTGAAACGTCATCGCGCTACCACATGCTTTGCCCGGCATTTGCCCGCCATGGGCAGGCGCGCGCCGGATTGGACAAAGCCTAGATGGAATCCGCACAAGCTATTGTAATTAAAGAGAAAGAACCGGAAGCCGAGGCCCGCCCGGCGATGGCGTCCAGCCCCGAACGCTTCATCAATCGCGAGCTTTCCTGGCTGAACTTCAATCGCCGGGTGCTGGAGGAATCGGTCAATCCCGGCCATCCCGCGCTTGAACGGGTTCGATTCCTGTCGATTTCCGCCAATAACCTTGATGAGTTCTTCATGGTTCGCGTCGCCGGCATCAAGGCCCAGGTGCGCGAGGGCATTGCCGAGCGCAGTCCCGATGGCCTGACCCCCGCCGAACAGCTCGCCCAGATCAACGAGACGGTGTCCCGACTTGCCGGCGACCAGCAGGCGATCTGGCGCGACCTGCGCGGCATTCTGGCCGAGGTCGGCATCGTTCTGGTCGATGGCCGCGATGTCCCCAAGCCCGAGCGGGCCTGGATCGAGGAACATTTCCTTCACAACATTTTTCCGCTGCTGACGCCGCTCGCGATCGATCCGGCACATCCCTTCCCGTTCATTCCAACGCTCGGATTTACCGTTGCGCTGCAGCTCGCGCGGGTCTCCGACGGCAGGCCGATGAATGCGCTGATCCGCATGCCCGGCAAGATCGACCGCTTCATCCGGCTGCCCGCCGGCAAGGATGGCACGGTGCGGCTGATTACGCTGGAGCAGGCCACCGGCCTGTTCATTGGCCGGCTGTTTCCCGGCTACACCGTCAAGGGCCAGGGCGCATTCCGCATCATCCGCGATTCCGAACTCGAAATCGAGGAAGAGGCGGAAGACCTGGTTCGCCTGTTTGAAACCGCGCTGAAACGGCGGCGGCGGGGATCGGTGATCCGGCTCGAGATCGAGGCCAAGATGCCGGAAGAGTTGCGCGCCTTCGTGCAGCGTGCGCTTTCCACCACCGACGACGAGGTGTTGCTGGTCGACGGCGTGCTGGCCATGAACGAGCTGTCGCAGCTGACGAGGCTCGACCGGCCCGATCTCGAATTCGCGCCCTATGTCCCGCGCCATCCCGAACGCGTGCGCGATCACGGCGGCGATATCTTCGCGGCGATCCGGCAGAAGGACCTGATCGTTCATCACCCCTACGAATCGTTCGACGTCGTCGTGCAGTTCCTGCAACAGGCGGCCCGCGACCCCGATGTCGTCGCGATCAAGCAGACGCTCTATCGCACCTCGAACAACTCGCCGATCGTGCGGGCGCTGGCGGAGGCCGCGGAGGCCGGAAAAACCGTGACCGCGCTGGTCGAACTCAAGGCGCGGTTCGACGAGGAGGCCAATATCCGCTGGGCGCGCGACCTCGAGCGCGCCGGCGTGCAGGTGGTGTACGGATTCATCGAATTGAAGACTCACGCCAAGCTGTCGCTGGTCGTGCGCCGCGAGGGCGGCAGCCTCACCACCTACGTCCACACCGGCACCGGCAACTATCATCCGGTTACCGCCCGCATCTATACGGATCTCTCCTACTTCACGTCGGACCCGATCATCGGGCGCGACGCCGCGCGGGTGTTCAACTACATCACCGGCTATGCCGAACCGATCGATATCGAAAAGATGGCGGTATCACCCCTGACACTGCGGGCGCGCATGCTCGAACATATCCGCGGCGAGACCAATTTCGCCCGTCACGGCAAGCCGGGGGCAATCTGGCTGAAGATGAACTCGCTGGTCGATCCCGATATCATCGACGCGCTCTACGAAGCGTCGCAGGCCGGCGTCTCGATCGAGCTTGTGGTGCGCGGAATTTGCTGCCTGCGGCCGGGCATTCCCGGGTTTTCGGAGAATATCCGCGTCAAGTCGATCATCGGCCGTTTTCTCGAACACGGCCGAATCTACTGCTTCGGAATGGGACAGGGTCTGCCCGGCGCCAAGGCTGCTGTGTATATCTCCTCCGCCGACATGATGCCGCGCAACCTCGACCGGCGTGTCGAGATCCTCTGTCCACTGCAAAATCCTACGGTGCATCAGCAGGTTCTCGAGCAGATCATGGTCGCCAACCTGAAGGATACCGAGCAGAGCTGGCAGTTGTTGCCGGATGGGTCGTCAACGCGTATGAAGGCCGCGAAGGGCGAGGAGCCGTTCAATCTGCACGATTACTTCATGACGAATCCGAGTCTGTCAGGCCGTGGAAAGTCTCTCAAAGAATCTTCGCCGCGCCGCCTCACGCGCCGCTCCGAGCGTCACCAGCCGTCATAAGGGGTCGAAGCGGTGAAGCGGCCGCGCAAGCGCGCATCCAGCGTCGCGGTCATCGACATCGGCTCGAATTCAGTGCGTCTCGTCGTCTATGAAAAGATGGCCCGCAGCCTGATCACCATCTTCAACGAGAAGGCGCTGTGCGGCCTCGGCCGCGAGGTCCAGACCACCGGCCTGCTGGCGCCGGATGCCGTCGACAAGGCCCTGACCTCATTGCGCCGTTTTCGCGCCCTGTGCAGGGTGATGAAAGTCGGCCGCGTCCATGCGATCGCCACCGCCGCATGCCGCGACGCCAGCAACGGTCCCGACTTCATCGCCAGGGCCGGGCGCATCTGCGGTTGCCCGATCGAAATCCTGTCGGGTCCGCGCGAGGCAAATCTGTCGGCGCTGGGCGTGGTTTCAGGCATCCACAAACCGGATGGCATTGTCGGCGATCTCGGCGGCGGTTCGCTGGAGCTGATCGACGTGCACGGCAACCGCGTTCGCCGCGGGGTGACGCTCCCGCTCGGAAGTCTGGCGCTGCAGGACGCGTCGCAGAAATCGCTGAAACGCGCCGAGCGCATCGTCAAAGTGGATCTCGACGGCGTCGCACAGCTCAAGGCCGGTCGCGGACGCACCTTTTATGCGGTCGGAGGAACCTGGCGGGCGCTGGCGCGCATCCACATCATCCAGAGCGGTTATCCGCTGCGGGTGATGCACGGCTATTCGATCCCGGCGGCGGACGCGCTCGATTTCGCACGGCGCCTGCGCCGCCTGGCGGCGGCCAACATGCTGGCCGATATCGAAGCCGTCGCCGACGCCCGCCGGCCGCTGCTGACCTATGCGGCGCTGGTGCTCGAATACATCATCCGTGTCGCCCAACCGAAGACCATCGTGTTCTCGACCTTCGGCGTGCGCGAAGGCCTGCTTTACGCCAAGCTGCCGCCGTCCGAGCGCTCAAGGGACGGGTTGATCTGCGCCGCGCAGACACTGAACGGATTGCTGTCGCGCTCCGCCCGGCACGCCAAGGAACTGATCGGCTGGACCGATCGGCTGGTCAGGGTCGTCAGGCTCAAGGAAACTGAAGAGGACCGGCGCCTGCGCCATACCGCCTGCCTGTTGTCGGACATCGGATGGCGGGTGCATCCGGACTATCGCGGCGAGCAGACGCTCCATCTCATCACCAACGGCAATTTCGGCTCGATCAGCCATCAGGGCCGGGCCTTCGTCGCGCTGGCGGTGTATTATCGCTATGCTGGCCTGGGCGAACAAAATGAACCGTCTGCGATCATTCGGCAACTGGTGCCGCCGGCCATGGTCGAGCGCGCGCGGCTGCTCGGCGCGGCCTTTCGCGTCGCGCATCTGATATCGGCGGCACGGCCCGGCGTCTTGCCGCTGACCCACTTTCGAAGCCAGGACCGCAAGCTGATGCTGGTGTTCGAACACAGGATGGTCGATCTCGTCGCCGACCGCGTCGGCGGCCGGTTCAAGCAGCTGGCGCGGCTGGTCGGCCGCGCCGGATCGATCGTAAGGCGCTAGGGCGCTACGCCGCCGTCGCGTGATGCGGAGCTTCCTGCAGCTTGCGCTTCCGCCACATCCCTCCCACCACCAAAACGATGATGATGCCGATGATTCCAAAGACCACCTCGCCGCCATGGCCGTCGTTGGCGAACTTCGGGAACACGGCGAGCGGCGCGAACAATGAGTCGAGCGTGACGCCGAGCGGGCCGTTGAAGATCGACTTCAAATAGGGAACGACCGCGGGATCGGTCGCCATGACCTCGCCGGCGACCCAGCCCAGCAAGGCCGCGCCCGCCCACACCAGGGCAGGCATGCGCGTGAGCAACGCCATGATCAGCGCCGCGCCGGCAACGATCAGCGGGACGCTGATCGCAAGGCCGATCACGAGCAGCGGAATGCTGCCATTGGCGGCCGCGGCTACCGCGATGACGTTGTCGAGGCTCATCACGATGTCGGCGATTGCCACGATCCGCACGGCCGCCCACAGGTGCGCCGCCGCGTCCACGTCGCCCTCGCCCTCGTCTTCGGGCACCAGCAGCTTGGCCGCGATATAGAGCAGCGCCAATCCGCCGACCAGCTTGAGGAACGGCAGCGCCATCAACGATACGACGATGCCCGTGAAGATAATGCGCAGGAATACGGCGACGCCGGCGCCCAGGACCATGCCCCAGAAGCGCTGGCGCGGCGGCAGCCCGCGGCATGCCATCGCGATGACAAGCGCATTGTCACCCGACAGCAGGATGTTGATCCACATGATCTTGCCAAGCGCGACCCAAAAGGTCGGCTGCTGCATCTCGGCATGGAACTGGGTGAAGAAGTTCGAAATGACCGCCGGATCGAAGATTTGCATCACCCAGTTCACAGTATTTGCCCTCCGGCGCGTGGCCGTTCCGAGCGGCTATTGCCTGCCGCTTTTGTTGTCGATCAACCGACGATTTCGTTGCCCGAGAAGAACTGGGCGATTTCGATCGCCGCGGTCTCGGCGGCATCGGAACCATGCACGGAGTTTTCGCCGATCGACTTCGCGTGCAGCTTGCGGATGGTGCCATCGGCCGCCTTGGAAGGATCAGTCGCGCCCATTACGTCGCGATGCTTGAGCACGGCGCCCTCGCCTTCGAGCACCTGGACCACGACCGGACCTGAGGTCATGAAGTCCACCAGTTCGCCGAAAAACGGACGCGCCTTGTGCACACTGTAAAAGGTTTCGGCCTGTTCGCGGGTCATGCGAACGCGCTTCTGGGCAACGATCCGAAGTCCGGCCTTCTCGATCAGCGCATTGATCGCGCCCGTCAGATTGCGCGCGGTCGCGTCGGGCTTGATAATCGAAAAGGTACGTTCAATCGTCATAATCTCGTCCTTGAAGAGCGCTGGTGGGAGTTGCGGCGCTTATATCGGCGCCATCCAGGAACGGCAAGCGGCCGTCCGGAACCGGCCGGCGATCAGGCGAAATGTCGCGGGCAGCGCCCGCGCCCGCACTTGGGGCGCAGCCATGGCTGCGTCCCAGCTGTTCCGGTAAGCCCGGTTTCACCCCAGGCCCGCCCGTGATTGTGTCGGTTGCTGCATGCGGCGATTGGTCCTGCCCCGCAGGTCTGCAACCGGCGGCTGGCGGCCGGCTATTGAGGCCAAAGTCCAATCGCCGGGCAAAGCCCCGGCTACCCGCGGTCGGGTCCCTTCAGTCCCTTCAGCGCGTTCCATCAACCGGAACCGGCCTTGGCTTGCATGCCATTCGGAGGTGCAAGGCTTGCAATGCACCCTCCGAGGGAAACCATTTCCTTCCCCGTGACTTGATTGTGCAACACCACCGCAACGAAGACCGACCGGAATGCCGTCATGAACAGCCACACCGACAACAACGAAGGGATTGATCGCAGGACCAGCCGATCGATCTGCGATGCCGTGGGCGAGCGGTTACAGCAGCACCTCCGCCCGCCGGAATCCGGACTGCCGACCCATCTGGCGCAGCTGATGGACGAGCTGCGCAAACAGGACGCCAGCGGCCGCCAAATGGCGTCGAACTAGGCGGTATTGCGGCATAGGCTGCGCGCAGCCGCCGTTTCGGGCAATTAACGGGTTGCGTTTTGGGACGGCTCCGGTGAAAAGCCGGCATGCTTTCAATCACCGACATTTCGGTCCGCATTGCCGGACGGCTTTTGATCGATAACAGCTCGATTCAGATCGTGCCTGGCGCACGCGTGGGTTTTGTCGGCCGCAATGGGGTCGGCAAATCCACGCTGTTCCATGCGATTCGCGGCGAGCTGCCGACCGAAACCGGTTCCATCTCGATCCCGCCGCGCTGGCGCATCGGCAGTCTCGCGCAGGAAGCGCCCGACGGCCCGGAGAGCCTGATCTCCGTCGTCCTGAAGGCCGACCTCGAACGCGACGCGCTGCTGGCCGAAGCCGAGACCGCGCACGATCCCTCGCGCATCGCCGATATCCAGACCCGGCTCGTCGACATCGACGCGCATTCGGCGCCGGCCCGCGCCGCCGCGATTCTGAGCGGCCTTGGATTTTCCACCGCCGATCAGGCCCGGTCCTGTTCGGAATTTTCCGGCGGCTGGCGCATGCGCGTCGCGCTGGCGGCGACGTTGTTTTCGGCGCCCGATCTTCTGCTGCTGGACGAGCCCACCAACTATCTCGACCTCGAGGGCACGCTGTGGCTCGAGGATCATCTGGCGAACTATCCGCGCACGGTGATCGTCATCAGCCATGACCGTGACCTGCTCGACACTTCGGTAGACCAGATCCTGCACCTCGATCGCACCAAGCTGACGCTCTACAAGGGCACCTACTCGTCGTTCGAAGAGCAACGCGCCACCCGCGAGATGCTCGACGCCAAGCACGCCAAGCGGCAGATGGACGAGCGCAAGCGCCTGCAGGCCTTTGTCGATCGTTTCAAGGCCAAGGCTTCGAAAGCCCGCCAGGCGCAGTCGCGCGTCAAGATGCTGGAACGGATGAAGCCGGTCACCGCACTGGTGACGCAGGACGTGCGCGAAATTTCCTTTCCGGTGCCGGAGCGAATGCTTTCTCCACCGATCATCGCGGTCGACAACGTCTCGGTCGGCTATGATCCGAAGAAGCCGGTGCTCAATCGCGTCACCTTGCGCATCGACACCGACGACCGCATCGCCTTGCTCGGTTCCAACGGCAACGGCAAGTCGACGCTGGTCAAGCTGATCGCCAACAAGCTGGCGCCGTTCTCCGGTCACGTCACCCGCGCCGAAAAGCTGTCGGTCGGCTATTTCGCCCAGCATCAGGTCGACGAACTCAATCTCGACGGCTCGGCCTACGATCACGTCCGCAAGCTGATGCCCGACGCCACCGAGACCAAGGTGCGCGGACGCACCGGCGCGATCGGCTTCTCCGGCAAGGCCGGCGATACGCTGGTAAAGAGCCTGTCGGGCGGCGAGAAGGCGCGGCTGTTGCTAGGCCTGGCGACCTTCTTCGGTCCCAACATGATCATCCTTGACGAACCTACCAACCATCTGGACATCGACAGCCGCGCGGCGCTTGCCGAGGCGATCAACGAATTCCCCGGTGCCGTCATCATGGTCTCCCATGATCGCTATCTGATCGAAGCCTGCGCCGATCAGTTGTGGGTGGTGGCCGACCATGCGGTCACGACCTATGACGGCGACCTCGACGATTACCGGCGCATGGTATTGTCGGCGCGCGGCATGCGCACCAATTCGCGC
>Ga0307294_10000286_pt1 | contig 12428 bp, 12 predicted proteins | sample ER_DNA_151_FD_194468 | JGI IMG/M metagenome (GOLD analysis project Ga0307294, IMG submission 194468) | Bulk soil microbial communities from the East River watershed near Crested Butte, Colorado, United States - ER_DNA_151 | ecosystem: Environmental > Terrestrial > Soil > Floodplain | place... | reverse complement strand
GGCGGCGCAGTGGCCGTTGCAGCCACCGGTTCGGTCCAGGCATGCACGGTGACCACCGCATGCGCGGTGATGCCGTCGGGATCGCGCATGTACTGGATTTGCTCGATCGACAGTTCAATCAATCGCTGCCCGTCGACCACCAGTTCCGCACGATCAAGATCGGATGCGATGGCGGCGCCGAGCTTCTTGACCTGGACGGTGTCCGGCCCCGCCGCCCAGCCGTCGAGCGTCAGGAACGCTTCGCCGCCGTCGAGGCAATCGCCATGTTCGGGCAGCATCTGGAACGGCCCGAAGCTGACATAGGGTTTTACCGCCCCGCCCGGCACGCCGTCATAGATGCGCCCGCCGGTCTGCACGCCGGTCGCGCCGGCTTTCATCAGCGACAGCGTGCCCTTCTGCATCGCTAACGCGGGATCGGAATAGCTCACACCGCCACCCCGGTTTCGGCAATCATTTCAATCCAGATGCCGTGCTGGCTGTCGCCGACGAACGGATCGATCGCGGTGCGGATATTGAACTCGGTGCCGTTCTCGACCTCGGTCGCCTTCCAGTCGGTGGTGACCTTTCTGGTATCCGTCGAACGCCGCACCGTCAGCACAACGGGTTGCCGCCCCGCTAGCCGTGCTGCGTCCACCGCCTCGCCGCCGACCTTGGCGGTGATGTTGGCCGACACGGTGAACCGGTCCAGCCAGCCGGTCGAGACGTTGCCGTATTCGTCCTCGGTGGTGTCGCGCTCGGAAAACTTGAGGCGATAGCGCAGGCTGCCCGCGCCATATTCCGGCGCCGGCATTACCGCTTCCTCCGCTTCGGCCGGAAGGCATAACCGGCGTCGACCATGTCGCGGGTGAGATAGCTGCCGGCCGCATCTGGCTCGAGGGCATCGTGAAGGATGCGACCGGCCCCGTGACGCTCGATCTCGCGGGCAGCGAGTTCAAGCACGCGAGAGTAGGTGGTCCCGGCGCAAAACCGCACGGTGCGGCGCGGATGCAGCGGATAGTCGTAGTCGCGGAACAGCTCGACGGTTTTCATGCCCGCGGCATCCAGTAGGTCGAGATCACGTCGGTCATCCAGCCGGGTGTTTGAGCATCGGTGCCCGGCACGAGGATCTCTCTATTTTCGTAAAGGTGCGACGTGTATCTCAGCACGGCATCGGTAATGCCGGGATCGAGTTCGTCGGCGTTGGCGTAGCCGGACGGAATTGCCACTGCCATGCCGGACACGAAGCTGCCGACCAGGCCATAAATGCCAACACCGTGCGTCGACATGGTTTCGATCTGGTAATTGGCCGAGACATCGCCATTGGCATCGACTGTAAAACTCGGCACCGGCGTTATCGGCACCCGCGCGACACCGTTGCAAAAATTGATACTGTCCGGTTTCCAGGTCCAGGTCACCGGATTAACCGAGACGTTGGTGGCCCGTTCGAACCAGCTGATCGCCCGCTTGATGGCGTCGGTGATGTAAGCATCGTCATAGTTGCCATCGACCCGCAAATGTGCCCTTGCCAATGGCAGCAACATTGCCGGCAGCGTGATGCGATCAAGGCCGGCGCCCGCGATCGCGCTCATGACAGATCCTCCAGCGAGAACTGCCGATGCCGACCGTCGGTCATCAGGAACACCAGCACGCCATTTTCGATAATGATGTCGGCTAGGCCATTGCCCGTCGGACCTTGCGGCCCCTGCGGCCCGGCCATCCCGCGCTCGCCGCGTTCGCCCGGCTTGCCGCGGGAACCCTTGGCGCCAAGCATCCAACCGTCGCCCGGCAGTTCCCCCGGATCGTCTCTGACCGCCCGCCATTCGCTGCCGTTGTACGAAACCACGTCCATGGCGCGGTAGGTTTCGGTGGCGCCGTAGAGGCCCCTGGCGCTGCCGCCATAGGCCGGCTCTCCGCTTGGCCCTCGCTCGCCCATCTCACCGATAGGCCCCGCTGGCCCTTCCAGCCCCCGTTCACCCATTTCCCCAGGCCGCCCGTCCCGCCCATCGCGGCCGGGATCGCCGGCCACGCCCCGCTCGCCGATCATGCCGCGTTCGCCGGGTGGCCCCGCCGGCCCGTCCATGCCGCGCTCGCCCGGCACCCCGTCGCGGCCGGGTTCCCCCGGCATCCCGCGTTCGCCCTGCGGCCCCGGCACCCGGACCAGGTTGCCGTATTCGTCAATTCGCGCCTCAAGCGCGATCCGCTGCGCCCGTTCCTCGGCCAGCAACTCGCCGACCGCGGACAGGATTGCCTTGCTGCTAAGAGGTTGCATGGGTGTCCATCGTTCGCTGGATCATAAACCGCGCAAGCGCCTTTTCGTCGTCCTCGCTCATGGCTTCGTCGCCGCCATTGTCGTTGGCAGGCTCCGGTTCAGGCGCGGCTTCAGGCGGCGCTGCGGCAACCGGTTCCGGCGGCTCGTAGTCGAGCGCCACCATCTGCTGCTGCACCCTCGGCATTTTGCCGAACCCGCCGGGCACCGCCGGCATGCCGAACTTGTAGCGGGCCTCATCCGGCGAATGGATGCCGGACTGCACCGAGCGCGCCATGCCCTCGATCTTTTCCTTGAACGCGGACCGCAACAGCACCTCGGTATCGTATTCGGTATATTCGCGGCCCTTGCCGATCGAGTTGGCGTTCAGACCGATGAACTGATCCATCGCCACTTCGATGTGATTGATCATCCAGCCGAGGCCAGCGGCGAGCCATTCGCTCATGACGGCTTCGGCCGATTTCTGGGTACCGGTATCCGACAGGCCGAGCAGCACCGCCGGCACCCCGAACACCGCCGCCACCATGCGGTCGTTGAGTTTCTTCTGGTCGATCACCTGCTGGTCTTGTGCCGACATGGTGAGCGGCTGGAACTTCAGTCCGTTGGTCAGGATCGGCACGCCGCCGGCGTTCATGTTGGCTGAGTGTTCCATCCACCGCCCGCGCAGATCCTGGACCTGCGACGGCGTTAGCGTGATGTCGGTTTGCAATACGCCTGACGGCCGCATGTTGGTGGCGGCCTGGGTTAGCGAATGATTGATCGCCGCATTCTGGCCTAGCTCGGTCGGCAGCGCCGCCAGCCAGGTTTCGCCGACCAGCGGATGCCGCGGCGTGGCCAGTTTCACGTGAAACACATCGCGCGCCGGCACCACCAGCGAGGTCCGGCCAAGGATGCTGTCAAACTCGAACAGGGGGTTGGCGGTGCCGACTTCGTAGAACACCTCCCGGTAGGGTTGGCCGGCAATGCCGACCTCGCGCACCCGGCACGCCCTGGGATCGGTCCAGTGCAGCGCCGTCACCTCGGAGCGGTCGTTGCGCTGCGCAATCCAGTAGCTGTTGCCGTTAAGCAGCAATGAGCGGATCAGGTGGACCAGGAAGTCTGACGGCGTCTGGTACGGGTTCGGCGCCCGCAACAGCCGCGCCAAAGCCGAGGTCGTGATGTCCTCGGTGCCGCCATTTTCGAGTTCCAGGCGGTGATAGCCGGGTAGTTGTGCGATTGCCCGCACATAGGCCCAGACGCAGGCTTCCACCACCGAACTGTTCGGCGCCGTCAGCGGGTCGAGATCCATCTGCCAGTAGTTGAGATACTGGCCCCATGTCGACGGCAGCACCCCGCCGCTCACGGTATACGGCCCCGGATGATAGTTGCCCTCGCCGGCCGGGTTGGCTTTCTGGCGCGGCGTGATCAGCCGCGCCAGTGATTGCAACATGCCGGCCATTTCAGGTTTCCCGATCCGGCGTCCTGTTGGGCTGCGGCCTTGCGCGGGTTCGGTAACCGGGCTGCGGGCTGCTAGGCTGCATGGCTCTTTCGTTGTGGTTCTGATCGCGCTGCTGCCGCTGCCGTTCCTCGCGGGCCTGCCGCGCCTCCGGGGTTTCATCTTCCGGCGGCGGTGGTTCATCGTCGTCGTCGCCGAGGGCGGCGGCGGCATCCCATTGTGCCTGCGCCCAGGCATGCGCCTGGGTGAGCGCCGACTGCCGATCTTCCTCGGTCAGCACATGGTCGTGGTCGCGATCGGTTTCGCCGGGATCGCGCGCCCAGTGGCTGTCCTTGGCTTCCTCGGCGTCGGCTGCGGTCATGGTCAGGTAGTTGCCGCGATACGGCCCCATGATGACTTCCATGATGACGTTGCCTTCGGCGTTCGGCACCAGTTCCCGTTCAGCGGCGGTCTTGCGCCGCTGTTCGTTGCGTTCTTCCTCGGCCCGCTTGTTGTCCTCGATCCGCTTGGCCTCGGCTTCCTTGGCCTCGCGCTGCCGGTCGTCTGCGCTTCTATTATCTTCGTCCATCGTTATTCCTCCGTTGTTTCCATTAAGGTGGCGGCGCCCGTTGCCAGGCGCCGCCATCAAATCACCAGCTGACGGCAGCGATGGTCTGCACCATGCCGGCGCGGCGCATCACCCAAGAGACGTAGAGGCTCATGCGAACCGCCACGGCGTCGGTCTGGAACAGCGACCGCATCGGAGATGCCACCACACCAGAACCTTGTGCACCGGTTACCAGCGCCAGCGGCGTGGTATCTTCCTCATGCAGCGTGGCATCGGTGGACACCGCGAAGCGCGGCGCATCACCGTTGGCGGTAGCAAAGTCGGCCGCGTCGACCGCGATCACCCGCCCCGCCGGGACAGATGCCGAGACGATAAAGCGCACGCCGAACTTGCTGCCGGCTTCCTGGCGATCTTCGAACAGGAAGTCGCCGGTGGTGGTCTGCGCAAAGCCGAGTGACAGTGCCTGCGCAGGGTTGACGATGATGGCAATGTTACGACCACCACCGGCGGCGATGATGGCCCCGATCAGTGCCTTGAGGTCGGCGACCATCGCAGCGGTTGCCGGTGTTGCGGCTGATGCGGTGATTGGCGTCACACCGTTGAGCAGTCCAGCCGGGCGAATGCCTGCCGCGAATGCCACGTTGTCGATCAGGTAGCCATCCAGCGCCATCGAGGTATCGTCCGACATCGCCTGCCGAATGATCTGCTCGATGCTCTGTGCCGAGTAGGTCGCCATTTCTTCGGTGAATGTCGAAATCACCGACAGTTTGTTCGGCGACAGCGACACGGTGGTGAACGACGCACGCTTGACCGGCTTGGCGCCGCCCTCCGCCGTCCAGTTGCCTGCCAGGTTCGGGGTGTTGGCCCGCACCGGGATTTTCAGCACACCGGCGTTGCCGAAGGTGTAGCGCACGCCCATGCCGGCCAGTTGCAGATAGATGCTGTCGGCGATCAGCCGATCCATGAACGGCATGGTGTCGGTCTGGATCAGTTCGGCGGCCCAGGTTGCCACCGTGGTGTTGGCCGGATTGACTGCGGCGCGCAGCACCATACCGGTGATTTCGTTGGAGTTGTGCGCGCCGGGGTACATCGTGCGCAGCGTCTGCCCGATGTCCTGTTCGTGCGATGCCTGCGATTTTGTCCACGCCGCCAATGCACGGAACTGGTGATCGCTGGGTTCGAGCTTGCGCTTCGGCATGGCCGGAACGCGGATGGTGTCAGACACCGCTGTGATCGGGTCGGGCTTGGCTGGCGCCGGCGCGATGATCTGGCCGAGGAACGGCGAGGGTGAGGGCGTCTGCTCGCTGCTGCGGGTTTCCCCGAACAGCAACCGCTCGGCGGTCTTGTGGCCATCGAGGTCGGCCCGCGCGGCCTTGATCTGTGCCGGCAGTTCGTCGCGATAGCGTTTGGTCTCTTCCTCGTTGAGGTCTTCCTTGCCGGCGAGTTCCTGGTAGCTGGTCAGCAGGCCGGCAATAATCTGTTGGGCATTCTGGATCTTGTTGGTGATGGTTTCGTTAGACATTTTCGTAAACCTTGTGGGTTCGGGATTTGGTGTGGCTGGCTTGCCGGTTGATGTCGGTTCGAAACTTCGTGCAGGCTCGCCGAAGATTTCCGAAACGGTCTTGGGAGAAAGGTTGAGAGATCGCGCCAGCGCCACCGCGTTGGGGTTGGCTGGCACGGAGACAATTGAACATTCGAGAAGAGACTGACGCTTGAACCGCCAAGGCCCGTAATTCTTGTCGGCCTTTTCGTTCAGCGGCTCGCGCTCTTTCGGCTCGAAACCGACACTGACCGCCCGTAAGCCATTTTGCTCGACCATCTTGCGGACACTGTCGGCAATTTCCGAAGTGCCCGGCTCAAACGGCACGAATGTTCCGATCAGGCGACCGCCCCTTACCCGCACGTTCGCCCAGTTTCCTACAGGATAGTCGGCCTTGTGATTAAAAAGCGCGATCGGGTTGTGCTTGTCGCCGGGTTCGAAACTGGACAGATCCCAGCCCGATGGCTCGATCACATCGCCCATGCGATCGACGCTGCCGTCGGACATGACGAATTCCTTCGGCTCACCGCCGGGTGGCGGTGCCGTTTTCACCTTGTGCAGCATGTTGGTTATTCCCTTACGAAACCAGTTTAAGCTGGCTGGCTGCTGCCGTGGCCGCAGCCCACGGATCGGCAGCGACGAAAATGTTGCCATAGGACAGCGTCGACGTGGTGCCGTTGAACACCAGGCGGATGCTGTCCAGATAATTACCGCCCGGCAGCGGCGAGGTTTTTGCCGCCGCCACCTGGATCGAGCAGCGTCCGCCTAGCGCATCGACGATGAAGATGGTGGCGTCGTCCTGGTCGAGTGCCGTCACCCCGTTAGCGTTGACCAGTGCCCACTTGATCACCGGCGTTCCGGTCAAATCATAGGGTTCGCCGTTTTCGTCGATCAGCGTGGCGTTGATCAGCCAGTCATCGCCGGCGGTCCAGTATTGATCGGAGTGCACGGTCATTTTCGAGCGTCCCGGTTCTGGTTCGGCGTCTTTCTGGCAATGCGCGAGGCGGATGCGGCCTGCTGCGCGATCAGATCCATCGGCACGTCGGCGGCGATGATGTTGGTTGCCGGCTTGCGGTGCGCGACGATGGTATAGGTGTCATAGACTTTGCCGGCGGTTGGCACATAGGCGATGATGGCCGACCGGTCGGATGCTTCGGTGGCTGCCAGCCTGCCAAGAATGACGTTGGTGACGTTGGCGCTGAGGGCGGCGCTATCGGCAGCTTCAATTGCGGCCAGCCGGGTGACGATGCCGAGCCGGCCGTTGATCGCCGCCGTGTCTGCCGCCTCGATAGTCGCCAGATGCGCTTCCATCCGCGTGGTTGCGGTAATGGCTGCGGTGTCGGCGGCTTCGATGGCCGCAAGCGTGGAATTCCAGGCGGTCGTCGCCGCCATGGCAGACAGGTCCGCCGCCTCGCCGGCCAGCAACCTGCCGGTGGCGTAGATGCCGGCATTGATGGCGGAGGTGTCCGCGGTTTCAATCGCAGCCAGCCTGGCTTCCAGCCGGATGGTCGCGTTGAGTGCTGCGGTGTCTGCTGCCTCGATGGCGGCCAGATTGGCGAACCATCCATTGCCGGCGTAGATCGCGGCGCTATCGGCGGCCTCGGTCGCGACCAGTGCGGCGGCATGGGTTGCCAAACCCGTCAGCGCGGCTGTATCCGCCGCCTCGGTGACGGCCAGCCGCGCCGACCACGCAGTGGCGGCGTTGAGGGACGCGGCATCGGCAGCTTCGATCGCCGCCAACCTGGCGGCCCACGCCGTGGTGGCATTGAGCGCCGAAAGGTCCGCCGCCTCGATGGTGCCGACGGCAGCGACGATGCCGGTCACGGCGGCGTTGAGCGCCGCGGCGTCTGCCGTCTCGGTCGCCGTCAGCCAGGCAGTCTGGCCGGCGCCGACGATCTGGCCGACAATGGCAGACGTATCCGCGGCTTCCGTTGCAAGCAGTCTGCCGGTGGCGTAGATGCCGGCTGTGAACGCCGCAGTGTCGGCGGCTTCCGTTGTCACCAGCGAGCCGCTGGCGATGATGTCGGCATCGAGCGCCGCGATGTCCGCGGCCTCTGTGGCGGCCAGCCGCGCATTCCATTGCGTGGCCGCATTGAGCGCAGAGGTATCCGCCGCCTCGATCGCGGCCAGGTTGGCGCGCCAGGTCAGGTTGGCATCGAATGTCGCAAGGTCGCCGGCTTCGATGGTAGCCAGCCGCGCGGTCCATGCCGCGCTGGCATTGAGTGCGGCGCTGTCGGCGGCTTCTATGGCATTAAGCGCGGCATCGGTTCGCGTTGCGGCAGTGAACGCCGCGGCGTCCCTGGCCTCGGTAGCGGCCAACTCGGCGGTGACGGTGACGAATACCGTGGCATTGAATACTGCGCTGTCCGCCGCCTCGGTGGCGATTAGCCTGGCATCCCACTGCGAGGCTGCGGCGAAGGCGGCAGCATCAGCCGCTTCCGTCGCTTGCAGCACCGCGTTCCATGTGACGGTGCTGGTCAGTGCGGCAGTATCGGCAGCTTCAGTCGCGGCCAGCCGCGCCTGCCAAACCACTGCAGCGTTGAGCGCCGAGGTGTCGGCGGCTTCTGTCGCGATCAGGTTGCCGGTAATTTCGGGCGATGCCGCCGCGACCGTAAACGCCGCAGTATCCGCAGCCTCGGTCGCGACCAGATTGCCGGTGACCGTGGTAGAACCCAGCGCCTCGCCCATCCATGACGTAAACCCGGACGGCAATGGCGATTGCGTGAATGCAGCCAACTCGGTGCGGACAGTTACAGCATCGCCTGCTGCCCCCGTGCGCATCCACAGCGCGGCATTTCCGGCACCAAACGTGGCTGAAATATCCAACCCGTTAGTATCTGTCGCCGGGTCGGCGCTGGCGTCGTTGTTCCAGAGGCCGTTGTTTTTACGAAACCAGATCTTCTCTGTGCCGGCGTTCCACGCCAAGCATGCGACATCACCTGTTGCCAGTGCCGCCCCGACCGTTACCGCACTGTTTGAACCGCTGATCCTGACTGCGCCGGTTGTAAGAAACAAATCCACCGAACCCGTAACAGATGCGAGCGTCGCCGCTAATGGTTTGAACCCGACGCTTGGCGTACTGGTTAAGGTGTCAATTTTATATTCAGCGTAATACTTGCCGGCAACTTCGTTCGCATAGCTCTGGGTTGATCGAATATAATTGACGCCGTTGCCCGTGAACGTCTTGTCAGTGTTCGAAAGTAACCCGCCGGAACGGTCGCCGAAATTCCAGGCATTCTGCGCGGGTAAGAATGTTGGACCCTCATCGTATTTCAGGGTGCCATTGTCGTTGACGAGATAGGGAAATATCGCCGCGCTGCCGCGCGTATAAATCATCTGGTTCTTCGACAGATTGGCATCTGCCGAAGCAACCGTTCCAACAAACTCGCTAACTGCGGCGGACCATGTCAGCCCGTTGTCGCTACACGTCTTGATATATAAATCGCTGTCTGTGCTGCTCTGATAAAGCGCGTAGAACATGCCCAGAGTGTCGGCCACCCGCGCCGGCGTACCCAACGTCACGGCGGTGTTTGTAACCGCAGGATTGTCTGCGCTATTCCACCGAAATACGCTCGTCGCCGTCAGGCCGACGCACCGGATAACACCGGCATTGTCCCAGGTTGCCACATCCTGGGGGAGCGCCGTCGCGCCAGTAGACGCCGACGTGCCGATTACGTTGGCGCTGGTCAGGTGACACTGCATCGTGTTGGTGGCGTTGAACCACAGAAAATGCAGCCGGTCCGACGTACCCAGTACAACAATCGGGTTGGTGGAATTAACACCTGTTGCTGATACAGCCACCGCCGCCGCCCAAGTGGCCACGCCGGTTCGCCGCCGATATGCAGTTTGCGCAAACGTGGAAATTCGCGCGACGTTGGTATGAACTACCACTTCGCCGGTTGATCGTACAACGATGCTGGTATTGTACTGGTTGGCACTGGCACTGCTTTGGGTATTCAGTGCCGAGTTGATTGTTTCTGCTGTGACAAATGTATCAGTCGTGGCGTCAAAGGTCTGATATTTATGATTGATGCTGGTCGTCGCTCCATCGGTAACAACCAGATGAAAGACGTTGCCGACTTGATAGGCCGACAAGTATTGAATGCCAGTTGCAAAACCGGTCTTGGTGGCGATGCTCGCCCATGATGTGTCTGGCGCGGTCGACTTGTACGCCTGCAGCGTCGTCGCCGTGGTGCTGTCGCGGCCAAAGAAATAATAATTGCCGTTGGTCGCCTTGAACGGCCCAACGGGTGCTACCGCCGTCGAGATACCGGTGATGGTTACCGGGAGGGCCATTTCAGATCACTCGATCCGATCCGCGCACTATGGCGAGTGCGTGATGGTGCTGGGCGGCGAACCGGTGACTGTCACGGTCTGGCCCGAGGTAATCGATACCGAGTTGAGGATGATGTCCGCGCCCGAGGTGCCGACCGTCAGCCCGGTCACCACCACCGTGCCCGCCTGGTTGCGGATTTCCGCCAGTGCCGCGGTGCCGGTGGCGGATGCTGTCGCGGACAACGGCGTACCGGCTAGTGTCGCAACCGAGCCTGATACGGTGAACGGAGTAGCCGGCAACGGGATCGTCACCAGCACGCCGGTCGCGCCCGACAGCGACGAGGTGCCGATCACCAGCGAACTTACCTGCGCGGTGCCGGTCGACGCGGTGAATGTCTTGCTCGATACCACATCGCTCATCAACTGCATTCGGTTGGTTTTCAGCGTGGCATTGTAACTAACGGCCATGGTTCATTCCCCTTTTGACAGTGCCGCCAGCGCGGCGCGGTTTTCGTCCGGCGTCATGCCGTTCTGTTCAAGTGCGTTGAGCCAGTCCTGCATGCCGAGAACGACATTTACCTCACCATCCTTGACGACCAGGTAAGTCCGTGCCGCGGCATCGCGCAGCGCGGTTTCGATGTCGAGCGGCGTTACTTCGGGATGCTCCACCAGCATGTCATCAACGATGATGCCGATCACGTCGAGGTCGCGGGTGCGGTCGGCGACTTCCAGCTGGTGCCGCTGCTTGGCAGTGATCATCGGCGCAGCGGCGCCCCGAACACCTGCCAGCCCAGCAGCGCAAACAGCACGAACAGGAACAGCGTGTTCACCCAGAGGCCGGTAACCATGCCGATATGGTTCAGCATGAAGAACACCAGCCACACCAGCATCAGAACCCAATAGGCCAGACCGAGCGTCATGGTTATGCCCTCCAAGGGACTGTTCCATTGCATCGTCATGCGATCATGCTCGCGACATCGGCAGGAACTTCTTCCTGACATTTCATCGCACCGATTGCCATTACCGCGGCAACCGCCGCGTCAATTCGGCCGTATGGTTTTGATTTGTCCAGTTTGCGGTTTCCTGCCGGATCTTTGACCGCGATCGCATTGGAAAAGCACCAGCGCAACAGCGGATTGCCGCCATGACGGATAAGCTTCGCCGCCACCAGCTTCTCAAGTTCGTTGATCGCCGGAGCCATAGACGCATAGCCCTGCCCGAACGGCTCCAGCGGCACCGATACGCCGTAGCGAGCCAGCGCCTGTTGCAGGCTCTTGATCGACCAGCGGTCGTAATTGATCTGCGTCAGGTTCATGCTGCCAGACAGCGTTCCCAACTCGACCGCGACAAAACCATAATCGATCGCAGCGCCAGGCACCGCTGCCAAGTGTCCCTGACGTATCCAGACATCGTAAGGCGCGCGGTCGTAGCTTTGCCGCTCCTCCAGATTAGCATCCGGCGTCCATGCAAACGATTTGAAATGCACAATGCCGTCGTCATCCTCAGCGCAAAGCACCAGCGCGGTCAGGTCGATGCACGCCGACAGATCCAGCCCGCCGTACACCGGCCGCCCGTCGGTGAATATGCTTTCGTCAACCGCTCCGTCGCCCTCGCCCCACGCTTCCAGCGTAAACAGCAGATCCCGCGCATGCGGCGAAATCCGCTGGTTAAGTCGCAGGTTGCGGAACGCACTTTCAAACGATGGCATCCGACGCGCCCGCTCGGCCTCGGCGAAGATATCGCCCTCATCCAGGAAAATACCCATTGCCGGATTAACCCGACGAATCACCTCATGGTCGAACGGATCGGCATCCACCGGCGCCGTGGTCAGATGCACCACAACGCTGTTGTCGTTGCCCTTCATGCCGTCATCGATGATTTCCGACAGTGGGTGGATATCGCTCGACGCCTGTGTGGAAATAATCACCCCGAGCGAACGGTTGCGCTTGCCCATTGCAGTCTGAAGATTGTCGAGCAGGGTTCTATCTTTTGCCTGGGCTAGTTCGTCGTATGCCCAGAAACTGGGTGCCAACCCGTGCGCCCTGCGGCCGTCCGCCGATAGCGCCTCATACTTCGAACCGACCCCATCACCCTCAATCACCTCGATGGCCTTGCGGAACCGCTGGATGTTGCAGCGCACCGCAAACTCGGGAACCGCCTGAATGATCGCTTCCATTTCGTCAAAGATCAGCGATGCCTGCTGGCGGTCAATACCAGCTGAATAACACGCTCCGCGTGGCTCGCTTTCAGGTCCGAGCAGATGACACAGCACCAGCCCGGCAATCAGCCCCGTCTTGCCATTGCCGCGAGGCTCCGACAGCACGCCCAGCTTAACTTCCTTGCCTTCTGGCCGGCCATACAGGTCCGTGATGAACGCCCGCTGGTT
>Ga0307294_10000282_pt1 | contig 12518 bp, 14 predicted proteins | sample ER_DNA_151_FD_194468 | JGI IMG/M metagenome (GOLD analysis project Ga0307294, IMG submission 194468) | Bulk soil microbial communities from the East River watershed near Crested Butte, Colorado, United States - ER_DNA_151 | ecosystem: Environmental > Terrestrial > Soil > Floodplain | place... | reverse complement strand
ACCTTCCTGATACTCATCAGGCTCCCATTCGGACGGGGCGGACCCTCGAGACGGTCGAGACGAAGTCGTCGCTACCACTGCTCACAACGTACCGCCCGCTCCGGTTCACGTGGCCGGTCCGACCCGGAAGTCTGGACGGTCCCCGCTGTTGCTAGGGGTATGAAGAAGATCGGGTTCCTCTCCTTCGGCCACTGGTCGCAGTCGCCGGGCTGGCAGACGCGCACTGCCGCGGACGCCCTGCAGCAGTCCGTCGAGCTCGCGGTGGCGGCCGAGCATCTTGTGACTGTGTAGTGGATGGGCTGGTCACCCAGACCACCCGACTCGGGTGATTGCCAGCACCGCAGATGGCCGAGTATTCTTACTCTTAGCGATCTTGGTCCGATCTGCGAATTTAGTTGTGTTGCGGCCTGTGCTGTGGTGGCACGGGCCCGACGCATTTCCGGGCATCTTTCCCCTTATTCGATCTTGATGTTCATTTCTTCTCCCACCCGTCGGTTGTGCTCGCTTTGCTTGTACTGTCCGTGCCCGTACCGGAATCGAACCGGTGTCGCCAGTGGGGCTGTGTTCATGGGTTAGCTACCCGGAGATGGGCCGCTTGCTTGCACGATGGGGCGCAGCATGTAGCGGATGGTGTCCTGTTGATCTGCGGGGATGGACTGCCAATTGCCTACTAGCTTCGCGGCCTGATTCACGGGGTCGTTCTGCACCCGAGCGGCATTTCTATCGCGATCTTGGAGCTGTTCATGAGTCAGCTTGGTGTTGTACTGGCGGGGCATCGGTGCTTCCCTTTTGGTTGACGAATTCTTTTAGCAACCACGGCATTGAGGGGGTTCTCAGGCCTGAAATGAGTTTATCGGCCAATTACGGTTTTCACCACAAGAAAGATAAATAGGCTAAACCGATCTGGGAGAATTAATGGTGTAACGCCATATAGACCGAAGCTTATTAATCATGACTTGTATTCCGTGATCATGACCAACTCGATAGAATTAGCAATGCCGCTGGCTTTCTTCTCAGGCTGCCGGCGTGCCGTGGGAGTCGCTATCCCACACAAAGGTGCCTCGAGGTTTACGCCCCGGGGCACCCTTCTATTTGCAATGCGGGTTATAGGTCCCTTCTCCTCCACCGCCAGATCGGCACCGTGAAACCCCAGAGGCTGAAGTTCACCCGACCAGTGCTGCTAACGGTGAAGGGTCCGATCCGGGTGCTGGCGGAGAGATGGGCATCATGATCACGGGTCTTACTAATCCGCAGCCGGATCGGGCCGATCTCCTTACTCTTCCGCCAACGCCACGGAATCACCGCGAGCACCTCCGCAATCTGCGGTAGGTGAAGTCCTCAGGGTGCCGACGCAGCACCTGGTCGCTGCGGTACTGGGTAGGTAGCCCGACTGTGAACAGTGCCAGTCGAATACGACGGCCTCGCAGCTCAGCACGAAGCCGTAGAGCCGGTTGGTGAAGCAGGGGCACCAGTGCCGGAATGGTCTTGGTGATCATGTTCAGATCACTCCCCAAACCCAGAGCACCGCTGCGATGCCTTCTAGGGCCAATATCGCAAGGAGCACAGCCAGCACCCAGTACACGACGCAGGGGTGTGGGTCCTCAGCCATACGTCGGGCTCGGGCTTCGCCGTTGTCTCGGCGGGTCACAGCTTGTGCCTGGCCTTATGCCGTGCCAGTTCGGTGGAGGCACCCGCGAAGAGCTTCACAGCGACAGCGGCAACCTCGGGGAATTCGCGGGGACTGACAACGGTGGGCAGCCTGGGCCACAGGATCCGCACCGCTGCCGGCTTCAGGGTCCGTTCTACAGCCGGTGAGTCCTCAAGGCGGAGGAGCTGGATGACGAGCTGATCGGTTGTAGTGAGCTGCCCGAATGCCAGCTGGACGATATCCCGGCTCATGCGACACCGTCCCGACCAGCCGGTCGATCGTGCCGCTGGCGAGATGGATGGAAGACTTGTTCATTGGAGGTCAGTTCCTTTCAAGTGGTGATCTCCGGGCCCGTCGGGAGGGTTCAGCTCCTGGCGGGCCGCTTCATGTCATGAGATTTGTCGTGGGCTAGTTGATCTTGGGTATCTCCTCCCTCGGTGTGTGCAGCTGTGAGAGCAAACTGCTGGATATGGACGAATACGACCGATCACCAACGGTCATGGAGCGGGCTCAAAGGAGAGTCGAAGCGACGTCCCGTTCGACACTGCGGATCCGCTGTTCCGATTCGGCGACGGCATCATTAGCAGTAAGTGAGCATGTCTCAAGGCAGTGCCACGTGACACCTTGGCCTTCCTCGGCCCCGACGGGGGTTGGCAATCACGGGGCGCGCGCCATGGGAGTGGGGCGAACTACGGACCAACTACGGACCATAACGGCCGAACTCAGCGCACCTCAACGGCCAACCATGGACACCAGCGATAAGTGGTTCACGCTCGACGACCGTGGAGGCCCGATCTGGGGGTCAAGGGGTCGCGAGTTCAAATCTCGCCAGCCCGACGAAGTAAAAGACCTAGTCGGATGCCAATTTCGTCAGTCGAAGTAATTATGTTTCAAGATCATCTTTACGTTTGACCACCTTTTTTGACCACCTTTTCTCGAGAGGGCGTCGCTGAGCCGAGTCAACGCCTCCCGCGAAACGTCTGGGCTGACGTGCCCGTAGATGTCTCCGGTGATCGCGACGCTGGCGTGACCGAAGACCTCAGAGACGACCTTGAGCGGCACGCCAGCGGACAACATCACCGAGGCAGCAGAGTGCCGCAGTGTGTGCAGCCCGATCGAGGAAGGCAGCCCGGCCCACTTGGCTGCCGTCTTCAGCGCCCGCAGCGCGTTGCGAGGATCGCAGGGCTCGCGCAGCTCCGTTGTGAAAACGTACGGGGTCGGCTGCCACATCGAGCCAGCCATCAGCCGCTCAGCCCTCTGCCTGGTGCGCACGTCCGTAACCGCCACCGCAAGATCAACAAGCCGATGACGAGGTCTCGGCTGCCAGGGGTCGCAACAGCATCGAGACACGAACAAATCGTGTAGCGGAGAATCTTGCTCGAAGGTGTCTGTTTGCTGCGGCGTCTGTGTGGTTGGCTCACGGCCGGGTGGGGGGAGCCGACCCCTGGGCACAAGCCGATGTTGTGTGTATGTCATCCGCTGCTCAACAGCGTGACACACCCCACTGACAGACCGCCGTGCACGAACCAGGTGAACGTCAGGTGACAGCGAGTGATGGTGCCGCGGCCATAATCAGCTCAGCTCATGTACGTAAGGGGATCGGCTTGCGTGCGTGCGGGCGGGTTCTCGTTCGGCGGTGTGGGCGCCCCAGGGCGCTGACGGCCAGATGCAGGTCCCTAGAACTCAGCACGTTTCCGGGTGTCGAGAATGTGGCGCTGGCTCCGTCTAGGTACACCAGTGGCCACGACGGGCCGCGCGACGAAGAAGGAGAGCCACCATGACGATTCAGCGGATGGACCACGTGGGCGTCGTCGTCGACGACCTCGAGGCTGCTATTGCGTTCTTTGTCGAACTCGGTATGGAGCTGGAGGGCGAGGCGCCGATCGAGGGACGTTGGGTGGACCGTGTCGTCGGACTCGACGGCGTCCGAGTCGACATCGCGATGATGCGGACCCCGGACGGCCACGGCCGGCTTGAGCTGACGAAGTTCCATACCCCGACGGCGGTCAGCGCTGAGCCGGAGAACGCACCGGGGAACACGCTGGGCCTACGTAGCATCATGTTCGCCGTCGACGACATCGACGCCACTGTCGCCGGCCTGCGAGCCCACGGCGCGGAACTCGTTGGAGAGGTGGCGCAGTACCAGGACAGCTACCGGCTCTGCTACGTCCGCGGCCCCGAGGGGATCATCGTCGCGTTGGCCGAGCAGCTCAGCTAACAGCCCGTCGCGGCCGACCTGCGACCAACCAGAACGATCCGCTTGGATGGACCGAGAACGACAACGGGAGGAATAACCGTGCAACCGAACGAGATCACCGAGGTTCTGAACCGACCGATCAGTCAGGAACTGTTGGCTCGCGACGTGACCCGTTTGGCCTACGTCGCCAAGGACGGCACACCGCGGAACGTCCCGATCGGGTTCACCTGGAACGGCTCGGAGATCGTCATGTGCACTTCGAAGAACGCTCCGAAGCTTCGGGCCTTGGGCGAGAACCCGATGGTTGCCCTGACGATCGACACCGAGGTGCACCCGCCCAAGATTTTGCTCATCCGCGGCCGGGCCGAGCTGGACTTCGTCGATGGCATCCCGGACGAGTATCTCCGGGCGACCAGCAGCTACGAGATGACGCCCGAGCAACGGGTCGAGTGGGAGGCGGAGGTGCGTTCGCTTTATCACGACGGCATGGTCCGGATCGTCGTGACCCCGACGTGGGCGAAGCTGATCGACTTCGAGACGACTCTGCCGAGCGCGGTCGAGGAACTGGTCCAGCAGCGGGAGGAGCGTCAGCGCGGCTGAGCGGCGCGCGGTCGGTCGGATTGGGTGGATCACCCACGCCTCAACCCCACCGCGGTACGCGGAGTCTGTGAAGTCCGCCAGGAAATGTCCCGGTGGGATGTCGAGAACCCGCGCGCGGCTCCGTCCCCGGAGTGAACACGGCCACAATGGGCCGTACCGCACCAAGGAGAAACATGATGGCCAAGTACCTGCTGCTCAAGCACTACCGGGGTGGCCCGGCCCCCGCCGTGGAGTGGGCGCCGATGGACCAGTGGACGCCGGACGAGGTCGACGCGCACGTGCAGTTCATGCGCGACTTCGCGGCCCGGCTGGAGGAGACGGGCGAGTTCGTCGACACCCAGGCGCTGGCGCCCGACGGCGCGTTCGTGCGGTACGACGGCGAGGGGCGGCCACCGGTGACCGACGGGCCGTTCGTCGAGACCAAGGACCTGATCGCCGGGTGGTACATCATCGACGTGGAGTCGTGGGACCGCGCGGTACAGCTGGCGGGGGAGCTGTCGGCGGCCCCCGGGCCCGGCGGCAAGCCGATCTACGAATGGCTGGAGGTTCGGCAGTTTCTGGCCGACTCGCCCACGGTCACCGAGTGAACGAGCCGCTGCTGCGGGACCTCGTACCCGCGGTGATCGGTGTCCTCGTCCGGCGCGGAGCCGACTTCGCGGCGGCCGAGGACGCCGTGCAGGACGCCCTGGTCGAGGCCGTGCGCGGGTGGCCGGATGATCCGCCGCAAGACCCCAAGGGCTGGTTGGTCATCGTGGCCTGGCGTAAGTTCCTCGACGCCGCCCGCGCCGATACCTCCCGACGGCACCGCGAGGTACGCATCGAGGGCGCGCCCATGCCCGGCCCGGGCGAGGCGGTGGACGACACGCTCCAGCTGTACTTCCTGTGCGCGCACCCGTCCCTGACACCGGCCTCGGCCGTCGCGCTCACGCTGCGCGCGGTCGGCGGCCTGACCACGCGTCAGATCGCACAGGCCTACCTCGTGCCGGAGGCGACCATGGCCCAGCGGATCAGCAGGGCCAAGCGGACCGTCTCGGGCGTCCGGTTCAACCAGCCCGGGGACGTCGCCACGGTGCTGCGCGTGCTCTACCTGGTCTTCAACGAGGGCTACTCCGGCGACGTCGACCTCGCCGCCGAGGCGATCCGGCTCGCCCGCCAACTGGCGGCCAAGACCAACCATGAGGAGGTGGCGGGCCTGCTTGCGCTCATGCTGCTCCACCACGCACGGCGCCCGGCACGGACCCGCACCGACGGCAGCCTCGTGCCCCTCACCGAGCAGGACCGCAGCCTGTGGGACACCCGCCTGATCGCCGAGTGCGTCGACGTGCTCCAGGCGGCCCTCGCCCGCGACCGATTGGGGGAGTTCCAGGCCCAGGCCGCCATCGCCGCGCTCCACGCCGACGCACACACGGCCGAGGAGACCGACTGGGTGCAGATCGTCGAGTGGTACGACGAACTGGTGCGCCTCACCAACAGCCCGGTGGCCCGCCTCAACCGGGCCGTCGCTGTCGGCGAGGCCGACGGCCCGCGGGCCGGCCTGGCCGCCCTGGCAGAGCTCGACCCCGCCCTGCCCCGCCACACCGCCGCCGCGGCGTACCTGCACGAGCGTGACCGTGACCCAGTGACCGCGGCACGGCTCTACGCCGAAGCCGCCCGATCAGCGCCCAGCCTCCCCGAACGCGACCACCTCACGCGACAGGCCGCACGGCTCAACGCGCAGCTGCGCAGTTGAGCGGCCGGCGCCAGGCATTCACGGCCCCGATAGGGACGGTCTGCTCACCCTGTTGGCCGGCCGGACCGCGTCACTTGCCGTTCAAGAGGCCGATATCCCGTGCACCTCGCTCCTGACCAGCGATCACCGCAAGAGGATCGCTCACCGGGCAGGAGCCGCTCAAGCAGCTGCGGCTCCTGGCCTCCACGAGGTGCTGGCTGTGCGGAACGAGCAGGCTGCCGAACTGGAGCGGCGATCGAGCCTGCCTCGGAAGTGGTGCGTCACCTTGGACCAACACTGCCAATCACCAGTGGTCATCAGCGCACACCAGTGGACAATGACGAACAACGTCCGCGCCTCAGATCCGCCCAGATCGGGGCCATCGCCAAATTGGGGGTCAAAGGGTCGCGAGTTCAAATCTTGCCAGCTCGACCAGACGATGGCGGATTGTCACGCCTGATCAGACTCGCGTTCATCCGGCGACCGGGCCATCCTCGGCAAGCCTCATTGCCGAGGAGTTAGGCCAGATTGGGCTGACCAGCGCGAGTACGTTACTCCGACGTCGAGGACCAGCAGCCCGTCGCGCACCGCCTCGTCATGCACCAGCACCAGGGCCGCGACTGTGTTCTTGACCGTCGAGTCCCGTACGCCGCCTCCCACTGGTCAATCGCCCAATCGATCAGCCCGCCTGGCGCCACTGTTGTTGGAACTTCCTGTGTGCTCGAAGTACATCGACTGCAGCTTGTGGAAGTTCCAAGGTGCGCCGCGATTTCTCGGTCTTGGTGTCCCCACCGCGACGCACGGAACGCTAAAGCGAAACGCTGGGCGGCACGGGTGGCTCACTGTCGGCGTTGCCTTCGAGATCAACCAGGCTCCACGTCAGGGCATCGCGGAATTTAGGCCGCCAGTGTCAGGCAGACTCGCCGGCAAGGTACGCGTGGATCAGGCGGACGGTGGTGGCACCTTCGCCCACCGCTGCTGCCACCCTTTTGACTGACCGAGACCGCACGTCACCAGCGGCGAAGACTCCCGGCACACTGGTCTCGAGGAGCATTGGCGACCGCTCGAGCGGCCAGGCGGGGGCGGCGTCGATGGCCGCTGCGAGCTGGCCCGTAAGCAGATAGCCCTGAGGATCGCGCGCCACCGTACCGGCGAGCCAGCCGGTGTGCGGCTGGGCCCCGATGAGCACGAAGAGCGCCGTTGTCGGAATGGTCGTAGCGCGTCCGGCGGGGTGGTCGATCACGGTTAGGGTCTCAAGCCCCCCTAGTCCGCCGCCGTCGACAATCTCCGTTCTCGCCCGTACGGTGATGGCGGGGTTGCTCGTGATCTCGGTGATCAGATACTTCGACATGGTGGCAGCGAGGCCGGCACCTCTCACCAGCATCGTGACCGAGCGCGCGTACCGAGCGAGATGGACCGCGGCTTGGCCGGCTGAGTTGCCACCGCCGACGACCACCACGTCGCGGCCGCGCATGGCTTGAGCCTCGGTTCCGGCGGCTCCGTAGAACACCCCGGCTCCAACGAGTGCCTCGAGGCTAGGAATGTCAAGGCGGCGCCAGGTTACGCCCGTCGCGAGCACGACGGCCTGTGCCGCAACGGCGCTGCCGTCGCTCGTATGGACGATCCGGTCATCGCCCCTCAGCTCGAGCTTCGTCCCGCGTTGAGCCAGCACGATGTCGGCCCCGAAGAGCCAAGCCTGTTCGCTGGCGCGGCCGGCCAGTTCCTCGCCGCTCACGCCATGGCGAAAACCCAGGTAGTTGCGGATCAGTGAGCTCGTGCCGGCCTGACCCCCGGGAACCTCTGGTTCGACCACCATGGTGCGGAGCCCTTCCGACGCGGCGTACACGGCTGCGGCCAGACCTGCCGGTCCGGCACCGAGAACCACGAGGTCGCAGGACGTGGTGCTGGGCCGGATCGTCATCCCGAGTTCCTCGATCACGTCCGCGTTGCTCGGATCCACCAGGATGTTCCCGGAGTAGAAGAGCATCACCGGCAATCGGGTGCCGTCCTCGCCGGCCTCGGCGAGGGCTTGGCGGCCTGCCTCGGTCTCGGGTTCGTGGAACCAGAAGGGAACCGCGGCTCTGGTCAGCAGGTCGCGGACCTGGTGCGACCTCGCGGCGGCGGGGCGACCGACGATTCGGACGGCAACGTTGTGGGCGTCCTGCGAGGTGTCCCAGGCGGCGAGGAACTCGCTAATGCCGGGATAGAGGATCCGCTCGAGCGGAAACCAGGGATCGAACAGGTGGTAGTCGACCTGTCCGAGGGCCATCACAGTCACGACTGGATGGCGGGAGGAATAGTTACCACGCTCGATCAGCAGGATCCGCTTCGCCTGAGGCTCCAGCTGATGTATGCGGCGCAGGAAACCGGACGGCGGCGGGTTCCCGAGCCGCTCATCGACAATGACGAGCGCGGTAGCGGTGCCGGACGAAGCCTGGGAATCCAGCCGGTCCAGCGCGGCATCCGTCGTCGCCGCCGCCGCTACCGTGTAGTCCGCTCCGAAGCGGTGGGCGATGTCGTGGACGAGTTGCTGCCGGACAACCTCATCACCGGACACAACAAGAATCAGCGGCGGCGAGCTGCTTGTCATGCTCTCATTCTGTGCACAGGATGTCCCGAGATGGCCGCCAACTATGAAGAAGATCATGATCGTCGTCTCAGCCGCGTCTGGAGAGTTCGGTCGTCTCGTCGTTGATCAACTGCTGAACCGGGTGCCGGCGTCGGATGTTTGTCAAGCAGATTGACACGCAAGGCCTCAGCTTGCAAAGGGGCAGCATGCCCCGTAGAGAGGGCGGCTCCAAGCCTGTCGAGACGCATCTGGACGACGCTGGACGTGTAGAGCTGCGCCGCCGTTGCTGTACTTCGCTGCTGTACTGGCGCTCGCTGGGAGGGCACGTACTGACGCGTGTATCGTGCCAAGAGTTAGGATGTGCGGCGTGGGTCGACCGCTGGGCAGGCGGGCAGCGGGTGCTCGCGACTGCGCTTGCTAATGCGGGCCGTTATCGCGGCCCCGCATTCTGTTAAGTGGTCGAGACGGTCGCCGATACGGCGGGCCAGGTGCAGGACCGCGTACGCGTCTCGGAGTGGCGAAAACCTCCACCCTTACCTCACGATCCCCGGCTGCTATTTGGGTCGAGGGATCGTGGGCCCGTGGATCGATTCAACGAATCAGGTCCACGGTTGCGGTGTAGCCCTCGAGCTGTGCGCTATTCGGGATGGGTGTCGGCCACTCGCCGGTCTGCCACCCCGTTTGCGGTTTGTTGCGTTGTAACCGCCAGAACTTGGGGTTCGTTGGAACTGGGCCCGCGGTGTTGATGGTGGCATCGGAGGCCGGCGTGACCGTCACCTTCATCGGGTCGAGCCCGTCGAAGACCACCTCGACCTGCTGAGTGCCCTTGGGTAGCGCGGGGTAGTTCGTTACGACCGTGGCCACCTTGTCAGGTTGCCGGAGCACTGCGGCCCAGACCCGCAGGTCAGTGCACAGGCACTCATCGGCCTTGCCCGAGGTGAGGCGGTTCGTCACCACCCGCGCCTGCAGGATGGTCCCGTCGACGCCGACGCGGAGCACCGGTCCACTAGCGGCCACGGGGTTGTAACCGGTCACTGTCGCGGCGTCCGCGCTGGCGAACGGCGGGGCCGACGCGGCGTCCACCCCGTCCCCGCCGGTGACCGACACGATCGCCCACTCCAGCGAGGTGAAGGTGCCGCCCGCAATCACCCGATGGACGTGTGCCCGAAACACCTGCTCGCTCGCGCCGTAGCGGAACATGTCCGACCTGGCGACCCGAGGGTGCACCTCGGCTGGCCGCGTCAGGTCCGTGGGACGGTTGGCGAGCGGGACGTGGCCAACGGGCGTGACGGGGACCCGCCAGAACTGGGGCACGGTCGGGATGTCCACATCGACCGTACGCAGGGCATCCGGTAGCTCTGGGAACGCAACCTGCAGCAAAGTGGTGACGCCGACGCGGAGGCTGCGCTGCGACAGCCAGATCGGCGTACACAGGCAGTAGTCGGAGTCCGGGGCGCGTACCAGCGGCCGATAGACCGTCCGTCTCCGCGCGTCGACCAGGAGGACGTTGGCGCTGCTCTCCCACCGGCGGGACAGGCCGAGGTCGACCGAGTCGGGCAGGGCGTCGCCGGGTCGCCGGTTGGACGCGCGAATCGGAGTCACCGACCAGTCCAGCACGGTCCCCCCGTCGACCCGACGGACGGCGTGCACAGCGAACCTGACCTGGACGTCCAGACCATCGGCCGATGTCCAGACCGCCTCGCCGGCCACCGGGAGTTCCGGGTTCGTGACCGGGAGGGGCCTCGCAGTAGGAGGGCTCTTACTGCTCGGCGGCCCGACGGTCGGCTGGGGTGCATCTCGGTCCAGCAGACCGGGCTCCCGCTCGGAATAGGTGCAGCCGACGACGACCAACAAGGCGGCGGCCACGGTCGGTGCCATCCGGCACCATCCTCTGCCGCGAGCCCTAGTGGCGGCCATGATCGATGATAGGTCCGTTCGTCGTCCTTCCCCTTCATGCGCGAATCTGTCCCCTTTGGCGGCGATGCGGCGCAGCAGGAGGGCGGCGCCAAATCGCCATGGCCGGGGCCGCTACGGCGCTGATGGCAGCGCTGAGGTGGATGCCCTGAGTGAAGGCTTCGCGGGCGGTGTCAAGGAGCTGGCTCTTCACAGCGATTGGTTGTTGCTCGGCGAAGCTGATCGCTCCGGCGAGAGTGTCTTGGGCAGTGCTTGCTTGGTCGTCGGGAAGGGGCCCCGAAGGAGTTCATACTCGGGCTCGTGGGCGCAGCCGTCCCACTTGCTGCGGCTATCGCACCGGGGTCATCCAGATTTGCCACGCCGGTAGGGATCGCTAGCGGGAGTAACAGCGGCAGCTGGCCAAGGGATCTACTCGATGGTGAACGCCATGTTTGGGTGGCCGCAACTAGAAGGCTCCAAGCTCGTCATCTCAGGACTGATCGATGGCGCAAAGGATCAAACCTCCTCGCTTAGCTTGGCTATGGGTCTGACCACCATTTGGGTATGTCCACCGACATGACTGGGGTGATCTCGGAGGCTTAATCTGTGGGCGACAACCTGTTGGACTGTGCCATGGATGTGCGTTCGTCGGCCAACGGCCCGTCGAGCTGAGATTGAAGGAAAACCGATGAACCACAAGGCATTCCGATCCGGCAGAGCAGAGCGCACTAATGCGGCTGCTTTACCGCCACTGGCGCACGACGCGCCTTGGCCGGCGGCTCAACCGGTTTTCAGGCTGGTGGTTCGGTCTTGGGCTGCCGCCGAGGTTCCAGGCCGTCCTGGAGGTTCGTGGTCGCGAATCTGGCCGCAGACGCTCGAACCCTGTGGTGATCGCAACCGTGGATGGCAAGCGTTACCTGGTATCGATGCTCGGTCCCGGGTCTGATTGGGTGAAGAACGTCGAGGCAGCGCGTGGCGACGCCGTGATCCGCTAGGGACGTCGACGCCCCGCTCACCTCGTGGGAGTGTCGCCGGAGCAGAGGGCACCAATCCTGCGAGAGTACGTGCGAATCGCATCGAGCGGCCGACAGCACTCCCGCTTCCCGTCGGCGCGCCGCTGTCCGAATTCGAGGCGATCGCCGGACGTTATCCGGTGTACCGGATCGATCTCTCATGAAGGCGACTGCTCCTGGCGTGCCCTATTCATCAAAATCGCAATCGTGTTCTAATCAGATGTGGATCTCAGCGACGACGACGTGCAGCAGCGTGCCGAAGCAGATCGCCGGGTCCGTCGGCGGGGCTTGTTCTCTTTACACGCTCGAGCCGATCCGCGTAGCGATCGCGGCCGGTCTCGATGTCGCGGCGCCCGGGTGAGTTTGCACCAACTCGTCTGCGGTCAAGGAGTCGTTGACCGTGCCGGTGGTGCTGGTCGGCGTGCTTGGCCGCCGGTTTGGCGAGGACGAGTCCGATCATGGAGACGGCGGCGCCGGCGATCATGAGGGTGGCCATGGGGATGGCGGTGTGTTCGCCGCCGAGGCCGGCGATGGGGGCGATCCCGCCGACCCCGGCGATCACGTTCAGCACCCGGACAAGCTGGGCACCGGTGGCTAGGTCGACGATCACGGCGCGACCGATGACCATCGCCCATCCTCCGCTGAAGCCTTGGACGAACCGGGCGGCCATCATGACTGTGATGGTCGGGGCGATCGCACACGCCACCGACGCGAGCGCCATCAACATGACTGCGGCGATCAGCAGCGGGCGCCGATTGCGGTCAGAAAGATTACGGTCGCGACCCGGGTCGAGGTGAGCCGAGCCCGGTTCTGGTCGCCTCTCGGCACCGATTCTGGCCAGTCACCCAGATACTCACAGTCCGGGGCCAAGTGAGGCACCGCGGGCGCTG
>Ga0307294_10000280_pt1 | contig 12551 bp, 10 predicted proteins | sample ER_DNA_151_FD_194468 | JGI IMG/M metagenome (GOLD analysis project Ga0307294, IMG submission 194468) | Bulk soil microbial communities from the East River watershed near Crested Butte, Colorado, United States - ER_DNA_151 | ecosystem: Environmental > Terrestrial > Soil > Floodplain | place... | reverse complement strand
CGCGGCTTTCGCCGAACAGGCGCGGGGCTCAAAAAGCCTCGCGGTCGGGGCGCAGGACTGCCATCCCAAGGCGTCGGGAGCCCATACCGGCGACATTTCGGCCGAAATGCTGGCGGATGCCGGGGCCAGCGCCATTATTGTCGGCCATTCCGAACGCCGCGCCGATCACGGCGAGAGCGACCAACTGGTGCGGCAGAAGGCCGAAGCGGCCTGGCGCGCCGGCCTCACGGCCATCGTCTGCATCGGCGAGACCCAGCAGCAGCGCGATGCCGGCCAAACCCTCGATATCTGCCGCCGCCAGCTCAGCGGCTCGCTGCCGGATAGGGCCACATCGGACAATCTGGTGGTGGCCTATGAACCGGTCTGGGCGATCGGCACCGGGCTCACCCCGACGATCGCAGATGTTGAGCAAATTCATAGGTTTATCCGGGAATTCCTGACCGCGCGATTTAACGCGGAGGGGACCAGGATGCGGATTCTCTACGGTGGCTCGGTCAAACCCTCGAACGCCCGGGAATTGATGGCGGTCGCCAACGTCAATGGCGCGCTGATTGGCGGCGCCAGCCTGAAGGCGTCAGATTTTCTTGCGATTGCGGGCAGTTATGCCTAACTAACGGCAAGGCGGTGCGGGGGATGAAAATCCCTGCGGGGGTGACAATGCCCCTTGCGATCGTGTAACACCGCGCGACTTCAAACACCGCAAAGCCCGATCTGCAGCCGGATGCCGGCGCTTCTGGTTTGCGACGGAAGGTAGAGATGCAGACTGTTGTTATCGTCATTCACCTCATGATTGTCGCGACGTTGATCGGCGCGGTGCTGTTGCAGAAATCCGAGGGCGGTGGCCTCGGCGTCGGCGGCGGCGCCGGCTTCATGTCGAGCCGAGGCACCGCCAACCTGCTGACGCGCACGACGGGTGTTCTAGCGGTCGGCTTCTTTCTGACCAGCCTGCTGCTGTCCTGGCTCGCCAGCTACGACCGCAAACCGAGTTCGATCATCGATGCCAATCCGGCTTCGCAGTCGCAGCCGGCCGGCCCGGCGACGCCGATATCGCCGCCCACCGCCGGCGGCATCCTGGATTCGCTGAAGAAGGCCGACGAGCGGCAGCAGAATCAGCCGGCGCCATCTGGCCCGCAGGCGCCACGTTCGCAATAAAGCAGGGTGGCCATGCAGGATGGTGGCTTCCGTCCTGCATCAGGAAACGCCATCAACGGACTGATATTTCTCTGGATTTCACGTCACCCACAGCCCGGGCGAATATTCGTCCGGAACTGCGATTCGTTTTGGCGAATCGGGTGGCTAGCCTTAAAGGTTGGGCCCCATGGCGCGGTATATCTTCATCACCGGCGGCGTGGTTTCCTCGCTCGGAAAAGGTCTGGCTTCAGCGGCACTCGGTGCCCTGCTGCAGGCGCGCGGCTACAAGGTCCGCTTGCGCAAGCTCGATCCCTATCTCAATCTCGACCCCGGAACGATGTCGCCGTATCAGCACGGCGAAGTGTTCGTCACCGACGACGGCGCCGAGACCGATCTCGATCTCGGTCATTACGAGCGCTTTACCGGCCGCCCCGCCACCAAGGCCGACAACATCACCACCGGCCGCATCTATCAGGACATCCTCACCAAGGAGCGGCGCGGCGACTATCTCGGCGCCACCATCCAGGTGATCCCGCACGTCACCAACGCCATCAAGGATTTCATCCTCGACAGCAACGACGCCTATGATTTCGTCCTGTGCGAGATCGGCGGCACCGTCGGCGACATCGAGGGCCTGCCGTTCTTCGAGGCGATCCGCCAGATCAAGAACGACCTGCCGCGCGACCATGCGATTTATATCCATTTGACGCTGCTGCCGTTCATCCCCAGCGCCGGCGAACTCAAGACAAAACCGACCCAGCACTCGGTCAAGGAACTGCGCTCGATCGGGATCCAGCCGGATATCCTGCTGTGCCGGACCGACCGGCCGATTCCAACCGGCGAGCGCGGCAAACTTGCGCTGTTCTGCAACGTCCGCGAAACCGCCGTGATCGAGGCGCGCGACGTCGATAACATCTATGCCGTGCCCGAGGCCTATCACGCCGCCGGCCTCGACGACGAGGTGCTGGCGGCGTTCGGCATCGAGCCGGAGGCCGCCCCGGCGCTGCATAGCTGGCACGTCATCAACGAGCGGGTGCGCAATCCCGAAGGCAACGTCACCATCGCCATCGTCGGCAAATACACCGGCATGAAGGACGCCTACAAATCGCTGACCGAGGCGCTGTCGCATGGCGGCATCTCCAACAAGGTGAAGGTCAATCTCGATTGGATCGAGAGCGAGGTGTTCGAGAACGAGGACCCCGCGCCCTTTCTCGAGCACGTCAACGGCATCCTGGTGCCCGGCGGTTTTGGCCAGCGCGGCGCCGAGGGCAAGATCCGCGCGGCGCAATTCGCCAGGGAGCGCGACGTTCCGTATTTCGGCATCTGCTTCGGGATGCAGATGGCGGTGATCGAGGCCGCGCGAAATCTGTGCGGCATCGAAGCAGCGAACTCCACCGAGTTCGGTCCGACGTCCGAGCCGCTGGTCGGCCTGATGACCGAGTGGCTGCGCGGCAATGAGCTGGAGAAGCGCTCCAAGGCCGGCGATCTCGGCGGCACCATGCGCCTCGGGGCGTATCCCGCGGCTCTCACGCGCGGCAGCCGGGTGTCGGAAGTCTATGGCGGCGCCACCGAGATTTCCGAACGCCACCGCCACCGCTACGAAGTCAACACCGCGTACAAGGACCGGCTGGAGCAGCACGGCCTGAAATTTTCCGGCCTTTCGCCCGACGGCGTACTGCCGGAGATCGTCGAATACGAGGACCATCCCTGGTTCATCGGGGTGCAATTCCATCCCGAACTGAAATCGCGGCCGTTCGAGCCGCATCCGCTATTCGCGTCGTTTATCCAGGCGGCGATGGTGCAGTCGCGGCTGGTTTGATGTCACGCGTCGGCGGCCTTTGACGGCATCGTAAATTGTTGCGACAACGCCTCCCTTGAACTGCAAGAACAATAAATCGAGGGAGTGAAGCCGATGATCATGGAAATGCGCGTCTATCGCTGTCTGCCGGGCCGCCTGCCGGCACTGTTGAAGCGTTTCGAAAACACCACGCTGAAATTGTGGGACAAGCACGGTATCAAGCAGGCCGGCTTCTTCACCACGCTGATCGGCACTTCCAATCAGGAACTGACCTATTTCGTGGCGTGGGACTCGCTCGCAGATCGCGACAAGAAGTGGAACGCATTTCAGTCCGACCCCGACTGGATCGCCGGCCGCGCCAAGAGCGAGGAAGACGGCCAGATCATCGACAACATCGTCAGCCAGTTGCTGGTGCCGACGGCATTCTCGGCGGTCAAATAATAACGACTGACGCAACCCTGATATTCGGGGGTTAAACGGGGTTGATCCTGGTGGCGCGGACCGGCATGGTCCGCGCGGAAACGAAGGAAAACCCGTGAGCGCAAACACCTCTGCAGCATCGGTCGTGGCGGTTGGGCCGGTCGAATTCGGCAATGATCTGCCGCTTTCGATCATCGCCGGCCCGTGCCAGCTCGAGAGCCGGGCGCACGCGTTGGAGGTCGCCTCGGCGCTGAAGGAAATCGCGGCGCGGCTCGGAATCGGCATCGTCTACAAGACCTCGTTCGACAAGGCCAACCGCACCAGCGCCTCCGCCACCCGCGGCATCGGCCTGCAACAGGCGCTGCCGATCTTCGCCGAGATCCGCTCGTCGCTGGGGATGGCTGTTCTCACCGACGTCCATGAATCCGCGCAATGCGCCGAGGTGGCGCAGGCCGTCGACGTGCTGCAGATCCCGGCATTTCTGTGCCGGCAGACCGATCTCCTGCTGGCGGCGGCCGCGACCGGCAGGATCGTCAATGTCAAGAAAGGCCAGTTCCTGGCGCCCTGGGACATGGCGAATGTCGTCGCCAAGATCACCGGCGCCGGCAATCGCAACGTGCTGGTCACCGAACGCGGCGCGTCGTTCGGCTACAACACGCTGGTGTCGGACATGCGGGCGCTGCCGATTCTGGCGCGCACCACCGGCGCGCCCGTGATCTTCGACGCCACCCATTCGGTGCAGGAGCCGGGCGGTAAGGGCACCTCGTCGGGCGGCGAGCGTGAATTCGTGCCCGTGCTGGCGCGCGCCGCGGTCGCGGTCGGGGTCGCCGGCGTATTCATCGAAACCCATCCCGATCCGGACAACGCGCCGTCGGATGGTCCCAACATGGTGCCGCTGCGCGATTTCGAAGGCTTGGTGCGGACGCTGATGGCGTTCGACGCGCTGGCCAAAAGCGCGCCGCGTTGATGCCGCGGGGGCAGGAAGCACCGCCGCACGACCAGCGTATTCCCTCGGTAATCTACGTCATTGCGCTGGCGACCTTTGCCGCTGCCCTGTCGGCCCGCGCGCTGGATCCGGTGCTGCCGCACGTCGCCGAGGATTTCGGCATCACCATCGCGACCGCCGCAGGCTTCTCGGCGGCATTCGCGTTCACCTTCGCCATCATCCAGCCGGTATTGGGCGCGGCCGCGGATTTGTTCGGCAAGACGCGGCTAATGGTGTTTTGTCTGGTGCTGCTGGGATTTGCCAACATTCTTGGCGCGTTGGCGACATCGTTCCCGCTGCTGTTCGCCTCGCGTATTCTCGCCGGCATCGGCTCCGGCGGCGTCTTTCCGGTGGCGCTGAGCCTGACCAGCGACTTGGTGGGGCCGGAAAAACGGCAGGTCGCGATCGGCCGAACGCTGGCCGGCGCCATGACCGGCAATCTGTTGGGCGCGTCGCTCTCGGGCATGATCGGCGATTTCCTCGGCTGGCGAGGCGTGCTCGCGATGCTCGGCGTGCTGGTGATTCTGGCCCCGGTTGCGGTGGCCTGGGGTTTTCGCGGCGCGGCGCTGACGCCGCCGCCGAAGACAGGCCTGTCGACCCTGATGCAGGGCTACCGCACGATCTTCAGCAATCCCAATGCGCGCATCTGCTACGCCGCGGTCTTCGTCGAGGGCTGCTGCGTGCTTGGCCTGTTTCCATTCCTGGCGGCATTCCTGTTCGAACTCGGCGAGACCCGGCTGTCGATTGCGGGCATTGTGATCGCGTGTTTTGCGGTCGGCGGCCTGTTCTACACCATGACCGTTTCGCGATTCCTGCCGCGGCTCGGGATCAACCGAATGATGATCGTGGGTGCCGCGCTGGTCGGCCTGCAGCTTGCTGTGGTGGCGGTCGGTCCGGACTGGAAGATCCAGGCCGTCAGTCTGCTGTTGATGGGCTGGGGCTTCTACATGATCCACGGCTCCCTGCAGGTGTTTTCCAGCGAGCTGTCGGTGGAAGCCCGCGCCAGCGCGCTTTCGTTGCATGCGTTCTTCTTCTTTATGGGACAGACCATCGGTCCGATCGCGTATGGCTCCGGCATCGAGACTCTCGGCAAGGTTCCGACCTTGCTGATCTTTGCGGCGGTGATGGTGGCGCTCGGCCTTGCCTGCGCGCGCCTGCTGCGACAAACCAGGCCGGCGGACGCCGGGGCGATATAGCGGCGGCTCAAGATCGCAGCGGAGGTGAAGTGATTGAAACGCATGTTTTGATGATCGTCTTGCTTGCCGCGGCGCTTCACGCGACCTGGAACGGGCTGGTCAAGGGTGCGCCGGACAAGGTGATCAGTATGACCGCCGTCGTTCTCGGCCACGTCCCGTTTGCGCTGCTGGCGCTTCCGTTTGTGCCGCTGCCGGACGCTGCGTCATTTCCGTACATCGTCGGCGGCGCCGCGCTTCACGTCGGCTATCAGCTGTTTCTGTTGTGGGCCTATCGGCAAGGCGATCTCACCCAGGTCTATCCGATCGCCCGCGGCACCGCTCCGCTGATCGTGGCGGCCTGTTCGGTGCTGATTTTTCGCGAGACGCTGTCGACGCTGCAGCTGGTCGGCATTACCACGATCGGCTGCGGCATCATGAGCCTCGTACTGGTTCGCGGCAGCCAGGGCCTGCACAATCCGCAGGGCGCGGTGCTGGCGCTGATCACCGGATGTTTCGTGGCGGGATATTCGATGGTGGATGGGTATGGCGCGCGTGCTGCTGGAAGCCCCGTTGGATTCTACGCCTGGGAGACAATTCTGAATGCCGCCACCTTCGCTTTCATCATCGCGATCACGTCTCCTCGCACGTTGCGCATGACAATCCGAAGCCACAAGAAGATGATCGCGATTGGCGGAGGAGCGTCGTTCCTGGCCTACGCGCTGGTGGTGTGGGCGTTTACGCAGGCACCCATCGCCGCGGTTACCGCGCTGCGGGAAACCAGCATCGTGTTTGCGCTGCTGATCGGGGTCTTCTTTCTCAAGGAAAGCCTAAACCTGATGAAACTGGTGTCGGCGATGCTGACGATGCTGGGAGCCCTGATATTGCGCTTCGCGAAATGACGGTGGTTGCGGCCGCCTGGCCGGAAAATTCGAATGAAGATCCTTGCCTTCAGCGATCTGAATCGGGATGCCTCGAAGGCTGAGGCGATCATGAACGAATGCCGCGGCGCGGAGGTGGCACCAGCCCCGCATCTCGAGCTGCGGCCACGCCACAATGCCTTGGGGGAAAAGCGGAACGATCGGACACAGGCCGGTCCACAACATTGATCCGAGGCGTGGTTTGTTGCCTGGGGCAACCCGGACCGCGACCGGCGGACGCAGCCACGTCTTGATACCGGTCAAAACGGGACACTTATCAGGTGTTCGGATCCGTAAAATGCCCTGGGATCGGGGCCCGCGGCACTGAGCTTGCCAAGTTCCGCCAGTGTGCAAGTATGGCTTCGGTTGGTTATCCGCGCACGTTTGCGGCGCCGCGTTGATGTAAATCGTTGATGTAAATCAATGTGTCGCTTGTGGGCGGTGGGATCACGTCAGTCTAATCCGTTGACCGGTCGGCGGAAGCAACACAGACATTCCGACGTGGAGAGTTCTCTTGAGCGAGCCGCTTCATCCCGCTGCACCCCATCATCTGCCAGGGTTCATCACCGGTCCGGCTGACACCGACTATCTGATGATCGGCGTCGGTATCTTCCTCATCCTCGCCGTTGTGGGAGTCGGCAATCTGTATCTGCATTTGCACAGCTTGCCGGAACGAATGGCGCACAAGTCGAAAAAGCTGCAATTCGAAATCGTGGCGGTGCTGTGCTTGCTGTCACTTTTTACCCACAACCATCTCTATTGGGTGATCGGGCTGTTTCTTGCCCTGGTTGATTTACCCGATTTTCTCACACCGCTGAGCCGAATCGCGGGATCGGTCGATAAATTAGCCGGTGTTCCGCCTGAGCCCGAAGAATCCGATATGCCAGGAGCAGGCGCTGCTCATGGGGCTGAAGGACCGGACACGGCGACGGTCCGCGCCGCCAAGGGCGAGGTGCACGGTCATGCTTGAGATCATCCTGTGCTCGCTCGTGACGGTATTGCCGGACTATCTCTATCGCCGCTATGTGCAGGGCAAACGCATCGGTCACGAGATCACGCTGTTTTCCGTCTGGTACGAGCTGCGGTTCGGCCTCGTCACCTGCCTGATGCTGACGATCTCGCTGATCACGATGATCTTTTACTTTCATCCGTCGACGACGTCGGCAAACATGTTCTTCCGCACCATTCCGATCGTTACCGAAACGATTGGCCGGGTGGCCGAGGTTCACGTCGATTACAGCGCAACGGTCAAACAGGGCGACGTGATTTTCAGGCTCGACAATTCAAAACAGCAGGCGGCGCTGCAAACCGCGAAGCGCAAGATCGCCGAGGTCGATGCCTCGATGCTGGCGGCGGAGGCCGATGTCCTCAAGGCAGAGGGCCAGCTCCAGGAAGCCAAGAGCTCGCTGCAGCAGGCTCAGGACGAACTCGACGTCAAAAGCGAGTTGCAGCGACGTAACCCGGGCATCGTGCCGCAACGCGACATCGAAAAGCTCCAGGTCGTGGTCGCCAGCCGCCAGGGTTCCCTCGATGCCGCAACGGCTGCCAAGCAGTCGGCGACGGTCCGCGTCACCGCGCTCATTCCGGCGGAGAAGGCCAGCGCGGAGGCGGCGCTGGCCGAAGCGCAGGTCGATTTGGACAAGACCTTTATCCGGGCCGGTGTGAGCGGGCGCGTGGAGCAGTTCTTTTTGCGCCCCGGCGACATCGTCAATCCGATTATGCGGCCCGCCGGCGTCCTGATTCCGGACGGCGCGGGACAACGCGCGCTGACTGCGGGATTTGGCCAGATCGAGGGCCAGGTCATGAAGGTCGGAATGGTGGCTGAGGCCACCTGCATCTCGAAACCCTGGGCGATCATCCCGATGGTGGTCACCAACGTTCAGAATTACATCGCGGCCGGACAGTTCAGGGGCGGCGAGCAGTTGATCGACCCGCAGAACATCGCGCGCCCGGGCACGCTTCTGGTCTTCCTGGAGCCGATGTATCCCGGCGGGCTGGACGGTGTGACGCCTGGCAGCACCTGTATCGCCAATGCCTATACCAGCAACCACGAACTGATCTCCTCCGGAAAACTCAGCACAGCGAAAAGCACCTGGCTGCATGTCGTCGATGCGACCGGGCTCGTGCACGCGTTGCTGTTGCGGATCCAGGCCCTGCTGTTGCCGATCAAGACATTGGTGCTGAGCGGAGGACATTGATCTGCCGGCAAGACGCTGAAGATCACCTGCGCCCGCGATCGGGGTGCGATGCCCTGGTCAGGGGACCGCATTTCGTTTGGCATGAGGCGCTTTGCCTGCAAAAGCGCACAACGACTCGTCTGTTGATATCGATAGGCTGGCTATGAACTCGATACGATTGTCGTTGTGGCGTCGCATCGTCGTCCTTGCCGGCGTTGTGGTCGTCGTGACCGGCGTAAGTCTGCTCGGCTATCGCTATTATACGCGCCCCGTAACGCTCACCGTCGCGGTCGGCTCGATTGACGGTGAGGCCGCCAAGGCGATGTCGGCCATTGCCGGCCGGCTCGCTTCGACCAAGGCGCCGGTCAGGCTCAGCGTAACCGATACCGGCACTGCCTTCGAGGCCGCCCAGACTTTCGCGGCGGGAACAGTAGACCTGGCTGTGGTTCGCGCTGACGTCGGCGACTTGTCGCAAGCGCAGGCCGTCCTGGTGGTCGCTCATATGACTGCGCTCATCATTGCCCCGCCGGGCTCATCCATCACGAGCATAAGTGCGCTCAAGGGGCGCACCGTCGGTGTTCTCGGAGGTGAGGCGAACGCCAGGATTGTCGAGGTCCTGACCAATACGTACGACCTGGCACGCGCCAAAGTCGTGTTCAAGAACCTCGCCTTGACGGAGGCCCGGCAGGCGCTCCAATCCAAGGAAGTCAGCGCGCTGCTGGTGGTGATCCCGCTGAGTGCAAAATATCTGTCGCTCGTACGGGGCTTCTTTCAACAGGGTCAAAAGGCGCTGCCGGTTCTGATCGCCATCGACTCCGCCGGAGCCATAGCGGAGGCCGAACGGGCCTATGAGAGCTTCGATGTGCCCAAGGGCACCCTGCGCGGATCGCCGCCGGTCCCGGATGACGACCTGACGACGCTAAGGACTTCCCTTTATCTGGTCGCCAACAAGAAGCTCGATTCCGACGTCATCGCGACGCTGACGCAGACGATCATGAGCGCACGCCGGGATCTGATGGGTGAGCAGCCGCTTCTCGCCCAGATCACCAATGCCAGCGTCGATCCAGATGCCTACCTTGCGGTACATCCGGGGGCGGCAGCCTACTACAACGGTACCCAGCAAACCTTCATGGACAAATACGGCAACGAAATCTATCTGGCGCCGATGATTCTGGGCGGTGTCGCCTCGGTTCTTGCGGCGGCCTGGAAATTTCTGGGGATCGGAAATCCGACGGCGCCGGAAGGTCCGCTGGATTCCCTCTATGCTCTGACGCGGCGAATTCGGAAGGCCGAGTCCGAAGCCGAGCTGGCGGATATCGAGGATGAAATCGACAACATTCTCAAGGGACAACGCGCCAGGGCGGCAAGCGGCGACGAAACCGCCGTGGATACTACCACCTTGAACATAGCAGCACATCGGCTGGAGGGTTCAATTCATGATCGCCGGAGGCTTCTCAAGGAGAGGCCCACGGTAAACCCCGCTTGATCGGCTGGATGGCGCCGGCGTTCTTAGCCTGTCAAGGCGGCCAAGCGCAGGCCGTCGAGCAACCCAATATGTCGATCGGGATTTTCCGGTAGCAGTCCGGCCGCTCCGCGATCTAGAATGGCATTTCGGGTGGGGTGCTGTCGGTTTCATTCTTGCCAGCATGGCCATGCATGTCGCCCGGCAAAGCAGGCGCGAGCGCGACGCAACCCCGGCGCAGGCGAGTCTGCTGGTCTCCGCGTTGGTCGCGGCCGTGCTGTTATATGCGGCGCGCTCGAAGGCTGACCGTCCGCAACCCGCGCCTGCCGCCGAGGAAACACCGCCGGCGGAGGCGGCCGGCGGCCCTTCATATCTGGCGATATTCGCCCTCGCGATCGCATTTCTGCTGCTGATCCTGCTGGCGGTTGCGAGCGACGGCGCCAATTTGTGGAATTGGCTGCTTTGGCTGCGGTCCCCGTTCCTGGGGGTTCGCTTTCAATCGCTGCTGTGGGGCGTGGCCGCTGGCGTCGTCACCCAGATATTTCGAGTCCAGATAGCCGAGAGGTCGAGACAGGCGTTCGACGCCACCATCGGCAACAAGGAAAACACCGCCTGGGTGTTGCAGGGCACGCTGGCGATACTGATCATCGTGGCGGCTGGCTTCGCCATCAAGCCGGACCTGCTCGCCTACCTCCGGTCGCTGGAGTACGGAGGGTTCAAGGCCACCTTCGGCGAGCACTCCAGCACGGCGCGCGGCGCCGACCTTCAATACAAGGAATTGTTGTGGGGCTTCACGCTGGGCCGCTATGAGCAATTCGACAACTATATCGGTGAGGAATCCGACCGAGCCGTGTTCGGCGACCTGTTTTTCAACTACCAGACCAGCAAGCAGAAAAGACAGGTAACCGCCGCGCTGTTCACCAACTACGTTCAGCCGGTCATGAAGTCGCTGGTGTGTCTGGAGAAGAAGCATCCGATCAAGTCCGCCGCCACCGACGCCCACCTGATCAGATACGGGGCGAGATGGGTAACCTTTCTGTGGCGTCTGAAATCCGAACCGTCGGAACCAACCATCGATTCGGTGAAGCAATTCCTGACGGCCATCAACGATTCCGCGCACGGAACGAGGGATTACGTGAATTCCATCGTTCCGCGCTGCGGGGTGTCGGTTGACGTCATGCCGGGCGACATCGAGCGCGATGCGCAGATCATCGTCGATAACTACGGGATCGCCGTCGATAATTTGAAGAAGGACAACAAGACCAACCCGGCCTTTCGCACGCTTGCGATCGTCGACCCCTATCTATTCTCGGCGGTCGCCGACCTCATCGCGGTGCTCAATGGACAAAAGGAAAAGGCGGAATTCCTGACGCGAATGCTGGAGGGCTTTCCCAAATCCAGCGAGATGATGACGCCCGGGATCGTCAACATATTCTACCAAATGGCCGACGCCCAGCTGAAGAGCTTCGAAAGCTGGCCGGTCGATACGATTTTGGCGAACCTGGATTTCGCCATCAAGGGTATCGACCTGTTGATTTCCAGGACGTCCGATCTGGTCGCCGAGAAGGCCTCGCCGCATGGTCGGGATCCGACAAGGTTCTTTGCCGCCATGAACCGGAATCTGATGATCCTGCTCGCGGAGAAGCTCGGTCTGTTCAATCAGCGCGCCCTGGCGGGGGAGGCGTTGTCGCAGACGTCGCGGGAAGACTGGCTCAGGACCTACAGCCGGATGATCGCCAACTCGGCTGCGCGGTCCGAGGCGCCACTCGTTGCGCTGGATAATCTCCCCGCCGCGGCGGTGAACGAGCAAAGCCGGATGCGTTGGCCGCACATCAAAATCGAGTCGGAATACCAGTTGGACATCAATCTTGCCACGGCGATCTCCTCGATCCTGCTGGAGGGACCGGGTAGGGGGTCCGCGCTGTCGTGCAATACCGCGCTCTATTATCTCAACCGTGCGACCGCCAACGTCGACAGCCTGCTGGAAGAAAGGCGCGAGGAGGCAGACAAGGCGGAACAAAGACGTGTTGCTGGCGGCTCGGTCGATCCGTCCAATCGAAGCGAAGCGGCAAGCCGGGACATGCTGGCGCAGTTGCAATTGAAGCGGATACTGACGATCTTTTCCAACTGGGCAGGCAGTTCCTGCGACTGGAAGCGCGAGTCCGGCTAGATCGGGCCGGCGAAAGCCACGCCGGTTGCCAGGGCAACCGAGATCGTCGCCAAAACGGCCACGCCGAGCAATTTCAGGGTGTGTTTCATGCGCACCATTTAAGCGGATAGGTCGTCATTTTCAAGCAGCGCCCGGGACTGGCGATGCGCCCCGTCAGCCCCGGCCGCGGTAGGGGGCGACGCCCTGATCGGGCACCCACATGCCCTTGGGCAGTTTGCCGGTCTGCCAGAACACGTCGATCGGGATGCCGCCGCGCGGATACCAGTAGCCGCCGATGCGCAGCCATTTCGGCTTGATCCCGGTCGATATCCGTTTG
>Ga0307294_10000276_pt1 | contig 12595 bp, 12 predicted proteins | sample ER_DNA_151_FD_194468 | JGI IMG/M metagenome (GOLD analysis project Ga0307294, IMG submission 194468) | Bulk soil microbial communities from the East River watershed near Crested Butte, Colorado, United States - ER_DNA_151 | ecosystem: Environmental > Terrestrial > Soil > Floodplain | place... | reverse complement strand
ACGCTTTGGCCGAGCAACGGCTGGCCGAGGAAGGTTACCGCAAGCTGTTCGAAGGCTCGGTCGACGGCATCTACGTGACGACTCCGGGCGGCGCGCTTCTCAACGCCAACCCGGCGCTGGCGCGGATGATGGGTTACGAAACGCCGCAGCAGCTGATCGCGGGCATCGGCGACGTCGCTGACCAGATCTACGTCCATCCGCAGGCGCGCGTCGAATATCAGAGGCTGATGCAGCGCGACGGCATGGTTCGCGAATTCGAATATCAGGTTCGCGCCAGCGACGGCAGGGTGCTCTGGCTCTCCGACAGCGCGACCGTCGTTCGCGACGAGAGCGGCGAGGTCGCGCGCTACGAAGGGACGGTGCGCGACATCACCGACCAGAAGCGCGCTGAAGACGCGATCGCCGAAGGCCGGCGGCTGCTGCAGCAGGTCATCGACACTGTGCCGGCCGTCATCAACGTCAAGGACAGGGAGCTACGTTACGTCCTGATGAACCGCTACATGGCCGGCATCTTCGGCGTCGAGCCCGCCGATGCGATCGGCCGTACCACCACCGACCTGATGTCGCGCTACGGCGCGGAAAAAACCGACGAGAACGACAAGCGGGTGCTGGAGGCGGGCAGGGAACTCGGATTCTACGAGGAGGAATACAGGGATTCCTCCGGCAATATGCGGCAATGGCTGGTCAACAAGCTGCCGCTAATCGATGCCGACGGCGAGATCGAGAACATCGTCACCGTCGCGCTCGACATCGGCGAGCGCAAGCGGGGCGAACTGGAGATGCGCAAGGCCAAGGATGCCGCCGAAGCGGCGTTGCGCAATCTGCGCGAGACCCAGAATTCGCTGATCGAGGCGGAAAAGCTCGCCGCCCTCGGCCGGCTGGTGGCGGGCGTCGCCCACGAGGTCAACAACCCCGTCGGTATCAGCCTGACGGTGGCCTCGTCGCTGGAGCGCAAGACCGCCATGTTCTCCGCCGAAGTCGCGCGCGGCGATCTCAGGCGATCGAGCCTGACGGATTTCCTGGCCACCAGTCGCGATGCGTCATCGCAACTGGTGGCCAATCTCAACCGCGCCGCCGAACTGATTACCTCGTTCAAGCAGGTCGCCGCCGACCGAAACTATTCGGACCAGCGCACCTTCGACCTCGGCGATCTCACCGAGCAGGTGGTGATGAGCCTGCGGCCGGGTCTGCGGAAGCACAATCTGACGCTGAACGTCGACTGCCAGCCCAATCTCACCATGAACTCCTATCCCGGGCCCTACGGCCAGGTTCTCACCAATCTGTTTCTCAATTCGGTGGCGCACGCCTTTCCGGACGGCAGGACCGGTTCGGTCGATATTCAGGTGCGGGAGTCCGGCAAGGACAATGTCGAAATCCTTTTTTCCGACAATGGTTGCGGCATGAGCCTCGACGTCCGGCGCCGGGCGTTCGATCCGTTCTTCACCACCCGCCGCGACCAAGGCGGCACCGGCCTTGGCCTGCATATCGTCTACAGCATCGTGACCAACCGGCTGGGCGGCCGGCTCGACCTGGATTCCGAGCCCGGCGGCGGCACCCGGATCCAGATCATCCTGCCCCGGGTGGCACCGCTGGAGCAGGCCGCGGAGTAGGCCTTGGTCTCACCGCATCATCTTGACACCGCCACCGGCCGGCGCCTGGCCGAACGAGCCTCGAAACTGCGACGACATCGCCACCCGCCGGCCGTTGCTGGCACCCGCGACACCCGCCGGTTCCTTTTGGACGCCGAGCAGCGGCGAGGATTTCGCGCTCCGCTTCTCCGGCCGTTCGCCAATCCTGCCGATGCCCAGGTTGGCGATCTTGCCGGTGTCGGCGCCGCTCTTCCCGCGCGCGGTGCTGGCGCCGGGCGACGGCAGCGTGACGATCCGACCACCGCCCTGCGCCATGCCCTGCGTGGGGGTGCCGCCGAAACGATCCCTGGCAGGGCCAACGCCGCCGACCTTGATCGGGGCCGGCGCCAGGATCCGTGTCGGTTGCGACAGCGGAATGATTTTCGGCTGCGCCGCCTTCTTCAGCGCGCTTTGGGCGTAGGGGCCGTTGGAGAATTGCTCATAGAACGATTTGTACGCGCTGGGGGAATTGGCCTGGACAGCGGTGTGCCATGCCTTCGCCTGCAAGAGGTTGCCCAGCAAGGTCCGGATGCGGTCGCTCAAGGGATCGTGCGGATAAATCCGGATGAACTCCTGGTAGTTCTCGACGGAATTTTCAGCCAGCACGTATTCATAGGCCTGGCGCGGCGAACGCGACGGCAGATCGCCGGCGGAATACGCAGTTCTGATCTGCGCCGGCGCCCGGGTGGCGGCGACGGCGGTATCGCCGAAGAAATAGAAGTCGCTGGTCAGCGAGGAGCTTTCCCAGGGTGTCTGTTGCCCGTCGGTCGAACTGCCGACATCCAGCCGGATACGCTTGAACAGCTGCTCGATCGGCAGGTTCTTCTCATTCGCCAGCCGCAGGAACGCCGCGGTATACGGACTATGGTCGCCGGTGCCGTCCAAGGCTTCGGTGCCCGGCGCCGTCGAATAGGCAACGATCGACCCCTTCGGCGCATCGACGATGGCGAGGCCGCGTCCGCCGTCGTTGATCGAGGGAAACGGATTGTTTCGGCAGGCATCGAGGATGACGATACGCACCCGGCTAGGAATTGCCTCCAGCGTCGCCATCACTTCGACGAGCCGGAGCGAACCGCTGATCAGGTCGGGCTCCGAAGCGACCTTGGCGTCGACCGGTACGAGATAATTTTCGCCGGCCAGCTGCACGCCGTGCCCGGCATAATACACCATCGCCACCGTATTCGGGCCGCGGCCGGCGATCCTGGCGGAGAACGCCTGCACGGCCTCGATCATTTGATTGTGGCCGAGGTCGGTTGCGGAAATCACCTCGAAGCCGGCGGCATTGAGCAGTTGCGCGACAGCCTTGGTATCGTTCCCCGGATTGGAGAGCTGGACCGTGTTTTGATATTTCGAATTGCCGATCACCAGCGCGATCCGCTGTTCCGGGCCGCTGAGGGCGAGGGGGATGCCGGTCGCGCTCTGGGCATGTGCGGGTGCCGCCGTCAACAAACCGGCGACGAGACTGGCCAGGAGACGGGCGCTGAATAGGGTAAGCCTGAAAAGCGGCATGGCGTTCTCCCACAGGAAATCTCGACGTGAGACTGACTGCGGGAAATTAGTGACGTGTCATGTCGCGGTATGTGATCTTCGTCACGGCTCGATCTCAGTCGAGGTCGGCGAGCTTGTGCAGCGTGGCGCCGAAAATCTGGCTGGCTTTGCCGACCAGCGCCGTCCCGTTCATGACGCCTCTGGTGTCGGTGAAGGTGCCGGAGACGCCGATGCCGACCGGATTGGGACCGCCGAACAGCGGATTGGCGTCGGGGCTGGAGGTATGACGCTGGACCAGCACTTCGCCCTTGAAGGTATCGTCCTTGACCGTGTAGCTGCCGGTGTAAAACAGATAGGCATCGCCGCCGTGGATCTGGCCATCCCGGAACACGATCACGCCGCTGCCCTTGCCCGAACGGCCATCCTGCAGGCTGACGTGGATCGAATACAGACCGTTCTTCATGATGTCCCGATGCCGACGTCCGTCGCCCCGGAGGTCGGTGGTTCGTTATGCCAAAGCAAGGCACGCAGCGTCAACGCGGCAGCTTGACCGCTGGGCGCTGCCTGGGACGCCCCCTCGCTTTCTGCCAAGCCCCTGTGACGCCTACGCGACACCGGCCGCGGATAGTTGGCCCACGAAATGCATAGTCATTCCCGCACCGATTGGGTGGTGCTGGAGCATAAGACAGGTGAGTAACTGGATTGAATCCGGCGGCGAAGGGCCGCGCCTGCGCGGTGATGCGGAGATCCGGCCGAAGCAGGATCGCCGTCGTACGGCTCGTCGCCGGATGTCATCCGGTATCGGATTTGCGATATTGCTCGCGGCGGCGGCTTCCGATACCGGCAACGCCCGAGACCGTGGTCAATTTGCCAACAGCAATGCCGAGCTGAAAGCATGGTTCGACGGCCTGAAGAGTGCAAGGGGCCCCTGCTGTTCGGACGCCGACGGCACCGCGATCAGCGACGCAGATTGGGAATCCGGCGGTGGGCGTTATCGGGTGCGGATCGAGGGCGAATGGGTCGATGTGCCCGACGATGCCGTGATATCGGAGCCGAACCGGGTCGGCCGGACCATGGTGTGGCCGATACGCGGCTATCTCGGGCTGACCATCCGCTGCTTCATGCCCGGCAGCATGACGTAGGTGTTGGCGGATCAGAAAACCGGTCAGCCAATCCGGACGCCCCTCACGCGTATTTCTTGTCGCGCTCCAATAACTCGATCGAGATGCCCTGCGGTCCGCGGATGAAGCAGATCCGGACACCCGGCCGGATCGTCGTCGGCTCCTTGGTGAATTCGATGCCCTTGGCTTTGATCTCGGCCGCCACGGCGTCGATGTCCGTCACCGTCAGCCCGAAATGGTCGAGTCCCTGATAGGGCGTCACCGGCGCGGAATTGACGCCGTCGCCCGCGGTTACCGGCGCGATGAAGACATTGGCGCCGCCGAGCTTGACGTCGATCCGACCGGGTCCGCGAACGATCTCTCCGCCGAGGATATCCTGCAGCCACGCCGCCGTTGCCTCGGGATCCGGGCTGCGCAAATGGACATGATCCCACGTGACGATCGGCATCGTTGTTCTCCCCCTGATGATTGGCCGCGTGGCCGCGGCGCCGTAATTTAGCGGCCGCATACCGGCAGCGCCATCCCTCGACCCCCGCAAGAGACGGATTCCGAATTTGACACATTCTGGAACCATGGCGGCCGTTCGAGGATTTACCGAACCACGGCGAAGACGACCAGTCGCGCCTGGTCCCGTTCACGAAAAGTTACCGCTGACGAAAAATGCCCCCGCGTTTGAACCCGGCAGGCGCGTCAGGAACTAATTATTTGATTGCGAGTTGAGCGGATGATCCGTGCGAGACGTGCGGACGGAGCGGACTGAAAATGCCGGTAGCGCGATATTTCTTGTTTGTCGGCGGAGTCCTGCTCGCGCTGCTGTTTGCGATGGATACCTTTGCGCCCAAAGAGCCGGTGGTTGGTGCTACCGCCTCGGCTGCACCGATAGAGAACCCCACCCTCCGAATTCGCTCCGACCGGAAATGGCCGGAGCGTGTGGTATATGATACCAGCCTTCCCACCATCGTACCGCCGAAGGTCGAGATCGCCGCCGCCGCTGTGGAACCGGCACCGGCACCGGTTGTGGCGCCGGCTGCCGAAATTTCGGCGAAGGCGCGGGTGCGCGAATCGTTTGCGCAGTTCAAGCCGGCCGACGATCCAAAACCCGAGGCCAAGCCGGTTCCGAAACGCAAGGTCGCCAAGGCCCGCGTCGCGCCGGCGATGCGCGTTGCCCAGCAGCCGCATTTCGGGTTCTTCGCCAGCAACATCTGGTAACGTACAAACGCCGCCAATCGCTGGGCAGACCCGGCCGCGCGGCTCTTGCGGTTCAATCTCAGACATGGGCAAGACGTAAGGGGACGCGCGTCCTCGATTCGTGCATCCGCTCGATCGCCGTCGCCGCGGCAAATGGCCAAGCGGCAAGAACGGAGAGTGCCGGAACCGGCGCGCCGCATCATGGAAACCAAACCGCCTGTTCCGCGCGCCATTCTGGTCGGCGTCCAGCTCCCTGGCGTCGACGACGTCATGCATGGCGCGAGTCTCGGGGAACTCGGCCGCCTGGTGAAGACGCTGGGTTACGAGGTCGTCGGCAGCGTGTCGCAAAAACGCGACGAAATTGGCGGTGCCACGGTGCTCGGCAAGGGGCGGCTCGAGGAACTTGCGGCGATCACCGGCGGAACCGGCGTCGTCGAATCGATGGCGCCGGCCCGCAAGTCGAAGGCCCGCGAGCGCTTTGATGACGCCGCCGGCAAGCGGCCCGTTATCGAATCCGCCGAACCCGATCCGCAGCGCCGGCCGGAGTTCGTGATCGTCGATCACGAGATATCGCCGAGCCAGGCCCGCAACCTCGAGCGCGCCACCGGCGCCCAGGTGCTCGACCGCACCGGCGTGATCGTCGAGATATTCCATCGCCATGCGCATAGCCGCGAGGCCAAGCTGCAGGTCGAGATCGCGCGGCTGAAATACGTCTCGCCGCGGCTGCGGGAATCGTCGGGCGGCGGTGGACGGCAGCAGGGGCCTGGCGCCGGCGAATCCGATCTCGAAGTCGATCGCCGCAAGGTCCGCGACCGCCTCGCGGAGCTGAAAGAACAACTGGAGAGCATCCAGCGCGACAGCGACGAGCGCCGGTCCGCGCGTCGCGATCAGCTCCGCGTCGCGCTGGTCGGATACACCAACGCCGGCAAGTCATCGCTGATGCGCGCGCTGACCGGCAGCGAGGTACTGGTCGAGGACAAGCTGTTCGCGACGCTGGACACCACGGTGCGGGCGCTGCAGCCGGAAGCCCGGCCGCGCGTGCTGGTCTCGGACACGGTCGGCTTCATCAAGAAGCTGCCGCACGATCTGGTCGCCTCGTTCCGCTCCACGCTCGCCGAAGCGCTGGAAGCATCACTGCTGCTGTTCGTCGTCGACGCCTCCGATCCAACCTGGGAATCACAGCTCGAGGTGAGCCGCAACGTGCTCAAGGAGATCGGCGCCGACACCGTGCCGTCGCGCCTGCTGCTGAACAAGATGGATCGCGTGAGCGAGCAAGATCGCGCCGCGCTGCGTGCCAAGCATCCCGACGCGATCCTGCTCGCGGCGACGTCGGCGCCGGACGTGGCTGTGCTGCGCGAGACCATCATCGCGTTCTTCGAGGCTTCGATGGTGGAGGACCGGCTGGTGCTGCCCTATGCGAAGCAGGGACTGCTCAGCGATGTCTATGAAAACGCCCGCGTGCTTTCCGAAGACTATGACGCCACCGGCCGGATCATGAGGGTGCGAGGCCTGCCGGCCGCGATCGCGCGGCTGCGCAGGGCGCTGGCCGATTAGGTGGGAATGCCGGGCCTGGCCGATCGTTGCTGGTTGGGCCATTATCGGGCAATTGGCGCGCTCGGAGAGATTCGAACTCCCGGCCCTCGGAATCGAAATCCGATGCTCTATCCAGCTGAGCTACGAGCGCATCAACGTTTTCAATAAGTTAGAGCAGAAGAGCCAATTTCCTGGCACTGTCCAGCTACTGAAAACGGGGGTCGAAAACAGTCTCGACGGCTCCGATTACCAGACTTGGCCGGTGAGAGCTATCCCGCCTTCCGGCGTCCGGGCGGCGAACCTTTCGATCCGGAACAAGTCGGAAAAACGCGACTTTCCCTATCGGGCTGCGCTTTTTCTCAAGAGCGTGGTCCGCACAGCCTGCCGTCTTGTGGCCTCCAAGGCGCGGTGGCTTGTGCTCCTCATTTTCGGAAAGCAGAGCAATGGAACAACCGACCAAGGAGCAGATCATCCACCGCGCCTACCAACTTTGGGAGCAGGCTGGCAAGCCAGAGGGCAGGGACGACGAGTTTTATCACCTCGCCGAACAGGAATTGCGCAACGCCGATAAATCCTCGCCGTTACGCACTCCCGACAACCTCTAATGGGTAAGCAGAGAATGCGCTGAGTACTGGAACAGGCGCCCGCCAGTCCGCATCGAACATCGCCTTACAAGGGCGACGTATTTCTTTGCTGTCCGCCTGTAGCGATTCGGACCGGTGGGGTTTGCCCATCCAGCCAGTCCTGCTCAGTCGCCAGGGCTCGCCAGGCGGCTTCCATGCGCTTGTAGCGCTTATGGCTGGGCTCGTCGGGCGCTTGCTCGGCCATCCGGGCACAGTTCTCGGCGTTCTCCAGAAAATGTTGTGACTGCTTCATCGGTACCTCCCGTTGCAAATGAGATAGGAGGTGGCCAGTCGTTCGCAACGGAGCGGATGGTGACACTTTGTCCACGCTCATGAACAGTCGTTCAGACGGCTTGCTAGCGCGCCAATGCCGCATGAATTTTGCGCTGTGTCCCAGCCGGGGCGGCCTCTTGTATCGACCGCGTCAAATGCCGCCAGGCACCTGGATGCCCGCTTCCGTCAGGTCACGAAGGAATTTTCGCACCGATCCACCGGATCGAAGTCATAGCGGCGGAACATCGCGGCGCTCTGCCCGCAGGCGTGGAACGGCGTCCTGGAAGAACTGAAGAGCCGATCTTTCCCCAATTTGGGTTCCGTCCGGACCAATTTCCCTTAAAATCGGGATAAACATCCGCGGATGCCCCTTTTTCGCCCTTTCGGAATGCTTAACGAAATTCCAACATAGTGCCGTCAGAGTTCTGCCGTCCGGTCCGTTCGAGGGCCAAGTTTGTTCCATCTACCCGGTTTTCCATCGATCCATGCGCATCACACTTCTGCCCTTGCTGTTGCTCTCGATGCTGGCCGTGTCGCCGGCGCGCGCCGATCTGCGTATCACCCGCGATCACGGCGGTTACGTTACCGAATACAAGGCGAAGTACGAGCGCATCCGCGACCGCAAGGAGCGCGTCATCATCGACGGCATCTGCAATTCGGCCTGCACCATGGTGTTCGGCATCGTGCCGATGAACAAGGTATGCGTGACGCCGCGCGCTAGCCTCGGCTTCCACCAGGCCTATTACGACAAGGCGTTCACCTTCGGCATCAAGGTCAACAGTTCGGAAGGGACATCCGACCTGATGTCCTATTACCCGCGGCCGGTGAAGGATTGGATCAGCCGCAATGGCGGACTGACCAATGAGATGAAGAAGATCAAGAACGGTACGGATCTGTGGACGATCGTCGATCCCTGTCCGGAAGAGTTCTGATCCTATCGGGCCAGATCGATCGCCCCGTAAGCCCAAACGCGATTACGGCCATCTTTCCTCGCAACATGCATCGACTTGCTGGGCGCGCTCCATGATGTCGGGTCCGCGGGATTCTCGATTGCCTGATAGCCGGCGTTCAGGCAATCAGGCCTGCAAATGAACAGGGACTTCGAAAACTTGGCCGCGCGCGCGGCGCCGGCGATCTTCGTCGTGCTCTGGAGCACCGGCTTTGTCGGCACCAAATACGTCCTGCATAATGCCGAACCGCTGACCTATCTGGCGATCCGGATGGCGCTGGTGGTGGCCCTGATGGCGATCATCGTCGCGGTTGCCCGCCCGGTATGGCCGAACCGCCTGCAGATCGGCCACAGCATCATCGCCGGCATTTTGGTGCATGGGTTCTATCTCGGCGGCACCGCGGTCGCGATTTCGCTTTCGATACCGGCAGGGCTTTCAGCGCTGATTCCGGGGCTGCAGCCGATCCTGACCTCGACCCTGGCCAACCGCTGGCTTGGCGAGCGGGTGACGCCGCTGCAATGGACCGGGCTGCTGCTCGGGCTGGCCGGCGTGGTGCTGATCCTGCACAATCGGCCGATGAGCGGGGAGGCGGGCTGGGGCTGGCTGGCCTCGGGCGTGTCGCTGGTCAGCATCACCTTGGGCACCCTGTACCAGCGGCGCTATTGCAACAGCATCGACTGGCGAACCGGGAATCTCGTGCAGTACGTGGCAGTGACGGTTTTCTTTGGCGCCGCCGCGTGGCTGTTCGAGAGCAACGTGGTGCACTGGACCAGCGAATTCGTACTGTCGGTGGTCTGGCTCGCGGTGGTGTTGTCGATCGGGTCGATCGGGCTGTTGTATTGGCTGATCCGGCGCCAGGCGGCGACCTCGGTAGCGAGCCTGTTCTATCTGGTGCCGGCGGTGACCGCCGTCATGGCCTATGTTCTGTTCGACGAAAGGCTCGATGCCATCGCTATCGTCGGCATGGTGGCCTGCGCCGCCGCGGTATTTCTGGTCAACCGGCGCGGGTGAGCCTGATCGGGCCGCCTCCGAACGACAAAGGCCCCCGGGCTTTCGCCGGAGGGCCTTTGCGCGCGACGCCGCAGGCGATCAGCGCTTCGACTTCTTGGCCTTCTTTTTCTTCTTGGCGGCCTTCTTCGCGGTTTTCTTGACGGCCTTCTTGGCCGACTTTTTAACGGCGGATTTCTTGCCAGCCTTCTTGGCCTTCTTGGCTTTCTTCTTCGGCGCCTTCTTGGTCACCGCTTTCTTGGCGGCTTTCCCGACCTTCTTGGCGGCCTTTTTGACCTTCTTGACTACGGTCTTGGCGGCTTCCGAGGTAGCTGTTGCTGCGCTGCTGACTGCATCCGTCACCTGATCGAGAACCGGTTTGTCGTCGTCCATATCATCCCCCAGAGTTGTCGAAGCCGTAACGATAGCCGGATTCGCAAACGTGTAAAGCGGATGCCTCGCGTACTTAACCGCGGCGGGTTTTAGCATAGGCTTCGAGCGCGCGTTCGCGCCCTCGTTTGTGGTCAATGATCGGCTCCGGATAGGTCATGCCGAGCTCCACGCCCGCGCCCCTGAGCTCGATCGGCGCAGCACTCCATGGCCGGTGGATCAGGCCCGCCGGCAGTTGCCCGAGTTCGGGCACCCAGCGCCGGACATAGGCGCCATCAGGATCGAATTTTTCGCCCTGCAGGATCGGATTGAACACGCGGAAATAGGGGGCGGCATCGGCGCCGCAGCCGGCCACCCATTGCCAGTTGGCTGGATTACTGCCGGCGTCCGCGTCGACCAGGGTGTCCCAAAACCACTTCTCGCCCTCGCGCCAGTCGATCAGGAGATGCTTGACCAGGAACGATGCCGCCACCATCCGCACCCGGTTGTGCATGGCGCCGGTGTGCCAGAGCTGGCGCATCCCGGCATCAACGATGGGATAACCGGTCTGACCGCGTTGCCACGCCCTCAGCGCCCCCTGGTCGCGCCGCCAGGGAAAGGCGTCGAAGGACGGCTGCAGGTTGCGATCGGCCAAATCGGGGACGTCGAACAGCAGATGCCGGCAGAATTCGCGCCAGCCCACTTCACTCAGAAACTTGTCGATATCTCCCGACATAGCGGGCCGGCCGGCCGCGGCAAAGCGCGCGGCGTGCCAGATCTGCCGCGGGCTGATCTCGCCAAAACGCAGGTGCGGCGACAATCCCGAGGTGCCGTCGCGATCGGGCCGGTCGCGCTGGATCGCATAGCCGGCCACACCGCTTTCCAGAAATGCATTGAGCCGGGCCTGTGCCGCACTCTCTCCTGGTTTCCAGTTTTGGCGCAGGCCGCCGGCCCAGTCGGGATGCAGTGGTTCGAGGCGCCATGTCTCGAGCCGGTCGCTCGTGATACCAGGTGTCGGGCCGAGCGCTTTCGGGGCCGGCAATGGATTCGGTGGATCGCCCGATGACTGCACCCGCCGCCAGAACGGCGTGAATACCCGTAGTCCCCGTCCGTCCTTGGTGCGGATCGAGAGCGGGATTGCCAACAAATCGCCCGGAAAGCTATGCGCGCGAGCGCCGGTCGCCTGCAGGGCCGTGACGACCTGCTCGGCGACGGACCCGTGCGGCGCCTGCGCCACCTCGTTCCAGAACACCGCCTCGGCGCCTGTCTCCCGTACCAGGGCGGCAATCACCTTGGCCGCGGGTCCTCGCCTCAGCACCAGCGTCGAGCCAATCGCGATCAGGCTTGCCCGCAAGGCCCGCAGCGACTGCGCCAGCCACCAGCGCGCCGCGCCGCCAAGCGGACGCAACTGCCCGTTGCTCACCTCGTCGAGGATGTAGAGGCAAATCACCGGCGCGCCGGCCCTCGAGGCGGCATGCAGGGCAGGGTGGTCGGAGAGGCGGAGATCGTCGCGAAACCAGACGATACAGGGGGAAGCGGAATTGCCAGCCATCAGGTGGTCAACTCGGAAGCCGCGGGTTGGGTCCACGCACGGACAATGCAACTTTTCCCGGTAGCGTTACGTATTACATTGAGATACGCGCGAGTGGCCGACGGTGACGCGAACCGCTATCCCGAGATTACCAGATGTGCAATTGCACATCTGAAGCCCGATGCTTCGCATCGCCGTCAGACGCGCCGATTGGCGCGTCTGGGAGCGACGGTCTCGATGATCTCGCTTCGCTCACAATCGCGCCATCACTTTGGCTGCGGCACGATCCGGATATAGGGCTTGGGCGATTTCCAGCCCTGCGGATAGATGGTCTTGGCCTCGTCATCGGTGACCGAACCGGCGATGATCACGTCTTCGCCCTGTTTCCAGTCGGCCGGTGTCGCGACGCGATGCTTGGCGGTCATCTGCAAGGAATCGATCACGCGCAGGATCTCCTGGAAATTGCGCCCGGTCGTCATCGGATAGACCAGCACCAGCTTGATCTTCTTGTCCGGTCCGATGACGAAGACGTTGCGTACCGTCTGGTTGTCCGCCGCGGTGCGCGTGGCTGGATCGCCCGACGTCGAGGCGGGCAACATGTCGTAGAGTTTCGAGACGTTGAAATCGGTATCGCCGATCATCGGATAATTCGGCGCGGCACCCTGGGTTTCCCGGATGTCCTCGGACCATTTCGCGTGCTTGTCGACGGGATCGACGCTGAGCCCCATCAGCTTGACGCCGCGCTTGTCGAATTCCGGCTTCAGCTTGGCCAAAGCGCCAAGCTCGGTGGTGCAGACCGGGGTAAAATCCTTCGGGTGCGAGAACAGCAGCGCCCAGCCGTTGCCGATCCAGTCATGGAATTTGATTCTTCCGTCGGTGGTTTCAGCCTCGAAATCCGGGGCAA
>Ga0307294_10000272_pt1 | contig 12693 bp, 11 predicted proteins | sample ER_DNA_151_FD_194468 | JGI IMG/M metagenome (GOLD analysis project Ga0307294, IMG submission 194468) | Bulk soil microbial communities from the East River watershed near Crested Butte, Colorado, United States - ER_DNA_151 | ecosystem: Environmental > Terrestrial > Soil > Floodplain | place... | reverse complement strand
ATCGCTGGTACGCCTGCCGTCCGCCGGCATGGTTGGTTTGATATGAGGCCGTCATCCGCGGCCACGCCGCATCGGTGTTGCGAGGCATCAAGGCGTAGTAGCTGGTGATCGCGCGCCTGAGCTGCGCTGCCGTGGGGGTACCCCGGACCGTCGGTGGAGTTGTTGGCGCTGGAGCCCTGGAGGACGTATGAGCTCGGGCCCGTGGCGTTGGTTTCGGCGCCGGACCTTGCTGGGGTGCGGATGCTGTCGAAGTCGGCGATGCGGCGCTCGGAGTCGGTGACGAGGGCCCGGAGACACTCGCGCTCGCAGGTACGGCCGAGCTCGATTCGCCATTGCCGGCCGTCGGATCCGCGGCTCTGCGGTCGTTCACGAGGAGGGCAGTCACCAGAATTCCAATGCCGATTAGAGCAACTATGGCTACCGCAGCCGCTAGGCCGCGCCGCTGCCGGGGTTGGGGTGGGAGCTGATCTTGACTGCCCGGGGCTGGGGCTGGGGCTGGGGCTGGGGTTGGGGTTGGGGATGGGGTTGGGCTTGGGGAAGGGGCTGCCGACGGCTCGGGTTCTGCGATTGGGGCCGGAACGGTAGCTGGCTGGGAGTCGGCATTGGAGCCTGCCAGCCGCGCGAGACTTTCGCTCACTGTGCCCATCGACGGCCGAGCGTCAGGATCGATCGAGAGCATGCGCATGATCAGGGGGGCCAGTTGGCCACTGTGCTGCAGAGGCGGAAATTGCCCGGAGGCCACGCGATGCAGCAATGCCATGGTGTTGTCGTCGGTGCCGAACGGTGGGCGGCCCTCCAGCGCGGTGTACAGCGTGGAGCCCAGCGAGAACACATCCGAGGCAAAGTCGGCTTCGCTACCGCGGGCGACTTCAGGAGCCAGGTAGGCCGGCGTCCCGTGGATCATCCCGCTGCTTGTCAGCGTCGCATCCCCCAGAGCTCGGGCGATTCCGAAGTCGCTGATCAACGCCGAACCGTCATCGGCGATCAAGATGTTGCCCGGCTTCACGTCGCGGTGGACGATGCCGACCGTATGGGCGGCTGCCAGTGCTGACGCGACGTCGGCACCTACCTTGGCGGCTTCCTCCGGTTGCAGTGGTCCACCCTCTTCCAGCACTGAGGCAAGGGTGATCGAGGGGATGAATGGCATGATCAGACACAACTGGCCGTCCTGCTCAACCGCATCGAATACCGCTACTGCGTGCGGGTGCTGGAGTCGTGCGGTGATCCGAGCCTCACGCATCGCCCGCTGGTTGGCCAGCTCTGCTTCCTTTGTTGAGGCTGCTGACTGGCGGTACAGCTGCTTGACCGCGACGCGACGTTCCAGACGCTCATCCCAGCCTTCCCAGACCACGCCCATGCCGCCGCTGCCGATGCGGCGCAGCAAACGGTATCGATCGGCAATGAGAGCCTGTGGTTCTGCCATCGAGGGTTTCATTACCCCATGTGGCCGATTCGATTGCCGAAGAGTTCTTGCCGTGACGATTCCGCGCCGGGATTTGCAGCAAAAGTGGTCAGCGACGACACTGCTAGATCGATTCAGATGCGCTGTTTGTGACCACTTTCGATTGTGGGGCCGGCTATCGCGTTGAGTCCATCACTCCAGGTGCTTGTCGAAGAAGGCGACTGTGCGCTCAATCGAGCGCTGCCATCGGCGCTCGAATGTGTGGCCCTCCCCCCGGTATTTGACGAATGTGACATCTTTGCCGGCGGCGTTGAGCGCCTTGACCGTCGCTTCTGACCAGCGGATTGGGCAGGTGTCGTCTGCGGTGCCGTGGTGGACCAGCACCGGCTCAGTGATCCGATCGAAGTACGGCCGCGGCGACGCTGCGCGCCAGAATTCTGGCGACTTGTCCGGCAGGCCGTACGTCCGGGCGATCCGGCGGTTGGTTCGCGACCGATCTTCCGACGGCCGATAGAACTGCTTCCAGTTGTCCGCGGCCATCGAGCTCACCGACGCGTAGATGACGGCGGCATCGACCAGGCCCGGCTGGACCACCAATGCGGTCAAGGTCACACCGCCGCCCATGGAGCGTCCCAGCCAACCGATCCGATCTTTGTCCAGGAACGGCAACTTGGAGGACTTGACCGCCTTGACGGCGTTGATCGTGTCAACCGCGTACGGCAAGCGGAGCTCGTAATCGACGTTCGGGTCATTGTCGGAGGAGGCATGGCCTCGATAGTCGGTGTGCAGTACGACGTAGCCGTGTCGCGCCAGGTAATCGTGTTCGCGTGGCATGCCTTGACCCGGGAAATACGTGTCGGGGTCGATATAGCCGTGGTTGAGCACCAGGACTGGAAACGGGCCCTTGCCGTCCGGGACGTTCATGACCCCAGAGATCTTGAGGCCGTCGCCTCGATAGGTGATCACGTAGCGCTTGTACGCGCCGTAGTCGGCAAGTAGCCGACCCAGTTTCAGGTTGTGTCCGTCGTACTTCTTGTTGATCAAGGCCTGGACTGAAATCGGATGCGGCTTGGGCTTGTTGGTCGCCTTCGGCGTCGGAGTCGTGCTCGGCCGAGCCGTCGTTGCGGAAGCTCGTGGCGCTGTTGCGACAGTTGAAGTGGCCGCTGGCGCTGGCGACAGCGACGTATTCGGCGCTGCGGCACTGCACGCGATCAGTACTAGGGTGGCTGGCAGCACCCACAGCACCTTCATTTAGCCAGTATTCGCGCTTTCCAAGGCAACGACCCAGCCTGCGGATCGGGTAATACCTTGATGTCTGACGGACTGAGTTATGGCGAGAAGGAGTATCGAATGCCCGCGACCACTGGAGCAACGGCGGCGGACGCCGGAACGGTCGACATCGGTGGGGATATCACGGTCAACCGTCTGGGCTTCGGCGCGATGCGGATCACGGGTCGAGGCATCTGGGGCGACCCGCCTGACCGGAACCAGGCCCGGGCGGTGCTGCGGCGCGCTGTCGAACTCGGCGTCAACTTCATCGACACGGCTGATTCGTACGGGCCCAACGTGAGCGAGGAGCTCATCGCCGAGGCGCTGCATCCCTATCCGGACGATCTGGTGATCGCCACCAAGGGTGGACTCGTACGCCCCGGGCCGGGGCGGTGGGATCCAGACGGGCGGCCGGAGCATCTACGTGAGGCGTGTGAGGGCAGCCTGCAGCGCCTGCGGTTGGACCAGATTCCCCTGTACCAGTTGCATAGGCCTGACCGCGCAGTGCCGCTCGAGGATTCGATCGGCACCTTGGTCGCTCTGAAGGACGAGGGCAAGATCCGCCATATCGGCCTGTCCAACGTCAACGAGGATCAGCTGCGGCGGGCTCAAGTGTTGACGCCAATCGTGTCCATCCAGAACCGCTACAACCCGGGCGATCGCAAATCGGACGGGCTTGTCGACCTCTGCGAGCAAGAGGAGATGACCTTTCTGCCGTGGGCGCCGATCCAGAACCTCGACCGACTTCCCACGCTGATCGACATTGCTGAGCACCACGGCGCGACCGCGCATCAGGTGGCACTAGCTTGGCTGTTGGCACGGTCAGAGACGATGCTGACGATCCCCGGCACCGGATCGATCGACCACCTCGAGGAGAACGTGGCCGCCGCTGGCCTGCGTCTCACGCCGGAGGAAATCACCGCCCTCGACGACATGGGCTGACGCCGAATGAGCGGATGGACGGACACCGAGCTCTCCCGGATCGGTCCCGCCGATGAGCTGGAGATCGCCTCGTATCGACAGGACGGGAGCTTGCGTCCGTACACGACCATCTGGGTCGTGCGCGTGGGAGATGAGTTGTATGTGCGGTCCTGGCGAGGACGCTCCGGCGTCTGGTTCCGGCGGGCGCTGCAGCGTCACGAGGGCCGCAATTCGAGCCGCCGGCGTCGAGCGTGATGTCACCTTCGAGGAGCCTGACGACAGCGTGCATCCCGCGATTCACGACGCGTACCGCAGCAAATACACCCGATATCCAGACAGCTATGTCCGACCGATGGTCGAGCCGGACGCCACTGCAGCCACGTTCCGGCTCGTACCGCGCTGAGCAGCTCTCGCCCGAGGACGTTGTGTCCTAGCGAACTGTCAGGATGAGCGCTATGGCGCAGACCGCTCTGATTACCGGCGTCGGACGGCTCCGAGGGATCGGCGCCGGTATCGCAGCTGGACTGGCTGCCGACGGCTGGGATCTCGGGCTTTCGTTTTGGCGGCCGTATGACGAACGGCTCCACATGGCTGACGCGGGGAACGACCCAGATCGGTTGGTAGAAGAGCTGCGAAGTCGTGGCGCGAAAGTAGAACTCATCCCGGCCGACCTCGAGGATCCAAGCGCAGCGTCGGCCTTGATCAACACCGCCGCGGAACGAATCGGCCCGCTGGACGCAGTGGTGCTGTCGCATTGCGAGAGCGTGAATTCGGGCGTACTCGACACCTCCGTGGAGAGCTTTGACCGGCACTACGCCGTCAATGTGCGAGCCTCCTGGCTGCTTATCGCCGGATTCGCCCGTCAGCTCGGCCCCGAAGGCGGTGCCGTGATAGCGCTGACCAGCGATCACACCGTCGGCAACCTCCCCTACGGTGCTACTAAGGGGGCACTGGACCGACTCGTACTCGCCTCGGCGCACGAACTAGCTGGCCTTGGATTGCGCGCGAACGTGATCAACCCCGGACCTGTCGACACCGGCTGGATGGACGACGCGACTCGCGCCAGTGCTATCGCCGAACAACCGACAGGACGCCTCGGAACCCCCACCGACACTGCCAATCTTGTCCGCTTCCTACTGTCCCCGAGCGGCGCCTGGATCAACGGACAGCTGCTCTACAGCAACGGCGGCTACCCGAAGGGTCAGCTGCCACATTGAGGGCACCGCTCAGATCTGCGACGGCTCCCAGAAGCCTCATTTGCGGGCGTCGATGTCGGTGCTCGTACTGAGGCGCTCCCAAGCTTCAATGGTCTCGAGTCTGGCTTCGGCTAGCCGGCGGTAGGTCTTGAGCGCATCATTGCCCAGCAGCAGAAACGCCGGCGGCTCGTCGGACTCGACTGCGGCGATGATCGCTTTGGCTGCCATTGCCGGGTCGCCGGGTTGGGTGCCGTGCGCCGTGTCATGTTCCTTGCGGCGTTTGCCGGCGGTGTCGGCATAGTCGTCGATGACGGTGCTCGACTGGGTGAGTGAGCGGCCAGCGAAGTCAGTGCGAAAAGCGCCAGGCTCGACGACGGTGACCGAGATTCCGAGCGGCTGCAATTCGCCGCGGAGCGCGCCGGACATGGCTTCGAGCGCGGCCTTGGACGCGGCGTAGTAACCGGAGCCCGCCGGCATGATCTGGACGCCGATCGTGGAAATGTTGACGATCGCGCCGGAGCGGCGGGCACGCATCCCTGGGAGCGCCGCCTTGATCATCGCGACCGCACCGAAGAACTGCGTCTCGAACAGTGCACGGATGTCGGAGTCGTCACCTTCCTCGACGGCTGCGCGGTAGCCGTAGCCGGCGTTGTTGACAAGGACGTCGATGCCGCCGAACTGCTCCTCGGCCTTCCCGACGGCGTTCCTGATCTGGGCGGTGTCGGTCACGTCAAGGGGCAGTGGGAGTACGCGGTCGGTCTTGTCAGCCGCCAAGTCGGCGACCTTCTCGACGTCGCGGGCAGTGACGACCGCGTTGTGACCCGAGGCGATCACCGCCTCGGCCAGGGCGCGACCCAGACCTGTGGAGCATCCGGTGATCAGCCAGGTGGACATGTGATTCTTTCTTTTCCGCTGGTGGTGGCGGCCGAACTAGTCGCCACAGCTATGTCTACTGGTGAAGTGCCCGGTATGCCAGGTAGTGACAGAACCCCCCGGTCATTGAACAAGAAGCGCCGGTCAATGACCGACGCTTCTTGCTTACTCAGTGTTTGGAACTAGATGGCGCGAACCTTGTCCGCCTGGGGACCCTTCGGGCCCTGGGTGGTCTCGAACTCCACCCGCTGCCCCTCATCCAGTGAGCGGTAGCCGCTCGACTCGATCGCGCTGTAGTGCACGAACACGTCCGCGCCGCCACCATCGACCGCAATGAAGCCGAAGCCCTTCTCGCCGTTGAACCACTTCACGGTTCCTTGTGCCATGTAAATCTCTCCTAGCATCTAGAGGTCGCACCGCGCGACTCTCTGACTGCTGTCGGACGGCAGTTGATCGCTAACGCCCACGCAAAGTTCCAGGGCGTAGCACTTACCACGGCTCAAGAATTGCAACAGCACGTCCTAGTGTGTCACACCTGGGTAGACACGTGGAATTTCTCGGCTGGTGGCCTCCCGACCCGGGGCGCAACAGCGTCGCGCAACGGTTTAGGTTTGAAGCCGTGCGAGTAGCCATAGCAGGAGGTCACGGCCAGATCGCTCGACGCCTGGCCAAGATCTTGTCGCAACGTGGCGACCAGGCCGTCGCTCTTATACGTAATCCCGACCACGCCGAGGACATAAGGCAAGTCGGCGCCGAGCCCGTAGCGGTCGACCTCGAGCACGCGACTGAGGATGAAGTCGCGCAGGCGATCACGGGCTGTGATGCCGTCGTCTTCGCCGCCGGTGCCGGTCCAGGCAGCGGGTCGGAGCGCAAGGAGACGATGGACTACGGCGGTGCGGTGAAGCTGATTACGGCGGCGAAGCAGACCGGGATCAGTCGTTATGTGATCGTCAGCAGCGTGGGGGCGAATCCCGAGGTGCGTGGTGACGACACATTTAGCGTCTACCTGCGCGCGAAGGGCCGCGCGGACGAGGCTGTGCAAGCGAGTGGGCTCGACTGGACGATCGTGCGGCCGGGCGGCCTCACCAACGACGCCGGCACGGGCCGGGTCAGTCTTGGTGAGAGTGTTCCGCGGGGACAGGTGACGCGCGATGACGTCGCGGCGGTGCTCGCTGCCGTGCTCGACTCGCCGACCACAATCGGCCGGACCTTCGAGCTCATGGGCGGTGACACGCCCGTCGGCGAGGCCGTCGCGGCGATCTAGTGTCGCCGCCTACCCTGAGGTTCATGCCGAGGATCCTTGTCGTGGGCGGCGGAGCGATCGGGGGCGTCACCGCTGCCCAGATGCAATGCGACGTCGTGGTGCTCGACGCGAACGTTGAGCACGTCGCCCGGCTGCGTGATCCGGGGCTCGTCTACGAACAAGAGGGTGTCGCGCATACCGTCGTGCTGAATGCCGTCAGCAGCATTGACGGACTTGATGGCGACTTCGACTTCGCGTTGATAGCTGTCAAGTCGCCGCTGCACCAGGAGGTGCTGGAACCGCTCGTCGCCCGCGGCGGCATCGAGACCTTCGTATCGCTCGGCAACGGACTGATCCAGGACCGCATTGAGAAAATTGTCGGCAAGGGCAACCTCCTGGCCTGCGTTGTCGAATGGGGCGGCTCGAATGTAGGTCCGGGGCGGCTGGTGCGGGATTCACTCGGCGGCTTCATGATCGGCGAGCTCAACGGCTCCGACAGCGAGCGGTTACGAGTGCTTGCCCGCTGTCTCGAGACCGTCGGCCACGTGCGGATCACGCACAACGTGCGCGGGATGATCTGGTCGAAGCTGTTGATCAACAGCACGTTCACGGGACTCTCGGCGGTGTCCGGGCTGCGTTACGGCGGAGTGGCGGAGCAGGGCCGCGACGCCGTCTTCGCGCTTTGGGCTGAAGGCGTGGCTGTGGCCGACGCGCAGAGGCTGGAGCTCGAATTGATCCATGTCGATCCGCACCGTTTCGACGACGCGGCGCTTGCCGAGTACATGAGGGAGGGCGGCAATGTTCGCCCGTCGATGCTGCAGGACCTCGAGGCGGGACGCGCGACCGAGGTCGACGTCGTCAATGGCGGCGTGGCGTTGCGTGGGCGCGAGCTCGGCGTACCGACACCGTGCAACGACCGTGTCGTGGAGCTAGTGCACTCGATGGAGCGCGGTGAGCGCTCCCCCGATCCGCGCTGGCTTGCCTATGTCATGAATTAGTGCGGCCAGAGAGGTAGTGGCTATAGCCGTAGCTGGTCACAAAGGAGGGGAACTCCGCATCCAGAAAGCCGTGCTCGAGAATGTCTCGCGCGGCCGCAACCTGCCAGCTCTGCTCGGGATCGGTCTCCTCGAGCGCCAGCTCCACCTCCTCGGTCAGCATCGCAGCGACCAAGTCCCGAGTGACTGCCATCCCTCCAGTCATGCGCGCGCTGTGACGGATCCATTGCCAGATCTGCATCCGCGAGATCTCAACGGTGGCTGCGTCTTCCATTAGGTGGTTGATGGCCACCGCGCCTCGGCCGCCAATCCAGGCCGACAGGTACGCCAGCGGAACGCGCAGGTTCGTGCGTACGCCCGCCAGGGTGATCGTGCGCGGCAGGTCGCCCAGCTCGATCAGTTGCTCGACCGTAACCGCTACCTCGTCGCGGCGGCGCTCGATTTGGTGCGGCCGCTCCTCTAGGACCGAGGTAAACACCTCGGTGCAAGTGGCCACGAGGGCGGGATGGGCTACCCAGGAGCCATCGAAGCCATCGCTGGCCTCCCGTGCCTTGTCGGCTCGAGTGCGCTCCAGTGCGACAGATGTCGCATCCGGGTCGGCTCCACTGGGCACGAAGGCCGCCATGCCACCAATGGCGTGGGCGCCACGCTCATGGCAGGTCTTGACCAGCAAGTCGGTGTACGCCCGCATGAACGGCACCGTCATGGTGATCATCTCACGGTTCGGCAGCACCCGGCTGGGGTCGTCGGCGAAGTTCTTGATGAAGGAGAAGATGTAATCCCAGCGACCGGCATTGAGCCCGGCGGAGTACTCGCGTAGCTCGTAGAGGATCTCGGTCATCTCGAACGCGGCCGGAAGGGTCTCGACCAGACAGGTGGCCCGGATGGTGCCGTGCGGAATGCCGAGCGCTTCCTCCGACCAGGCGAATACGTCGTGCCACAGCCGAGCTTCGAGGTGCGACTCCAGCTTCGGCAGGTAGAAGTACGGACCCTGCCCGTTGTCGATCAAGGTTTGCGCATTGTGGAAGAAGAACAGAGCGAAGTCCACAAAGGCCGCTGGAATTGGCTGACCGTCCATCACCAGGTGGTTCTCGGTTAGGTGCCAACCGCGGGGCCGCACCATGATCGTTGCCGTCTCCAGGCCGAGTTCGTGGCGCCGGCCGTCGGCGTCAGTAAAGTCGATCTGCCGGCGGATCGCGTCGTACAGGTTGAGCTGCCCGTCGATGATGTTGAACCAGGTCGGCGAGGTGGCGTCCTCGAAATCAGCCATCCATACCCGCGCTCCGGAGTTGAGCGCGCCGATGGTCATCTTCTGAGTTGGCGGTCCGGTGATTTCGCAGCGACGGTCCGCGAGCCCGGGAGCGATCGGCGCGACTCGCCAGGTCGGATCCTCGCGGACTTCTGCCGTTTCGGCCAGAAAGCGAAACGGCAGCCTCTGGTCGTCGCGGCTGCGCCGGACCGCCAACAGCTCGGCCCGCCGACCGGCGAACTGGCCGTGCAGCCCACACACGAAGTCCAGCGCGTCGTCGGTAAGAATCGCTTCGAAGCGATCATGCATGGTGCCGACCACGCTTAACCGGCTAGTCAGCGGGTTGTCCGTGGCGTGCAAGGGCTGGTGCCGGTACTGCGGCAGGGTTCGGGGTGGCGGTTCAGCGGTGATGGTCATGATTATTCTCCTGGCGATGCCGTAATCAGTAGAACTGGGTGATCAGTGAAATTGGGCGGCCTCGGTCGAGCCCGCCAGGGCGGTCGTCTCGCTGCGCGGATTGAGCGCGGTGGCGACCTTGTCGAAGTAACCGGTGCCGACCTCCGCCTGGTGCCGGGTGGCGCTGTAGCCATACGGCTCGTCGGCGAACTCAGCCTGCTGCAGCGCCACATAGGAGGTCATCCCATCCTGGGCGTACCCGCGGGCCAAGCTGAACATCGCGTGGTTCAGCGCGTGGAAACCCGCCAGCGTAATGAACTGGAAGCGATAGCCGAGCTCGCCAAGTCGATCTTGGAACTCCGCGATCTGGCGATCATCAAGGCTGGCCTTCCAGTTGAACGACGGCGAGCAGTTGTACGCCAGCATCTTGCCGGGAAAGTCCTTGTGCAGCTCGGTCGCAAACTCCCGTGCCAGCCCGAGGTCCGGAGTGCCCGTCTCGACCCAGATGAGGTCGGCGTACGGCGCGTACGCCTTGGCCCGGGCAAGCACCGGCTCCAGACCTGACCGGACGCGGTAGAAGCCTTCGTTAGTGCGTTCTCCGGTACAGAAAGGCGTATCCACCGGGTCCACATCGGAGGTGATCAAGTTTGCCGCGAGCGCGTCGGTGCGCGCGATGATCAAGGTCTCGGTGCCCAGAATGTCGGCGGCGAGCCGTGCCGCGTTAAGAGTGCGAACGTGCTGTCGGGTGGGAATAAGCACCTTGCCGCCGAGATGCCCGCACTTCTTCTCCGAAGCAAGTTGATCTTCCCAGTGCACGCCGGCCGCGCCAGCCATGATCATCTGCTTCATCAGCTCGAACGCGTTCAGTGGACCTCCGAAGCCCGCCTCGGCGTCGGCGATGATCGGGATGATCAACTCACCGGGTCGGTCGCGGTTCTCCCCGTTGGCCCAGGCGATCTGATCAGCCCTCATCATGGCGTTATTGATCCGGCGGACTACAGCCGGCACCGAATTGGCCGGATACAGGCTCTGATCGGGATAGGTGTGGCCGGCCAGGTTTGCGTCCGCGGCTACCTGCCACCCGGACAGATAGATCGCCTGCAGCCCGGCTTTGACTTGCTGTACGGCCTGGTTTCCGGTCAACGCCCCAAGCGCGCGGACGTAGGTTTGCTCACGCAGCAGTTGCCAGAGGCGCGTCGCGCCGTTCCTGGCCAGTGTCTGCTCCTCCACCACCGATCCGCGCAGGTTGACCACGTCAGCCGATGTGTAGCTGCGCTCAATGCCCGCCCAACGTGCGCTGGTAGCCCAGTCGCGCTGCAGCAGTTGTTCAGGCGTGAGGTGGGTCGTTTCCCTGGCGGGCAGCATGGTGGTCATTCCGAACTCCCTTGTTCTGGCGGCCGTCGATGGTGGCCGTGACACCCACTCTGGTGGCTTTGAGTAGTCCAGTCCGAGGTCCGGTCTGGTCAAGATCCGCTGTTCTTGACGAATCCCAGGACTTGCAGAATCCTGCTGCAAGGGTTGAGATCGAGGTATGACATCGACGTCGCGCTCCCGACCGTCAAGGTTTGCGAATATTGACAAGGAGCCGGCGTTACGACTTGTGGCCGCACGGGACGGCGACGCAGCCAAGGTCAACCATCCGAGCGGACTCGATCCGCTGATGATCGGAAAGTCTGTCAGGCACCGGCGCAAGAAATCCGGCCTCACTTTGGACGCCTTGGGTGAGCGGATCGGACTCTCCGCCTCCGCCGTATCGCTGATCGAAACGGGCAAGCGAGAGGCCAAGGTCTCCACCCTTGTTGCGCTCGCGGAGGCGCTCGACTGCGAGCTGGCCGATCTACTGACCGAGGCTGCACCTAGCCGGCGAGCTGCGCTGGAGCTGAAGCTCGAGCGAGCGCAACGGTCACGCTCCTTCGCCGAACTGGACATCCCTGCCGTGAAGACTGGCCCCCGACTCCCGCTGGATGCACTGGAGTCGCTGGTGGCGCTGCATGATCGTCTTGCCGCGTACGGCGCCGAGCGGGACGGCACGCCGGAGTATGCGCGGCGGGCCAACGCCGAGCTGCGAGCCAGGATGCGCGCTTCGGATAATTACTTCCCGGCCATTGAGGAACTGGCTGACGAGTTGCTGATCGGCGTTGATCATGACGGCGGGCCGTTGACCCGGCATCGAGTGAATGCGATTGCCGACCGGCTCGGCTTCACCCTGCACTCGGTGCCCGATTTGCCGCAATCGACGCGGTCGGTAACTGATCTTGCTGGCCGACGGATCTTTCTGCCGACCAGCGACAACGCGGCCCAGCGCACCCTCGCCCTCGCCGCGCTGGGACACGTGGTGCTGCAGCACCGACCGCCGGCCGACTATGCCGAGTTTCTGGCACAGCGGGTGGAGGTCAATTACTTCGCCGCGGCCGTGCTGATCCCACAACGGTGGGCGGTGGCGTACCTGCAAGATGCGAAACGCAACAAGGATCTCGAGATCGAAGACCTGCGCGATCGTTATCTGACCTCGTACGAAATGGCAGCGCATCGATTCACCAACCTGGCCACCATCCACCTGGAGATCCCGGTGCACTTCATGAAGATCAACAAGGCGGGAATCATCTACAAGGCCTACGCCAATGACGGGGTCACTTTTCCGGCAGACAGCGCCGGATCAGTGGAAGGCCAGCGGGTCTGCCGGTTCTGGACGGCCCGCGGGGTCTTCGAGCAGCCCGATTGGACCAAGCCTTACCAGCAGTACACCGATACCCCTAGCGGGACCTTTTGGTGCACCGCAGTTGCCGAGCAGGGCGAGCGGGAAGCGTATTCGGTGGCAGTCGGGACACCGTACGAGCACGTCAAGTGGTTCCGAGGCCGTGGCACTCAGCACCGCTCGAAGTCGCGCTGTCCCGATCCAACATGCTGCATGCTGCCACCGCCTGAGCTCTCGGCCCGTTGGCAAGAGGCGAGCTGGCCAAGTGCTCGGGTGCACTCTGCCCTGCTAGCCAGCCTGCCTGCGGGGGCGTTCCCAGGGGTGGACCAGACCGAGGTGATGGAGTTCCTTGATCGGCAGTGAGGTCGAGGCTGGGCGGCCTACGCGGCTTGTTGATCAAGGTCCAGGGACGGGTTGGGAAGTTTGATGGTGAACAGCGCTTCCACGCAGGCGT
>Ga0307294_10000271_pt1 | contig 12720 bp, 10 predicted proteins | sample ER_DNA_151_FD_194468 | JGI IMG/M metagenome (GOLD analysis project Ga0307294, IMG submission 194468) | Bulk soil microbial communities from the East River watershed near Crested Butte, Colorado, United States - ER_DNA_151 | ecosystem: Environmental > Terrestrial > Soil > Floodplain | place... | reverse complement strand
TTGATCGCTGTAGGAAAGGAGAAATCCGACGCCCTGAAGGGAGCCGGTACGCAACTGGCCGTAGACATCGGCAGCCTCCTCGATCGGATGGATGCCCGAGATCAGCGACGAGACATCGACCGATCCGTCAACCAGTAGATCGAGGAAGCAGGCGAGGTTGCGTCGCTCGGTCCAGCGAACGTAGCCAGCCGGATAGTCAATGCCCTCTAGTTCGTAACGGTCGTCGTACCGGCCTGGTCCGTAGGACCGCGAGAAGCGGACGTCCAATTCCTTGTCGTAGTAGGCATTCCAGGGCAGATCGAGTCGGGTCTTCCCAATATCCACGACTCGGGCCCGGTCACGGGCTAGTCGGGCTGCCACCTCAACAGGTCCATTCGAGTCACTGCCGGCAGCGAGCAGCACATGGTCGGCTCCCAAGCCGCCGCTTCTCTCAAGAAGGACCCGCTCGACCTCGCGTATGCCGTTCTCGTCAGGTGCTGCGCAGATCACAGCACCGGCTTTTTCCGCCGTTCTGGAGCGAGCCTCAACGACGTCAAGCCCGACGACGTTCACTCCCGATGCGGCGAGGAGTCGTACGGCGAGCTGCCCAATTAGCCCGAGCCCGATCACGCAGGCTGTCTCACCCAGGGCAACTTCAGCGCGCCGAACCCCTTGCATCGCAATCGCACCGACGGTCGCGAACGCGGCATGCTCAGCCGCAACGCCGTCCGGTACGGGGACGCACAGATTGGTAGGTATCCAATTCACCTCAGCGTGCAGAGCGAATTCATTGCCCGCCGCTGCTACCACTTGACCCACCGAGAACTGCTCGGCGCCTGCCCCGACCTCGACCACGACGCCACAGAGCGAATAGCCGAGGGGGGTATAGCTATCCAGGTGGTTCATAGCCTTCTGATACGTCGCAACTGCACCCTGCTGAGCCACTGAGTCAAGCAGTTTGCGCATCTGATCCGGTCTGGCGCGAGCCTTGCCGATCAGCGACATACGTGCCTCGCTGACCTTCATCATCTCGGTACCGGTCGAGATCAGCGAATAGAGCGAACGAACCAGGACGCCCCCCGGCTGGCACGCCGGAACAGGGACGTCAAGAACAGCGAGGTCACCGGATTTGTAGTTTTGCGCGACTTGCTTCATACGACTTCCCCCGAGCGTTCCGTCGGCTAACACAAACCGTTAGGCCGGCGCGACCCCTGCAGCCAAGACAGAGCGGTACCACATCTCCATTGAAAGTAACTGCCACAGCTGCTTGGACTGGTCCTGTCGACCGCTTCGTTGGTCGGACACCATTTGGCGCAACGGCGGCAGGCGCAGAAAGCCTGACGATACCAGTTGACCGTGCACCAGGACGTCATCAATCAAAGGTCCGAGATCGTTCGTAACCCAGGCCCGCAGCGGAGCCCCAAAGGAGGCCTTCGGACGATCGAGTACGTCGCGCGGCAACCAGTCTTCCGCCGCAAGCCGCAACGGAACTTTCTGGGTTCGACCTTTGATCTTCTGGCTGCCGCTGAAACTGAAGGCTGCGCGGAAGACGTCCGGGTCGACGAAGGGTACGCGTACCTCGGTCGACGCCGACATACTCGAGCGGTCGGTATAGGCCAGATTGAGTCCTGGCAGGAAGAGCCGGGTGTCGGCGAGACACATTCTGTTGATGTGGTCATTCAGCAGGTTGTCGGTATACATGCTGTGATGCCCGGCCACAACGCGCTGCACGTGCGGTCCCAAGTCGGGATTGAGCAGGTCGGTCAGTTCAACCGGGTCATAGAGGGTGTAGCTACGGCGAAACGCTGCCTCCTCGGGCAGTTCAGCGAAGCTGAGAAAGCGCTTGGCCCATCGGCTGTATCGCAGTCCACGCCCCCCGGCGGCCACGGGGAGCCGGTTAACGATCGGCGCCAGCACTCGGGTGCGAAGCGTCTGCGGCAGCGTTTGGTATTGGGCACCGAGAACGCAGGCCAGGTGTTTGCGGTAGCCGCCGAACAATTCATCCGCGCCCATCCCGGACAACAAGACCTTCACCCCGGCTTCCCGGGCGGCCTGGCACATCAGGACGGTGTTGATGGCGGCCGGGTCGCCAATCGGTTCGTCCAGAACATCGACAACTCGCGGCAGCATGTCGACGACGTTCGGGCTGATCTCAATCTCGTGGAGTCGAATGCCTAGGTGTGCTGCCATTTTGCGGGCGTAGGCAGCGTCGTCGGGCATGGCCTCCAGACGCTGATCTTCCGCGCGGAAGGTAATGGTGTAGGCCTCGATGGATGGTTCCCGGTCAGCGGCCAGCGCAGTGATGAGGCTGGAGTCCAGCCCGCCGCTCAAAAAGGAGGCGACTGGAACGTCGGCCACCATGTGCGCAGCAACCGACTCCTCGAGGACCTGTGCCAAATCCGCGCTTGGGCCGGCCGCGGCCGCTTGGGCTTCCTCGGCGGGTTCCCAGTATCGGCCTGCTTGGCTGCTTCCATCAGCCCGCCACTCGGCCCAGGATCCTGGTGGCAATTTGAAAACCCCATTGAGGGCGCACTGTTCCTCTGGCAGGAAATAGAACAGGGTGGACGCGACAAGCGCTTCAGCGTTGACGCTCAGTTCCGGACCCACAGCCGCCACCAGTGCCTTGAGCTCGGAAGCGAAGAGCATGCCGCCGCCGCGCGGCATGACATACATCGGCTTAATGCCAAGTGGATCGCGCGCCAGCGTTAGTGCGCCGGTTCGTTCGTCGTAGAGCGCGAAGGCAAACATCCCTCGAAACCGGGGGAGGGCGGCGGAGCCCCACTGCCGCCAACATTCCAAGACGACCTCAGTGTCTGACTCCGTGCGGAACCGGACACCCTTGCCACGCAAGATATTGCGCAGCTCGCGGTAATTGTAGAGCTCGCCGTTGTAGATCAAGTGCAGGCCGTCTTTGACGAACGGCTGATCCGCCGCGGCTGATAGATCGATGATCGATAACCGCCGATGCCCGAGCTGCACTGCGGCGTCTGGTGCTAGGTCGGTGAACCCAGCCGCGTCAGGACCCCGATGGCAGATGCGATCCGTCATGGTCCGCACCAGTTGAGCTCCGTCGGGCTGCAGAAACGCGCCAGCAACTCCGCACATGTCAGCCTCGCACTAGTGATCGGCGGACGATCGTGTCGTAGACACCGACGTAAAGATCGCGTTGGTACGACCAGCCCAGCTCTTGCTCAATGCGAATCCGGCCGGCCTTGCCCATGGCGGCCCGCTTGTCGCCGTCGTCGAGGAGTTCCACGATTGCCCGGGCATAGGCCCCTACATCGCCGCTCGCGATGTACGTTGCGGCTTCTCCTGCCGACACCCTGGTTTCCTTCAGATCGAATGCGACGACCGGCAATTCGAAGGCCATGTACTCCAACGTCTTGTTCATGGTGGAGACGTCGTTGAGTGGGTTCTTCGGATCAGGCGACAGACCTACCGCGGCGGTGGAAAGCACGTTGACAACCGTGTCGTCGGGAACGCGGCCGGGCAGCTCGACGTAGTCCTGCAGGCCTAGCTCATCACGCAGTGCCACGATCTGCTGATGGCTGTCGCCCGCGCCCATGAAGGTGAAGGAAATGTCTTCGCGCCCCAAGTTACGGACGATGTATGCCGCGGCCCGCACTGCAAGATCAACGCCGTCTTGCGGACCCATGACGCCTATGTAGGCAACCAGATGCTTGCGGCCGCGCCGCAGCTCCGGAACGGCGGCCTTGCGATGCAGGCGCTCTTGATCCGGGCCGGTACGGACGACAGTCACGTCATCCGGAGCCTTGCTCCCTCGCCGCATCGCAACTTCTGCATAGGAGGCGTTCGTGGCAACAACATGATCGGCGGTATCGAAGGTCCTCCTCTCCAGCGCGAGCAGTCCCCGCTTGGGCAACGGGCGCCCATCCGGAAAGCGTGAGTCATAGAGCTCGGGGCAAAGGTCGTGATGATCGAAAACGAACCGGGTACCGTCACGGCGACGCAGCCATCGGGCGATGGGCCAGAAGATGTCTGGCGGATTGCACGCCTGGAGTACTGCGAACTTGCCCTTCCGCCGTGCCTTGAACACCAATGCGGCGGTCGCCAGGAACGAGTACGCGTACTCGATGACGAAGCCGAGCGGCCCACCGCCCGGCGCGTACGGCTGATATTTCAGGAGCGTGACGCCGTCCAAGACCTGGTGTCCGGGATCGTTCTTACCTTTTGGGCAGACGACGGTGACGTCGTAGCCGGCGGCGGTAAGAGCCCGGCACTCCAACCAGACGCGACGGTCGAACGGCACGGGCAGATTCTGGACGATGGTCAGGGTCCGCGGCCGGGGATGTGCGCTGAGCGTGTCGAAGCGTGGTTCTTCTGCACTTTCCTCACCAACACCGGTCACACCGCCCACCCGATTCCCTCATAACCGGGTAGCCCCTCGATCTCAGGGCCGAGGCGGCCATGAAGATCAAGGATCCAAGCTGGTGGTGCGGTGTAAAGCTCGTCGAGAACCGACGGATCCGAGGTGGCCACTACCGCTGCTTCGCAGCCTTGCATCGCCTCACTGGGCGTACCGGATAGCAACCGACGTAGGTGCGGAAGGCGGCTTTCGATGTATCGGAGGTTGGAACCTATGAGGCGCTCCGGGTTGACGATGGGGTCGTAGATCTTGACCTCGAAGCCCTTGCCGATCAGCCGCTCCGCGAGCTCGACATTCGGGCTTTCCCGCAGGTCGTCGGTATTCATCTTGAAACTCAGGCCAAGCATGGCGATCTTGCGGTACGGGCTGGCTATCAGTCGGTCCACGACCTCGGCGACGACCAGGTCGTTACTCCATGCAACGCCCGCCAGCAGCGGAACAGCCAAGGCGTTTACTCTGGCCATGTCGAGCAGCGCGCGCAGGTCCTTGGGTAGGCACGAGCCGCCGAAGGCGAATCCCGGCATCAGGTAGGCGGGAGAAATGTTGAGAACCTTGTCCTCCCGGAACACCCGCATGACCTCTCGGGAGTCGACGCCGTACATCCGGAAGATGCGGGCCATCTCGTTGGCGAACGCGACCTTTGTCGCATGGAAGGCGTTGCAGGCATATTTCAGGGCTTCGGCGCTGCGGACATCGACAAGGGTGATCTCGCGGTTGAGGAAGGAGAACATCTCAGTCAGCAGGTCGGTCACGCGCTGATCGGCGGTCCCTAGAACGACAAAGGGCGGGTTGAAGAAGTCTGCGACCCCGGAGCCCTCACGAAGAAACTCTGGACACATTGCCGTGCCGACCGTCCAGCCAGTCGGCGCCGTACTGCCGAACGTCGTACTGACAAGATCATCTCCGGTTCCCGGCGGGACGGTGCTTCGCACCACCACTGCGTGAAAACCGGATGCGGGCGGTGTGGCGACGGCGAGCCCTTCCCGAATGTCTTCCAGCGCACGTCGTAGATAGATCAGATCCGTGCCGCCTTGTGGCATCGACGGTGTACCGACGCAAAGCAGGGACACATCGGCTCGTTCAAGTGCCAGAACAGGATCCGTGGTGGCAGTGAGATTGCCGTTCTCGACCGAAGTGGCTATGAGTTCATCGATGCCCGGCTCGACAACCGGACTCTTGCCCGACCGAATCTGGTCGACCTTCACCTCATCGACGTCAACACCGCAGACGTCGTGGCCTTCTGATGCTAGACCTGCGGCCGTCACCGTACCGACGTAGCCCAAGCCAAAGATTGCGATCCTCATAGCCCCCCATAGGATCTCAGAACCAACTTTCCCTCGCGCAGGATCGTAACAGTCAGTAAGCATGGAATCTGGCATCGCGCTTATATAGATCGGCTATCTATCTCAGCTTCGCTTGTCGACGTGAGCGAGGGCAGCTGACCTTTCTCCTCGGACCCGGCGGATTCATGATCATTTAGTGATTGATCATGAATCAAACGACTTCCCCCGCTGGCGATTGCGATCGCCAACACAGCGGTAGCGAGCAGCCCGCCTCCGACAACGTCTGTTAACCAATGGGCAGCCTGGAGCACCAATGAGACACCCATCAGACCAGCACCGACCGCCGGGATGAGCCAAGCCCAATGGCTAGTACGCGGTTGCGCCATGAGGACGCAGAGACCGAGACAGACGACGATGGTGACGGTGTGACCCGAAGGGAAGCTGCCCCCGTCCTCTCCCATGATTCCGTGTGGATTGAGACGACCGACGGCGATCTTGGTTGCAACGCTGACAACCACAGTGGCGAGACCGACTCCAGCAACGAACGCCAAGGGTTTCAGTGATCGTTGCTTCACCGAGTACGCGAGAGTGAATGCGGCCAGGAGCGCCGCAAGCACGGCCGGCCGCAGACCCTCAACCACAACGTCAGACCATTGCTGCGCTGGTCCCCAGACGTCATTAGGTCGCACCCAGTCGCGGATGATCAAGTCCATGGCGTTCACAAGGCCTAGCCGGACCGATACAGCTAGCGCAGCGAAGGCGCCTGCCGATCCCAGTGCGATCCGCCATCGCTTCATCAACGTCTTCTGAGAGCTTGCCGGACTGAATGCAGTCAGGCGGCACCGCGTTTGGCCAGTACCGCGGAGATCGTCTTCCACAAGATCTGCAGGTCGAGGCTGAGCGACCAGTTTTCGACGTAGCGCAGGTCAAGTCGAATGGCGTCATCGCCCTCCAGGTCGGAACGTCCACTGACCTGCCAGAGCCCAGTAAGACCAGGGGTCACCAGTGACCGACGGCTCGCCTCGCTAGGCATCAGGGCGAGCTCGGACGCCAAATGCGGCCGCGGCCCGACCAGTGACATCGAGCCGGCTAGGACGTTGAACAACTGCGGTAGCTCGTCGAGGGAATAGGTGCGCAGGAATCGGCCGAGGCGCGTCACTCGTGGGTCATGGGTGAGCTTGAACAAACCGCCCTTGCCCTCGTTGTTCGCCATCAGCTCGAGTTTGCGACCTTCAGCGTCAACCACCATGGAGCGGAACTTGAACATGGTAAATGGCTCACCGCCGCGCCCGATCCGAGCTTGACGGAAGATCACCGGCCCGCGATCTTGAAGCTTGATCGCTGCGGCGATTGCGAGCATGAGTGGGGAAATGATCAGCAGGCCCACCGATGTCAACACAAGATCGCTCAGCCGCTTGACCACTCGTCGCCAACCGGTGAAGTTCGGTTCTTCAACGTGCAGCAGTGGGAAGCCCATGAGCGGCCGGATGTGCATGCGTGGTCCAGCCACCTCAACCAGGCCAGGATCCACTAACAACTCAACGCCAGCGCCCTCTATGGACCAGGCAAGTTCGCGTAGGTAGCTGTATCTGGTGGCATCATCGCTGGTCACCGCAACGGCATCGCAGCCCATAGCGCGTACCACGCCCGAAACCTGGCTCAAATTGCCGAGCACCGGAACTCCGTCGACAACCGGCCGGGGAAGCTCTGAGGATGGGAGGCAAAGACCGACTACCTTCATACCGGCGTCCGGCTCTCGCTGAATCCGCTCACTGAGCTGCTGCGCTGCGCCGAAGCTGCCGACCACAACGACGTGCCGAAGGCTGCGTCCCCGGCATTGCAAAAGATGGAGGACCTTACGAGCGAAGAAGCGAACGAGCAAGCTCAATAACACTGCGAATGGGGTGGCAGTTGCGACGAGCTTCAGCAACGCGTAGAGGAACAGCGGATCCACCATCCCTCTCGGGACAGCCATCAGACCAGATGGCAACGCGCCTGCCACCACGACCACCATGCCAGCACGCATCACCGCGCTGGGTTCGTCAAAGCCAATGCCGATCCGATTACGCCGATATCCGCGGCACAGGGCTATCGAGGCTGGCCAGATGATCAGAGCCAGGAGGCAAATCCAGAGGACCCGGTGGCCCCCGTAGGCAAGCGTGTCGCTGATCGATGCCGGCACGGCTGCCGCAATACCGCCGACCACGGCGTCACTACCGGCAACCAACATGAGGTACCGCCGGCTCCACGCCGCAAAACGCTTGCTCGCCGGAACTGCACGATCCGCTGCGGTCGCGAGTCGAGCATCGGTGGCTAGAGCGAGGGTCTCGACACGTACCGTGGGCGAATCATCCAGGAAGTCGGCCTCGTCGACGCCCACCCATGACGCATCTGGGGAATCGGGATGAGCGTGCAGATTTCGCAGGTCTTTGCGCATGAGGCCTGCCCATGCAGGCTCAAATGCTGCGCCTCTGTCAGATGCGCGCAGCAGGCTTTCACGCCTCGCCATTCCCCACAAACCCCCGAACTTCAACACACTCGCCGGCCCCCCCGGCGAGTTGACGTGCTCGCACGAAACAGTCTTGGGGTGGCTAACAGTGGGGAAGCGATGAGTCTGCTGGACGCACCCCGAGTTCCGTCAAGCAACGGGAGCTTATCGTGCGGCTTCAGTGAGAATTGGCACCTATATCGAATCGTGATCGTCGCGGCGGCCGATCCTCGGGGGGTAACAAATGCAGCAGGTCGTTCGATGGAGGAACTCGGTAACGAACACCGTATGTCGCCTTGCCCCTCACGCGGCCGACCGGGACATCCCTTGCAAACAAGGCAAACTGAAGACCGATAACCGTCACATTTGAATCCGCACAAGATCATCTACTGCGTGGCTCGGGCGCGGTTTTCGGCGTCAGTGCTCGGCTGCTTCGAGGAGCTGTCCTAGCCTCGTTAGTGCGTCTGCCGTTCGGCGTGTCGCGGGCTGCAGCTCAACGCAACTTGTGGGCAGCGATTGACCAAGGGGACAGCAGGATCAAGGGCCGGCTGAACCTGGCATTCGCACAGTCGCCAGCGACCCTGAGTCGAGCTGTAACCAGTCGCCGTCGAAGTCCAGCGTGGCCAGCGCTGCGGCTGGGAACCGACTCTCGATTGCGGCAACGGCTTCCGGGCTGGACGTAGCAACATCGGTCAGCTCGTGGACAAGTGCCGGCGCGGCCGGTGCATGCCCAACGAGCAATGCGACGCGGCAATCGTCCGGCAGGTCGCGTACGGCGTTGAGCAAGGTGTCGCCGCCAGCGTTGTAGAAAAGATCAGCGATCTCTAGGCGATCGGGATCGAGCTGATCGAGCTTGAGCAGCTCAAGAGTCTGTCGGGCCCGTGCTGCGCTTGAGCAAAGCACGGTGTCGATCATGATCTCTTGCTCTCGCAGGTAGTCGCCAACCTGCTCTGCGTCGCGTTCACCGTCCGGCGTGAGTCTTCGCTCGCTGTCCCGGCTACCAGGTCGTACGTCCTCGGTTTGTGCATGGCGAAGTACGAGCAGGGTGCGCCGCTGGTCCATTCCAGCAGCCTAATGTGGTGCTTCTTCTCCCGCCCACGTGTCAGCAGTAGAACCGTGCCTTCCCCGCAATCGTCCGCAGCGCGTGCTTGCGCTCAAGTAGGCAAGAGATCATTCGTGACATTCCTCCGTATGCATATTTTGACTATGGATAAAAGCTCGAATCGCCAACTGCTGAAAATCTTGGCCACCGCTTAGACCGAGGCCGCTCGGAACCATGTTTTTTCCCGTCATAAGGAGACTTGATCCGAAATTCGATCTCGAATGTGATCGTGGCTGGTATTGCTATTCGCTCGAGGCTGTCGCAGCGTAGCCCAAAAGACTCCGGAGAAGCATCTCGATATCGGGTACACGAAAGATAATAACGCGCGTACCACAGGCTTGAGTCAATAGCTCTTCTATATGAATATTGGATGACAAATGTCGCCGAGCTAAAATTACGTCGATCGAATGGCGGCAGCGATTTGTCAGAATGCTCGCGCTGTAGTTCTCTAAGTTGGAAGAGCTTACAAAGGTGCAAGCACGTGTTGTGAAAGATTTCCTCTCACCCCCATGTAGCGAAACCAGCATTCCCGTTCTCGACAGATCCCCGTGCGTTCAGGGGATACTCATTGCTCCTAAGGGCTTCCGCTATCCGAGCGGGCCGAGAGTAGACGCTTAACTCATCATCAGCAGGATGGTCATCGAACGCTGGCACGGCGTGCATCAGATTCGAGAGTTGGCAAACCGGATTGTTTCTCTTGATCCCTGTTGAGGCGGAAACAGGCGCCGAGAGTCGATGGGAAGAAGCCGATACAGCGGACCGTGGCCTAGGCGACCAATTCAATGGCGTGGACAACCTGCCGAGACACCCATGTCCGCTCCCTGACTCAAGCTGTGCCAAGCGCTAGCCGGTCGCCAGGAACTTCACCGCCCGAATTCCAGGCATCGCCTCCACGGCGCAGCTACAGCCAAGGCGCAACCGCCGTGCTCCAATGCACTTTATTTGTGAGCTCACGCAATCCTTCTGAACAGGGCAGAGGCCTAGTTTTCTATACAGATCCAATCGCGCAATCACCTGCAGATTTTCGCTCGTACACCTCCAGCTATTCAACGATTGCGCCTCAGCTCATTCCAGAGAAGGTTCGCGCGCCATCGCTTCACACTATGCAGAATCACCAGTTGACAGCATGCGAGGGGCCACTCTGTGCACGGCGGCCGATTGCGCAGTGTTACAACCCGGTAACGGTGACGCTGAGGCGCCCGGACGCGCCAGGTGGGCCTTACGATCCCATAACGACACGATGGCCTTTTCCCTTTCCAAAACGTCCCTGCCTATGATCCTTGGACCCAGCTGGAATTCCGAGCTTTAATTGTGTAATCCGTAAGAAATCCCGCTGGGCGCCGACGAGTACGAGGGGGGCCGGCGTTGATAGCTTGGGCACGCGCGATTTGGCATATGCCCGCGGGACACGATCGATGTACGTCAGTCCGTCGACGTCGCGCCTCGACACCACCTCTCGAACACGCAGCGGTTGACGTAAATGTCGTGCGCCCGTACTCAATACAGCCAACCTTTGATTAAGGAGCTCATCTTGCAGGAATCTGACGAGGCGTTGACGGCCGATCGGGCGGAATCTTCATCCGACCAGTTTCGTCCTTTCGCCTCGGTCGGCTCGATCGGCAAAGACGTATTTAATGAGGTCCTTTTTGCTCTTCCGGGTTGCACGTCTTCTTCCAGCAACTGCGCCAGTACGGAACAGCAGCGGACCGCGCTGCTCTAGAGACGGAGGCAAAGGTGCCAATCATTTCGACGCCCCAGGGTTTCAACGAGGAGGAGCTCTACATCGATCTTGAGCCGATGTTTGGGCAATCGCTGTTCCTCAAGTGCGAGGGCTTCAACTTCGCCGGCTCGATCAAGCTGAAAGCCGCAACCGAGATGGTGGAGGCGGCCGAGCGGGATGGAGTCCTAACGCCGGGGTCAGTCCTTGTCGAATCCTCGTCGGGGAATCTCGGTGTTGCGCTGAGCATGATCGCGGCGAACAAGGGCTATGGGTTTTTATGTGTCACTGACTCGCGCTGCAATCTGTCCACCAAGCGAATGATGCAGGCGCTCGGCAGTCAGGTCCATGTCATCTCCGAGCCGGATGTCGTCGGCGGATTCCTCGGCGCGCGAATCAACTATGTCCGTGCCTTGTGCGCTTCCGACGCCCGCTACGTATGGCTGAATCAGTATTACAACCCGCAGAACTGGAAGGCGCACTACCGCAAGACGGCGCCGGCGATCGCCCGCCAGTTTCCGCAGCTCGATGTGTTGTTCGTCGGTGCCGGGACCTGTGGAACGTTGATGGGCTGCGCGCGCTACTTCCAAGAGTGGCATCGGCCGGTCCGGGTAGTGGCAGTGGACAGCGTGGGCTCGGTGACTTTTGGTGGCGCGCCGGGACGCCGGATGATCCCGGGCCTAGGCACGAGCGTCTGTCCGCCCATGCTCGACCAGTCGTACCTGGATGATGTGGTACTGGTCGAAGAGGCCGACACCATCCGGGCCTGCCATCGATTGGCGCGCAGCGGATTCTTGTTCGGCGGTTCCACCGGCACTGTGGTCAGCGGTGCGATGGACTGGTTGTCCTTGCATGGCTCGGGAGAACTCACTGCGGTGGCTATTGCCCCGGACCTCGGCGAGCGCTATCTCGACACCGTCTACCACTCGAACTGGGTACTGGATCTGTACGGCGAGGACGCGCTCAGCTCCGATGAGCTGACCACCGCGTCGCGGTCCGCCTGAACCGCGCGCTACGGCAACGGCTACCTCCAACGCTGATCACATGACTTGTCGACCAATCACGAAATCAACTCCTGTTCAAGGAGCTCACGAGGTGCACGAGGCTCTCGGTACCTTGACAGTCGCTCTGGCTGATTCGCCCACCACATACGCCAGGCGCGCTCTGTTGGAGCCCAGCCCTGAAAATTTGAGCACCGACGGCGCCTTCGCCGAGGTGCCGGTGGACTCGCCCACCACACCGGGCAGACGGGCTCTCTCCGACTCGCCCCCCGACAACACCTCCGCCGAGGTGCCGACCGATTCCCCCAGCACACAGGTCAGCCCAGCTTTCTCCGAGTCGACGACCGAGAGCGCCTTTGCCGAGGTGCTGGCTGAGGTCATGAGCGTGGAGCGGGTGTCGGTCGACAGCAACTTCTTTGATGATCTTGGTGCGGACTCTATGGTGATGGCCAGGTTCTGCGCCCGGGTCAGGAAGCGGCCGGATCTGCCGTCCGTATCGATCAAGGATATTTACCAACATCCCACGATTAGAAGCTTGACCGCGGCGCTGGGCAAGGTGGATGCCCCGCCCTCGCCTGTTGAGCGGGTCTTCGCCGAGGTGCTGGCTGAGGTCATGAGTGTCGATCGAGTGTCGGTCGACAGCAACTTTTTTGATGATCTTGGTGCGGACTCTATGGTGATGGCCAGGTTCTGCGCCCGGGTCAGGAAGCGGCCGGATCTGCCGTCCGTATCGATCAAGGATATTTACCAACATCCCACGATA
>Ga0307294_10000270_pt1 | contig 12726 bp, 12 predicted proteins | sample ER_DNA_151_FD_194468 | JGI IMG/M metagenome (GOLD analysis project Ga0307294, IMG submission 194468) | Bulk soil microbial communities from the East River watershed near Crested Butte, Colorado, United States - ER_DNA_151 | ecosystem: Environmental > Terrestrial > Soil > Floodplain | place... | reverse complement strand
TCACCACGTCGGCTCAGTACCGCTGCGAGCCGTGGCCGAACTGGCCGCGCGACATCCGGGCACGGTGCCGAGCGATCTCGACGAGCTAGCGCGGTACTTCATCTTCGATGTACCGGCGGACTTCGGAGTTCCAGCCGCCGAGCTGACCGCATCGGTCGCGCTTGATCACGACGTCCTTGGACTGGCCGGGTTCGGACTCGGTGGCACGGACTGCGGCTTTCCACGCTCGATGTTTCGTGATCAGTTCGATCGGGCTCGCGCGGCCGGACTGCGGAGCGTGCCGCATGCCGGTGAGACCACCGGTCCCGAAAGCGTCTGGGACGCCCTGGTCAGTCTCGGTGCGGAACGCATCGAACATGGCATTGCCGCGGTCGGCGACCCGCGTCTTCTGGAACACCTCGTGGAGCACAAGATCGCTCTGGATATCTGTCTAACCTCCAACGTCGCACTACGCGTGGTGCCCGATCTTGATCATCATCCGATCCGAGAGCTGGTCGCAAACGGTGTCACGGTGACGATCAACACCGACGACGCGCCAATGGTCGGCACCGACCTCAATACCGAGTACGCCACGGGAGCTCGGCTGCTTGATCTCGATGAGCAGGGAGTCACCGAGTTGGCACTTGCGGCCGTCGACGCATCTTTTGCCAGCCGTGAAACCAAGGACGCGCTGAGGTCGGAGATCAACTCCTACGCCGCGATGCCAGCTCCTTGACCGGTACTGCCGCTTGAGAGCGCGCAGCCTTCGGTGGTGAGCTGCGAGGCGGCGCGACGTTGGCTGCCGCGGGCCGGGACTCTGGCAGCCGGGACGGCGATGTCGCTGGTGGAGCCTTCGCCTTCTTGAAGGGGAAAAGCTCGGGGCGATCCGGTTGCCGCCACCACAAGATCACCGCAAGCACCATCGCCATCTGGATAATCGGCGAGATAGTGTCCCGCATCCGGGTGGCGGTGAAGTCCAGGGCGGCACCCAGATCGATTGCCCGCCCGGGCACGTACGCCAGCGACAATGCCGCGCCCCTGATCAGCATGATCTTGTCCAGCTTGCTCGCCGCCAACACGGCGAGTGGGATCCAGGCCAGCAGGTCATACCAAGACAGCGTGTACATCGAGGTGATCAACCACGCCACCGACAGCACCAGCGCAGTGCGCAGCGCAATGGTGAGCGGATCTCGTCGCATGTCCGCATCCTTGTCAAGCCCGGGAGCCGGGGTCCACGGCACCACCCGGTACAGCATCCAGCCGATCACGATCAAGCCGATGTAGGAGATGACGCCGACGATGACCTTGGCGTGAAAGCCGGTCATAAAGAGATAAAGGAGGCGATAGAGCGGATTGGCCCAGGAGCCGACCGAGACATAGCCGCCGTTGCGCAGCGCCTGCAAAAACGCCGTCGGCTGCCACAGCACGTACGCCAAACCCATCGGAACCGCAGTGCCGAGACAGAGCAGCAGCGCTTTCTTTGGTTCCCGCCGGTACGCCCACAGCATCGCGAGCCCCCAAAGTCCAATGCTCACCTTGGCGCAGCCGGCAAGCCCGATGCCCAGACCGGCAACGAACGGGTTCTTCCGCATGAAAAGCAGGCCGGCGACCGCGAACATCACCGCCAGCGACTCATTGTGCGCCCCGGCGACCACAGACCAGATCAACAACGGATTTGCGATGGTCAGCAGCGCCGCGCGGCCCTGCCGTCGCGGATCGCCGTGCGCCAGCATCACTGCACCGGCGCAAGCCAGGATGAACGGCACCACCGCGAACACCTGCAGCCAAAACACGATGTCGTGCATGTTCTCGCCGCCGAATTTGTTGGCGATGAACTGACTCCATGACGTGATCGGTCCGTACACGCTGGGGGTGTCTTGCCATGGCCGTTCGGTCCAGCGAAGTACCGGATCGAACTGGCCGCGGAACACTTCAGCCGGCGTGATCTCGTATGGGTCGCGCCCGATGGCCTGCAGCCGCCCGTACGCCGCGTACATCAAGACATCCGCCGACGTCATCGGTGGCACGCAGGCGGTGAGCAGGCTCAAGACGGTTCCGAGTGCAAAGATCTTTTTGTACCTGGGTCTCCAGCCATCTGCCATGGCGCGCAGCCCTACCCAGAGTCCGAGGGCACCAAGGATGATCGCGACCCAGATCAAGATCGAGACGAACCACTCGTTGGGCTTGACCACGCCGGACGGGAGGTACCAGGGCGGCAGATAGGAGTGCCGAGGACCAAGCGTGAGGGTGACGGCTGACGGCCCCAGAAACCCCACAAGCAAAGTCAATGCGGTGGCGCCCACGATGCCGAACAAGGCGAACTGGTGATTGCGGTGCCAGATCCCTGGTCGGTATCGCGTTTGCGGCGGCTTGGCCGGATTGCCGCTGCGGCGCTTCTGCTTGTTCGCCGTCATTGATTCATGCCTGCTTACCTCGGAGTCGCTTGAAGACGCCAGTGACGCCACCGGAGTCTTTCAAATCCTTGAGTCCGGCTTGGACGAGTCCACGTGCCGCGAGCGCGCGAGTGACGTCGCGCAGCTGGGCTGCACGGTGCAGTTGAGCGCCGAGATCAGTGCCTGTTGCACGGTGGCGGAGGTCGATCTCGATCTCGGAGACTCGCAAACCGGCTCGCAGCGCGTCAATGGTCATACCAACTTCCATTCCCCAGCCGGCGGCCAGTGGGCTGGCAAGTTCAAAGGCGCGCCGGGTAAGGCAGCGCTGACCTGACAGTGGTGCCCGCGGTGTCCAGCCGGTCAGCTCGGCGATACCCCGTCTGGCCGTGTTCACTACCAGGCCAAAGCCGCCTGGATTGTCACCCTCTGCGGTTCGCTGAGCCGGCAATACCGCGATCGTCAGGTCGGCTTCGTCGTTCACCACCGGATGGATCAGCGGCGCACAGTTGCCGGCGGACTCCGCGAGGTCGGCGTCGAGCAGCACCAGGGTGCCGGCCTCCGGACGCTTGTCGCGCTGCTCGATCACTCCGAGACCATTGACCGCCGATTCCACAGCGGCCGCCTTACCCCGGTTCCGAGTATGGGAGACCACGATCGCACCGGCGCCGGCCGCATGCTGCGACGTACGATCACTGCTGCCGTCATCGCAAACGATCACGATCTCGACCCCCGGAAGATCTCTTGCTGCGGTTACAGTTGCGGCGATTCGTTGCTCCTCGTCCTTTGCCGGGATGATGCACGCGACACGGGACACGTCGGAGCTCACCCCGCAAGGCTAGTCGTGCAAGAGTGCCTCGCTGGTGGCGTTCTAGGAATCGGTAATGTCACCGTCATGTCCGCAGAGGTCGTCACTATGCCGGGGGTCTGGACCGAGGTCGGGCGGTTGCGTACGGTGCTGCTGCATCGTCCTGGCAACGAACTGAAGCGATTGACGCCACGCAACAACGACACGCTGCTCTTCGATGGATTGCCTTGGGTCGATCGGGCCCAGGAGGAGCACGATGGCTTCGCGGAGACACTACGCGGCCGGGGCGTGGAGGTGCTCTATCTGAGCACGCTGTTGATCGAGACCTTGGCCGACCCTGCCGCGCGGGCCAAGGCCCTCCAGGACGTCGTATCCGATATCCGGTTAGGCGTCACGCTTCGAAACTATCTGCTGGGTTACCTTGCTGATCTTGCGCCGGAGGAGCTTGCCGAGGTCCTGATGGCGGGGCTCCGCAATGACGAGGTGCAGGGCAGCGGCAGCCTGGTGGCCGCGCTTTATCGACCGGAAGACTTCTTGATCGATCCGCTGCCAAACCTGCTGTTCACTCGCGATTCAAGCGTCTGGATTGGAGATCGAGTCACGATCACCTCCTTGGCGATGCCAGCGCGACGACGGGAAACCCAACTCACCGACCTGATCTACGCCTTTCATCCGCGCTTCAGCGGAGTCGAGCGGATTCACGGCTGGCACGAGGAGTATCTCGAGGGCGGCGACGTCTTGGCACTTGCCGAGGGCGTGCTTGCCGTTGGTGTCGGCGAACGGACTCATCCCTCGGGTGCGGAACGTTTGGCGCGTACGGTGTTCGGGCTGGGATTGGCACACACCGTGCTCGTAGTGCCGATCAGTCAAGATCGCGCCACTATGCATCTGGACACCATCTGCACCATGGTCGATGTCGACGCGGTGGTGATGTATCCGAATGTCGCTCACAATCTCTCCGCGATCGCCGTGCGCCCGGGCACTGACTCCGACCTTGTGATCGATGAACCGGCTCCGTTCCTGGAGGCGGCGGCACGGGCGATGGACATTGATCAACTCCAGCTGATTGACACAGGGCTGGACCCTGTCACCGCTGAGCGGGAACAGTGGGATGACGGCAATAACACGCTCGCCATCGAGCCGAAGGTCGCGGTCGCGTACGAGCGCAATGTGGAGACCAATCAGCGCCTGGCCGAGGCAGGCATTGAGGTGATCGCTATTGCTGGCTCCGAATTGGGCTCAGGGCGAGGTGGGCCGCGGTGTATGTCATGCCCAATCGCTCGGGATCCTGTGTCAATTGCACTCTGACGGGCAGCCCGCCAGATTCGCCTCCTTCGTCGCTCGCGAACGTGAGCGTGACCTTCCGCGCACTCCAGCCGCGAGCTCCTGCAGTCGGCGAAGCGGGCCACCCGTCATAGTGCTGTGCAATGAGCTTGTCGAAGGGCAGATGCCGCGCTTCGACAAGCTCAGCGCGCAAGAATTTCCGCTACTCGATCTGGGTAGTCGGTGATGAAACCTGTCACCCCAAGATCACGACAGAATCTGATGTCGTCGGGCTCGTTCACCGTCCAGACGTGCACCTGGTGGCCTCTCTGCCGTGACCGGTTGACAAAGTTCGGATCGTCCTTGATCAACGCCAAATCTGGGCCCACGACGCGTACTCCATCTGGCAGCTTGCCATCACGCCACTTACCAAGATCTTTTTCGATGAGCAGGGTTCGCTCCAGCCCAGGGAGCAGCCAGCCGAACCGCCTGACGGCCTTGACTGAAAAGGAGATCAGTCGGACCGGTGCACTCGGCTGATTCCAGCCGAACTCAGCGAGCATTGCTGCAACGCGTTCCTCGACCTCCCGCCCGCGATCGTTGGGATGCTTGGTCTCGATCACCAGACTGACCGGTACGTGATCTTGCCGGGCGTCCCGGACCATGATCATCAGCTCCCGAAGAGTAACGAGCTCGCGCTGCTCGGGCTCTGGATCTGAAACGCTCGGCGAACCGAAGTCCACGTCCTTGAGCTCCGACACTGAGCGCTCATACGCCGGTCCTGAGCTCGTAGAGGTGCGATCCAAGGTCAGATCGTGCAGGCACACCAGCTCGTCATCCGCGCTGAAATGCACGTCGCATTCCAGGCCGAGCGGGATCTCGGTCTGATAAGACCACTCGATCGCCGCCTGGTACGCCGCCCGGGTCATCTCCGGATGTCGCGAGGAGAAGCCGCGGTGGGCGATCAGGACCGGCGCGTCTTCCACAGCAGACACCATGCCAAAGTGCCACGGCTGGGTGACGCGACGGTAACGGAGCAGCGAACCGCTGACAAAATGACGAATCCACCGGTCTCAGTGCTGCTGGTTTGAGTGAAAGTAACTGACATCGCAGCTCCCTACGCCGGCATTACCCGGTCAGGTTCGGTCGGTCGGCGAACCCGCGCCTATCGCGCACTCCGCCCTCTCAGCCCACCACTGAGGTGTGAGCTCCCGAAGGTCTCCTTGGCAGCTTCATGCTAAACCGCCCGGCGCGGTTCAGAGCATCAGCCCTCGATCGGCAACCCGCTGTTTGCCCAGGCGTTGATGCCGCCGTCCAGATTGACCGCCTCGCGACCTTGGGCATTGAGAAACTCAGCCACACGAGCGGAGCGAGCACCCACTGCGCAAACGCAGACGACCCGGTTGTCGACCTCATTGAGGCGCTGCAGCAGCTGATCCATGGGAATGTGCACCGAGCCCGCAATGCGGCCATCCGCCCACTCGTCTTCGGTGCGTACGTCGAGGAGCATCCAGCCATTGGCCACCCGCTCGGCAACCTCGCTCGGCTGAACCGTCGGCACCTGATTTCCAAACATCACATCCACCCTAGTTGTCGCGGGGCAGGCGATGTCGTCATCGGCGTCCGACGAACGCCAGGGCCTCAGCGACCAGCCGTCGGGCTGTGGCATCGTCCACAGTGAGTCCGACCCACTCCTTCATTGGCTTGCCCTTCCCGGCATCGAAGGGCACTCCGTCCCGAGCGGCGAGCAGTTCCGCGACCCGAGCAGCGGGCAGCTTGACGACCAACCGGTCGTTGACGAGCATCGCGAAGATCGATTTGTTGATCTTGATCGCATTGGATCCGAAGCCGCTGCCGCCTGCTGGCACAGTCACGCCGCTCACGCCGGCGTACTCATCGCACAGCGACTCGAACAGCGCCGCCTGACTCGCCGCACCAGACATGATCTACTTCAACAACTTAGACAGCCGCCGGTCGGCGAGCTTCTTGCCGCCTGTCTGACAGGTGGGGCAGTACTGCAATGACGAGTCGGCGAAGGACACCTCGGCGATGGTGTCGCCGCAGACGTCACACTTCTCTCCGGTACGTCCATGCACCCGCAAGCCAGACTTCTTCTCGCCCTTGAGATCTTTTGCGGCGAGGCCATCAGCCCGCTTGATGGCATCGGCCAGCTCGCCCTTGATCGCGATGAAGAGCGTACCGAGCTCGGCCTCGGTGAGTGAGTTCGACGGCTTGAACGGGCTGAGCTTGGCGGCATGCAGGATCTCGTCGGAGTACGCATTGCCAATGCCCGCAATCGTGCGTTGGTCCTTGAGAACACCCTTCAGCTGGGCCCGCCCGGATTTGGCGAGCAGGACGGCGAGCGCTGCTTGATCAAAATCCTCGCTCAGCGGGTCAGGTCCCAGCGTCGCGACCATGGGAATCGACATCGGATCTGTCACCACGTAGACGGCGAGCTTGCGCTGCGTTCCCGCCTCGGTGAGGTCAAAGCCCGACCCATCGTCCAGCCGTACGCGCAACGCCAGAGGTCCCCTGCCCGGCTTCGCCGGCGCCTCGGGAAGGGCGTCACGCCAGCGCAACCAGCCTGCTCTGGCTAGGTGAAACACCAGATGCAAACCCTGGGCGGAGATGTCGAGGAACTTGCCATGCCGGGTTACTGACTCGATCTGGAGGCCGTACAGCGCCGACAGCGGCGGATCGTAGGTCTTCAGTGCGCTAAATGCGAGTAGCTCAATGCGATCAATCGCATGCCCCACACACTTCTCGGTCAGGAATCGTGAGAGCGACTCCACCTCAGGCATCTCGGGCATGCGCCCATTATGGACGCCCGGCGGAGCCGCTCGACCAGTCTGGCCCAGGCAGCTGGAACGCCACTGACAGCAGGCGTAGGTACTCCTCCCGCGGCAGCGCAGTCGCACCAAGCGATTCCAAGTGAGGCGTCAACCACTGCACATCCAACAACCGGCCCTCGGGCCCCGCATCCCGGAGCAAATTGACCAGGGCCACGAGCGCGACCTTGGACGCATCCCGCCCGATGGCAGGTCGATAAAACATGGACTCGCCCGCAAACAATCCGGCAATGCTCACCCCGTACAGGCCGCCGGCCAGCTCACCGGTCGGCGTCCAGGCTTCAACTGTGTGCACCATGCCGCGCTTGTAGAGCCGCCGGTAGACCCGGCGGATGTCGCGATTGATCCATCCGCTGGGCCGACGGCGGTCAGCGCAGCCGTCCAGCACGTCGTCAAATGCGGTATCGATGCGGATCTGGTAGCGCCGGATCGATTTACCCAATGAGCGGCTCACCCTCATGCCATCCAGCGGCAAGATGGCGCGCTCTAGCGGCGAATACCAACCCATCAGTCCTGGCTGCGCAGGCATCGGAAAAGCGCCGCATTCGTACGCCGCCAGCGCGAGTTCCTCATTGAACACGCGCGACACCCCAATGAGGTCGTCATGCCGCCACAGCTCCGGCGATCCGAAAGGGGAGCCCACGTCGGCATACTCCCACCAGAGCCAAAGCGGATCGCGCGCCCGTTCATGGCTAAGTCCGGGTTGTCCCTGACTCGCAGGCTCAACACCCACGTACGCTTGTGGTCGACCGCTGTCCTTGGGCAGCTGACCGCATCGGGAGCCGACATTCCGATGCAGAATGTTTGGAGGTCTGATGGCGTCAGCGCAGGAGATGCGCCGAAGGATCGCCACGGTGATCTCGCCGGTGGCCAATCTCGTTACAGCACAGGGAGCCGGCGGCGCGCTACGCCAGGTTCTCGAGATCGCGATCGATGGCTACGGGCGGATGCCGAGCGCCAAAAGTGCCGCGGCGCACTACCTGCAACGGCAGGGCGGTTCGGTTGATGAAGCGATCTCCTCCATCATCGACCACCACATAGGCCTTGCCTCTGCGCAAGGTTTTGTGACCAACATCGGCGGGTTGGCGGCGCTCCCGGTAGCCATACCCGCAAATCTCACCGGGATCGCCATCGTGCAGGTCCGGATGGTTGCTGCAATTGCGCACCTGCGGGGATACGACCTCAACGACAACCGGGTTCGCACCGCACTCATCATGTGTTTGATGGGCGGGGAGCAGGTGGCGAAGCACATTGTGGACGGTACGCTCCCAACCTCGCCCATGGCGGTCGCAACGGCGCCCATGTTCGATCCCGATCTTGACAGGCGCGTCGCCGACGAGGTCGTCAGCGATCTCGTGGCTCGCATCGGTGGCAAGAATCTGGCTCTGGCGACCGTCAAACGAGTTCCGCTTTTGGGTGGTGGTGTCAGCGCGATCATGGACGGCATCGCGACGTACCAGATCGGCCGCTATGCGACTGGCGAGCTGATGCGTCGTCGCGCGCTGGTGCTTCATTGAGAGCTTCAGGTCCCTCATGGGACACGGCCCACCTGATCCCTGGAGGCGACCGGCCGACACCCATGCTGCTCGGGCAGTTCCCGGACGGGTGCTTGCCTGGGCTCAAGATCACCTAGATTCTGAGATCGTCGCGGTCAAGCCTGTCGGCGGGGGTCGTACCGACACCATCTCAGCGGTCTATCTGCGGCGCGGAGAACCGGTCATCTTGCGTCACGTCTCTGTCGAACGGTGGGGCGAGATCGGCCGCCAACATGTCATCTGTGAGGCGCTGGGCTGCCGGCTGATGGAGGGTTCGAGCCTTCCCGTGCCGCGGCTCATCGCTTCTGACCCGGATGGCAGCCGGACTGGCGACTACGCGAATCTGACCACCCGGCTCCCGGGCCGCGTTCGACTTGGCCCGCTGAACCTCGACGCCATTGACGAATTAGCGAAGATCGCCGTGATCATCCACGGCACTCCAGTTGCGAATGATCTTCGGCCGCGACAGTACGAGTTCTGGACTCCAGATGATCTTGTCGTACCGAGCTGGACCTCGCGGCCGGAACTTTGGCGACGTGCGATCGACATCTTCCATCAAGGTCCTCCGTCGACTCGACATGGGTTGGTACACCGCGACTTCCATCCGGGCAACATCTTGTGGGAGGGGGATCGGATCACCGGAGTCATCGACTGGGCCGAGACCTCCTGGGGACCTCCGGACTTAGACGTAGTGCACTCCCGAGCAAACTTCGCGATGCTTCACGACTTCGACAGCGCCGACGCCTTCTCCTATTGCTACCGATGGCATGGCGGCATGCTCGATGATGATCATGACGCGGAAGTCTTCTGGGCAGTCAGTGACATCTTGGGCTTCCTGCCCGATCCGACTCAGATCATCACCGCATTGATCCATCACCGGACCGATCTTCCTGACCAGGTCGTACGGGAGCGTCTTGAGCACCTACTGATGATCACGCTCGGCGAGACTCGCCACTGAACGTGGCCGCCAGCAGCCTCGGATCGCGCGCCGCCGTGCTGAGGAGGAGTGAGCCGACACGCTTTTCCGTCGGCGAGCGACGACGAAGTAGGCGGCAACCAAGCGCCATCCGCGCGCAGCGAGCGCAGCGAGCGGAGCAATCAAACTCCGTGTATGACATCTCACAAATCCGCAGCACGCCTTGCGAAGGAAGGCTAGCCTGACTTAGGTTAGGCGAGCCTCACCTATATTGACCACGGCGAGGAGACCCGGCCAGTACCACGGGGGAATCGAGGAGAGATGCTAGCCAATTTCCTGATTGGCTTACGTGAAGGCCTGGAGGCCGCGTTAATCGTCAGCATCCTCGTCGCCTACTTAGTGAAGTCAGGGCGTCGACATCTGCTGCCGCAGATCTGGCTTGGCGTGGCTATCGCCGTCGCTATCTCACTCGGCTTTGGTGCCGCTCTTACCTTCGGTCCTAAGGGACTTACCTTCGAGGCCCAAGAATTTATCGGCGGTTTGCTGTCCATTGTGGCGGTGGGATTCGTCACTTGGATGATCTTTTGGATGGCAAAGGCAGCACGGTCGCTATCGGGAGAGCTACGGTCTCAGATCGACAGGGCCGCCGACGCCAGCCGGTGGTCGTTGGTCATTGTCGCCTTGCTGGCTGTCGGCCGCGAAGGCCTAGAAACGGCCTTGTTCCTGTGGGCCGCCACTCAAACGGCGGCCCAGGGCAGCGGCGGCTCGACTGCCGGCCCACTGCTGGGTGCGGCTCTCGGACTGTTGGTCGCGGTCGTGCTGGGCTACTTGATCTACCGGGGTGCCCTGAAGATCAACTTGAGCCGCTTCTTTACCTGGACCGGCGCCTTCCTGATCGTCATCGCCGCCGGAGTGCTGGCGTACGGGGTGCACGATCTGCAAGAAGCTCGCTTCCTGCCCGGGCTCAACAATCTGGCCTTTGACGTGTCCGGAGCAATCCCGCCGACCTCGTGGTACGGAACGCTCCTCAAGGGTGTGTTCAACTTCTCACCCGCAACCACGGTTCTGGAGGCGGCCGCCTGGCTCGGTTACTTCATCCCAACGATGACGATCTTCCTTTACCAGAAGCGGCAGCGCACCCAGGCTCCCTCGCGTCAAACTCCCGAGCCAGTTGGGGCGTCTGGAAGGAAATGATCACGACTCGATTGAGCCGTCGGGCTCGCTTATTCAGCTTGCCCATACGCACCCTCATCCTTACCTCGACCTGCGCCCTCGTTAGCCTGCCGCTGCTAGCCGGATGCACCGACAATGCGCCAGCCGGCACGGGCACCACGGGAGGCGGAAGCCCACGCGCCCTGACCGTGCAGGCGACAGACTCCGAATGCAAACTCTCCACGACGAGCGCTCCGTCAGGCACCATCACGTTTGCGGTGACTAACGGCGGTTCCAAGGTGACAGAGTTCTATCTGTACCGCGAGGACGGCAAGCGGGTTGTCGGCGAAGTAGAGAACATCGGACCCGGCATTACCCGGGAACTTGTGCTGAAGGTCGAGCCCGGAAACTACATCACCGCTTGCAAGCCGGGGATGGCCGGCGATGGAATCCGCGCCCCGTTCTCAGTCTCCGATTCTGGTGATCAACAAGGATTTGGCGGCTACGACATCCAGCTCGTTGAGCGGGCGAACGACAACTACCAGCAATACGTCGAAGATCAGTCCGAGCAGCTGGTGGCAATGACTGCAAAGTTCGTGGCTGCCTACAAGACGGGCAAGGACGACGAGGCGCGTGCCCTGTATCCGGTTGCTCGAATACATTGGGAACGTATCGAGACAGTCGCGGAGTCATTCGGCGATCTGGATCCCAAGCTTGACCTTCGAGAGGCCGATCTCGAACCCGGTCAGAAGTGGACCGGCTGGCACCGTCTGGAAAAAGATCTGTGGCCGGCGCGGGCCAAGAACTACAAGCCGCTCAGCAGGGCCCATCGTGTGGCGTACTCCGATGATCTTGTCAAGAACACGGCGATCTTGCAGAAGAGGGTTCCTAACCTCGATTTCAGCGCCGATGAGATCGCCAACGGGTCGCGTGGCCTGCTTGACGAGGTAGCGACCGGCAAGATCACCGGCGAGGAGGAGTACTGGTCGCGTACCGACCTGTGGGACTTCCAAGCCAATATCGACGGAGCGTCCGTGGCCTTCGAGGGACTCCGTCCGCTGCTCAAGCAGCGAAATCCGGCGCTCGAAACTCAGATCGCTGCGAATTTCGCCACCGTGCAGGCCCTGCTCGACATTCACCGGGAGGGTGATGGCTTCAAGACCTACGACAAGCTGAGTCAGACAGAGGTCAAGGAGCTGTCCGATGCAGTGAACGCCCTGTCGGAGCCCCTGTCCAAACTGGCAGCCGCTGTCGTTTGAGTTACGGATCTGATCAATGACAGCGACTAAGTACGTTCGGGAGCAGCCCACTGAGGCCGAAGCCCCCATGCCTGGGCGGGAATCGCAGACACAGCGGGCGGCGGTTTCCCGGCGTGGCCTACTTGGCGCAGCCGGAGCGGGTCTTGCCGGGCTTGCCGCAGGCGCTGCGGGTGGATTTGCGCTGGGAAGGGACGAGACCACTCCGTCAATGCAGTTGGCGGGGACACGTACCTATCCCTTCTTTGGCGAGCATCAGGCGGGCATCCTCACCCCGGTCCAAGATCGATTGCATTTCGCCGCCTTTGATGTGATCACAGATGCCCGCGAGGAATTGGCGCAGCTGCTCAAGGACTGGACCGCCGCGGCTACACGCATGACACAGGGCCTTGGGGCCGGAGAACTCGGACCGACGTCGGGCCCGTACGCCGCACCGCCGGACGACACCGGCGAGGCCATCGGCCTACCCCCAGCAGGCCTGACCATCACCTTCGGCTTTGGTCCAACGCTGTTCCGCAAGGAAGGCAAAGATCGGTTCGGGCTCGCCAGCCGACACCCCGATGCGCTGCAACGACTGC
>Ga0307294_10000268_pt1 | contig 12839 bp, 9 predicted proteins | sample ER_DNA_151_FD_194468 | JGI IMG/M metagenome (GOLD analysis project Ga0307294, IMG submission 194468) | Bulk soil microbial communities from the East River watershed near Crested Butte, Colorado, United States - ER_DNA_151 | ecosystem: Environmental > Terrestrial > Soil > Floodplain | place: USA... | reverse complement strand
CGGCAAGAACGGCACGTTTCATTCCGAAGCGGCGATCGCTTATGGCACCAGGATGGTCGGCGGCACCTCGCCCGGCAAAGGCGGATCGGTGCATCTCAATCTGCCGGTGTTCGACACCGTGGCCGACGCGCGGGAAAAGACCGGCGCCGATGCCAGCGTGATCTACGTGCCGCCGCCGGGGGCCGCGGATGCGATCTGCGAAGCCATCGACGCGGAAATCCCGCTGATCGTCTGCATCACCGAGGGCATTCCGGTGCTCGACATGGTGCGCGTCAAGCGTTCGCTGGCGGGATCGAAATCGCGCCTGATCGGGCCGAACTGCCCGGGCGTGATGACCGCAGGCGAGTGCAAGATCGGCATCATGCCGGCCAACATCTTCAAGCCCGGCAGCGTCGGCATCGTGTCGCGCTCGGGCACGCTGACCTATGAAGCCGTGTTCCAGACCACCCAGGAAGGCCTCGGCCAGACCACCGCGGTCGGCATCGGCGGCGACCCGGTCAAGGGCACCGAATTCATCGACATGCTGGAAATGTTCCTGGCCGACCCCAAGACCACCTCGATCGTCATGATCGGCGAAATCGGCGGATCGGCCGAGGAAGACGCCGCCCAGTTCATCAGGGACGAGGCCAGGCGCGGCCGGGCCAAGCCGATGGTCGGTTTCATCGCCGGCGTCACCGCCCCTCCCGGCCGCCGCATGGGCCATGCCGGCGCCATCATTTCCGGCGGCAAGGGCGACGCCGGTTCCAAGACCGCTGCGATGGAAGCCGCCGGGATTACGGTCTCGCCGTCGCCGGCACGGCTCGGAAAGACGCTTGTCGAAAAATTGAAGTCTTAATTCAATCCTTGGTTCTTTTCGGGGCGAACATTCGACCTAAATAGGGTAAAAGGTGCCCTATCAGGCTGATCCGGTGCCCGGATCGGCTGTTGCGCCGTCTTCCACGCGCCACGAAAATTACCAGGACGCCAGTATGTCTCGCCAGGATGCGAACGCCGCCTTTGCCCTCTCCTCTTTTTTGCAGGGCACCAATGCTCCCTACATCGACGATCTCTATGCCCGTTACGTGCAGGATCCCGCCTCGGTCGACGCCGACTGGCAGGCGTTCTTCAAGAGCCTGAAGGACGCCCCTGCCGACGCGAAAAAGAACGCGGACGGGCCGTCCTGGGGCCGGGACAACTGGCCGCCGACGCCGCGCGACGACCTGACCTCGGCGCTCGACGGCAACTGGGCCCAGGTCGAAAAGGCGGTCGGCGCCAAGATCGCCGCCAAGGCGCAGGCCCAGCCCAGGGCAAACGACAGCAAGGGCAGCGAGCTGACCGCGGCCGATATCCATCAGGCCACGCGCGATTCGGTGCGCGCCCTGATGCTGATCCGGGCCTATCGCATGCGCGGCCACTTCCACGCCAAGCTCGATCCGCTCGGGATCGAGGCGGCGCGCGACCGCGAAGAACTCGATCCGCGCTCCTACAGCTTCACCGAGGCCGATTACGACCGCAAGATCTTCCTCGATCACGTGCTCGGCCTGGAATATGCGACCCTGCGCGAGATCGTCGCGATCTGCGAGCGCACCTACTGCCAGACGCTCGGCGTCGAGTTCATGCACATCACCAACGGCGCGCAGAAGGCCTGGATCCAGGAGCGCATCGAGGGTCCGGACAAGGAAATCAGTTTTACCCGCGAAGGCCGGCGCGCCATCCTGATGAAGCTGATCGAGGCCGAAGGCTTCGAGAAGTTCTGCGACGTCAAATTCACCGGCACCAAGCGCTTCGGCCTCGACGGCGGCGAATCGCTGATCCCGGCGCTGGAGCAGATCATCAAGCGCGGCGGCAATCTCGGCGTGAAGGAAATCGTGGTCGGCATGCCGCATCGCGGCCGCCTCAACGTGCTGACCCAGGTGATGGGCAAGCCGCATCGCGCCCTGTTTCATGAATTCAAGGGCGGTTCGGCCAATCCCGACGCGGTCGAGGGCTCCGGCGACGTCAAATATCATCTCGGCGCCTCGTCGGACCGCGAGTTCGACAACAACAAGATCCATCTGTCGCTGACCGCCAACCCCTCGCATCTCGAGATCGTCGACCCCGTGGTGCTCGGCAAGGTGCGCGCCAAGCAGGACCAGCATGGCGATCCGCCGGATATGCGCATTTCCGTGCTGCCGATGCTGATGCATGGTGATGCCGCCTTCGCCGGCCAGGGCGTGGTGGCGGAATGCTTCGCGCTGTCCGACCTGAAGGGCTACCGCACCGGTGGCTCGCTGCACTTCATCGTCAACAACCAGATCGGCTTCACCACCTATCCGCGCTACTCGCGCTCCTCGCCCTATCCGTCCGACGTGGCGAAAATGATCGACGCGCCGATCTTCCATGTGAATGGTGACGATCCGGAAGCCGTAGTGTTCGCGGCCAAAGTCGCGATCGAGTTCCGGCAGAAATTCCACAAGCCGGTCGTCATCGACATGTTCTGCTACCGCCGGCATGGCCATAACGAGGGCGACGAGCCGGCGTTCACCCAGCCGGTGATGTACAAGAAGATCGCCAACCATCCCGGCACGGTCGAGATTTATTCCAAGCGGCTGATCGCCGAAGGCGTGATCACCGAGGGCGAAGTCGAGAAGGCCAAGGCCGACTGGCGCGCCCGGCTCGATGCCGAGCTCGAGGCCGGTGCGGGCTACAAGCCCAACAAGGCCGACTGGCTCGACGGCAAATGGGCCGGCTTCAAGTCCGCCGACCAGGAAGAGGATCCGCGCCGCGGCGTCACCGGCGTCGATGTCGCGGTGCTGCGTGACATCGGCCGCAGGATCACCAAGGTGCCCGACGGCTTCAGGGTGCATCGCACCGTGCAGCGGTTCCTCGAAAATCGCGCCAAGGCGATCGATGGGGGCATCGGCATCGACTGGGCGACCGGCGAGGCGCTGGCGTTCTGCTCGCTGCTGGAGGAAGGCCATCACGTCCGGCTGTCGGGGCAGGATTCGGAGCGCGGCACCTTCTCGCAGCGGCATTCGGTGCTGATCGATCAGGAGGACGAGAGCCGCTATACGCCGTTCAACCACCTCGGCGTCGACCAGGGCCATTACGAAGTCATCAACTCGCTGCTGTCAGAAGAAGCGGTGCTCGGCTTCGAGTACGGCTATTCGCTGGCCGAACCGAAGGCGCTGGCGGTCTGGGAGGCGCAGTTCGGCGACTTCGCCAACGGCGCACAGGTGCTGTTCGACCAGTTCATCTCCTCGGGCGAGCGCAAATGGCTGCGCATGTCCGGCCTCGTCTGCATGCTGCCGCACGGCTATGAAGGGCAGGGACCGGAGCATTCCTCCGCACGGCTCGAACGCTTCCTGCAGATGTGCGCGGAAGACAACATGCAGGTGGTGCATCCCACCACGCCGGCCAACCTGTTCCACGTGCTGCGGCGTCAGCTGCATCGCGAAATCCGCAAGCCGCTGATCCTGATGACGCCGAAGTCGCTGCTGCGGCACAAGCGCGCGGTATCGCGGCTCGACGAACTCGGCGCCGACACCACGTTCCACCGCATTCTCTACGATGACGCGGTGATGCTGCCCGACGAGAAGATCAAGCTGGTGCCGGACGACAAGATCCGCCGCATCGTGCTGTGCTCGGGCAAGGTCTATTACGATCTTTACGACGAGCGCGAAAAGCGCGGCATCGACGACATCTATCTGATGCGCGTCGAGCAGCTCTATCCGGTGCCGCTGAAGGCGCTGGTGCACGAACTGGCACGCTTCAAGGGCGCCGAACTGGTCTGGTGTCAGGAAGAGCCCCGCAATATGGGCGCGTGGCATTTCATCGAGCCCTATCTCGAATGGGTGCTGAACCAGATCCACGCGCCTAACAAGCGTCCGCGTTACGCCGGACGCGCGGCGTCGGCGGCGACCGCCACCGGCCTGATGTCGAAGCACCTGGCGCAGCTCAAGGCCTTCCTGGACGACGCGCTGGGCTAGCATTTACCGAAGTTGTTATGCCCGCGCCCTCGCGGGCATCCACGTCTTACCTTTGTGAAAAACCGACTGTGGCGTGGATGGCCGGGACGAGCCCGGCCTTGACGCAAGAGGAAACAAAACGATGACTGAAATTCGCGTTCCGACACTCGGCGAGTCCGTGACCGAGGCCACTATCGGCCGCTGGTTCAAGAAGGCCGGCGATGCCGTGGCGGTGGACGAACCCCTGGTCGAACTCGAGACCGACAAGGTCACCATCGAGGTTCCGGCGCCCTCCGCCGGCACGCTCGGCGACATCGTCGCCAAGGACGGCGAGACCGTCGCGGTCGGCGCGCTGCTCGGCCAGATCAATGACGGTGCCGTCAGCGCCGCCGCCAAGCCGGCCGCGGCCCCCGCCAAGGCTGCCGCCCCGGCGCCCGCTGCTGCCCCGGCCCCGGCTGCCGCGGCAAAAACGCCGCCGTCCGACGTGCCGCTGGCGCCCTCGGTGCGCAAGATTTCCGCCGAGAGCGGCGTTGATGCCGCCACCGTGCCGGGCTCCGGCAAGGACGGCCGGGTGACCAAGGGCGACATGCTGGCGGCGATCGAGAAAGCGGCTTCGGCGCCTACCCCGGTCAATCAGCCCGCCGCCGCGGTCCAGGTTCGCGCCCCGTCGCCGGCCGACGATGCCGCGCGCGAGGAGCGCGTGAAGATGACGCGGCTGCGCCAGACCATCGCGCGCCGCCTCAAGGACGTGCAGAACACCGCCGCCATGCTCACGACCTTCAACGAGGTCGACATGAGCCACATCATGGCGATGCGCGCCCAGTACAAGGACGTGTTCGAGAAGAAGCACGGCAGCAAGCTCGGCTTCATGGGCTTCTTCACCAAGGCCTGCGTGCAGGCGCTGAAGGATATCCCGGCCGCCAATGCCGAGATCGACGGCACCGACCTGATCTACAAGAATTATTATCACGTCGGCGTCGCCGTCGGCACCGACAAGGGCCTGGTGGTGCCGGTGGTGCGCGACTGCGACCACAAGTCGATCGCCGATATCGAAAAGAGTATCGCCGATTTCGGCCGCCGCGCCCGCGACGGCCAGCTCAAGATCGACGAGATGCAGGGCGGCACTTTCACCATCACCAATGGCGGCATCTACGGTTCGCTGATGTCGACGCCGATCCTGAACGCGCCGCAGTCGGCGATTCTCGGCATGCACAAGATCCAGGAACGCCCGGTGGCGATCGCCGGCAAGGTCGAGATCCGCCCGATGATGTATCTGGCGCTGTCCTATGACCACCGCGTCATCGACGGCAAGGAAGCGGTGACGTTCCTGGTCCGCGTCAAGGAGAGCCTGGAAGATCCGGCGCGGCTGGTGCTGGATCTTTGAAGGTGAGGCGCCGTGTCCGATGACGTCGCAGCGTCGCCGCCCTGGATGTCGCCCGGAATTCCGGATGACCGCTCATCTCCATGGGACCAGCAGGAGGCTGACACACTCATCGGTCAAGTGGTCCTGGTGGGGCTCACTTATCTGGCCGCCGACGGCAAGACGGTGACATCGCAGGTCCAATATTACGGGCGGGTTGTCAGTGCGAAGCCCGGCGGAATCGAAATTGCCGGTCTGGGCAAGTCGGCAGGAAAGACCATGAAACTGCCGCCGGATCTGGCGGCCTTCGAACACGCGAAAGCGGGCGATTACGAACTTCGCTCGACAGGTGAGATCGTCGTAAATCCTGATCTGACGGTTCATTGGTCGATCACCCAGACGCCGAAATCGTGATCCGGCTTGCGGGTGTGAAATCAAGTATTGGGGGTGAAATTTGACCGACAGAGTAGCGATCATCACCGGCGGCAGCCGCGGCATCGGCCGCGCCACCGCGATTGCGGCCGCCGCGCGCGGCTTTCGCGTGGTCGTCGGTTACGCTTCGAATGAAGCCGCGGCGCGTCAGGTGGTCACCGCCATCGAGGGCAGGAACGGCAAGGCGATCGCGGTGAAATGCGATGTCGGCGACGAGCGCGACATTCTCGCGATGTTCAAGGCGGCCGACGGTTTTGGAACGCTCGGCGCGCTGGTCAACAATGCCGGCATCGTCGGGACGACGTCGCGGGTCGACGAGATGTCCGCCGAGCGCATCCAGCGCATGATGGCGGTCAACGTCACCGGCAGCATTCTGTGCGCGCGCGAGGCGGTGAAGCGGATGTCGACCCGACATGGCGGCCAGGGCGGCGTTATCGTCAATCTGTCGTCGGTGGCCGCCAAGCTCGGCTCGCCCAATACCTATGTCGATTACGCCGCGTCGAAGGGCGCGATCGATTCCTTCACCATCGGGCTTGGACACGAAGTGGCCGGCGAGGGCATTCGCGTCGCCGCGATCCGGCCCGGCCTGATCGATACCGAAATCCACGCCTCGGGCGGTGAGCCCGATCGCGCTCAACGGCTCAGCCACATGGTGCCGATGAAGCGCGTCGGCACCGCCGACGAAATCGCCAGCGCCATCGTCTGGCTGATGTCGGACGATGCCTCCTACGTGACATCAGCCATTCTCGACGTATCGGGCGGGCGCTAATACCCGTCACACGTCCCAGCGACAGGACCTAAACCATGGCTTCCTACGATCTCGTCATCATCGGCACCGGCCCCGGCGGATATGTCTGCGCGGTGCGCGCGGCGCAGCTCGGCATGAAGGTTGCCGTGGTCGAAAAGAACGCCACGCTCGGCGGCACCTGTCTCAATGTCGGCTGCATGCCGTCGAAGGCGCTGCTGCATGCTTCCGAAATGTTCGAGGAGGCCGGGCACTCCTTTGCCAAAATGGGCATCAGCGTTGCCGCCCCGAAGCTCGATCTGCCCGCGATGATGAACTTCAAGCAGCAGGGCATCGACGGCAACGTCAAGGGCGTCGAGTTCCTGATGAAGAAGAACAAGATCGACGTCATCCCCGGCAAGGGCAAGGTGCTCGGCACCGGCAAGGTGGAAGTCACCGGCGGCGACGGCAAGACCCAGGTGGTCGAGACCAGGAACATCGTGATCGCCACCGGCTCCGATATCGCGCGGCTGAAGGGCATCGAGATCGACGAGAAGCGCATCGTGTCGTCGACCGGCGCGCTGTCGCTCGACAAGGTGCCTTCAAGCCTGCTGATCGTCGGCGCCGGCGTGATCGGGCTCGAACTCGGCTCGGTGTGGCACCGGCTCGGCGCCAAGGTTACCGTGGTGGAATTTCTCGATCGCATCCTGCCGGGCATGGACGGCGAGGTGGCAAAGCAATTCCAGCGCATTCTGGAAAAGCAGGGTTTTGCATTCAAGCTCGGCGCCAAGGTCACCGCTGTCGACACCTCGGGCAAGACATTGTCGGCCAGTGTCGAGCCGGCGGCGGGCGGGGCTGCCGAAAAGCTCGAAGCCGACGTGGTGCTGGTCTGTATCGGGCGCGTTCCCTACACCGAGGGCCTCGGCCTGAAGGAGGCTGGCGTCGCGCTCGACAATCGCGGCCGCGTCCAGATCGACGCGCATTTCGCCACCAGCGTGAAGGGCGTCTATGCGATCGGCGATGTCGTCGCCGGACCGATGCTGGCGCACAAGGCCGAGGACGAGGGCGTCGCCTGCGCCGAGATTCTTGCCGGGCAGGCCGGGCATGTGAACTACGACATTATCCCGGGCGTGGTGTATACCACGCCGGAAGTCTCCGCCGTCGGCAAAACCGAGGAAGAGCTGAAGCAGGCCGGAATCGCCTACACCGTCGGCAAGTTCCCGTTCACCGCCAATGGACGTTCGAAGGTCAACCAAACCACCGAAGGCTTTGTGAAGATTCTCGCAGATGCGAAAACCGACCGGGTGCTCGGCGTGCACATTGTCGGCCGCGAGGCCGGCGAAATGATCCATGAAGCCGCGGTGTTGATGGAGTTCGGCGGTTCCGCCGAGGATCTGGCGCGCACCTGCCATGCCCATCCGACCCGTTCCGAAGCCATCAAGGAAGCGGCGCTTGCGGTCGGCAAGCGTGCCATCCATATGTGATCTGCGCCCTGCCGGGCGGGGACAACATCGATGATGCGCCGCCTGTTCAAACCACTGTGGGTTCTGCTCGCGGTCATCTTTCTGATCGAGGCATGGCTGTGGGATCACCTCGAGCCCATTGTGGAGCGGGTGGTCGCGCGGATTCCGCTGCGAGCGTTCAAGCGCTGGCTCGCCGAAAAAATCGGCACGCTGTCGCCGGCGGTGACGCTGATCGTGTTCGTCGTGCCCGCCATCCTGCTGTTTCCGCTGAAGCTGGTCGGGCTCTGGCTGCTGGCCCATGAATACTGGCTCGGCGCCATCACGACGATGGTGTTCGCGAAATTCGTCGGCCTCGGCGTGACCGCCTTCATCTTCGATATGACGCGCTCAAAACTGCTCGAGATGGCATGGTTCGCAAAACTCTACGCGTGGGTGCTGGTCTTCCGGGCCAAGGCCGCCGAACTGGTCGATCCGATCAAGCTGCGGATCAGGGAGATCATGCGCGGCGATGGCGATGGCGACGGCTGGCTGTCGCGGACGCGGCGGCTGATCCAGCGCTACCGCAAGAATGTGCACGAAGCGCGGTGATCTCGTGTTTTGATACAGGTGTCCGCCTCTCCCTATGGGAGAGGTGGGGCCGAGTTCGTTTAAGTACTGTACCCAAGCTACATCAGATGCACCGCGTGCGGCGCGATCAGGCCGATCGCCGTGAAGGCCAGTCCGATCACCGCCATGAGGCCCGCGACCCAGCCCAGCGCGAGTATGCCGGTGATGATGGTGGCTGACGCCAGCACGATGCCGATCTGAAACGCCGCCGAGGCGACTTCATAGTGATGGTATTTCGCCAATGAGAGATCGCGGGCATGCTCGGCCTGCTTGGCCCGCGCGGCCAATTGCTCCGACCCTTCGCCGGTTTCCGGCTCCGAGCGGTAGCGCGCCGCGGTCTTCTTCCAGTTCTCGATCTGCTTCTCCAGCGCCGCCTTGGCGGCGTCGTCGCCCATCACGCCGAGGCTCAGCCGGGCCTGATCCGAGGTCGCCTCGACCACCGTGCGGCGGATGCTCTTGGCCTGGAAGAACGCCCACAGGTTCGAGGCCTCGACGTTCTTGCTGATGGAGTCGGTCTGCGCGCCCTTGCCGAGCGTTTCCGAAAACGCCAGAAACAGCGCGATCACCGCGATCAGCAATGCGATCTTCTTGTTGGAGCCGGAAGCGTGCTCGGCGTGCTCCGCATGCTCCATGCTTTCATGTGCGCCCATGATTCTCTCCCCCCTGCTGAATGCATCCACGATTGACCGAACACCGCCGCCTGCGCAAGTGCCAAGCCGATGTGACGGCAGTGTGTCGGGTTGAAAGGCGTTTTACGCGCGCGGATGCGCCGACTTGTAGACTTCCAGCAGCCGCTCGCTGTCGATCCCGGTGTAGATCTGGGTGGTCGAGAGCGAGGCGTGGCCGAGCAGCTCCTGGATCGCGCGCAGGTCGCCGCCGCGGTTCAGGAGGTGGGTGGCAAAGGAATGCCGCAGCGCATGCGGCGTGGCGCTGTCGGGCAGGCCGAGCGCGCCGCGCAGCCTTTCCATGGTCAGTTGAATGATTCGCGGGCTTAGCGGACCGCCGCGTGCGCCGACGAAGATCGGCCCTTCCGGGGTGAGCCGGTGGGGGCACATCGCGACATAGTCCTGCACCAGCGCCAGCACGTTTTGCAGCACCGGCACCATGCGGGTCTTGTTGCCCTTGCCGGTGACGATGATGACGTCGCCTTCGCCCGGCAGCGGCACCTCGCGGCGCTTCAGGCCGAGCGCTTCGGAAATGCGCAGGCCCGAGCCGTACAACAGTGCCATCACGGCGGCGTCACGCGCCCAGATCCAGGGATCGCGGGTCTCGCCGGCACGTTCGTCGGCGTCGGTGAAACGCTTGGCCGCCGCCATCTGGATCGGCTTTGGCAGGCTCTTGCCGACCTTGGGCGCGCGGATGGCGGAAAGCGCGCCGACCTTGCCGTTGCCTTCCTGTTCGAGGAAGCGCCCGAACGAGCGCAACCCCGCCAGCGCCCGCATCAGCGAACGGCCGCCGATATCGCCGGCGCGGCGCATCGCCATGAAGGCCCTGACATCGCTGGCCTCGAGCGCGGCGAACTGGGCCAGCGTCACGCGGGCGCCCCAGTGCTGGCTCAGAAACACCAGGCATTGGCGCAGGTCGCGGGAATAGGCTTCGAGCGTCTTCGGCGACAACCGCCGTTCGGCGCGCAGATGCGACAGCCAGCGCGTCATCTGCAGCGCGATGTCGTCGGCGGCGCATTCGAGTTCGATCGGCTGTATCGCCGGAATTGAAGCTGGAATGGACGCTTTGGTGGATTTGGCCACGGCGCTGCCTTGTTGATTCTGATGGACTATATCGCACTTCTTTCGTTTACCGTTCGCTAACCTGCCGAACCGCCGGCGCCCGCACTGGCTCCGGTCGTCGCGTGGTCCTAAGCTAACCCTGCCTCTTCAACTTCGAGCCTGATTCTGTAATGGACCATTCCGCGCGCGCCTCCTCCTCCGCATCGACGACGCGCGTCGTCGATGTGCTGGTGCCGGTCGCAATCAATCAGAATTATTCCTACCGGGTGCCGCGCGGCATGGATTTGAAGCCGGGCGACGTGGTGTGCGTGCCGCTGGGGCCGCGCGAGGTGGTCGCGGTGGTATGGGCGGAAAATGCCAATCCGGATCCGCGCCTGCATAACCGGCTCAAGGATGTCAGCGAAAAGCTCGACGTGCCGCCCTTGAAGCCGGAACTGCGTTCGCTGGTCGACTGGGTTGCCAACTACACGCTATCGGCGCGCGGCATGGTGCTGCGGATGACGTTGCGGATGGGGGAACATCTCGGGCCCGAGCGGGTGCGGATGGGCGTGCGCCTGATCGGGGCTGCGCCAAAGCGCCTGACGCCGGCGCGGCGGCGGCTGATCGATCTTCTGTCGGATGGCCTGCTGCACGGCAAATCAGAAGCCGCCAGGGAGGCCGGCGTCAGCGCGGGCGTAATCGACGGCCTGGTCGACGAGGGCACGCTGACGGTGGAGCCGATGCCGCGGGCGCTGGCGCCGCCGGCGCCCGATCCGTCCTTCGCCCAGCCTGACTTCACCAGTCAGCAACGTATCGCCGTCGACGCGATGCGGGCGCTGGCGGCCAACGGCAGTTTCCACGTCGCGCTGCTCGACGGCGTCACCGGCTCCGGCAAGACCGAGGTCTATTTCGAAGCCATCGCGGAAACGATCCGGCGTGAAAGGCAGACGCTGATCCTGATGCCGGAGATTGCGCTGACCGGCCAGTTCCTCGACCGCTTTGCCGAGCGTTTCGGGGTGCGGCCGCTGGAATGGCACTCCGAACTGACTCCGCGCACGCGGCAACGCAATTGGGCCGCGATCGCGGCGGGCGAAGCGCCCGTGGTGGTGGGCGCGCGTTCCGCGCTGTTTCTGCCTTACGGCAATCTCGGGCTGATCATCGTCGATGAAGAGCACGACCAGGCCTACAAGCAGGACGAGGGCGCGCATTACCACGCCCGCGACATGGCGGTGGTGCGCGCCCATATCGCGAAAATCCCGATCGTGCTGGCCTCCGCGACGCCGTCGGTCGAGACCGAGGTCAACGCGCGCAAGGGCCGTTATCAGCGCGTGGTGCTGCCGGCGCGGTTCGGCGGCCAGCACATGCCGCATATCGAGGCGATCGATCTGCGCCGCGCCGCGCCGCCCCGCGGCCGCTTCATCTCGCCGGTACTGGCCGAGCAGGTGCAAGTCGCCATCGAACGCAAGGAGCAGGCGCTGCTGTTCCTCAACCGCCGCGGCTACGCGCCGCTGACGCTGTGCCGGGCCTGCGGCCATCGCTTCGCCTGCACCATCTGCGACGCCTGGCTGGTCGATCACCGCTTTCGCCAGCGGCTGGTCTGCCATCACTGCGGCTTCTCGATGCCGCGCCCGCAAGCCTGTCCGCATTGCCAGGCGGAGGAATCGCTGGTCGCGGTCGGCCCCGGCGTCGAACGCCTGCAGGAAGAAGCCGCCCAATTGTTTCCGGATGCCCGCACCATGGTGCTGTCGAGCGACCTGATCACCTCGATCGAAACCATGCGCAGCGAATTGAACGAGATCGCCGCCGGCCGCGTCGACATCATCATCGGCACCCAGCTGGTGGCAAAAGGCCATAATTTTCCGCGGCTCAATCTGGTCGGGGTGATCGACGCCGATCTGGGCCTCAGCAACGGCGATCCGCGCGCCGCCGAGCGGACCTTTCAATTGCTCAACCAGGTGATCGGCCGCGCCGGCCGCGAGCAGGGCCGCGGCGTCGGCTATTTGCAGACCCATCAGCCCGAACATCCCGTGATGAAGGCGCTGGTGGCGTGTGATCGCGAGGCGTTTTACGCCAGCGAAATCGACATGCGCGAGCGCACCGGCTACCCGCCGTTCGGCCGGCTCGCCAGCCTGATCATTTCGGCCGGCGACCGGCCGGCCGCCGAGGGCTTTGCGCGCAAGCTCGCCGCGATCGCGCCGATCGACGAGCGGATCCAGGTGCTGGGCCCCGCCGAAGCGCCGCTGGCCGTGATCAAGGGCCGCTACCGTTTCCGGCTGCTGACAAAATCGCTGCGCAATGTCGACCTGTCGGAATATCTGCGCGAATGGCTCGCGGCCGCGCCCAAGACAAAAGGCAATCTCAAGCTCGAGGTCGATGTCGATCCGCAGAGTTTTTTGTAGTGGCTATCGGTCATTCCGGGGGCGTCGAAGAAGCGAACCTCGGATGTGCAATTGCACATCCGAGGTTCGATGCTGCGCAGCGCCCCTGAATGACGAAAAAAAAGCCTGCCGTCATCGCTGACGGCAGGCTCTGTTTTTTGCACGCAGCAAGTTCTGCGGCCTTACGCGACGCAACGCTTACCGAACGCGATGAACGGAAGGGGAGTTTCGAACGCCGTCAGGA
>Ga0307294_10000265_pt1 | contig 12876 bp, 11 predicted proteins | sample ER_DNA_151_FD_194468 | JGI IMG/M metagenome (GOLD analysis project Ga0307294, IMG submission 194468) | Bulk soil microbial communities from the East River watershed near Crested Butte, Colorado, United States - ER_DNA_151 | ecosystem: Environmental > Terrestrial > Soil > Floodplain | place... | reverse complement strand
GACCGAGTCGGGTGTCTGCGTGCCGTACACCACGAAGATCGGATACGGATAGGTTCCCATCTCGATCGGTTTGTCCTTGGGGATGCCGGCGCCGCACGTCGCCATATGGCGGAAGAAGAACGATCCGACCTTCTGCACCCGCTCCCAGCCGGCGTTGTCGCCATGCGGCAGCGGCGGCCAGACCAGGCCGCGCGGCGAGGTCTCGGCTTCCTTGGCGGGACCTGTGATCGTGGTCGCGAAGGCGGCATCCGTATCGTTGTTGATCAGGCCCTTCCACATCGCGCCATAGCTGGAGAATTCGACGGACTTGACGTCGCTCTGCTTGAGACCGCCAAACGCCAGGATCGCCAGCGAGTTCTGGTTCAGCGCCGGCGAGCCGATGACGAAGCCGACGCGCTTGCCCTTGAGGTCCTTGACCTCCTTCACGCCGGTATCCTTTGCCACGCCGAGCGAGGCACCGTTGCAGTCAACCGTGGACAGCACCAGCTGCAAGGCCTGCGGTCCCCATTCCCGGGCGCCGAATTCGAACACGCCTTCCTGCGCGAAATAGCTGCCGGAGCCCATCGCCGAAGACTGCGCCCGGCCGGCGCGCAATGGCGAGAGACGAGCCACGTCGTTGCCCGCGGGCAGGACCCGCAGATCGGTGCCGTACTTGTCCTTCATCATCTTGCCGACGGCGACCGCGATATTGAAACCGGCAGTGCCGGTATCGTAGGCCGTAAACGTCATGGTCGGCGGCAACTTGACGTCCTGGGCGTGGGCCGCGGGCAATGTCAGTACCAGGATGCTTGTGGCGACGACAGGCGCGAGCGCCGTCAGGCGGTGGATCATGTTTCCTCCAGTAGTTTCGCTATGCGAAAGATGATTTTTGTCGGCCGGATCATGTCATCGCCGGATTGCGATAGCAACGTCCGAACGATTTGTCGGTATCAGCGGGCAGATTGTCGCGGAAAACCGGCTCGATGCGATGCTTCCGCGCCCCGCGCTCATGTTTCGATGACGGCGAGCACCTGTCCTTCGGCGACAACGTCATCAATGTTGACGAGTATCAGTTTGAGTTTGCCCGCTGCGGGTGAGGCGACGGGGATTTCCATCTTCATCGCTTCGACGAACGCAACGTCGTCGCCGTCGCCGACGCTGCCGCCGACTTCGACGGGAAGCGCGCACACGCGTCCGGCCACTTCGGTCACAATCTTGATGTCTGGCATTCCGTTCTCTCCCGGACCGTCTGTCGGACCAGGGCCCTCGCGAACGGCTTTTTGTTGTGGACGCAGATTGCCTAGGGTAGCTTGTTCTGCAAGTGGAATTTTATTCCGCCTGACGGAATGGACAAAACACATGGGAAGACGCTCGGAACGGCTCAGTAAGCAGGGAATGCTCGCCAGCGATCTCGCAGGCGAAGGCGACGTCATCCAGGTGGTGTCGCGCGCGTTCGACGTGTTGCGCTGTTTCGAGGGGCACGAGGCCCGGCTCGGCAATCTGGAAATCTCCAACCGCTGCGGCTTGCCGCGATCGACAGTGTCGCGGCTGACCCACACGCTGACGCGGATGGGGCAGCTGGTCTATCTGCCGCGCGACCAGAAATATCGCATCGGTCCGAGCGCGGTGGCGATGAGCACCTCGATGATGAAGGGCCTGCAACTTCGCAACCTGATCCGGTTGCGGCTGCAGGATGTCGCCGAACAATTGCCGGGCACGGTCGGCTTCGTCATTCCGGATCGCTTCCACCTCGTCTATCTCGAATTTGCACGGGCAGCCAATGCGCTCGGCCTGCATGAAAGCACCGGCAGCCGCATCGCCATGACGAGCACCGCGGCAGGCCATGCCTATACGGCGGCGCTTGATGTCGACGTCGGCGACGCGCTGCTGGCCGAAATGGAGCGCGAGATTCCGGCGGGCGCCAAGGTGTTGCGGCCGCGTATCGAAGCCAACCGGCGCTTTCTGAGGGAGCACGGCTACGTGGTAGCCTGCGGGCTGTGGAGCCCGCATATCAACGGACTGGCGGTGCCGATCTGGTCGCCGCAGTATCAAACCTTCGTGGTGGTGACGATCGGTCTGTTGGCCGCGATGTATGACGAGAAGCGGCTGCACAAGGAAGTTGCGCCGCGCATGGTCGAGCTGGGTTTTGCGGTCGGCGGCATGCTCGAGGGCACCGACAGCGACATCTTCAGCAATCGGCTGGACCGAAAACCGCTTCCGGTGGCGACCCATAACAACAAAATAATGAAATCGGAGGATAGCAATGACCTGGAAGCCGGAACTCGACGACCTCGCCCGGCGCGAAGCGTTCGCGCGGGAGATGGGAGGCGTTGAGAAGGTCAAGCGGCAGCGCGACCAGGGCCGGCTCACCGTTCGCGAGCGCATCGACGGACTGGTCGATCGGGACAGCTTCCACGAGATCGGCGCGATTTCCGGGGTAGCCGAATACAATGACAGCGGCGAACTCACTAACCTGACGCCGGCGAACTGCGTGTTCGGCCGCGGCAGGATCACGGGCCGCCCGGTGGTCGTGGTCGGCGACGATTTTACGGTGCGCGGCGGCTCCGCCGATGCGTCGATATCGGCGAAGCCGCTGATGGCCGAGGAGATGGCGCATGACTTCCGGCTGCCGATCATCCGCGTCATCGAAGGCTCCGGCGGCGGCGGCTCGGTGAAGACCATCGAGACCAAGGGCGCCGCCAATCTGCCCGGCGGCGTCGGCGGCACCCGCTGGTACTGGTACACGATCGCCAACCTGGCCCGCGTGCCGGTGGTCGGCCTCGGGCTCGGCTCGGTGGCCGGCCTCGGCGCCGCGCGGCTGGCGGCCAGCCATTATTCCGTCATGACCAAGACGTCCGCGATGTTCGTGGCGGGCCCGCCAGTGGTAAAACGGCTCGGCCAGGACCTGACAAAGTGGGAACTCGGCGGTGCCGACATCCAGACCCGCGCCGGCGGCGTCGACCATGCCGTCGACACCGAGGAAGAGGCCTTTGCCTGCGCCAAGCGGTTTCTCTCCTATCTGCCGTCGTCGGTTTTTGAGCTGCCGCCGACGGTCGCCTGCGACGACGATCCGGAGCGCGCGGAAGAATCGCTGATGAAGGCGGTGCCACGCAACCGCCGTCAGGTCTACAAGATGCGCCCGATCATCAACGCGGTGGTCGACAAGGGTTCGTTCTTCGAGATGGGCGCGAATTTCGGCCGCTCGATCATCGCCGGCTTCGCCCGGCTCGACGGCCGCGCCGTGATGCTGCTGGCCAGCGATCCCTTCCACTACGGCGGGTCGTGGACGGCGGAGGCGTGCCAGAAGGTGGTGCGCTTCGCCGATCTCGCCGAGACCTTCCATCTTCCTGTGGTCTATCTGATGGATTGTCCGGGCTTCATGATCGGGCTCGATGCCGAGAAGGCGGCGACCATCCGTCACGGCGTGCGCGCCATGGCCGCGGTCAACCAGACCACCGTGCCCTGGTGCACCATCATCGTGCGCAACGCCTTCGGCGTCGCCGGCGTCGTGCATCAGCCGGCCAACCGCTACTCGATGCGTTACGCCTGGCCGTCGGCCTATTGGGGCTCGCTGCCGCTTGAAGGCGGCATCGAGGCGGCCTATCGCGCCGACATCGACGCCGCGGACGATCCGAAAGCGAAGCTGCAGGAGATCGAGGACCGCCTCAACAAGCTGCGCTCGCCGTTCCGCTCGGCCGAACGCTTCTGGGTCGAGGAAGTGATCGATCCGCGCAAGACGCGTTCGCTGCTGTGCGAGTTCGCCCGGCTCGCCGAGCCGCTGCGCACGCCGGGGCCGCCGACGAACATGACGACGAGGCCATGACGTCAGGTCTCCCGCTACTGGAGTGGCGAAACAACACAGACCTCATCCTGAGGAGTCTTTATGCGGCCGCCGCTACCTTCACCGGCCGCGCGATCATCAAAATGATCACTGCGGCGAAGACGCACAGCGCGCCGGCGACGAAGAACGCCGGCAGATAGCTCTCCAGCACGGTGCGCGACAGTCCGGCGCCGAACGCGGCGGCGCCGGCGCCAAGCTGATGACCGGCAAAAATCCAGCCGAACACCAGATTGGCGCGCTCCGGCCCGAACCGCTGCGCGGTCAGCCGCACCGTTGGCGGCACCGTCGCGATCCAGTCGAGGCCATAGAACATCGCGAACAGCGACAGCCCGTAGAACGAAAAGTCGGAAAACGGCAGCAGCAGCAGCGACAGCCCGCGCAGGCCGTAATACCAGAACAGCAGCCAGCGATTGTCGTAACGATCGGACAGCCAGCCCGACAGGATGGTGCCGACGAAATCGAAGATGCCCATGGCGGCGAGCAGGCCCGCGGCATGGACCTGCGGGATGCCGAAATCGAGGCACATCGGGATCAGGTGAACCTGTACCAGGCCGTTGGTGCTGGCGCCGCAGATGAAGACGGTGGCGAACAAGATCCAGAACACCTTTGTCTTCGCGGCATCGCGCAGCGCCGCGAACGCCGCTGCCATGATCGGTGCGGTATTCGGCGGCGGCGCCGGCAGCGGCTCGGTGCCCTCGTCGCCGAACGGCCGCAGGCCGAGATCCCCAGGCCGATCACGCATCACCAGCAGCACCACTGATGCGGCAAGGCCGAGCATCACACAGATCAGCCCCAGCGCGGGCCGCCAGCCGAGGCTTTCGGTGAGGCTCGCCAGCAGCGGCAGGAATACCAGTTGCCCTGTCGCCACGCTGGCGGTGAGGATGCCGACCACGAGGCCACGGCGCGCCGCGAACCAGCGCGCGGCGATGGTGGCGCCGAGCACCAGCGCGGTCATGCCGGTGCCAAGGCCGATCACCACGCCCCACAACAGCACCAGCTGCCAGACTTGCGTCATGAAAAGCGACGCGACGAGCCCGGAGGCTACCACCAGCAACGACGCCAGCGTGACATTGCGCAGCCCGTAGCGGTTCAACAGGGCCGCGGCGAACGGCGCCATCAATCCGAACAGAATGAAGCGGATCGACAACGCCGAGGAAATCTCCGCGGTGCTCCAGCCGAACTCCTTCTGCAACGGCACGATGAAGACGCCGGGCGCGCCGACCGTGCCGGCCGCGATCAGCCCGGTGAGGAAGGTGACGCCGACCATCGCCCAGCCGTAATGGATGTTGCGGCGGGCGAGGGCGGCTGACAACCAGTTCGAGATCATGGAAATCGATTTCCTGTGTGTTGCGGGCCAGTGAAATTCGCTCGATAGCGATGGAGATAGGTTCTCCGCCGAAAGGATGCAGCAGGCCTCGTCCCGCCGCCTATCCAGTTTGCGACAAATTATCTCGGCGAGAGCCGTTTTGCCGTGAACGCAATGCCAGCGCGCCGGGCGGCGGAAACGACGAGGACGGGACCGGAAGCTGCGGCCATGGCGGGATTCCTCAAATTTTCGAATGAGGGCGATAATTACATTATATCCATCATATGATGCGCCGCGGGATTTGCAACGGCGACGCGGAATAAATTGTCGTGAGAGGGGAGCCGGTTTTGCCTGCCGGAACGCCTAGTCCGCAAGGCCATCCAGCGCCGCGCCGATCGCCTTGCGGAAGACGGCGATATCGCCGAGTTCATGGCCGAGCACGAGCGCGAGCCGGGTCAGAAACAGCGCTTCGCGCTCGGGTCCGGCGGAATCGATCGCCATCGCCAGCGTCTCATAGGCGGCTTCGAAATCATCTGAAGGCATCGCGGTCATGGCGTCGCTTTCCCCAGGCAAAGGCGGGCGGTTCGCAGGATTTCGTCGGCAGCGATGGCCTTCCAGCGGCCGGCGACGTGCAGGTCGGGACGCAGCAGATAAATGGTGCCCGGCTGTGCGTCGAACAGGCGCGCAATTTCGCCGTCGGCATCGGCAATCGTTCCGGCTGTCGGTGCTGAACTCCCGCAATGAACCCGCTGTGCCACAAAGCGCCGGTCGAACTTCCCGAGTTGCGCAAGCAGGGCGGCCTGTTCCGCGTTGGGCGCACCGTCGCAAAACAAGATCGCCGTCATGCCGTCGCCGGCGAGATCCAGCAGAAAACTGCCGTCACCGAGTTTGGCATTGGGCGGAAAGCTGCCGCTGACCGGACCGGCGGCAAATGCGGCATCGCGCTGCGGATAGGGCGTCAGCGGGCTCTGCGAATAGGTGTAGGGTTGCATCTGCCGCGGATTGGCGAGGCCGCGCGGAAATTCATGTTTCAGGCTCAGCGAGAGCGCGGCTTCGCGCGCCAGCCGCCAGCCGCGCGTCGGCGGGGTCATGAAGCGGGTGCTCTTGGTGGCGTTGGCGAACACGTCGAGGGTGGCGCCGCGCCGCTCCGGCGAATAGCTGTCGAGCAGGCTTTCACTGGCCTCGCCGTTGAGCACGGCTGCGACCTTCCAGCCGAGATTGTCAGCGTCGGCGAGGCCATTGTTGAGCCCGCGGACGCCAAAGATCGGCACGATATGCGCGGCGTCGCCGACGAAGAATACCCGGCCATGCCGGTAGTCGTCGAGGCACAGCGTATTGGCGGAATAGATGCTCCACCATTCCAGTTCCCACTCTTTGTCGTGGCCGATATCGCCCAGGATGGCGCCGACGCGGGCGCGGATGTTTGCTTCCCGCAAGGCCTCTTCCTCGCTCTCGCCTTCGCGAAGCTGGTAGTCCACCCGCCAGATGTTTTCAGGCTGCTTGTGGATCAGCACGGTGCCGCCCGGGTTGCCACTCGGCTCGAAGAAGGCGCGGCGCTCGGTCGGAAAATCGTGATCCATGCGGATATCCGCGATGACGTATCGACCCTCATAATTGTCGCCCTTCATGCGCAGGCCGAGCTGCGCGCGAACAGGCGAGCGCGCGCCGTCGGCGGCGAGCACATAGCCGGCCTCGAGGCGATAGCCGCCGGCGGGCGAGGCAATACCGAGCGACACGCCGTCGTTGCCGCAATCGATGTCGCAAAACTCGCTCTGCCAGCGCATGTCGACGAGGTCGCAGGCAGCAATCGCGTCGTGTAGATAATGCTCGATATATTGCTGCTGCAGATTGTACATCGGCAGGTATTTTTCGCCCGGAGGATGCGGCATTTCGAGCCGGAAGATCTGCTCGCCGCGAAAATAGCTGCGGCCGAACCGCCAGCCGAGCGCCTTGTCGAGGAAGGGCTTGACCGCGCCGATCCGCTCCAGAATATGCATGCTCGGCCGCGCGATGCACAGCGCGCGGCTGCCGTCGTTAAAAGTGTACTTGCGGTCGAGCAGCACGCTGCGGATTCCGTAGCGCGCCAGCACCAGTGCCGCCGTCATGCCGATCGGGCCGGCGCCGACGATCACGACAGGATGCCGCGCCGCGACGCCGTCAAGCTCGGGGACGCGCCGCGCCGGGAAGCGCGGATAGTGGAAATAGAGCGAATCGAGCGGCCCTTTGCCGGCTGGTCTCATGCGTTTCCCGTTATCGCTTGCGGTCGATAAATCCCTGCATCAGCCGTTGCGGTTCGCCGGTCAGGAAGGATTGTCCGAACACGGGAATCGAGAGATCGACGGATTGCTTCAGCGGCAGTTCCTCCCATTGCCGGAGCAGGGCCTTTTGCGCGCGCAGCGCCTCCGGGCCGCATTCCAGCAGCATTGCCACCGTCTTCTCGACGGCGGCATCGAGCCCGCCCGGCGGCGCGACGACGTCGACCAGTCCCCAGGCCAGCGCGGTTGACGCGTCGATATTCTCCGCGGTCATGAGCAGCCAGCGGGCGCGGCCCCAGCCGATCAGCCGCGGCAACAATGCGGCGTGAATGACGGAGGGAATGCCGACCCTGACCTCCGGCATGCCGAAATGGGCATCATGCGTCGCGATCCGGAAGTCGCAGGCGGCAGCGAATTCGAGCCCGCCGCCGAGGCACCAGCCCGGCATCCGCGCGATCACCGGCGCCGGGAACGCGCGCACAGCCTCGCAGAGATTGCGCAGGCCGGTGATGAATTTTTCCGCCGAACCCTGGTCGAGTTTGGCCATTTCCTTGATGTCAGCGCCACCGATCAGGCTCTTCTCGCTCTGGCCGGCAACGATGAGCACGCGAATTTCGAGGTCGGTTGCCAGCGTTTCCAGCCCTTCGCGAACGCCATTGATCGCGGGCGTCCCCAGGATGTTGAGCGAGCCGGCGTTGCAGATCGTCAGGCGAACGACGCCGCGGCTGTCGCGGTCCACACCGCAATGGGGATTGAGCATGTGCATGGACGGTCTCGCCATTTCCTGGAGTCTGCGTGCGGCGGCTTCACTTCCGGGGCAAAGCGCCGCCTTGTCAAGGGTTGCGGAGGCCGCCGCAACGGTTGCGAAGCGGACGCCGCTACGATAATATTACGATCATCATCTATGACGGAGCGGAATACATGGTCAGGGCTGAGGGAATCGATATCGCCGAACCCGCGGGCTTGTTCGCCGTCGGTTGGCGGCGGGAGCGGGTGGTGGACTGGCAGGCGCCGCGCCCGGTGGCGAAGGCGGCCGCCGCCATGTCGGGGCTGGAAGCGATGTGTGCAATCCGTGACGGGCTGCTGCCGGAACCGCCGATGGCGCGGCTGATCGATTTTCGGCTGCGCGTCGCCGAGCCCGGCCGGGTCGTGATGGAACTGGAGCCGCATGAAGGGCTGGAAAACACCATCGGCCTGCTGCATGGCGCCACCGCCGCGGCGTTGCTCGACACGGCCATGGGTTGCGCGATTTCGACCATGCTGCCGGCGGCGCAGGGCGCCGTGACGCTCGATTTGAAGCTGACCTATCTGCGGCCGCTGTCGGTGAAGTAGGGCACCATCTCGGCGGAAGGCAAGGTCATCAAGCTCGGCCGCCAGACCAGCTACGCCGAAGGCTCGGTGCGCGACAGGGCCGGCAATCTTGCGGTGCACGCGACGGCGACGTTTTCGATGGTCGGTGAAGCCGGGCGCGCGAAATAGCTGCAGCTTTCCCCGGTCACAGCTGCTATTATATGACCTCAGACATATCATGGGATCACCGATGCGCTATTCCAGGGAGCACAAGCTCGAAACCCACGCCCGGATCGTCAAGAAGGCCTCGGTGCGGCTTCGCGAAAAGGGCGCGCATGGCATCGGTGTCGCCGACCTGATGAAGGACGCCGGCCTGACCCATGGCGGGTTCTACGCCCATTTCGATTCGCGCGAGGCGCTGGTGATCGAGGCCTTTTCCTATGCGATGGATCGCTCGACCGAGCGCTGGCGCAGACTGGCCGAAGCCACGCCGCCGGAAAAGCGGCTGGCGGCCATCGTCGACGCCTATCTCACCTCGCTGCATCGCGACGATCCCGGTCATGGCTGCGCCGTTCCGACGCTTGGGCCGGAAATCGCCCGCGAGAGCCCGAAAACCCGCAAGGCATTCGCGGCGAAGCTGGAACAGATGATCGAGATGCTGGCGGATCAGGTGCCGGAACTGCCGCGCAAGGCCGCGCGCAAGCAGGCGACGGCGGCGATCGCGACCATGATCGGGACGCTGGTGCTGGCGCGCATTGCCGGATCAGGCGAGTTTTCCGACGAGATTTTGGCTGCCGGGCGTGACGCAGCACTGGGCCGCGCGTCGGCTGCGACGCCTCGGGTCAGGAAATCGGCGGTCAAAAAAGCCGGCCGGCCAGCCCAACACTGAGGCGGCCGCCCGGTATTCCCATACGACATTGGTCGTATGCGCATCGAATGCGGCGCATGGGCGGCATTTTCGCAAATCGGTTGCGCGCCGAGACCCTTCCCAAAGCAGCCAAAGACTGCAAGATGCCGCCAAAACCTGCACCCGACGGTCTTGGAGGAACGCATGCGTACAATCGGACATTTCATCGGCGGCCGCGAGGTCAAGGGTACGTCGGGACGGACGGCCGACGTTTTCGAGCCGATGACCGGCGAGGTCCAGGCCAAGGTCGATCTCGCCTCCAAGGCCGAGCTGCGCGCGGCGGTCGAGAACGCCAAGGCCGCCCAGGTCGAGTGGGGCGCCACCAACCCGCAGCGCCGCGCCCGTGTGATGATGAAGTTCCTCGAACTGGCGCAGCGCGATTACGACAAACTCGCCGATCTGCTGGCGCGCGAGCACGGCAAGACCGTTCCCGACGCCCGAGGCGACATCCAGCGCGGACTTGAAGTGGTCGAATTCGCCTGCGGCATCCCGCATTTGATGAAGGGCGAATATACCGAGGGCGCCGGCCCCGGCATCGACATCTATTCGATGCGCCAGCCGCTCGGCGTGGTCGCCGGCATCACCCCGTTCAATTTCCCGGCGATGATCCCGATGTGGAAATTCGCCCCAGCGATCGCCTGCGGCAATGCGTTCGTGCTGAAACCCTCGGAGCGCGATCCCGGCGTGCCGATGGCGCTGGCGGCGCTGATGATCGAGGCCGGCCTGCCGCCGGGCATCCTCAACGTCGTCAACGGCGACAAGGAAGCGGTCGACGCCATCCTTGACGATCCCGATATCAAGGCGGTCGGCTTCGTCGGCTCCTCGCCGATCGCGCAATACATCTATGAGCGCGCCGCCCAGACCGGCAAGCGCGCGCAGTGCTTTGGTGGCGCCAAGAACCACGCCATCATTATGCCCGATGCCGACATGGACCAGACCGTCGATGCCTTGATCGGCGCCGGCTACGGCTCGGCCGGCGAACGCTGCATGGCGATCTCGGTCGCGGTGCCCGTCGGCAAGACTACCGCCGACCGTCTGATGGAAAAACTGATTCCGCGCGTCGAAAGCCTGAAGATCGGCACCTCGGTCGATCCGTCCGCCGACTTCGGCCCGCTGGTGACCCGGGCCGCGCTGGAACGCGTCAAGGACTACGTCGCTGTCGGCATCCAGGAAGGCGCCACGCTCGCGGTCGACGGCCGCGGCTTCAAGATGCAGGGCTATGAAAACGGCTTCTACATGGGCGGCTGCCTGTTCGACAACGTGACAAAAGACATGCGGATCTACAAGGAGGAGATTTTTGGCCCCGTGCTCTCGGTGGTCCGCGCGCACGACTACCAGGAAGCGCTGGCGCTGCCGTCCGACCACGACTACGGCAACGGTGTCGCGATCTTCACCCGCGACGGCGACGCCGCGCGCGATTTCGCCGCCAAGGTCAATGTCGGCATGGTCGGCATCAACGTGCCGATCCCGGTGCCGATCGCCTACTACACCTTCGGCGGCTGGAAGAAATCCGGCTTCGGTGATCTCAACCAGCACGGCCCGGATTCGATCCGCTTCTACACCAAGACCAAGACGGTGACCGCGCGCTGGCCCTCCGGCGTCAAGGAAGGCGCGGAGTTCTCGATTCCGACGATGAACTGATCGCGTCGGGACCGATGCACTTCGCTCTCAACGAGGACCAGGTTGCGGTTCGCGAGATGGCGCGGGAGTTTGCCGCGGAGAAAATCGCGCCGCATGCGGTGCGCTGGGACGAGGAAAAGCATTTTCCGGTCGATGTGATGCGCGAGGCGGCCAGCCTCGGCATCGGCGGCGTCTATATCCGCGACGATGTCGGCGGCTCAGCGATGACGCGGTTCGATGCGGCGCTGATCTTCGAGGCGCTGGCGCAGGGCTGTCCGACGGTGTCGGCGTTCATCTCGATCCATAATATGGCGTCGTGGATGATCGATGCCTATGGCAACGACGCGCAGCGCCACAAATGGCTGCCAAGACTTTGCACCATGGAGCTGTTGGCGAGCTACTGCCTGACCGAGCCGGGCTCCGGATCGGACGCCGCGGCGCTGCGTAGCCGCGCGGTGCGCAACGGCGATCATTATGTGCTGAACGGCCAAAAGCAGTTCATCTCCGGCGCCGGCAAGGGCGATCTCTATGTGGTGATGGTGCGGACCGGCGCCGATGGCGCCGGCGGCATCTCGACGCTGGTGGTCGAGGGGGACACCCCCGGGCTGTCGTTCGGCGCCAATGAACGCAAGATGGGCTGGAACGCGCAACCGACCCGCGCGGTGATTTTTGAGAATGCCCGCGTGCCGGTCGCCAATCGTCTGGGCGACGAGGGCATCGGCTTCAAGATCGCGATGGCGGGGCTCGACGGCGGCCGCATCAACATCGCGGCCTGTTCGCTCGGCGGCGCGCAATGCGCGCTCGACAAGTCGCTGGCCTACATGAAGGAGCGCAAGGCATTTGGAAAGCGGCTCGACGAGTTCCAGGCGCTGCAGTTCCGGCTCGCCGACATGGCGACCGAACTGGAAGCGGCCAGAACCTTCGTGTGGCGCGCGGCTGCGGCGCTCGACCGCAAGGACGCCGACGCCACCATGCTGTGTGCCATGGCCAAACGCTTCGGCACCGATGTCGGGTTCGAAGTCGCCAACCAGGCGCTGCAATTGCACGGCGGCTACGGCTATCTCAGCGAATACGGCATCGAGAAGATCGTGCGCGACCTGCGCGTGCACCAAATTCTGGAAGGTACCAACGAGATCATGCGGCTGATCGTATCGCGAAAACTGATCGAGGGCGCGCGATGACGGCGGCCGCGGTCGTTGCGGGCGCCGAACCTGACCTGATCGCACGGCGCGAGGGTGCTGCCGGCGTGATCCGGCTCAACCGTCCCAAAGCGATCAACGCCGTGACGCTGGAGATGTTTCGCGACATCGACAAGGCGCTCGACGCGTTCGAGGCCGATCCCGCGGTAGCAGTGATCCTGCTGGAGGGAGCGGGCGAGCGCGGGCTGTGTGCCGGCGGCGATATCAGGGCGCTGTATGAGAGCTCGCAGGTCAAGGGCGATCTCGGAAAAATCCTGTGGCGCGAGGAATACATCCTCAACGCCCGCATCGCCAAATTTCCAAAACCCTATGTGTCCTTCATGGACGGCATCGTGATGGGCGGCGGCGTCGGACTGTCCGCGCACAGCAGCCACCGCGTCGTCACCGAGCGGACAAAACTCGCGATGCCGGAAGTCGGGCTCGGCTTTTTTCCCGACGTCGGCGGCACCTGGCTGCTGGCACGCTCGCCGGGTGAGATC
>Ga0307294_10000263_pt1 | contig 12882 bp, 10 predicted proteins | sample ER_DNA_151_FD_194468 | JGI IMG/M metagenome (GOLD analysis project Ga0307294, IMG submission 194468) | Bulk soil microbial communities from the East River watershed near Crested Butte, Colorado, United States - ER_DNA_151 | ecosystem: Environmental > Terrestrial > Soil > Floodplain | place... | reverse complement strand
CTGCGCCGGCTCGGCCGGCGCGATGCGGCGCGCGAGGCCTATCTCGCGGCCACCGCGGCGACGCAACTGGAACCGCTGCGGCGGCTTTACGCGCGGCGCCTGGCGGAACTCGACGGCGGTTAGCGGATCGACCAGGTCGATGGTCGTCTCGCAATGACGATTGAGATGCCCGCTCTACTTCGCCGCGACGGTCACGGCCTCGGCCGGCAGGGCTTCCAGCAGCGCCTGCAAGGTAACCAGCGTCGAATGATCGGCGACACCGTCGACGCGGGCGGGGCGGAAGTGGCGCTGGAACGCGGTGACCGCTTCCATGGTCGGCCCGTCATATTTCCCCGAGGTCGGGATGCCATACCCGTATTTGGCCAGCGCCTGCTGCAGGCCGAGCACGTCGTCGCCGGTGTTGCCGAGTTTCATGGTTTCGCCGCGTACGATCGGCGCCGGCTGCACCCAATGGCCGACGCCCGAATTCGCCAGGGAGTGCCATGGAAACTTCTCGCCGGGGTCCTTCTTGCGGGCCGGGGCGACATCCGAATGGGCGAGCACGCGGTGCGACGGCAGCTGGCGGCGCAGCATGATGCCCCGGCACAGCGCGATCACGGCGGCGATCTGGCGCAGCGGAAAATCCGGATAGCCCCAGTCATGGCCGCGATTGACGATCTCGACGCCGATCGAGCAGGAATTGATGTCTTCCTCGCCGGCCCAAACCGCCACGCCGGCATGCCAGGCGCGCTTGGCTTCCGGCACGCATTGCACGATGCGGCCGTCCTCCAGCACGATGTAATGCGCAGATACGTCGGTGCCCGCCGTGCACAGCTGCGCGATCGCGCCTTCGACATCGGGCATGCCGGTGTAGTGCAGCACGATCATGTCGGGCAGCCGGCCCTTGTTCCGCTCGCCGTAATTCGCCGACGGGATGACGTCGGAGGCGATCGAGGAATCCGGGGTAAAGGTCTTCATATTCGCGTTGGTCCTGGGCAGCGGGACGGCGCGACGCTTCGAATCAATACCGTTGGATGCGAACGAACCGGGCGGCATAGGACAGGTCAATCCGGGCAGGAGAACGGCAATGAGCCTTCAAGGCAATCCTCATTTACTATTCCTTTACGATGTCGGCGCAATCGGCGCGTCCGCCGCCGCTGCGCATTTTGGCCGGGTGTGTGCGGGAAGCATCACCCATGGCCGCCCAATCGGGATGGATTGCTCGCATGACACAGGCGATGACCGCGCGGCCCGGTTGAGCGCAAAATCGGCCTGAATTCATCAACGCTTTCTTAACGCTAACTGACGTTACTAAGTGGTGAAGAGCCGAACCGTTTTGGGGGACGGCCGAGGCCCTCTTTGACGCTCGAAATTCCATGTCAGCCCAGCAAATTCCATCGGAAATTCGGGATTTGCGATGCGGGACGCAGGGAAGCGGCCGTCGCGGCTCGTCAAGGCTTTCTCTTCGGACGGTGCTTTTCGACCGGAAAAGCCCGGCGAAGCGCAGACATTTGAGGCGCAATGGGCCCGTTCGCGTCCAGTTTCCGCAAGTCAGCCCGCTCCGCGGCCGGAGCCGGGGCATGAATCCGGCTGCTCCGCGTCATATTCCGGTCCTCGGCCGCGAGGCCATCGAGATGCTGCGCCCCCGCGCCGGAGGGGTCTATGTCGACGCCACCTTCGGGGCCGGCGGCTACAGCCGCGCCATCCTCGATGTCGCGGGAACCCGGGTGATCGGCATCGACCGCGACCGGACTGCGATTTTGGGCGGATTCGACCTCGTGGATCAATCGGATGGCCGGCTCACGCTGGTGCAGGACCGGTTCTCTAATCTCGCCGACATCTGCGCCGCGCAGGACGCCTCCGCGATCGACGGCGTGGTGATGGACGTCGGGGTGTCCTCGATGCAGCTTGACCAGGCCGAGCGAGGCTTCTCGTTTCGCCAGGACGGCCCGCTCGACATGCGAATGGGCAATGACGGCCCGACCGCGGCCGACGTGATCGCCGCTGCATCCGAGGCCGACCTCGCCAGCATCATCTATATTTTCGGCGAAGAGCGCTATTCCCGCCCTGTCGCCAAGGCCATCGTGGCCGCGCGCCAGGAAGCGCCCGTTGTCACCACCAAGGCCTTGGCCGATATCGTCGCCAAGGTGGTGTGGCCGAAGCCGGGTGAAATTCATCCCGCGACCCGTACGTTCCAGGCCTTGCGGATCTTCGTCAACCAGGAACTCGACGAACTGCATCTGGCGCTGGCGGCCGCCGAGCGCGTGCTGAAGCCGGGCGGCCGGCTCGTGGTGGTGTCATTTCATTCGCTGGAAGACCGCATCGTCAAGAATTTCCTGGTCGAGCGCGGCAGGGCCGGCGGCGGATCGCGGCACCTGCCGGAGGTCAACCAGGCCGCGCCGAGTTTTGCCATTCTCACCAAGCGTCCGGTCACCGCCGGGGGCGACGAGGTCTCCGCCAATCCGCGCGCGCGGTCGGCCAAGCTGCGCGCGGCCGAGCGCACCGAAGCATCAGCGCATGCCGCCGCGGCGTTGCCGGCCTGGCCCGTTCTCGCCGACGTGATGAGGGGAGGCTGACCATGCGGATCATCCACCTCTTCGTAATCGCCGCCTTGGTGTTCGCTGCCGCCTATGTCTACCGGATCAAGATGGAATCCACCTCGCGCACCGAGCGCGTGCTGCGGCTGCATGCGGAAATCCGCGAGCAGCGCGATGCCATCGCCGGCCTGCGCGCGGAATGGGCCAAGCTCGATGCACCGCTGCGGCTGCAGGGCCTCGCCGACCGCCATCTGCCGCTGAAGCCGCTGGTCGCCACGCAATATGATTCGCTGAAGAACCTGCCTGAGCGGCCGCCGCGCTTCTTCAAGCCGGGCGATCCCGATCCGATCGGCGCGATGCTCGAGACCATCGATGCCGCGGCCGATGCCGCCACGGTCACGGGTTCGATACCGGCGCCGGAGAACCAGCGATGACCGATCTGGCGCCGAACACCGTCAAGCCCACGGAGCCATGGCGGCAGCGGCTGATCCGCAGCCTGTTGTACGGGCGCAACGTCAACCGCGCCGCCAAGGCGCGCGCCCGCGTCGGATTTGCCATGCTGGCCTTCGCGGCGATCTATGCGGTGATCGGCGGCCGGCTCGTCATGTTCGCGATCGGCGCCGATAGTCACGCCGCGCGCCGGACCGCGTCGCAGGACCGCATTGCCACCGCCCGCCCCGACATCGTCGACCGCAACGGCGAGGTGCTCGCCACCGACGTCAAGTCGCCGAGCCTGTTCGGCGAGCCGCGCCGGATCATCGACAAGGACGAGGCGATCGAGCTGCTCACCGCGACGCTGCCGGATCTCGACACCGGCGAAGTGCGCGAGCGGCTGATGTCGAAGAAGGGCTTCGTCTGGCTGAAGCGGGAAATCACCTCGAAGCAGCAGTATGACATCCACCGCCTCGGCATTCCCGGGATAGGTTTCCTGCGCGAGAACAAGCGGGTCTATCCCACCGGCGCCGAAGTCGCGCATCTGATCGGCCTGGTCAACATCGACAACCAGGGCATCGCCGGGATGGAGAAGTGGCTGGATAATAACGGTCTGGCCGATCTGCACCGCGCCGGCTTCGCCACCGATCGGCTGCAGCGGCCGGTCGAACTGTCGATCGATCTGCGCGTCGAGCACGCGCTGCGCGACGAACTGCTCAAGGCCAAGGAAAAATACAAGGCCAAGGCCGCCTCCGGCCTCGTCTCCAACGTCAACACCGGCGAGATCGTTGCGATGGTGTCGCTGCCCGATTTCGATCCGAACAATCCGAAGGAGGCGCACGATCCCGACCGCATCAACCGCCTGACCACCGGCGTCTACGAGATGGGTTCGACCTTCAAGGCGCTGACGCTGGCGATGGCACTGGATTCCGGCAAGGCCAATCTCAACACCCTGTACGATGCGCGCGGCGCGCTGCATTACGGCAAGTTCGCCATTCACGACACCCACCCGCTGGGCCGCTCCATCACCCTGTCGGAAGTCTTCACCTTCTCGTCGAACGTCGGGGCGGCACGGGTGGCGCTGTCGCAGGGCGTCGAGGCGCACAAGGCGTTCCTGCGCAAGCTGGGCCAGCTCGACCGTCTGCGCACCGAACTGCCCGAAAGCACCTCGCCGATCGTGCCGAAGCGCTGGGGCGAACTCAACACCATCACCATCGCCTTCGGCCACGGGCTTTCGGTGGCGCCGCTGCAGGCGGTGATGGGCATCAATGCCGTCATCAACGGTGGCTACCTGATCCCGCCGACTTTCCTCAAGCGGACCGAAGAGGAAGCCCGGGCGATGGCGAAGAAGGTGGTCCGGTCCGAGACATCGGACAAGATGCGCTACCTGATGCGGCTCAACGCCGAGATCGGAACCGCCAAGAAGGCCGACGTGAAGGGCTATTACGTCGGCGGCAAGACCGGGACTTCGGAAAAGGTCATCAACGGGCGCTATTCCAAGAAACAGGTGCTGAACTCGTTCACCGCGATCATGCCGGCCGATAACCCCCAGTTCCAGGTGCTGGTCATGCTGGACGAGCCGAAACCGCTGCCGGAAACCCACGGCTTCATCACCTCCGGCTGGAACGCGGTGCCGACCGGCGGCAAGGTGATCGCCCGTATTGCCCCGCTGCTCAAGGTCGAGCCGCGGTTCGATCTGCCGCCGTCCGACCGCCTTATTCTTGCGGCATCCAAGGGAAGCCAGTAAGGCTCATTTCATCGCCTCCGATTCGAAGTTTCCTGCAGTGGTTACCGCGAATACCCTGGAAACTTCAGATCGATCAACGGTGCCAGCGCCGGCCGGACTGGAAGATAATGAGACTTCGCGAGCTCTTCAGCGACGACGCCACGCTTCCCCCGCCGGCTGAGGCCGCCGTGGTGTCGGGCCTGGCGGTGGACAGCCGCAGCGTGAAGCCGGGCGACCTGTTCTTCGCGCTGGCCGGCAGCAAGACCGACGGCGCGCGCTTCATCGATTCGGCTGTTGCGGCGGGTGCGGTGGCGGTCGCCGGCGATCATCCGCCGCCGGATGGCATCGGCGTGCCGTTCGTCGCGACGCCGAACCCGCGCCGCGCGCTGGCGCTGGCCGCCGCGAGATTTTATCCGCGGCAGCCGCAGACTATCGCGGCGGTCACCGGCACCAGCGGCAAGACCTCGGTCGCCGCCTTCACGCGCCAGATCTGGCAGCGGCTCGGTCATTCGTCTGCCAGCATCGGCACCATCGGGCTGGTGTCGCCGAGGCGCACCATCTACGGATCGCTGACCACGCCGGATCCGATCGCGCTGCACCGGCAGCTTGACGACATCGCCGGCGAGGGCGTCACCCACCTGGCGTTCGAGGCCTCGTCGCACGGGCTCGACCAGTACCGGCTCGACGGCGTGCGCATCGCCGCCGGCGGCTTTACCAATCTTTCGCGCGACCACATGGATTACCATCCCGACGTCGCGCATTACCTGAACGCCAAACTGCGGCTGTTCCGGGAGCTGGTCGCGGACGACGGCGCCGCGGTGATCTCGGCGGACCATGACTGCTCGCCCCAGGCGATCGATGCGGCGCGGGCGCGAAGACTGCGGATCGTCGCGGTCGGCCGCCAGGGCGACGGTGCCGGCGAGGGCATTCGCCTGGTTGGCGCCGATATCGACGGCTTTGCGCAGCAGCTGACGCTCGAACATCGCGGCCGCAGCTATGCGGTGCGGCTGCCGCTGGTCGGCGAATTCCAGATCGAGAATGCGCTGGTGTCCGCCGGGCTCGCGATCGGTACCGGCAGCGAGCCGAAAGCAGTATTCGCCTCGCTGGAGTTGCTGGAGGGGGCAAAAGGCCGGCTCGAGCGGGTCGCCGAGCGCAACGGCGCGCCGATCTTCGTCGATTACGCCCACAAGCCCGATGCCCTGGCAAAGGCGCTGCAGGCGCTGCGGCCTTATGCCAAACGCCGGCTGGTGGTGGTGTTCGGCGCCGGCGGCGACCGCGATGCCGGCAAGCGGCCCTTGATGGGCGCGATCGCCGCCGAAAATGCCGACAGCGTCATCGTCACCGACGACAATCCGCGCAGCGAAAAGCCTGAGTCCATTCGCGCGGCCATCCTGGCCGCCGCCAGCGGTGCCGTCGAAATCGGCGATCGCGCCGAGGCAATTCGATCGGCGATATCGGCGCTGCAGCCGGGCGATGCGCTGCTGATCGCCGGCAAGGGTCACGAGACCGGACAGATCGTCGGCACCAGCACCCTGCCGTTCAGCGATCACGAAGCGGTTGAATCCGCACTGACGTCGAGGGTGGCATGAGCGCGGCTCCGTTGTGGACATTGCAGGCAATGGCACAGGCGATGCGCGCGCAGCGCGACGGCGCGTTGCCGGAAGCCGTCACCGGACTGTCGATCGACAGCCGTACCATCGCGCCGGGCGATGCCTATTTCGCGATCAAGGGCGACGTCCATGACGGCCATGACTTTGTCGATGCCGCACTGAAGGCCGGCGCCGCGCTCGCTGTGGTCGAACGCGCCCAGCGTGAAAAATTCGCGTCCGGCGCGCCGCTCCTGGTGGTGGACGACGTGCTCGCCGCTCTCGTCGAACTGGGAATTGCCTCGCGCGCGCGGCTCGCCGCGCCTGTCATCGCGATCACCGGTTCGGTCGGCAAGACCTCGACCAAGGAGGCGCTGCGGCGCGTGCTGGAGGCGCAAGGACCGACCCATGCCTCGGCCTCGTCGTTCAACAATCATTGGGGCGTGCCGCTGTCGCTGGCGCGCTGTCCGTCACAGGTCAAGTTTGCGATCTTCGAGATCGGCATGAATCACGCCGGCGAAATCGACACCCTGGTCAGGATGGTGCGCCCGCAGGTTGCCGTCATCACCACGGTGGAGCCGGTGCATCTGGAGTTCTTCGCCGGCATCGAGGCGATTGCCGACGCCAAGGCGGAAATTTTTGTCGGGCTGGAGCCCGGCGGCGCGGTAGTGCTGAACCGCGACAATTCGCAGTTCGCCAGGCTGGCGCGCAGCGCCAACAAGCTCGGCATCGACAGGATCGTATCGTTCGGCGCTGACCCAAAATCCGACGCGCGGCTGATCGACGTTGCGCTGCATCCGGACCGGTCGGCCGTGCACGCCAGCATTCTCGGCCACGACGTCACCTACAGGCTCGGCATGCCCGGCCGCCACATGGCGATCAACTCGCTGGCGGTGCTGGCCGCCGCCTCGCTGGTCGGCGCCGATCTGGCGCTGGCGGCGCTGGCGCTGTCGCAGATCGAACCGGCGGTGGGCCGCGGCGCCCGGCGCGCGCTCGAGGTCGGCAATGGCGAGGTGACGCTGATCGACGAAAGCTACAACGCCAATCCGGCGTCGATGGCGGCGGCGCTGAACGTGCTCGGCAGCGCCGCGGTTGGCGCGCAGGGCCGCCGCATCGCCGTGCTCGGCGACATGCTGGAACTGGGTCCGACCGCCCCGGCGCTGCATCGCGACCTCAATGAGGCGATCAAGGCCAATCACATCGATCTGGTGTATTGCTGTGGCCCGCTGATGCGCAACTTGTGGGACGCGCTTTCGACGGGTAAACGGGGCGGCCATGCCGAGAATTCGGCCGGTCTTGAAGCGCAGGTGATTGCGGCTATTCGCGGCGGCGACGCCATCATGATCAAGGGTTCGCTCGGCTCGAAGATGAAGACGATTGTAACCGCGCTCGAAAAGCGCTTTCCCGGCAAGGCCGCGCACGACGAAGCCGCGGTATAGGGCGGATTGAATGTTTTACTGGCTGATCGACCTTTCCAACACGGTTCCCGGTCTGGGCGTCTTCCGCACCTTTCTGAACGTGTTTCGCTACATCACCTTTCGCACCGGCGGAGCGATGGTAACCGGCGCCTTGTTCGTCTTCCTGTTCGGTCCCTGGATCATCGATCACCTGCGGCTTCGCCAGGGCAAGGGCCAGCCGATCCGCAGCGACGGCCCGGCCTCGCATCTCATCAGCAAGAAGGGCACCCCGACCATGGGCGGGCTGATGATCCTTTCGGGGGTGGTGGTCTCCACGGTGCTGTGGGCCAATCCGCTCAATCCCTATGTCTGGATCGTGCTGGCGGTGACGCTCGGCTTCGGCTTCGTCGGCTTCTACGACGACTATCTGAAGGTGACGCAACAGTCGCATGGCGGCTTCGCGGGCAAGATCCGGCTGCTGATCGAGACGGCGATCGCGCTCGCCGCCTGCTACGCGCTGACCCGGCTCGGCAGGGTCCCGTTCTCGACCTCGCTGGTGATCCCCTTCTTCAAGGACATTGTGCTGAATTTCGGCGCCTTCTTCGTGATTTTCGGCGCCTTCGTCATGGTCGGCGCCGGCAACGCCGTCAACCTGACCGACGGTCTCGACGGCCTCGCCATCGTACCGGTGATGATCGCGGCGGCGAGTTTCGGCATGATCGCCTACCTGACCGGCAACGCGGTGTTCTCGGATTACCTGCAGATCAATTACGTCGCCGGCACCGGCGAACTCGCGGTGTTGTGCGGCGCGGTGCTCGGCGCCGGGCTGGGATTCCTCTGGTTCAACGCGCCGCCGGCCTCGATCTTCATGGGCGATACCGGTTCGCTGGCGCTCGGCGGCATGCTCGGCGCCACCGCCGTCGCGGTCAAGCACGAGATCGTGCTGGCGGTGATCGGCGGGTTGTTCGTGCTGGAAGCGGTTTCGGTGATCGTCCAGGTGGTGTCGTTCAAGCTCACCGGCAAGCGCGTGTTCCGGATGGCGCCGCTGCATCACCATTTCGAGCAGAAGGGCTGGACCGAGCCGCAGGTCGTGATCCGGTTCTGGATCATCTCGGTGATGCTGGCGCTGGCTGGCCTCTCCACGCTGAAACTGCGGTGATTGAGGTGCAAGTCTCTCACTGTCATTCCGGGGGCCGCGAAGCGGCAACTACGATGTGCAATTGCACTTCGGGGAATCACGAGATTCCGGGTTCGCGCTTCGCGCGCCCCGGAATGACCGTGGGTTAGTCATGATCCCCGTCACCTCGTTCGCGGGCAAGACGGTTGCGGTGTTCGGCCTCGGCGGCTCGGGGCTGGCCAGCTGCCACGCCCTGAAGGCGGGCGGGGCGGAAGTGATTGCCGGCGACGATAGCGCCGACAATATCGACAAGGCGGTCCAGGCCGGCTTCACCACGGCCGACCTGCGCAAGGTGTCGTGGGCGAATTTTGCAGCATTGGTGCTGACGCCGGGGGCGCCGCTCACCCACCCGCAACCGCACTGGTCGGTGCTGGCGGCGCGCGAGGCTGGCGTCGAGGTGATCGGCGATATCGAACTGTTCTGCCGCGAGCGGCGGCGTCACGCGCCGGACGCGCCGTTCGTCGCCATCACCGGTACCAACGGCAAATCGACCACGACCGCACTGATCGCGCATCTGATGCGCTTCGCCGGCTATGACACCCAGATGGGCGGCAATATCGGCACCGCGATCCTGTCGCTGCAGCCGCCGCGCATGGGCCGGGTGCACGTCATCGAGATGTCGTCGTACCAGATCGACCTCACCCCGAGCCTCGATCCCAGTGTCGGCATCCTGCTCAATGTCAGCGAGGACCATATCGACCGCCACGGCACGCTCGATCATTATGCCGCGGTCAAGGAACGGCTGGTCGCCGGCGTGCAGCAACAGGGCACCGCGATCGTCGGTGTCGATGACAGCTGGAGCCGCAACACCGCCGACCGGATCGAGCAGGCGGGCCGGCGCGTGGTTCGCATCTCCGTGAAAAATCCGCTGCCTGACGGCGTCTATGTCGAGCGCGAAGTCATCCTGCGCGCCGCCGGCGGCGCCCGCAGCGAGATCGCGCGGATCGGCGGCATCGGGTCGCTGCGCGGTTTGCACAATGCCCAAAATGCCGCCTGCGCCGCCGCTTGCGCGCTGGCGCTCGGCATCTCCACCGAGGTCCTGCAAAACGGCCTGCGCAGCTTTCCCGGGCTTGCGCACCGCATGGAGCAGGTCGGCCGCCGCGGCAATGTGCTGTTCGTCAACGATTCCAAGGGCACCAATGCGGATGCCGCGGCGCATGCGCTGTCGTCGTTCGGCGACATCTTCTGGATCGCCGGCGGCAAGCCGAAACTCGGCGGCATCACCGGCTTGAGCGAATATTTCCCGCGCATCCGCAAGGCCTACCTGATCGGCGAAGCGGCAGCGGAGTTTTCCGCCACCCTCGGCGAGCGGGTGCCGCACGAGATCTCCGAAACGCTCGAAGTCGCGGTGGCCCATGCCGCGCGCGACGCGGAAGCTTCCGGCCTCGCCGATCCCGTGGTGCTGCTGTCGCCGGCCTGCGCGTCGTTCGACCAGTATCGCAATTTCGAAATTCGCGGCGCGGCGTTCCGCGACCTCGTCACCGCGCTGGAGGGCGTCAAGCCGGTGGTGTGAACGCAGGCCATTGGGTGCGCACCATTCACGCCGCGTCTACGCGGCCATTGCTCGCGGCGTGGATCCGATCCGCGTACTGTTCGGCGATCAGACGAAAGCCCGACGGCAATGGCCTGTCGGTGAAGCAGCGATGGCAATCGCCAAGATGGCCGCCGCGAACCGTGGCGTTGCGGCCGAATTTGCTGGCGTCGGCGACCAGCAGGGCGGCCCGGCAATTGGCGACGATGGCTTGCCGCGCCTGGACTTCGTCCGAATGAAAATCGAGCAGGGTGCCATCCTGATCGACGCCACCGACGCCGAAGATGCCGAAATCGGCCCTGAAGCCGGAGAAAAAACGTACGGCCGCGTCACCGATGATGTCCCGGTCGAGCGGGCGCAATGTTCCGCCCGCGATCGTGATCTCGATGTCGGGATTTTGCGCAAACGCCGCCGCCACGTTCAAATTGTTGGTGATGACCCGCAAATCCTGCCGGCTGGACAGCGCCTGTGCAACGTATTCGGGCGTCGTGCCGAGACCGATCATGAGGGATGCGCCGTCGGGAATGTAACTGGAAACGGCATGGGCGATGCGTCGCTTGGCATCGGCGTTCAATCCCTGTCGGCTGCCATAGGCCAGATTCTGATTCTGCACGGGAAGGCCGACGCCGCCGTGTATCCGTCGCAGCAGTCCCTGATCGCATAACTGGTTCACGACGCGGCGGACTGTCTGCTGCGTGACGTCGAATTGCCTGGCGAGATGCTCGATCGAGGCGAAGCCTTCCTCGCGCACGATCTCCAGAATTCGGCCCTGGCGCTCTGTGGCGATCTTCAACATGGGACCCCGTTGTCACCAAAACGTATCATTCGAACGGTATTGATGCAATTCTTGTTTCATATGTGCATTCTTTATGTTCATATGAACTAGGGAAGTAACGGACAAGGATGTTTCGACACGGCTGCGAATGTGCCAATCGCACGTCGCTGCCAGGCCGGACCGGGTAGATCATGTCGGCGATTACGCTGGATCACGTTTCCAAGAATTGGGGCCCGATGCGGGCCGTCGACGACGTCAGTCTCACGGCAGAGGAAGGCTCGCTGCTGGTGCTGCTTGGTCCATCCGGCTGCGGCAAATCCACAACGCTTCGTCTGATCGCAGGCCTCGAACAGCTCGACGGTGGTACGGTTGCCATCGGCGGTACCGACGTCACCCATCTGACGCCGGCCCAGCGCAAGATCTCGATGGTCTTCCAGTCCTACGCCCTGTTTCCGCATCTGAGCGTGGCCGAGAATATCGTCTTCGGCCTGCGCGTGCGCCGGGTATCCCGCGCCGAGCGCGACCAGCGGCTTCAGCGCGTGGCGGAGATCGTCGGTCTCGAAAAGCTGCTCGAGCGCAAGCCGTCGCAATTGTCCGGCGGGCAGCGCCAGCGCGTGGCGCTCGGGCGCGCCATTATTGCGGAGGCGCGCGTCTGCCTGATGGATGAACCGCTGTCGAATCTCGACGCCAAGCTGCGTCACGAGATGCGGACTGAAATCCGGGCGCTGCAACAGCGCCTCGGTATCACCATGGTCTATGTGACGCACGACCAGACCGAAGCCATGACCATGGCCGATCGCGTCGTGTTGATGCGCGACGGGCGCGTCGAGCAGAACGGTACGCCGGAGCAATTGTACAATCGGCCGGCCACCGCATTCACGGCGCGGTTCATCGGTACCCCCCCGATGAATTTGATCCCGCGGGGCGACCGGCTGATCGGTATCCGGCCGGAGCATATCCGCATCGTGTCGCAGGGCGGTCATGCGGCGCACGTAAAGACCGTCGAACACCTCGGTGCCGACAGCATCATTCTGTGCGAGGTCGAGGGCCAGCCGGTTGCCGTCCGGCAGGACGGCTTCAGCAAGGCTCTTCCAGGTGAGGACATCAGGTTGGCCTGGGATGTAGTTCACGAGCATCAGTTCGATCAGAAATCCGGGCGGCGGCTGGATCAGGCCGGCGATGAGACGATGCGAGTTGCGTCCGGCTGAAACCGTATCGGTGGTCGCGACGGCAAAAACATAACAAGGGAGGATGACATGATAGCTTTTCGACCAATGATGCTGGGAGCGGCCGCGCTTGCGGCGCTGTTGCTGGGCCCGCGCACGGCGGCTGCGGTGGACTTGACCATGTATTATCCGGTCGCGGTGGGCGGTCCGGTGACGAAGATCATCGACGACATGGTCTCCCGCTTCGAGAAGGAGAATGCAGACATCAAGGTGACCGCGGTGTACGCCGGCAACTACACCGATACGATGACCAAGGCGATGACGGCCATGAAGGGCGGTCAACCGCCGCAATTGTCGGTGCTGCTGTCGACCGACGTCTTCACGCTGATGGACGAGAAAGCCATCGTGCCGATCGATGATCTTGTCGCCGACAAGGCCTGGTTCAAGGAATTCTATCCGGCGTTCATGGCCAACGGCCAGGTCGACGGCAAGACCTGGAGCATTCCGTTCCAGCGCTCGACCATCGTGCTGTACTGGAACAAGGACGCCTTCAAGGAGGCCGGCCTCGATCCGGAA
>Ga0307294_10000261_pt1 | contig 12921 bp, 12 predicted proteins | sample ER_DNA_151_FD_194468 | JGI IMG/M metagenome (GOLD analysis project Ga0307294, IMG submission 194468) | Bulk soil microbial communities from the East River watershed near Crested Butte, Colorado, United States - ER_DNA_151 | ecosystem: Environmental > Terrestrial > Soil > Floodplain | place... | reverse complement strand
GTGAGATCGAGATCGCCCCGGATGACCTCGACGAGCAGCGCATCGGGATCCTCGGGCAGCGGGGCGAGGCGGCCGTTGATCGTCATCGTGCTCATTTGCGACCTCCGGAATTTTAACGAGTGGGCTTTTTCGCGACGGGCTTTTTCGGTGCGGCTTTTTTCGGTGCTGATTTTGCCGATGGCGATTTCGGCAACGGGATGACAGCGCCGGTGATCAGCATCCGCGTCATGGTGGTGAGGTCGGCGACGAAAGCGTCGGCCGGCTGCATCCCGGGGTGGGCGGATTTGGCGCCGTTGATCGCCATCTCGACGCATTGCGCCAGCTTTGGCGGCGTCATGTCGCCGGTGAGCGCGAGGCGCTGCCTGCGGCAGATCCGCTCGATCGTCGCCGCACTGTGGGCGGAGTAAAGGCCGGCATATTTCTGGTAGAGGTCGCGCGCCTGCGTGAGATGTTCGGAAAACAACTCCTCGATGTGCGGCGAACCGTCGAACGACGCAATGAATTGCCTCATCCGCGCGGAAACCCCGGCCACCAGGATATCGGCCAGGCTGCCGCCGGCCTTCTCAGCGGCAGTGGCCGCTGCGATCTCGGCCGCCAGCGCCGTCTCATGCAGCCGTTCGATCACGGCGCGGAACAGCGCTTCCTTGGATTTGAAATGGTGGTACAGCGCCTGCCGCGTCAGCCCGGCGGCCTCGGCCGCCTGCTCGATCGACGAGCGCCGGAAGCCGTGCCGGCGGAACACGGCCATGGCGGCATCGAGAATGCGGTCGCGCGGCTTCATTTGTCGATTTTGACAAAATGAGAAGAAGTGTCAAATAACGGGTTTGTGTGTAGGCGACCGCCCGCGACGCCTTGGCCGCGTAACGCTGCGAGCCGAAGCTAAACGCTCCACCCGCCGGCGCCGGTCTCAGGGAAGAGTAACGCCAGCGCGCGGTGCACCATGCGCAAATACGTGGGCGATCTCCGAGGATGGCGCGTTACCGGCGTCCGAACACGCCGCCGACCACGCCACCCACCACGCCGCCGATCGCGGCGATCGGACCGCCGCCGCCGCGGTGATGGCGGGCGCTGCGGCGACGCGCCGGACGGTCGTCACTGGCCTTGTCGCTTGCGCTGGCTTGCGCCGCCGACGCGGACTCGGTCCGCAACGCCTGATACTGCGGCGCGTTGAGGAAGCCGGTGGCGGGATAGTCGCGTGCCGCCTGCCAGCGCAGGATGACGGCGCGGGTGCGCTCGTCGAACCGGCCGCTGGCCTTGATGTCGAAGCCAAGACGGGTCAGCCCGCGCTGCACGTCGCGGCGCTTGCGCTTGTCGAGACCCAGTTGATCTTCGGTTTGCAGGGTTGCTTCGTCGGCGACAGCAGCCGGATCGGCGGTTGTCGCGTCGTCGCGGGCGTCCATGCTCGGACCGGCATCGGCGGCATTGGCGACAACGAGAATTCCCAGGAGCGACAATGCGAAGATCAGGATGCGCATGGGCTGTTTTCCCCTGGTCTTGAAGCACGGATTCCCTTTGGCGGGTTCGTGCTCGGCAACTGCTATCGGGATGGCTTTGTTCCACGGAACGGCGCGGATTGTTGCGCCGCACCGCACCAGGCGGTGGCCGTCGCGGCGGCGGAGATGCCGCCATCCGTTGCTGACTGTCGTCCAGGAAGCCTCGGACACATCGCGCCGCCCGCAATGACGGCTGACGGGTCTGGGGACCGTTTACTGTAATGCGATGCTCGGTCGGGAGCGGGAGTCGCGGGAGCATTCCCGCGTTGACCCACCTGAAGAACCGCCGCACCATAAGGCGCCCATTGCCTCAAGGTGCCCCGTGACCGGCCTGACCCACCGCCAAACCGAAATTCTCAATATCGCCCGCGCCTTCGGCCGGGTGATGGTGGACGATCTCGCCCGCCGTTTCGAGGTCTCGGCGCAGACCATCCGCAAGGACCTCAACGATCTCTGCGACCACCGCTCGCTGACCCGGATTCACGGCGGCGCCATCATCGCCTCCGGCGTCGAGAACCTCGCCTATGAAGCCCGCCGCTTCGTCGCCGCCGAGGAGAAGAAGGCCATCGGGGCAGCCGCCGCCGCGCAGATTCCGAACGGCTGCTCGCTGTTCATCAACATCGGCACGACCACCGAAGAAGTCGCCAGCGCCCTGACCTCGCATCAGGATCTGCTGGTCATCACCAACAACCTCAATGTCGCGATGCTGCTGTACCGGCATCCGCGCATTGAAGTGATCGTGGCCGGTGGCGCGGTGCGCCGTGCCGACGGCGCGGTGATCGGCTCGACCGCGATCAGCCTGATCGGCCAGTTCAAGGTCGACTATGCCATCATCGGCGCTTCCGCGATCGACGACGAGGGCGCACTGCTGGATTTCGACTATCGCGAAGTGCAGGCGGCGCAGGCCATCATCGCCAACGCCCGCAGCGTGATGCTGGTCGCCGATTCGACAAAACTCCGGCGCAGCGCGCCGGTCCGCATCGCCCATCTCAGCCAGATCCAGACTTTTGTCACCGACGCCGCTCTGCCGGCGGGGATCGCCAGCATCTGCCAACACCGGGGCATCGAGGTGATTGAGGCAATGCGAAATCCGGCAGCCGATATCGACGAGCCCGGCCCCGAGCCCGTTTCGACCGTGACCCGGCTGCGCTGAGCCAAAGCCATCCATAATTTCGTCATGGAAGGGCTCGTCCCGGGCATCCACGTTTTTTCCTTGTTATGGGAAGCCAAGACGTGGATGCCCGGGACAAGCCCAGGCATGACGAACTGTGAGCAGGCCGCAGCGCTGTGGCATCCTGCCAACGCTTCCCCGTTTTCACTTGCTTTCGCATTTGGTTGTGATTTATTCCAAATCGAAAGCGAAATCGCCGATGTGAAGAAGCGAGCGCCGGGGAAGCGCCTGTTGGACAAGATTTTCGACCTCGCAATCATCGGCGGCGGCATCAATGGCTGCGGCATCGCGCGTGATGCGGTGGGCCGGGGCAATTCAGTTTTCCTTTGCGAAATGAATGACTTGGCCAGCGGGACCTCATCCTGGTCGACCAAGCTGGTTCATGGCGGGCTGCGCTACCTCGAATACTACGAGTTTCGCTTGGTGCGCGAGGCCCTGATCGAGCGCGAAATCCTCTGGCAGATCGCTCCCCACATCATCCGTCCTCTGCGTTTCGTTTTGCCGCACCATTCCGGGTTGCGCCCGGCTTGGCTGTTACGGCTAGGGTTGTTTCTCTACGACCATATAGGTGGCCGCAACCTGCTGCCGCCGACACGCTCGGTCGATCTGTCCCGGGATGAGGTGGGCAAGCCCTTGGTCTCCAACCGCTACACCAGGGCGTTCGAATACTCCGACTGCTTCGTCGATGACGCGCGCCTCGTGGTGCTCACCGCGCGCGACGCGGCCGACCGCGGCGCCGAGATTCGCACCCGCACCCGCGCGGTCGAGATCCGGCAGGCCGACGGCAGCTGGCAGGTGACGGTCGAGGACACCGCGAGTGGCATCCGCTCGACCATAAAAGCTCGCGCGCTGGTCAATGCCGGCGGCCCCTGGGTCGAGGATGTGCTGCGATCGAGCGCCGGCGTCAACGCCAGGGCAAAAGTGCGGCTGGTGCAGGGCTCCCACATCGTGGTGCGCAAACTCTACGCCCACGACCGCGCCTACATGTTCCAGAACAGCGACGGCCGCATCGTGTTCGTGATTCCCTACCAGGACGACTTTACCCTGATCGGCACCACCGATCGCGATTTCGATGGCGACCCGGCCAAGGTCAAGGCCTCGAGCGAAGAGATCAACTATCTCTGCAAATCTGTCAGCGAATACCTCGCACAACCGGTCAGCCCCGAGGACGTGGTCTGGACCTATGCCGGCGTGCGTCCGCTCTATGATGACGGCGCCAGCGAGGCCAAGGCCGCCACCCGCGATTATGTGTTCGAGCTCGACACCCCCGGCGGCGCGCCGCTGCTGTCGATCTACGGCGGCAAGATCACCACCTATCGCCGGCTCGCCGAGGAGGCGCTGGAACGCCTCGAGCCTTACTTGCGCAGCGCCAAGGCCAAAGACGGCTGGACCGCGAAATCGCCGCTGCCCGGTGGCGACATGGACGTTTCGGCGGTCGCGGCGCTGACGGCCGAATTGATCCGCAATTATCCCTTCCTCGCCTCCGCCCAGGCCAGCCGGCTGGCGCATGCCTATGGCACGCGCGCCGCAAAACTGCTCGGCAGCGCGAAATCGCTGGCCGATCTCGGCCAGTCATTCGGCGCCGGTTTGACCGAGAGCGAAGTGAAATACCTTATGATCCATGAATGGGCCCGCAGCGCCGAGGACATTGTCTGGCGGCGCTCAAAGCTCGGGCTGCGCCTGTCCGCGGCCGAAATCGCCGCCCTTGAAGACTGGATTGCCGCCAACCACGTTCCCTCCGGGCGTCCCCTGCTGGAAGTGCGAGGGCGGAAATGACGGTTACGCTCGACCACGTCATGCGATCAGTCGATGGCCTCCCGACCATCCGCGATGTCTCGCTGACGCTCGAGCGCGGCACCTTGAGCGTGCTGCTCGGACCGACGCTGTCGGGCAAGACCTCGATCATGCGGCTGCTGGCCGGTCTCGACAAGCCGACGTCGGGCCGGGTGCTGGTCGACGGCGCGGATGTCACCGGCTTCGACGTGCGCAAGCGCTCGGTGGCGATGGTCTACCAGCAGTTCATCAATTACCCCTCGCTGACGGTCTATGAGAACATCGCCTCGCCGCTGCGGGTACAGGGCAAGCCGCGCTCGGAAATCGAGAGTCGCGTCCGGGAAGCCGCGAGGCTGTTGAAGCTCGAACCCTATCTCGACCGTACCCCGCTGCAATTGTCCGGCGGACAGCAGCAGCGCACCGCGATCGCCCGCGCGCTGGTCAAGGGTGCCGACCTGGTGCTGCTGGACGAGCCGCTGGCCAATCTCGACTACAAGCTGCGCGAGGAATTGCGCACCGAGCTGCCGCGCATCTTCGAGGCGTCCGGCGCGATCTTCGTCTATGCCACCACCGAGCCCTCCGAAGCGCTGCTGCTGGGCGGCCGCACTATCTGCATGTGGGAAGGCGAGATCCTGCAGTCCGGCGACACCTCGAAGGTATATCGCCATCCCGACACGCTGCGCGTCGCCCAGGTGTTTTCCGATCCGCCGCTCAACATCGTCGGCATCGAGAAGAACAACGGTTCGGTGCAGTATGCCGGCGGCGTGCAGGCGCCCGCATCGGGCCTCTACGCGGCGCTCGACGACGGTGCCTACCGCGTCGGCTTCCGCGCCCACCAGCTTGAAGTCGCCACCGGCATTGCCGGCCGCCACGCCTTCCACGCCACCGTGACGGTGACCGAAATCACCGGCTCGGAGAGCTTCGTGCACCTCAACCGCGACGCTTCCAACTGGGTCGCGGTGCTGCAGGGCGTGCATGAATTCCCGCCCGGCCACCTGCTCGATGCGGTGCTCGATCCCGACAATGTTTTCGTGTTCGACGCGGCCGGCCGGCTGGTCGCGTCGCCCCGCACAGCGTTTTCAAGCGAAGTATATGGCGGTTCGCGTGAAGAAAACGCGCGAACCGGCAAAAGCATGTGAGGCAGATGCCGCATGGCCCGCATTGACCTCGTCGACCTCGCGCATTCCTACGGCGGCAATTTCGCCGCCCCGGAATCCTTTGCGCTGAAACCGGTCACGATGACCTGGCGGCAGGGCGGCGCCTATGCGCTGCTCGGGCCGTCCGGCTGCGGCAAGACCACGCTGCTGAACCTGATCTCCGGCATCGTCGCGCCATCACGGGGCAAGATCCTGTTCGACGGCGTCGACATCACGCCGCTGTCGACCCAGAAGCGCAACATCGCCCAGGTGTTCCAGTTTCCGGTGATCTACGACACCATGACGGTCGGACAAAATCTGGCGTTCCCGCTGAAGAACCGCGGCGTGCCGAAGGCGGAGATCGACGCGCGGGTCGCTGAGATTGCGCGCCTGCTCGATCTCAGCCCCTATCTCGACCGCAAGGCGACGCGGCTCACCGCCGACGCCAAGCAGAAAATCTCGCTCGGCCGAGGCCTCGTGCGCGCCGACGTCGCCGCGGTGCTGTTCGACGAGCCGCTGACGGTGATCGATCCCGAGCTGAAATGGCAGCTGCGCTCCAAACTCAAGGCGCTGCACCGCGACCTCGATCTGACCATGATCTATGTCACCCACGACCAGACCGAGGCGCTGACCTTCGCCGATACCGTCGTCGTGATGCATGACGGCCGCGTGGTGCAGAGCGGCACGCCGGCGGAATTGTTCGACAAGCCCGCCCATACCTTCGTCGGCTATTTCATCGGCTCGCCCGGCATGAACATCGTGCCCGCCGAGGTGCGCGGCCGCGAGGCCCGGATCGACGGCCACACCATCCGGCTCGACCGCAACTATGACGGCCTGCCGCCGGGCGCCAGGATCGAAATCGGCGTGCGGCCTGAATTCGTCGATATCGCCGAGCCGGCTTCCGGCCTGCTGTCGGCCAATATCGAGCGGATCGACGATCTCGGCCGTGTCCGCTTCGCGCGGGTCCGGGTCGGTGACGCGAAATTCGCCGCGCGGGTGCCGCCGGGATTCTCGGTCTCCGGCAACGAGGCCGGGCTGCGGTTCGATCCCGGCCACGTTCACGTCTACGCCGACAGCCTGCTGGTCGAGGGGAAGTGATGGACAAGACCGTCAATCACAAGGCCTGGTTCCTGGTGCTGCCGGTGTTCCTGATCGTGGCGTTCTCCGCGATCCTGCCGCTGATGACGGTCGTCAACTATTCGATGCAGGACACCTTCGGCAACAACCAGTTCTTCTGGAACGGTGTCGGCTGGTTCAAGGAACTGCTCGATCCCTCCACCGATCTCGGCGAACGGTTCTTTGCCTCGTTGTGGCGCAACCTGTTCTTTTCGGCGGTGATTCTCGCGATCGAGGTGCCGCTCGGCATCGTGGTGGCGCTGTCGATGCCGCGCGACGGCTGGCAGGTTGCCGCCTGCCTCGTCATCATGGCGCTGCCGCTGCTGATTCCATGGAACGTTGTCGGCACCATCTGGCAGATCTTCGGGCGGCCTGACATCGGCTTGATGGGTTATGTGCTCAACCATATCGGCCTCGACTACAATTACGTCTCCAACGAGTTCGACGCCTGGGCCACCGTCATTGTGATGGACGTCTGGCACTGGACCAGCCTGGTCGCGCTGCTGTGCTACGCCGGCCTGAAATCGATCCCGGACGCCTATTATCAGGCGGCGCAGATCGACGGCGCGTCACGCTGGGCGGTGTTCACCGCGATCCAGTTGCCGAAGATGAACCGCGTGCTGCTGATCGCGGTGCTGCTGCGCTTCATGGACAGCTTCATGATCTACACCGAGCCGTTCGTGGTGACCGGCGGCGGACCGGGCAATTCGACCACCTTCATCTCGATCGAGCTGGTCAAGATCGCTCTCGGGCAATTCGACCTCGGCAAGGCCGCGGCGCTGTCGCTGGTCTACAACATCATCATCATCATCGTGTGCTGGGTGTTCTACACCGTCATGACCAATGCCGGTGCCGAGCGCCGGTCCGACAAGGGAGTCGCGTGATGCATTCGATCCCCGGACGCAGGCTGATTCTCGCGCTGTTCCTGATCTTCCTGCTGCTGCCGATCTACTGGCTGGTCAACATGAGCTTCAAGACCAACAACGAGATCGTCACCACCATGACGCTGTGGCCGCATGCGCCTACGCTGGCCAATTACACGCGCATCTTCACCGACGAGAGCTGGTATTCCGGCTATCTCAACTCGCTGAAATACGTCGTCATCAACACCGTGATCTCGATCTCGTTCGCGTTGCCGGCGGCCTATGCGTTTTCGCGTTACCGCTTCCTCGGCGACAAGCACCTGTTCTTCTGGCTGCTGTCGAACCGGATGGCGCCGCCAGCGGTGTTCGCGCTGCCGTTCTTCAATCTCTATTCGGCGATCAACCTGTTCGACACCCCCTGGGCGGTGGCGCTGGCACATTGCCTGTTCAACGTGCCGCTCGCGGTCTGGATCCTCGAGGGCTTCGTCTCCGGCGTGCCGCGCGAGATCGACGAGACCGCGTTTCTCGACGGCTATTCGTTCCCGCGCTTCTTCGTCAGGATCCTGGTGCCCTTGATCGCCAGCGGCATCGGCGTCGCCGCGTTCTTCTGCTTCATGTTCTCCTGGGTGGAGCTATTGCTGGCGCGCACCCTGACCTCGGTCAACGCCAAGCCGATCGCAGCGACCATGACGCGTACGGTATCGGCTGCCGGGGTCGACTGGGGCCTGCTCGCCGCCGCCGGCGTGCTCACCATCATCCCCGGTGCGCTGGTGATCTGGTTCGTCCGCAATTACATCGCGCGCGGCTTTGCGCTCGGCAGGGTGTAGGGGGCCGTCATGGAACACATCGCATGGATGGCCTGGACGCTGCCGACCGCGATCTTCTTTGTGATGCTGGCGATGACGCTCGCGGTCATGACGTGGCTGGCCGTCGCCTATCCCGAGGCCGAGCGCCTCGGCATCCTGCACATTCCGACCACGCGCGGCGACCGCCTGTTCATTTCGCTGATCGTGACCGCCGTCATCCATCTGTTGTGGATCGGTTTCGTCGGCACCGACACGATCCTTACCATCCCGCTCGGAGAGGGCGTTGAAATTTCGAGCCTGTGGCTCGCCACCGCGATCTCGCTTGCTTCGGCCGTGGCGATCTTCCGCACCGTCTGAACACGCGAAAAAAGAGCAGATCCGGGATCAACCCGGGCCTGAAGTTTGTTTGTCGCTGCAACCGGAGGACTCAACATGCGACTCTTGGAGAGACGAAAGAATGGTTTTCTGACGATGACCAGCACGGCTGTGCTGATTGCGGCTTCGTTCGCAATGGTGGCGCCGGCGCGTGCCGACGACGCAACCAACCAGCGATGGATCGACAGCGAATTCCAGCCCTCGACCTTGTCGAAGGCCGATCAGCTGAAGGAGCTGCAATGGTTCGAGAAGGCGGCGCAGCCGTTCAAGGGCATGGATATCAACATCGTGTCGGAAACCATCACCACGCACGAGTATGAAGCCCGGACGCTGGCCAAGGCGTTCACCGAAATCACCGGCATCAAGGTCAAGCACGACCTGATCCAGGAAGGTGACGTGGTCGAGAAGCTGCAGACCCAGATGCAGTCCGGCAAGAACGTCTATGACGGCTGGATCAACGACTCCGATCTGATCGGCACGCATTCGCGCTATAATCAGACGGTGATCCTGTCGGACTACATGACGGGTGAGGGCAAGGACGTCACCAACCCCGGCCTCGACGTCAACGACTTCATCGGAAAGTCCTTCACCACGGGTCCGGACGGCAAGCTCTATCAGCTCCCCGACCAGCAGTTCGCGAACCTCTATTGGTTCCGCTACGATTGGTTCTCCAATCCGGAATACAAGGCCAAGTTCAAGGCCAAGTACGGCTACGATCTTGGCGTTCCCGTGAACTGGTCGGCCTATGAAGACATCGCCGAGTTCTTCACCAACGACATCAAGGAGATCAACGGCGTCCGTGTTTATGGTCACATGGATTACGGCAAGAAGGATCCCTCGCTCGGATGGCGCTTCACCGATGCTTGGCTGTCGATGGCCGGCAATGGCGACAAGGGCATCCCGAACGGCAAGCCGGTCGACGAATGGGGCATCCGCATGGAAGGCTGCCGCCCGGTCGGCTCATCGGTCGAGCGCGGCGGTGATACCAACGGTCCAGCGGCGGTCTACTCGATAGCCAAGTATCTCGACTGGATGAAGAAGTATGCCCCGCCGCAGTCGCAAGGCATGACCTTCTCCGAAGCAGGTCCGGTGCCGGCGCAGGGGGCGATCGCCCAGCAGATCTTCTGGTACACCGCCTTCACTGCCGACATGGTGAAGCCCGGCATTCCCGTCGTGAACGCTGACGGTACGCCGAAGTGGCGTATGGCCCCGTCGCCGCACGGCTCGTACTGGAAGGAAGGCATGAAGCTCGGCTACCAGGACGCGGGCTCCGCGACGCTGCTGAAGTCGACCCCGGCCGACCGCCGCAAGGCGGCATGGCTCTATCTGCAATTCATCGTCTCCAAGACGGTGTCGTTGAAGAAGAGCCATGTCGGTCTCACCTTCGTGCGTGAATCCGACATCTGGGACAAGAGCTTCACCGAGCGTGCGCCCAAGCTCGGTGGCCTGATCGAGTTCTACCGCTCGCCGGCGCGCGTGCAGTGGACCCCGACCGGCATCAACGTGCCTGATTATCCGAAGCTGGCGCAATTGTGGTGGCAGAACATCGGCGACGCGTCGTCCGGTGCGAAGACGCCGCAGGCGGCGATGGACTCGCTGGCCGCAGCCCAGGACTCGGTGCTGGAACGTCTTGAGAAGTCCGGCGTGCAGGGCGCCTGCGGGCCGAAACTGAACAAGAAGGAGACCGCCGAATTCTGGTTCGCGAAGGCCGAAAAAGACAAGACCATCGCGCCCCAGCGCAAGCTGGCGAACGAGAAGCCGAAGGGCGAGACCATCGACTATGACGCCCTGATCAAGTCGTGGCCGGCCACCCCGCCGAAGCGCGCTGAGGCGAAGTAAGGTCCACTGCTGCCACCGGGCGACCCACGAACAGAGAAGGCCGGGAACGATCCCGGCCTTTTTTATCGGACCGTCGTTCCGGGTTCGACGCTTCGCGTCGCCCCGGAATGGCGGTCTAGTGGCTACCCCGCCGCCACCGCTTTATCCAGCGCGGGATAATCCGTGTACCCCTTGGCGCCGCCGCCATAGAACGTCGCCTTGTCGAACGCGTTCAGCGGCGCGCCCTGCTTCAGCCGCTCCACCAGGTCGGGATTGGAGATGAACGGTTTGCCAAACGCGATCAGGTCGGCGGCGTCGGCCGCCAGCACTTTGGTCGCCAGCTCGAAGTCGTAGCCGTTGTTGGCGACATAGGCTCCGCTGAAACGCTTGCGCAGGCTTGCGTAGTCGAACGGCGCGTTGTCCCGCGGCCCGCCGGTGGCACCCTCGATGACGTGGATATAAACCAGTTTCAGCGCGTCGAGCCCTTCCACGATATGATCGAACAGCGGCTGCGGGTTGCTGTCGGAGACATCGTTGGCCGGGGTGACCGGCGAAAGGCGGATGCCGGTGCGTTCGGGGCCGGCTTCCGCCGCGACCACCTTGGAAATCTCCAGCATTAGTCTTGCGCGGTTCTCGATCGAGCCGCCATAGGCGTCGGTGCGCTTGTTGGCGCCGTCCTTGGCAAACTGGTCGAGCAGGTAGCCGTTGGCGCCGTGGATTTCGACGCCGTCGAAGCCGGCCGCCAGCGCATTGGCGGTGCCGCGCTTGAAATCCTCGATGATGCCCGGGATTTCCGCAAGCGCCAGTTCGCGCGGCTCGGAGATGTCGGTGAAGCTGTTGTTGACGAAAGTCTTGCCCCTGGCGCGGATCGCCGAGGGCGCGACCGGAGCGCCTCCGGCGGGCTGCAGCGAGGTGTGTGAGATGCGGCCGACATGCCAGATCTGGATGAAGATGCGGCCACCGCGCTCGTGCACGCGGTCGGTCACCTTGCGCCAGCCCGCGACCTGTTCTTTCGAATAGATGCCCGGCGTGTCCTGATAGCCCTGGCCCTGTTGCGAGACCTGGCTCGCTTCGGTCACCAGCAGGCCCGCCGATGCGCGCTGGCCGTAATATTCTGTCGCCAGCGGGCTCGGCACCATGCCGGGCGGGATCGCGCGGTTGCGGGTCAAGGGCGCCATGACAAGGCGATTGGGCAAAGTGAGGGGCCCGAGTTTGTAGGGCTCGAACAGTTTGGTCGGCATGCTCATTTTTTCTGATCCGGAAATTGCAAGTGGGTCGAGGTACGGGATTGAGGTGGGCATGGCCGGCGCCCGCGGCAATGCCGCGAGCCCAAAGGTTATCGCATTCTAGCCCCGCACAATGCCGCCGAGATGGCCGCCGTCCATGAACAGGGTGTGGGCATTGATGTAGGACGATTCATTCGAAATCAGGAACAGCGCGGCATAGGCGACCTCCCAGCCGGTGCCTTGACGACCGAACGGTACTGTCAGCGCCCGGTCGGCGCGGCGGCGGCTGGCGTCACGCCCCATTGGTGTGTCCATGAATCCCGGCGCGATCACATTGCAGCGAACGCCCTTTTCCTCGCCGGCCCGGGCGATGGCGCGGCTGAGCGCGATCTGGGCTGCCTTGGAGGATTCATAGCCGGGGTTGCGGCCGTTGCCGCGCTGGCTCGCCATCGAAGACATCAGGATGATGGCGCCGCCGGGTGACATCACTTCCAGCGCCTTCTGCGCGAACAGCATATGGCTGCGGACATTGACGGCGTAGTCCCTGTCCCAGGCTTCCACCGTCATCTTCGGCAGCGACAGCCCCGACGAAATCCCGACATTCAGCGCCAGCCCGTCGAGCCCGCCGAGCTGTTCTTGACAATGCTCCACCGCCGGCGCAATCGCCGCGGAGTCGGAGACATCGACGTAACAGGCAAACGCCTTCCCACCTTCCGAGGTGATCTGCGCCACCGTGTTGTCGGCGGCTTCCTTGTTGACGTCGATGCAGGCGACTTCCGCGCCCTCGCGCGCGAACAGCACTGCCATCGCCCGCCCGTTTCCGATCGGCGGCTCCTCGTCGATAATCTTGCGCTGCCCGGCCCCGACCACAATGATGCGGCGGCCCGCAAGGCGGCCGTGTCTCTTGCCCTGGCCCAGCGCTTCCGCGTGCAGCGAGGCGAACGGATCGATTTTTTTCGGAGCGTGGGTGGTGACGGACATCGTGCGTTCCTCTTTGAATTTTTTTGTCGTCATTCCGGGGCGCGCGAAGCGCGAACCTCAGATGTGCAATTGCACATCGGGGAATCTCGAGATTCCGGGTTCAGCCAGACGGGCTGCCCCGGAATGACGGGAAGAGATCTCAACTCACCCCGAGAAAATCCCG
>Ga0307294_10000260_pt1 | contig 12957 bp, 10 predicted proteins | sample ER_DNA_151_FD_194468 | JGI IMG/M metagenome (GOLD analysis project Ga0307294, IMG submission 194468) | Bulk soil microbial communities from the East River watershed near Crested Butte, Colorado, United States - ER_DNA_151 | ecosystem: Environmental > Terrestrial > Soil > Floodplain | place... | reverse complement strand
CCACGAACTCCTGGTAGAGCACGCCGATGGCGCGGAATCCCGCATCGGGCTCCGCCATCACGGCGCGCAGAATACGATCCACTCGCTCGCGCCGCTCCGCCAGTTGCTCCGCGCTGATTGGTTGCTCTGCCGCTTCGGCAGGGATCTCCAGCGCCGCTGACTTCGCCGCCATCAGCTGGCCGAGAAGGTCTGGCGACGACCGGCGCTGCGGCCGGTTATGCTCCGGCGGCGGCGCTGCCAGGATGATGCTGCGCGCGTCCAGCGTCGCTTCCGGCAGCGGCATCAGGCGCGGGGTCGCGTTGCGCGGCGTGGTATCCGTGGGACCAATGCGCAGCTCCAGCGGACGGCGGGAGAGGGCCGGTCCCAGCGCCATGAATTGCCCGCGCTGCAGATCCCGGAACGCCTCCGCCTGTCGCCGTTCCATGCCCAGAAGATCGGCGGCGCGCGCCATGTCGATGTCCAGAAAGGTTCGGCCCATCAGGAAGTTGGACGCCTCGGCCGCGACGTTCTTGGCGAGTTTCGCCAGCCGCTGGGTGGCGATGACGCCCGCAAGCCCGCGTTTGCGGCCACGGCACATCAGGTTGGTCATGGCGCCGAGCGAGAGTTTGCGCGCCTCGTCCGAAACCTCGCCGGCGACGGCCGGCGCGAACAGCTGCGCCTCATCCACCACCACCAGCATCGGGTACCAGTGGTCGCGGGCGACCTCGAAAAGCCCGCCGAGGAAGGCGGCGGCGCGCCGCATCTGGTTCTCGGCGTCGAGCCCCTCGAGATTGAGCACCGTGGAGACACGATGGATGCGCGCCCGTTCGCCGGCGACCTGCAGGCCCCGTTCGCTATGGTCCTCGGCGTCGATCAGGAGGTGGCCGAAACGGTCGGCAAGCGCCACGAAGTCGCCTTCGGGGTCGATGATGGTCTGCTGTACCCAGGGGGCACTCTGTTCCAGCAGCCGGCGCAGCAGATGGGATTTGCCGGAGCCCGAATTGCCCTGCACCAGCAGACGGGTTGCCAGCAGTTCCTCGAGGTCCAGATTCGCCGGGGCGCCTGCCGTCGTGTGTCCCATTTCGATCGCAACGGTCATGGTCCCGACTCAAAATCTCCCTGCGGAGGGCGGGCTTAACAACCGGATCGCAGCCCGTCGAGCGCCCTTGGCCGATCACTCCGCGTTCTCCACCGGGGCAAACCCGGGAATTTCCGGCAGAGTCCGACAGAATCAGGATCAGCGACGGGTCGGCGATGGCGCGTTGAGGCACGCCAGCGTAGCCGGAGGGCATGGAAACCAAACGGTCGCTCAGTTTTGCGTCCTGGTGACAAGCTCCACCAAGCGACGATTGTGCTTGATCTCTTCGGCAACGATCAACTTGCGGTATATAAGGTCAGCAACAGCCATATGATCGGTCGGGCCGCGTTCCAGCGCACTTTCTATTTCGTTTTCGAGATCCGCGTACCGCCGTTCCAGGTACACGATGGTTGGTTGCGTCATGATACTCTCCAATACCGCGGTATGTTGGGGATTCGAAACAACAAGAACGGTGGTGATGTGGATCAAGGCATCAACGAATTGAGGCGGACGCCCCCAGGTGTGGGAGAACAACCCGAAAGCGTCCGCGTATTGCATTGAAAAAACTCTCAGCTCCTCAGCGAGAACCTTGCCAATGCTTGGACAGTAAAGTGCGAAGTGGCATCCTTGATTTGGGTTAACACAGGGATGGCGCCATGGCCTTGCCCGCCGTTCTGGCGTGCCTTCGTTCGACGAATTCGATGCCGCACGAATTCCCGTTCCTCCACACCGCATGGCAGCGCCGGGTTGTTTTGAAACCGTCGAAGGACAGATCGAATTCGAAAGCAGCCGTGTGAAACGTGGAGGAATGAAGCCTGGCTCCCTGATTGTGAAAATCCGTCACCATGCAGGGATGGACGCCGTGAACGCCCTCAAGATGAAGCATCGCGGGCTGATTGATTTCAACGCGCGGAAGGGTTCGACGCTCAATCATGAAAACATTCCCAAAAAATTTGAACCAACTTCCGAAGCCATAATCCGGCTCAGATTAACGCCCCTTGCTACGCTGATATTGGTAGACCATCCTGCGGAACGCCCCCGCAAACTCGCCAGGATGCAATAACCGGGTTTTGCTCCGGCTCGCCGCGAGGTTTCCCGTTTGACAGACGCGACCAGTTTTCCGCCTCAGCCATCCAGAGGACCCGGTTGGTTGGCTCACGCTCTGCGAGTTGTCTGCACAGCGCAGCTCGCGCACTAAGCTCCAGTTGACTTGCCATTTTTGACCCCTGCCGGAGGTTTACCTGCAAGCAGGGTACGGCAGCTGCCGTTCTCGGGACTATTGTCCTCATGGCCATTGTCCCAACGAGCAATGACGGGCAATGCAATCGCCGCGGATTCAGGTCTCGTTTTCAAGACTTTGGGTGATGCCTGCTGCCCCGTCTTGCCAGCACCCGACGTTAAGGGCAGTGGTGCAAGGTATCCTGCAAGCGAGGCTTCGAAGGAAATTTCCAACGTGATTCGGATGGGCGCCGCATACGGGTGGCGCTGAAGTACGAGAGGGCGATTATTGCGGAGCCACCGTGAACTGTTTGGCGCGCGTCGTGGCGCCCGCTTCCTGCATGTAGCGAAATACCACCAGTCATTCGATTACCCGATCGTCGCGACCGGGCAGCGGCGGGGTTGATCTAAATCAAGGTCCGGCTTTGGGCCAACGCGCACAGGTCAGGCACCGTTCAGAGAACCCGGGTGCTTCGGCGTGAGGTGAAGGCAATTCGAAGGCGATCTGCCTTCGGGGGGCCGGTGATCTGGAAATGCGCTTCAAGGTCGAATTGAGATAACGCGTAGCCGGCTGCAGTTGTCGCGCGACGTTGGCCTGCGAAACTGTAGGACCGCGCACATGCCCAAGCTCGAAGATTTCTTTGGACAGGATGCGAGCCGGGCGGAGCTCACGAAGCTCAACAATCTCAACACAACCCGCTTGTCTCGCGCTGAGCGGATGGCGAATGGAAAGGCGCTTCGCCGCATGGTGCCGCGCTCCTCCCATGCGGAATTCCGGCGCGCGCGCGGACGACCCGACCCGGTCGCGGTCCTGGAAGCGCAGAATGCCACCCGCATCCAGGAACTCGTGCCGGTGCGAATGGCACGGATGCTGACTTCGCCGTTCGCCTTTCTGCGCGGAAGCGCCGCCGTCATGGCGGGAGATCTGGCCAAATCCCCGCGCACCAGTCTCGAGGTGATGGCTTGCGGCGACATGCATCTGATGAATTTCGGGCTGTTCGCATCCGCAGAGCGCAACCTCATTTTTGCAATCAACGATTTTGACGAGGTGCTTCCCGGGCCGTGGGAGTGGGACCTCAAGCGGCTGGCAGCGAGCGCCGCGGTGGCCGCGCTGTTTCTCGGCGGTGACCGGACCGATGCCGAGCAAGCGGCGCGTGCGGTGGTCGAAGCCTATGTCAGAAGGCTTCGCGGCTATGCCGAAATGGGATTTCTGGAGGTGTGGTACGACCTGATCGACGAGAGGACGATCCTCGCGGCGACCCCGGCGCGGCTGCGAAAGCTGGCTCAGACCACGTTCGCCAAGGCCCGCGCCCGGGGCCATATTCGAGCCCTGGACCGGCTTACGGAAGAGGTCAATGGCGAGCACCGGATCGTGGAGGATGTGCCGCTGATCGTTCGCGCGAAGTACCTCCCCGACGGCACTCCGGTAACAGCAGCGCTGGAAGCCATGTTGCGATCCTATCTCGCATCCCTGCCGGAAGATCGCAGGCGGCTGTTGTCGCGCTACCGGATCATCGATGTCGCCCGCAAGGTCGTTGGCGTCGGCAGCGTCGGCACCAGTTGCTGGGTTGTGCTGCTTGAGGAGCAGGGGGGAGCCGGCGGCCCTCTTTTCCTCCAAATCAAGGAAGCGCTTGAATCCGTGCTGGCTCGCTATCTCGACAGCAATCGATCGATCAAGCAGCAGGGACGGCGCGTCGTTGTCGGTCAGCGAATGATCCAGGGCTCTCCGGATATCTTCCTTGGCTGGGGGCCGGTCAATGCGGCCAATGGGTTCAATGGCAGCAGGCACTACTACGTGCGGCAGCTTGCCGACATGAAGGGCGGCCTGAATCTGAGGCAGGGCGATCGCGAAGCCCGTGACGGCCTCTCGAGGTACTGCGGTCTGTGCGGTTGGGCGCTCGCGCTTGCTCATGCGAAGTCGGGCGACGCCGCGATGATTTCTGGCTATTGCGGCACCGGCGATGCGCTTCCGGATGCGATCGGAAAATTTTCGTTGGCCTATCTTGAGCAGACCGAGCGTGATCATGGCGCACTTGAGGCGGCGGCCCGGCGGGGCAGGATCCCGGTGGCCGGACGGGTTTGAACGGATCGGCGGCGTCTTGCAGGTGCGCGCCGCTTCGGCGCGGGCGTGGTTTGCCCAAATGATTGCCGGTCGCTCTACCGGCGCCCGGCGTCACCATCCGCGCACGGTTTCGACGGCGTTCGAGGGTTTTGCGTCGACCAGGCTCGGCCAATTCTTCGGTTCGGCGGGCGATGACCATCCGGGCCTGTCCGGCTTCAGCCTGTTGAGCCACGGGCGCGAGGCCTTCATCGCCCGTCTGGCGCTTGCCGACCTGGCTGAGCGAAGCCTCGACATGCAGTACTACATGTGGGACGGCGATACGACCGGCCGGATCGTCGTCGATCACGTGATGAAGGCTGCCGATCGCGGCGTCAGGGTGAGGCTCCTCGTTGACGATCCCTACTACAAGGCCAGCGACTCCATCATGGCCTGCCTTGATGCTCACCCCAATGTCGAGATCCGTCTGTTCAACCCGCTCGGGAACCGGCGATGGTCGATTCTCGATTTCATTTTCGATTTCCGCCGGGTCAACCGCCGCATGCACAACAAATTGATGGTTTCCGACAATGCGGCTGCCATTGTCGGTGGCCGCAACATCGGTGACATTTATTATGGCGTGAACACCATCGCCAATTATCGCGATCTGGATGTGTTGACGGTCGGGCCTGTGGTCCGCGATCTCTCGGGGGTATTCGACCGATACTGGAACAGCTCCCCGACCGTGCCGATCGGGGCCATCGTCGATCGCGCCCATGGCGCAGCCGATCTCGACGCTATCCTGGCGCGTTTGCGTGAGGCGATCGCTGCGGTTGACTACCCCTATCCCATCGAACAGGACCTGCAAGAGCTGGCGGCCACGAGCGTCGAACTTCGCGACAATCTGGTATGGGCACATGGTCGAATCATCGCCGACGATCCGGAGGCCGTCGCCCGTGGCAAGGACAGCGATGACGTCATGAAATTCATTCGTGCGCGAGTCGCCGGGCTGAAGCACGAGTTGCTGGTCGAATCGCCGTACTTCGTCCTGCCCGCCGGGGCGCAGGCAACCGTCAAGGCGTTGCACGAGCGCGATGTCCGGGTGCGCGTGCTGACCAATTCGCTCGCCTCGAACGACATGCTGCCTGCGCATTCAGGTTATGCCAAGACGCGAAGGCGGCTGCTCGAGAACGGCATGGAGCTATACGAGCTGCGCCCGGATACCGACGCCTTCCGGCCGGGCTGGTCGCTGCTTTCGGGGCGGTCGCCGGCGGCCTTGCACACCAAGGCGATGATCTTCGACGGCGAAGCCGTTTTCATCGGCAGCTTCAACCTCGACCCGCGCTCCGCTGTGATCAACACCGAAGCCGGACTTTATATCGAGAGCCCGGAGCTTGCCAGAAAGCTGACGGTCTACATGGCGACCGGCGTCGTGCCCGCCAACAGTTACCACGTCCGCCTCGACCCGGACGGCAAGATCGTCTGGGAGACGGTCAGGGACGGCAACAGGGTGCGCTATCAGGACGAGCCGGAAACCGGCTTTCGACGGCGATTGCTGGCCGACCTGCTGAAACTGCTGCCCATCGATTCGCAACTCTGACGAGTTCCCTGCGTCGCGTCCGGGACCCGGCGCCACCACATCAGCCAGCAGATGCGCAAACGCTTGTGTCAGGAGGACACATTTTTTGCGGGCAAGGAGCCGCCCCCTCCGGGCCGGAGCGGTGGCGGAAGTGCGAGCATGGTTTGAACCTCCCTCGGCGCGGCCCCCGCGGGCGCGTCGTGCTTTGGCATGCCGGCGACAAATGGCGCGAGCTGAAGACGGCTGATTGTCAGAATACGGCGAAGCTCCGCGATCGGTTCGGGGTGCTCATCTGCGCGAACGTCGAGCACCGGATAGGCTTCGGAACCCTGAATACGGAGAGCAGCCGATTGTTTGCCTCGCTTGTCGCCGCCGGATGCGTCGCCCGCTTCGAGCGCGCGCATAAGGCGCTCGTCGAGGTCGCAGCCTTTGCTATCGCGAAAAGCGCGAGACATTGCCGCGATGGTTTCCGGGCCGACCAGCATATTGCCCTGGGCAGCAAAGCCGTCACCGACCTCCTGACCAAACCAGGGCGTACAGTCGGACCCCGACCATGCTGCCGCGACGCCGCTGTGGTCGACGACACCAATCTGTCGAAGGGACCGCCCGTCGTCTGCGGCGATCGCCGCGTCGAGCGCCTGCACGGCAGTTTTTCCGCTTTCGATGCCGTCGAGAACCGCGATGGCCAGGTACGGATTGACCCAGGACTGGGTCGACGCGGCGCCGACTCCAGGTCGGCTGAAGGGGCATGTCGAGCCGACAGCTGGAACGGCAGTTGCGACGGCGACGCCGAGCAGCCCGGTTTTCGGGCAGCGTGCAACGATCGAAAAGGTGTTGAATTCCTGCATGACGTTTCCTTCGGTCAGACGCTGAAATAGCCGGCGATGTTTCCCGCCGCACTCGGATCGTTGGCGTAGCCGCGGCTGACGATCTCGCCACGCTCCAACACGGCGTAGCGAACGGCTACCTGCGTTGCGAAAGCAATGTTCTGTTCGACCAGCAGCACGGCGGTTTTCTTTTGCTCCACCAGGTTGATCAGTATCGATGCCACCCGCTCGATCATGGTCGGTTGAAGACCTTCACTGATCTCATCGATCAGCAGCAGGCGGGATCCATTGGCGACGGACCTGGCAATCAGAAGCATCTTCTGCTCGCCGCCGCTCAGTGTGCCGGCACGTTGCCCAAGCCGCTTCAGCAGGAAGGGAAACGAAGCTTCGATCTCACCCAGCGCCACGCCGATTGGCCGATCGCGAACGCCGATCCGAATATTTTCTTCCACCGTGAGGTCCTGAAACAACGCCTTCTCCTGAGCGACGTAGCCAATTCCGGCGCGGGCGATCAGGTGCGGGGGCAATCCGGAAATGTCCAGGCCGTCCAGTTCGACCTGTCCCGCCGTCTTAGGCAGGAATCCCATGATGCATTTCAGGAGGGTCGACTTGCCCATGCCGTTCTTGCCCAGCAGGCCGAAAATCTCGCCTTGTTGCAGTTCGAAATCGACCGCATGCAGCACGGTTGCCTCGGCGTAGCCGCTGTCCAGTGATTTCACTCGCAGAACCGGGGTTGTCATGTCGGCCCCGCTTGATGGCCGGCGCCCGAATAGATCGACTTGACCAGGTGGGACTCGACGACCTCATCGACCGAGCCATCCAGAAGGATTTTTCCCTGATGCAGCACAACGACTCGCGAGCTGATCTGACGAACGAAATCGAGATCGTGTTCGACGAGCAGCACGCAAAGTCCGTCGACCTTGACGAGATCTTTCAGGATGCTGCCGATCACCGCGCGTTCCTCCTTGGTGAGGCCGGCGGTGGGCTCGTCCAGCAGGATAACGCGGGCTTCCAGGGCCAGTACCATGGTCAGTTCCAGCGCCTGCTTCAGGCCATGTGAGAGAATACCTGCGGGGGAATCGAGTTTCTGGTCGAGACCGGTCGCCACCAGGGTCCGGTACGCGGCGGGCGGTAAGCGGATTAACCGGCTGCGCGAAAAGACCGACGGACGGTCCAGTCGAGCGCGCGCGATCCGCAGGCACTCCGCCACCGTGAGCGTGTTGAACACGTTGGCGGTTTGAAACTTTCGGCCCACGCCGAGCCGAACGCAGAATTCAGGTGGACTTCGCCCGATATCGTGTCCGTTGACCTCGATGCGGCCGCTGGACCGTTCCAGGCCGTCCGCGATGCAGCGCATCAGGGTCGTCTTGCCGGCGCCGTTCGGACCCACAAGACTAACCAGTTCTCCGGCACCGGCCGTAAGGGTAATGCCATCGAGAACCTTGAGACTGCCGAAGTGCTTTGCCACACCCTCGAGACGCAACGCCGCGCCGCTCCCCGCCGAGGTTCCGATTGCTTCCGCAGGGTCGAGCACATCGATGATCGGCAGGTCTGCGGTCGATGCGCGCGGCGATCCGCGCCAGGCAGCGGTAGCACGGCGCAGCAGGTCGCCGACGAACGGCAACAGCCCCCGCGGAAATGCGACAATGACCACGACGAATACGCTGCCGAGGATCAGTTTCCAGACGAACGGATAGTCGCCGCTGAGTTGAGCGCTCTCGTAGTCCACGGCGATGGTGGCGAGTACCGGGCCGATCAGCGTGGCGCGTCCGCCCAGCACGGTGTAGATGACCAGTTCGGTGCCGAATACGAACCCGGCCAGTTCCGGTGAGACCACCATCGAATAGCACGCGAAAACGTAACCCGTGATGGCGCAGACGACCGCACACGCCACGAACAGGAGGATCTTCAGCCGGGGCGTGTCCAGGCCGAGATATTGGCAACGCTGCTCGTTCTCGCGAATCGCAACCAGCACCTGGCCGGCGTCGCTGCTCACGAATACCCACGCCGCGGCGGTCAGGGTCGCCAGCAGCGTGCCCGCTGTCCAGAACCAGGCTTCCACGGAAAGATCGATGCTCTCGAAGCCGGACAGTCCGCTGCTCGAACCGGTAAACGCTCCGCCGGAATAGAGCAGTTGCGTGCAGACGATCGGCAGCACCAGCGTGATGACCGAAGCGTAGAGTTCGCTTACCCCGTGCCAGAAAGCCAGCCATCCGACGATCACCGCCATCGCGATGGCAGCCAATATGCCCATCGCCAGGGCGGCAAGGGCGGTGCCGGGGCCGAATCCCGAATGAGTGAAAAATAGCCCCGCTGAATAGGCGCCGGCTGCGAAAAACGCGCTTTGGCCGAAGGTGAGGATACCCATGTATCCCCACAACATATCGACGGTCAGCGCCACGCAGGCATAGAGCAGTGACCGGGTGAGGACGTTGACGGAATAGGTGTCGAGCAGATACGGCGCAATGCCGACCACCGCCAGACAGGTCAGCAAGACAGCCAGGACCGGCAGCAGCCGGCCGCGTGTCTGCTGTAGCGCCGAGCCGGAGAGCATCGCTTCGCTGCCGGGCGGTTCAAGCATGCGCGAAGCCTTGTGGCCGCACCCGCAGAATGATCGCGGCCAGCACGGCAATCGTCAGGCCGCCAAGGATGGGACTGACGTAGGAGCTCACCAGAACCTGCGCGCCGCCCAAAACAACGCACGCGATTGCCAGGCTCACCAGCGATGAGCCGGAAACCAGGACCAGCATGAAGGCGTTGACGAGCCACGGCGTGCCCATGTTCGGATCGACGCTGGACAATGGCGTAATCAGCATGCCGGCAGCTGCCGCCAGCGACGACCCGACAGCAAACGTGATAAAGCGCACGCGACCGCTGTTGATGCCGATTCCCCGCGCCAAATCCTCATTCATGATCACTGCCCTGGTGTCCAACCCCAACCGCGTGCGGGAAAGCAGTGCTGAAATGCCAACGCCGATCACGACGGCCACGCCGATCAGCGCCAACCGGTAGCGCGAATAGTCGACAGCCAGAATATCGACGACGCCCCTGAGCGGCGGCTCGGAAAAATGAACGCCGCGGCCGAATGAAATGGTCAGCAATTGACCGATCACGATCCCGAGGCCCCACGTTGCGAGGATGGCGTCCAGCGGACGTGCATAGAGTGGCCGCACGACGAAGTATTCGATGACGATACCCAGCAGCGCCCCGACCGCCGCCGCGACCGGCAGGGCAAGCCAGGGATTGAGACCATACTGGCCCGCCACCACCGCGGCGTAGCTGCCAACCGTCAGAAGCGCACCATGCGCGAAGTTGATGATCTTCATCACGCCGAAGACGAGCAACAGGCCGGCCGCCACCGCGTAGAGGATGGCGGCCGTGCTGACGACGTCGAGGAGTTGCGCAACCATTCGGCGAGCTTCTTCAATCGAGATTCAGGTGTCGGCTTCTGTCTTGCAGCATCACGGCCCGAAGGCCGTGATGCAAGCCATCACTTAATCGAGCTTCGGACACTGGCTGCCGGGGTCCACATCCTTGAAGGTCGACATGATGTTGACGGTACCATCCGGCTTGACCTGGCCGAGATACATGGTGAGCGGTGCATGACGCTCCTTGTTCATCTGGATCAGGCCGCGGGGTCCCTCGAAGCTGACATCCTTCAACGCCGCCAGCACCGGTTCGGCGTCGGTGGTTCCGGCCTTCTTGACAGCGAGCGCGTAGAGATGGACAGCTTCGTATTGCGGCGTCGAGAGATCGTTCGGCGTCAATAATTTTTCGCCGAACTTGGTTTTCATCGCCCCGAGAAACTTGGTATTGGCCGGGGTTTCGACGCTCGTGTAGTAGGATCCGGCGAGGTAAGTCCCTTCCGCATCGGCGCCCATGCTCTTCGCGGTGCCTTCGTCGAGCCCGAGGTTACCGAAGTGCGCCTTGATTCCGGCAGCACGCAACTGCTTGGTCAGCGTGACGTTGGGCGCGCCGCCGGCGGTGGACATCAGAAGAGCGTCGGGATTGGTCGCACGGATCTTGCTGATGATGGCGGTCCAGTCGGTCGCATCCATCGGATTGTATTCGTCGCCCAATACCTTGCCGCCGCGCTTCTCGACGTAGTTTTTAGTGAAGCTCAGCATGCCGCGACCGAACGCATAGTCGCTACCGATCAGAAAGAAGGTCTTCGAGTCCTTCTTGTCCATGAAGAAATCCACCATCGGCGCGACCTGCTGGTCGGGTACCCAGGCGTTGATGTACATGTACTTGTTGCATGAGCGCCCCTCGTAGAACGACGTGTAAATGAACGGCGTTTTGCCGCGGGTCACGATCGGAAGCCCGGCATTGCGCGCCGCGCTGGTCTCCATCGAAATCAGGACATTGACCTTTTTCTGAAAGATCAGGGCGTCAAAGGCTTTTTGGGCACCGGCGGCGCCGGATCCGTCATCCGCGACTTCGAGGGCGAGTTTCTTTCCGAGCAGGCCGCCGGCCGCGTTGATTTCATCCACGGCCAGTTCTGCGGCTTGCACGACGGAGGGTGCTACGACGCTGTTGGCGCCGCTAAGCCCGACCGGAACACCGATGGTAATGTTCTGGGCGAACGCAGCGCCGCCACAGGCCAGCGTGATCGCAAGGCTTGTTCCAACTAAAAAGCGAGAGATGGGCATGGGCTATCCTTTCATGGTGTAGACTTGACAGAGAGTCACGAGCGAAGATTGGCAATTCCCGCATAGACCTCGGGGCGTCGATCTTGCAGAACGTCGTTGTCGGCGCCGACGCCGCGCCGGCTGCTGGGGTCGAGGTCGATTTGGGCAAACAGAATTTCCTCATCCAGACGGCTCGCCGGACCAGCTACTGGCCAACCGCGACGGTCGACGATCAGGCTCTGCCCTTCGAACGGTTGACCGCGTTCGACACCGACCCGATCGGCACAGGCGACGACAAGATTGTTGGAATGCGCGCCAGCCATCACCAGGGTATTGGCCATTGCGGGACGGTCCGCGGGCTGGCCCGGCATCGGCACCCAGTTTGTCGCCACGCAAAGAATGTCGGCGTGCTGCAGAGCCGCAGCTCGAAAGGTTTCCGGAAACCAGACGTCATAGCAGATGGCGATTGCGACCCGGCCGAACGGCGCCTGATAAACCGGAAAACCCAGATCGCCGGGTTCAAAGATCTTCTTCTCATCACCCCACAGATGAACCTTCCGAAAGCGCCCGATATAGCCCTTGGGCCCGACCATAACGGCTGAATTGAACAGGTTATCACCGTCACGTTCGGCAATGCCGGCCACGATGGTCGTTTGATGGCGAGAAGCCAATTCCGACCAGACCGCAGTAGTCTCGCCGCCCGGTACCTTTTCGGCCAGGTCAAGGGCTTCCTGCCGATCCCGAAACACATAACCGGTGTTGGCGAGCTCGGGCAGCACGACAAGGTCTACGCCGCGCTCGGCAGCGGACCGTATCAGGTCTGCACTCCGCGAGACATTCGTCGGCTTATCGCCGATGACAGGGTTCATCTGAATGCAGGCAACGATCATCTCAACATCCCCACAGCCATGACGATCCGTTCGGCGTTTTCAGACGCACGCGCAAACAAAAAACCCCCGCCGGCGTCTCTACGACGCAGATCGGGGGCTACACAGCCTCATATAAAATCCGGCAACGCTGCCGGTTCGCCGTTAGGCTCTCGACAAGCAGGCTAAGTCCAACGCGGCTTTTCTGTCAACAGAGGAAGATATCGCCGGGCGCGCAAATGTTGAGCTGATATGCACGCTCTTGAGGCAGAGCCTGATCGGCATCATCATCCTTTGCCGCCGCCATCCAATTCGCTCAGGATGGTCTGCGCGTTGATAATCGAGGTCGCGATGGCGCCGGTTGATATCCGCTTGGCAGTCGCTTGCCGACGAATGAATTCGTAGGCTTCGCCTTCCGACAAGCCCCTGAGTTTCATGATGATTCGGGTTGCCTTCTCGATTTCACGTCGTGCCTTCAAGGTTTCCTCGAGCTTTGCGACCTTGCCGAGCAGACGGGCCTCGTAGTTGCGATGGGACGATGCCAATACCAGGGTCGAAAGTACGCCGCCAGGCCTGATCGGACGGACCAGCACGCCATGCGCGTTGCTGTCGAGCAGCTCCTTCAAAATGGTGGGATTTTCAAAATCGATGATGGCGATCATGGTGGCGCGCAACTCACCGCCGCGCCAATTCATTGCAGCCGCCTGATCGGGATCGAGCAGGAAATAGACCACGTCGATT
>Ga0307294_10000257_pt1 | contig 13065 bp, 12 predicted proteins | sample ER_DNA_151_FD_194468 | JGI IMG/M metagenome (GOLD analysis project Ga0307294, IMG submission 194468) | Bulk soil microbial communities from the East River watershed near Crested Butte, Colorado, United States - ER_DNA_151 | ecosystem: Environmental > Terrestrial > Soil > Floodplain | place... | reverse complement strand
CAACACCAGTGATGTTCAACGTGGACTTGCCGGTCTCGTTGAACGTCAGCTTGAGCTGGTCGCCTCCGAGCAGGTTGACGCCGTTGAACGAAGCGTCCTTGGCCGTGCTGCTGATCTGGGCCAGGATGTCGTTGTACTGCTTCACCAGGTTGCTGCGGACGGTCTGAGCCGAGGCATCCACAACCGGCGCCGAGGGGGACGAGAAGGAGATCGACGAGGTGACGGTGCCGCCCATGACGCCGCCTGCCACCGACCCGAGGGTCGAGGAAGCGTAATCGTTGGTGGCCGAGATCGTCAGCTTGCCAGCCGTGTCGATGGTCGCGGTCTGGTTATTCGCCAGCAGCGCGGCATTGAGCTGATCCAGCGTCTTGACCGTACCGTTGGTGCCGTCGCCGAAGGTCACGTCGACCGCGGTGCCGCCGTTGAAGGAAGAGAAGGTCAGGGTCTTGCCGTGGATGCCGCCGACGCCGGCGGTGCGCGATGCGGTGAAGCTGGTGTCGGTGCCGGTCGGACCGGACAGACCAAGCACGGACAGAGCGTTGCCGGTGCTGGTAATGCTCAGGTCCGAAGCAGTGCCGGTGCTGAGCTTCAGCGTGCCATTCGTGGCGATCGTCGAGGCCGTCGCACCCGTTGCGTTCGAGACGGTGGCCACAGCGCCTGTAATGCTCACGGTTTTCGTGCCCGTGGCAATGTCGATGGCGGTGAGGACATCGGCGACCGTGCCGCCCTGGAGGAAGACGGTCGAGTTGCCGAGCGCGTCGGTCAGCAGATTGGTGTTGCTGATGCCCGAGCCGGTGGGAACCGCGCCCAGGGCCGCGGCGTTCGCGTTCCTGAACGTGATGGTCTTGCCGTTGACGTTCAGCGTCGAACCATCCTCAACCAGATTGCCGAGGCTGGTTCCGCTGGTCGCGCGAGCCGCGGTGAGCGTCGTGGCTCCCGCACCAACGGCAGCCGTGAGGTTCAATGCCTTGAGGCTGTCTGCCTTGCCGGTGATCGAGAGATCCGCGCCGGTCGAACTGCTGAGGGTCGTGATGCCGGCAACGGTCGCGCTGGCCGTACCGGCCAGGGTCGCAACACCAGTCGAGGCGTTGACCGCCGTGACGTACTGACGGCCGCTCGCGAGGTCAATGGCCGTCGTGAGATCGCCGACGGTCGCAACCGAGTTCGACGTTGCGGGATCACCGAGGTAGACGGTCGAATTGCCGGTTCCGTCGGTGACGACGTTGCCCGCAAGGCTTTGCCCGGAGGTCAGCGCGCCGACCACCGGAAGAGCCGCCGCCTTGATCGTGATCGTCTTGCCGTTGACGCTGAACACGTCACCGTCCTTGAATGACGAGGATGCCTGGTCTGTCAGGCCGGCAACACCGGCGCCACCGGGGCCGAAAAGTTTGGTGGCTGCCGTGATGACGGTCGGGACGGTGGCGTTATCAGATACCGCGGCCGACGAAACGAGCGTGCCAGCGGCGGCGCCGAGAGTATCGGTGCCTGACGCGGCGGTGGTGCCGAGAGCGGTGCCGTCATACAGCGCGGAGGTGACGGCGGTTGCGCTGGTGAAGGAGGTGGTGCCGCGCAGGTCGAGCGCGGTGGCGCCGGCGATCGTGGCGGAGACGTTGGACTTGGTCGAATAGCCGACCGAGGTCTGCAGCGCCTGGTTGGCGATCGACTTGGCGGTATCGACCAGCTTGGAGAGCGAGGTGATGCCGGTGTTGGCAGCCTGCAGAACCTGCACGCCGTTGCCGATACCATCCAGCAGGTTGCTGATGTCGCTGGCGCGGCTGTCGAGCGACTGCGCGGTGAAATAGTTGGTGGGGTTGTCGAGCGCGGTATTCACTTTCTTGCCGGTCGAGAGGCGGCTCTGCGTGGTGGCGAGCAGATCGGCGGTCGACTGCAGTGAAAGCAAATTCTGGCGGACTGAGGACGAGAGAACAATGCCGGACATACTGTTTGATCCTTCTGGATGTTACAATTTACACGTCACCGCTTATTCGTCGGCGACCGGGCCACACTGTTCCTCGGCATGTGACCTGTTCGTTAAATCCCCACTCCGTACAAATACGCAGAAACGCGAATAAACGGCGCCGCGCAAAATTCTGCAGGACGATTTTCGCCACGACGGCGCGGCAGCAACAGCTATCGGGAAGATCATTCAGTTGCGTCGTCAGGCCGCAAGCGCCGCGCGAATCACTTTCGCCAGCTCGACTTTGCGATACGGCTTGGCGAGCTGCGTCACACCGGCTTCGAGGCGGGCCCCTGTTGAACCGCCGCCCTGCAGCGGGCGGGCGCTGCTATCTCAACTGAACGGCGCTGGCGAAACGGGACTGCGATTCTGCCATGCACTCATTGATCACGGTCAGCAGCGCCACCGGCGTGAACGGCTTGCGCAGGCAGCGGGTTGCACCGAGTTCAAGCGCCATCCTCAGGAAGTCCGGAGCCGGTGAGTCCAGATTGGCAAAGGCGTAACCGGACATCGCGATCAGCGGTACCGTCGGGGCGCGCTCGTGAAATATCCTGATCGACTCGAAGCCGCGCATATGAGGCATGAAGATATCGACGATCATCAGGTCGTATGGCTCGCCTTCCAGCGCGCGTAGTCCGGTTTCGCCGCCATCGGCGATGGTCACGTGAAAGTTGTGGCGCTCAAGATAGATTTCGATGGCCATGCAGACCATGGGATCGTCGTCGACGACAAGAACACGTGGCCTGGTCTCCCGGGGCTGAAGATCGGCATTCGGCGGTTCATCAACCCCTGAATTGCAGCGCACGTGCGTCTCCCCTCGTTTTCCTCATTTTGTACTATGTCAAGGCTCCCAAGCGCCTCCGCGTCGCAGCATGCAGGCGGATGTCGGGGGCCTTGCCGCGTTGTGTTGCAGACACGGCGAGCAGCTTCGCCCCTTGAATCTCAGTCTGTTAAGGCGCTCTCCCTCGAGCGACTGGATGTTCCGGTCACGCTCCCTGGTTCCGATCGCGCGTTGGTAACAGCCGCCAGCGTGGCAACGTATTTTCGACGAGGCTCGGCTTCCGACAGACATTCGTCGATCACGCTCAGCAACGTCGTCGGCCTGAAAGGCTTGCGCAGGCAGCGCGTCGCGCCGAGCCTCAGCGCCATTCTGAGGAAGTCGGGACTGGCCCCCTCAAGGCTGGAAAAGGCGTAGCCGGAAATCGCGATCAGCGGCACCGTCGGCGCATGATCGTGAAACACCGGATCGATTCGAAGCCGTGCATATTGGGCATGAAGATATCGACGATCATCAGGTCGAACGTCGAATTGTCGAGAGCGTGGAGACCGCTGGGGCCACCATCGGCGATCGCAACATTGAAACCATAGCGCTTCAACCATGCGCGAATGGCGAGACAAATATGTTGGTCGTCATCCACTACCAAAATGCGTCGCATGCCGGGCTTTCTCCGACCCTTCTACGCGTTCAAATAGCTCAAGTATTGATTGCGTTGTCATTTGACCGTCGCGAATCAGGGCGCAATCTCATTTCTGCCCCAATGCAATTCGCTGTCTGCCCCTTGACGTGTATTGGAACTCGAGTACAACCTTTGCAGCTTTCGCAATCCAATGGACTTCGGGGTGCTGCGTCCGCGTCTCCAGTTCGGCGGGCTGGTAAGGAAAGCTGTCCTTGTTGAGGAAGGCGCGCCGCTGACGCATGTCGACCTGCCGCACAGCGGCGGCATTTGGCGCGCTGGCTTTTTGCATATCCACGACCGGATCGGCAGCCAGAGCCTGCCTGCCCCTGATGCAGGCGATCCTGGCGCAGATGATCGGTGTGCAGCGCAACGCCGTGTCGCTTGACGCCAATGCGCGGCAGCAGGAGGCCATCGCGATGACGCCGATGTGAGCGCCCGACGCCGCAAGGCAGCGCACCAGCGCCGATTCTCCCTCGCCAACCATGCGCGCACGGCCTATGGTTTAAGTGGTTACGCATAAATGCGTCGGCGACTTGAGGCCGGTTGTGCTCCCTCTCAAGCCAGGAAGGCCCCTTGGACTCGGCTCCTCGTTCACCCAACGGCTTCTTGTCGGCGCTTACCGCGGACGATTTCGAATTGGTCCGCCCGTATCTGCGCACCGTCGATCTGGCTCAGGAATCCGTGCTGGTGGAGGTCGACGAAACGATCAAGCGCGCATATCTTCCGCACAGGGGCGTGATCTCCCTGGTCTTGAAACTGGCGAAGGGAGAGAACGTCCAGATTGCAATGATCGGCCGCGACAGCATCTTCGGCACATTTTCCGCGCTGGGCCATCCGACCGCGCTCAGCACCGCCGTCGTGCTGGTGCCCGGCATTGCCTCGACAGTCGACGCCGATCGCATTCGGGCCGCCGCCGATCAAAGCGCGACATTCCGCACGGCGCTGGTGCGGCATGGACTGGCGGTATTCGCGCAGATCCAACAGACCGCCGGATGCAACGCCGCGCACACGGTGGAATCCAGGCTGGCACGATGTCTTCTGCATACGCGGGATCTGTCGGGCAGCAACAACCTGATGCTGACGCAGGAATCGATGGCCCAGATGATCGGGGCGCGCCGCAACAGCGTATCGCTGGTGGCCAACACGCTGCAGCAGGCCAATTTCATTCATTATAGCCGCGGCCATATCGAGATCACCGACCTGGATGGTCTCAGCAAGACCTCCTGCGAGTGCTACGCCATGGTCAAGGCCCAGTACGAGAGGCTGATCCATCCTGGGCACGTTTAGGCCCGCCGCGAGCGAATGGTTTTCGCCTGATCGTGCCGGCACGAGCGGCCGGATAACGAGCAGGACGATTGCAATAAATCCTGCGCCTCGGCACGACCGGACCCGTACAATTACGGGTAACTCCAAGGCCTGCAATATTAATTCGGCCGGAATTAACGCGCTGTTCAATGACCGCTGCTAGTGGTCACGGTGCTGACGGGCGTGAATTCGGAAAAGCATCGTAGATCTTCTTTCGTATGTTGCGAGTATCTCACCTGTGCCGGCGATTTTTTGCGAACCGCGCGGAGTAACTACATGGCCTTTGATTTGTCGATGCCGATCCTGGTGGTCGATGACTACAACACCATGATCCGGATCATCCGCAACCTTCTGAAGCAGATCGGCTTCGAAAATGTCGATGACGCCAGCGACGGATCGGCCGCGCTCGTCAAGATGCAGGGCAAGAAATACGGCCTGGTGATCTCGGACTGGAACATGGAGCCCATGACCGGTTACGACCTGCTGAAGGAAGTTCGCGCCAGCCCGCAGCTTTCGCAGACGCCCTTCATCATGATCACCGCGGAATCGAAGACCGAAAACGTCATTGCCGCGAAGAAGGCCGGCGTCAGCAACTACATCGTCAAGCCGTTCAATGCCGCCACTCTGAAAACCAAGATGGAAGCGGTGTTTCCGGAAGCCGCCGACTAACACGCCGCGTCCGATCCTATCGACCGCTTCCATGCCGCACGAGCCGGGGCGCGCTCTGCGCTGCAGCCACCGGCGCGGCGATGGCGAATGTAACTCTCCCCGCCATTTGCCGGTTCGTCTTCGCTCGCGCGAAGTCGCCACAAGCCGCATGCATCCCCTCCTCGCCCCCCACACCGGTGCAACGCGGCAGTACTTCTACGGCGTGGAATTTTTACACACGAATAACAATAAGGGCCGATATTGCGGGAACAGAGGAGAGCTCCATGTTCACGTTTGAAACGACCGACCCGAAGGAGGTCCGGCGTTTTCGTATCGCGCAGTTCAACGGCAGAACCGCGACGATCCGATCCAGCGGATCGACCGTCACCGGCCACGTGCGATCTGTACAGGAAAGCAAGTCGAGCATCCCGACGAGCTGGACCATCACGATCGTCCCGATCGAACCCAAGGTCAAAGTCGAGACGCCGCGGCCGACGCCTCGCGTTCATGCCTTCGTGGAAGACTTTTATTGATCGGCAGGATGCCAGGAGCATCGATGTCCAGGGCAGAGATGCTCGGGGCTTCGATGCCCAAGGCTTCGCCGGCTTGTCGAGAAATGTGAAATTGAAGCCGCCGGGCGCTTGATCGCGATCGTGCGATGACCGACTGCCGGCGCGCCGCGCGGTCCGTTGCTACACGCCGCCCTGATGCAGCAGCGCGGTGCGGACGAGGTCTGCGGTGTTTCGGGCGCCTAGCTTTCGCATCGCCTCGGCGCGATGGCTTTCGAAGGTTCGCGGGCTGATGCGCATCCGCAAGGCGCCCTCCTTGTTGGAGCACCCCTCGCTGATGAAGTGCAGAACCTCGCGCTCCCGCTTCGTCAACGGCTTCTGGCCGGGCTCCGATGCGAACATGACGCCCGGCGCACGATCCTTGGCACGGCTGGTGCGCATTTCCCAGCCAGCCGCGCGGCCTGCCACAACGACGGCTTCTTCCTGCGTGCCGGCAATTTGCTTCATCATGGCGCAGATGCGCTCGGTTTGCTGAAGCGCATTCTCCACCACCTGCTGCAGGTAGGCCCGATTGCCTTCGGCTGGCGTGAGCTGGTGGCTGTGTTGCTTGATTTCGCCCATGTAGAGCAGCAGCGCGGTCAATGGTCCGTTGACCTGGCGCGCGATCGCGGCTCCCGCTTCATCCATCGCCTTTGCCCGCGCAGCGGACAACCGCTGCATTTCAGGATCGTCGGCGCCGATCAGCGGACTGCTTTCCGTCCAATTCGAAACGGGCGAATCAGTGATTCGGTTTTCCTGCTGCGACATGCAATTTGTTTAACGAGCCTCACCTGTTTGAGGGTTAATTTTCTACCTAGTAAGACTACGGTGAATTTATTGCTGCCGAGGTCAAGCCCGGCGACGATTTCAGGAAAAATAGCCGGTATTTCGCCGCAACCGCGCGACCCGCGCCAAAATCTACGTAGTTCTACTGACAGAAAAACCACCCCGGAAATGAGTACGGAGAGCCGTAGTTTTACGGGATGCGGCTGCATTTCTTAATCCGGCGCCAACTGTTTTCGTGGTTCCATGCTCAACACGTTTGCGCCTGCACGCGGCAGGCCGACCGCCGACACCGTATCAAACCGCGCGCGAACGTTGAATCGCTATGGCACTGAGCGACACCATCCAGGAGTTTCTGCAGCGGCTCACCCCGGTGACCCGGGGCAGCCTTCTGACCGAACTCGAGCGGCTGGAAATCTGCGGCGCCGAAATTCCAGGCGCGGCGCCGGTTCTGGAAAAGTTGCGTGCCGAATTCCGCAAGGATGGGTCGCCTCCAAATCGCGTCAGCAATCCTTCGCGATTCCTTTTCGCTCCGCTGGAGCCGCTGCTGATCGACGCCGATCCGGATCACGCCAATTCAGGGCGGATATCGCGCGGCTCGGTTTCGCCGATTTGGGAATGGATCAGCCGGGATCTGCTGCCGACGATGACGCGCGACTATACCAGCGCGGTAACCAGGTTGATCGCCGCCGACAATCAGCGCGAAGCCCAGCGGGTCGTCGACGTCTTCCAGACCAAGGTCATCAAGTCGATCGAGAATACGCTGGCCTCACCGGCCGCCGCCGCTCAGGCACGGGCCAAGCTCGCGACCTATACGACGGCACGCTCGGTCTATGGCGACCTCGCCAAGATCCTCTGTGTGCTGCGCCCGCGACGCCCTCGCCAGGTTCAACGATGTGCTGCCGGCCAAAATCACGGATTTCGACGACGCACATGTCGCCAGGATAACGTCGCTACTGGATGCGTTCAGGAAGACTCACCCCGACGTGCTTGCCTTTGCGCTGACGCTGGTGGCGAGGAGACTGAAGAATTCGTGGCAACTGATCCGCCTCGCCACCAGGGCGGCGCCGAGCAAGAATGCCGCGGACATCGCCGCCGCGCCATATGCGATCGCGGTCTCGATGGTGCTGGACCGGCTGGATAACAGGCGCTCGCCGTTGCGCGTCGCCCTGAAGAACGAGCGGGTGCTGGTCGCGAAGGAAATCCTGACCGAGATCTACGACACCGAATACGCCTTGCGGGTCCGCATCGACTCGCTCGATGAATCCGACTGGGGAAAGCGGCTCGATGACCTGATCGGCACGATCGCAGCTCTGGTCGAAGCAGAGGTGAGCCGGTTTCCCAAGAATGTCGGGCACGTGCTGGGATCGAGCCGCCTGCGCACTTATCAATCCTTCGCCGGGCGTCTGACCCATCTGGCGTGGAAGGGGCGCGATGCCCTGGCCGGCGGGGCGGCCTTCTGCAGGAAACTGGTCAGCCCGGCCTGAAATCGCGCCGGCCTGCGATGGCCGTTCGGCAGAGCTCCGCACGCGATCGTCGAACAATCCCGTCGCAGGGCGCTACGAGCGCCCGATGTGCCGCAGGTTCAGAAACTTCTCGAGAAATCGCCCCGAGACCACGAACCTCAGCCACCAATATGCCATCCGCCGCGTTTTCATCTGCCCGGTCCTCGGTGTTCGGAGTGTCCCCCGGCCGCATCGGCAATAGCGCCGAACGGGACCGTCACATATGACGTGCTTCACATCAGGCCAAACAAACGCCGGCGCGATTCCAGCTCGAAAACTTGACGAAAAAGCCCGCCGGTTTGCACCGGCGGGCTTTTGATCACATATCGTCGACACTGCAACCGATCCTTTGAGACCCCGGTACATCCGCGGTAGTCCCAGAATCGGATGGCATCACATGGCGCGAAGATTTTCCGCGCTGGTCTTGCCGCGCATGCTGTCGACCTTGGCTTCGTACGAAAGCTTCTGGCCTTCGTTGAGCGAGCCCATGCCGGCGCGCTCAACGGCGCTGATGTGCACGAAGACGTCGTTGCCGCCGTCGTCAGGCTGAATGAAGCCGAAGCCCTTGGTCGCGTTGAACCACTTAACTGTTCCGGTAGACATTTGAGTTTCTCCAAGATGCGCGAATGCGCGAAGTGCCCGCACGACCTTCGCGCGAGCGTAAATCCGATTTCAGCGATGTCTTGGGGAGTGGAGCCGGTTCGGCGCGTTCAACAAGGCAGATCGATTGTTCGAATGGCAGGCGTTTACACGGCTCTGCCCGGAATAGCAAGCGAAACCCGCCAACATGACAAAACCCTAACGAAAGCAACGGCAACGATCCGCCGGGCCGGCTGATCCGCTGCTCGGCCACGCCCGTCGGAGGTCCGATCCTGCTTCATGGGAAAGCGTCACCACTCCGGTTTCCGCACGCAGCTCCGACGGATTTTGTTGCGTATTTTCTGCAAAATTTTACGCGCATTGCGCCTTTTAACGTTACGAAGATAATTCAATTCTGCGCGCAGGATCACCACATTTGAAACCACGCGAGGCGCTAACAAACCTTCCACTTCTGGTTGGGACATTGGCGATGACGGACTCGATGCGAGGCGGCCTTCTCGCGCAGACAAACATCATTTTCGGACGCCGCAAGGTAGCGCCGCGCGTATGCGTTGCGGACGGCAAGAAGCACCTTCGAGCGTTCCTCACCGACATCCTTGAAGATTTCGGCTTCATCACCAGCGAGTGCGAGAAGGCTGACGACCTGGAAGAGACACTCGCCATTCATCTTCCGGACCTCGTCGTCATCGGCGTGTCGGTCGATGGAATCGAGGCCGGCAAAATTCTCGAAATCCTCGTGCGCCGGGAGTTCAGCGGCAGGGTTCTCGTGATCGGCCCGCGCGAGTCCATCATCGTCAAGGCCGTGCGGCAGGTCGGCGAGGAATACGGCCTCGCGATGCTGCCGCCGCTCACCACACCGTTTGCCGCCGGGGCGTTGCGCGAACGCGTTGCCATCCTTGTGACGGACAAGCCGGTGCCCAGCCCGGCGGTTCATGTGGCGGAGGCGCTCCACGCCGGCTGGCTCGAATTATGGTATCAGCCCAGGATCGATGCCCGCACGCTGGTGCGCCGCGGCGCCGAGGCGCTGGTACGGATGCGGCATCCGACCTGGGGCGTGGTCCCGCCGGCCTATTTTATCCCGGAAAGTGACGATCCATATTTCCGGCGCCTGTCGGAATTCGTGATCGACCGTGCGCTCGAGGATTGGCGCTATTTGCTGGAACAGCAAAGTCCGACCGACATCTCGATCAATCTGCCGGCCTCCTTTCTCGGGAATCACCAGGCGGTGCGCGATCTCTGCGGCCGGATGCCGGCGCATCCGGCGTTCGGGGGCCTGCTCGTCGAAGTGAAAAGCGCCGAGGTGATCAATAATCTGAACGTGCTGATCGATGTCGCCAAGGAAGTGCGGCTTCGCAACATCGCGGTTTCGATCGACGATGTCGGAGCCGACTGGCCGGCGCTGATGGGACTCGAAACATTTCCCTTCGCCGAACTCAAGGTCGATCGACAGTTCGTCACGGGCTGCGCCAACGACCGGTTGAAGCAAACGGTATGCCGCAGCATCATCGAACTCGCCAAGGGCTATGGCGTGCGGGTCGTCGCCGAGGGGATCGAAACTCGGGCCGATTTTATTGCCGCGAACGAAATGGGTTTCGACCTGGTCCAGGGCTTCCTGTTCGGCAAGCCGATGGGGCTCAAGAAGTTCGCCCGCTCCGCGCTGATCCATCCGGTGCTGGCGCCGAAGTGACGCGGCTCAGCACTGCGATCGGTCGGGCTCGAAATCCGCCTTCGCCAGTCCCACGATCGCCGGATGTCAGAATCAGCCGAGCCGGCTGATCTGTTCCTCGGTCACCACGCGCTCGACATTCTCGGTCTTGCTCTTGATGCGGTAGCGCGGACGGCCGTCGGCCTCGATCGGCAGGCAGGTAACGATGGTGTAGATGCTGCGCTGCTTCACCACGGCACGGCCTTGCGGCCCCTGCAACTGGTGGTGGACATCGTCGTTGATTGCGTAATTGTGGGCCATCGCCTGATTTTTCCGGTGAGAACGGGCTTTTAGGCGCAATGGGTCATAAATGCAACAACTTCGTCGCTCGACGCGACCACCGTGGCAGCAGGGAACCACCTGATTATCCTCATAATTCCGGATAATCGCCGGGCGGAATACCTGAATTGCGGCGTTAACCACCTGGCGTCTTCGCCGCCCTGCCCGCCCGATCGATTTCTCCGGCTCTTCGAGCCCGCCAGGTTCCATGGCGTATGGCGGCTTCCGTCGCAACCAGGAAGGCGCAAGCAACTCAGGAACCATGCAGACCCACCGCCGCCTCGGTTGCCCTTCCGCTCTCATTGTCTTTTGGGTCAATGGTTTAGGTTGCCATCGGATGCTAACGACGATCCGGGACAGGGGTAGGGGGAGATAAGGAAAACGCACGATGCTCGGTGCGGGCACTTTGACGCTGATCCGTCCTCCGGCCGGCGTTGTTGCCACGTTTGATGCCGACGCCTATTCAGTCATCGATTTGCTGCTGATTGAAAATCAGTGGGCGGCGTTGGTTCAGGTCGGCATCACGCTCAGGATTGTCTTCAGTGACGGTTCTGTCATCGAGCTGTTGAACTTCTACTCCCACAGCCGTAACGGCGACGCCAGCGGCGATACCGGCAACGGCGATACTGGCAACGGCAGCGACTACACTGGCGCGCTGGAGGTTTCGGGCGATTTGCTGGTCCTGACCTCCGCCGCCCGGCTGATTTCATCGAAAGAGTTTGCCCGGACCTACGAGACCACAAAGACCAGCGGCTACTCGGCCATCCTTGCATTGGGAGGTCGTGACGGTGAGCAAGCGTCCGGTGGCTTGACCGGGCAAAACGCGCCGGAGCTCCCGCCGTTGTCCTTCCCGGCTCCGGGATCGCCCGAGCCGCCGTTATGGGGTTTCGAAATTCCTCTGGCGCCGCTGCTGCCACCATTGCTCCCGGTGCCGCCGGGGACGACCCCTCCGAACAACGCCGCGGTGATCACGGGCGCCACAGCCGGGATGACGGTCGAGGCGGGCGGCGTGGCCAACGCCATCCCGGGTGTCCCGGTTGCCAGCGGCGATCTTGATGCCGCCGATGTCGACGGCCCGGCGGACAGCTGGAATGCGATCGGACCTGCGCTGAGCGCCAACGGCTATGGCAGTTACGTGGTGACCGCCGCCGGGGTGTGGACCTACACGCTCGACAATAACAACGCCGCGGTGGATGCGCTTGCGGTCGGCGCCACGCTCAACGATTCCTTCACGGTCACCGCTATCGACGGCACCGCGCAGCTCGTCACCATCACGATCACCGGCACCAACGATACGCCGGTGGTGACCGCAGCGGTGGACAGCGGCGTGGTAACGGAGGGCCCGCTGCCGGTGATGACGGCGACGGGCATGATCGACTTCGGCGACGTCGATCTGGCCGATGCCCACGTCGTGTCGGTGACGCCCGGGGGCAGTGGCTATCTCGGAACCTTCGCCGCCAATGTCGCCGACGACTCCACCGGCGACGGCAGCGGGCAGGTGAGTTGGCTGTTCCTGGCCACCAACCAGCTGCGGCAGTCACTGCAGGCCGGCCAGCAACTGGTACAGACCTACATTGTCGAGATCGCCGATGGCCACGGCGGCACCGCGTCGCAGCTCGTGACGATCACCATCAACGGCACCAACAACGCTGCGGTGATCACCGGCGATACCGCGGGGAGCGTCGTCGAGGCCGGCGGCGTGGCCAATGCCGTTCCCGGCATCCCGGTCGCCAGCGGTGACCTCTTCGCCGCGGACACCGACGACCCCAGCGATCTCTGGGATGCGGTTGGCTCTCCGGCCGCCAGCGCCAGCGGCTACGGCAGCTACACGCTGACAGCGGGTGGCGTGTGGACCTACACGCTCAACAACAGCAACGCCGCGGTGCAGGCGCTCAATGTCGGGCAGACGCTGACCGACAGCTTCACCGCCACCACGATCGACGGCACGTCGCAGGTGGTGACCGTCATCATCACCGGCGCCAACGACGCGCCGGTGATCAGCGGCACCACATCGGGCAACGTGACGGAAGCCGGCGGGGTCAATAACGGCACGCCCGGCACGCCGACCGCGACCGGTGATCTGAACGCGGCCGACGTGGACAACCCGGGCGATGCCTGGACGGCGGTCAGTGCGCCGACCGCCAGCGGCTACGGCAGCTACACGCTGACAGCGGCCGGAGCCTGGACCTACACGCTCAACAACAGCAACGCCGCCGTGCAGGCGCTCAATGTCGGGCAGACGCTGACCGACACCTTCACCGCCACCACGATCGACGGC
>Ga0307294_10000256_pt1 | contig 13115 bp, 12 predicted proteins | sample ER_DNA_151_FD_194468 | JGI IMG/M metagenome (GOLD analysis project Ga0307294, IMG submission 194468) | Bulk soil microbial communities from the East River watershed near Crested Butte, Colorado, United States - ER_DNA_151 | ecosystem: Environmental > Terrestrial > Soil > Floodplain | place... | reverse complement strand
ATCTCCGACGTAGCCCGCCTGCTGCGGACGGAGTTCGATCGCCGCGTCCGCCGGCTCGGGATCACCCGGGCGCAATGGCTGGTGCTGACCCGTCTGCACCGGCATCCGGGCGCCTCGCTTTCGGAGTTGGCCGAGATGATGGAGGTAGAAAAGGCCACCGCCGGCCGCATGATCGACCGGCTGGTCGCCAATGGCTGGGTGGCGCGCCGGACCCAGCGCGACGACCGGCGCGTCAAGCGCGTCTTCCTGACCCCGGAAGCCGAGCGGGTGCACAAGCGCATCTGGCGCGTCGCCGAAGCAACGGTCGAAGACGCCCTGACCGGCCTCTCGGCGCAGGAAAGCAGGCAGCTGATGACGTTGCTGCAACGCGTCAAGAAAACGCTGGTTTCCGCGGTGGATGCCGCCCCGCCCGTGAAAACCGTGGTTGCCGGCCGGCGACCCGCCCTGCGTGGCTCACGCGGTCTCAACGGCAAGGTCGCGCCATGAGCAGGCGGCTGCGGACATGGGCGCTGATCGGCGTGCCGGTGCTCGTCCTTCTCGGCGCGCTGATGGTCTGGCTGCAGGGCGGCCGCTATGCCTCGACCGAGAACGCGTTCGTCAAGGCGGATATCACCCAGGTCGCCGGCGAAGTGCCGGGCCGTATTATCGACCTGCGAATCCGGGACCATGCGGTCGTCGCAGCAGGTGACGTGCTGCTGCGACTTGATCCCGCGACCTACCAGCTGGCGCTCGCCAAGGCCGAAGCGGAGACCGATTCCGCCCGTGCCGCCGTCGAGCAACTCAAGGTCAGCCTGCGCGAGATACGGGCCGAGGCCACCGAGGCCGAGAACAAATTGGCGTATCTCCAGACCCAGGCCAAACGTCATCGCGATCTGTCCGGACGCGGCGTCACTTCGGCCACCCGGGTCGAACAGGCCAACAGCGAAGAACAGGAGGGGCAGGACCGCCTTGCGGTGCTGCACCAACGCATCGCCCGGGTCGAAGCGGCGCTCGGCGGCAATCCCGACCGGCCGACCGACCAATACGCCGCGGTCCGCGAAAAGCAGGCGCTGCGTGATCGCGCGGTACTGGATCTGGCCTATACCGAGATCAAGGCGCCCCGCGCCGGCGTTGTGGTCAATTTCAGGCTCCAGCTCGGCGAGCAGGTCAAGGCACAGACGCCGCTGTTCGCAATCGTCACCGACCGCCGGCCCTGGCTCGAAGCCAACTTCAAGGAAACCGACCTGACCCACGTCGCCGTCGGGCAGAAGGCGAAGGTCATCCTCGACATGCATCCCGATATCAACTGGGATGCCGAGGTGGAAAGCATCAGCCCGGCGACCGGCGCCGAGTTTGCGATCCTGCCGGCGCAGAATGCCTCGGGCAACTGGGTGAAGGTCGTGCAACGCCTGCCGGTGCGGCTGCGGTTGATGCAGCGGCCGGGCGAGCCGCCGCTGCGCGCCGGCATGACCGCCTATGTCAGCGTCGATACCGGACGCACGCGCAACCTCTCGAGCATATTCGGCAACGGCGCAGCCGTCGCAGCGCGCCCCGCTCTGCAAGAGACGACCAAAGCGGAATAGTCTGCTTACGCCCCGGCGCTATAGCGCGTTGCGCAGCAGCGGATAGCGTTGCGCGATCGCGTCCAGCGTCAGTTCGTGACCATCGTCCAGAACTGGCGTGTCCATCGCCGGTGCCGACGGTGCCTCGTCCGCGACAACGAGTTCGGGTTCGGCTGACATCGAAACGTCCGGAGCCGCGGCTTCGACGGCGATCTGCACCAGCAGCGGACGCAGCTCGGGCTGATCGCGCGGCCTTGCCGTACGCGGCGGTGTGCCGATGCGGCTCAGCCACGACATATCGATGGTGGAATGGTCGGGTGATGCCTCGCGCGCCAATAGATTGCGCCAGGTTTCGACCGCCAACTTGGCTTCCTGGATGTTTTCGAGAAAGGCTACTTCGGTGTGATAACGGCGCCAGCGGCCGGTTTCGAACAGCTCGGTGAGATGTTCCAGCCGCTGCTCGGCAAGAGCGCACCAGCGCGCGACAACGTCGCGGCCGCGTGCCACGTCAGTTCGATGTGTCATGGATTAGCCCGTGGGAGAAAAACGGACGCGGACGCAACCGGGACGAATCACTTGCAACTGACAAGGGATATTCTGTGGAAAACTTCGGCGTTGTCCAGCAAGCGACGCTACTACACACCGCTCATTGACAGAAAGCCGGAGAAATACGGGGTTTTCAGCACTATCCCCCGTCAAGCCGCACACCTGCATGGCGGCTTTGCGCGATCCGGATTTTTCGCGCGACGTCGCAGCTGATTTCGCCGGGTGGCGATGGGCTGCAGGCTGCGCCAGAAACGAGAAGACCCGTCCGGGGGGACAACCGGACGGGTCAAGCCATATGGGCGCTTGGGGTGGATGGGCGCTCGCGCCGAATACAGCCTCGATGGGGAGGGAATATCCGCTCCCACACACATTGGTCGCAGCAGGGTCGACGCACGTTCAAATCGCCGCGCGATTTTTTTGTCCTTTCCTGCCGGGATTTTGCGGACGAACATCCGGTTTTTGATGAAAATTATTGTGCGGCGGGGCTACGGGCTTCGCCGGCAGACGATTTATCCGACGCCATGGCGGCGCCCGGCTGGTCCAGGGCCCGTGTCGGTGGAGCCTGCTGTCGGCTTCCGGCACTCTCGACGGCCGGCGCGGGCGAAACTCCGGCGACCGGCACCTCCGGCGCGACGGCGACGAACGAAACCGCAGCAAAAGCATCCGCTGCGCCGGCACCGAATTGATCGTCCTGACCCGGGCTGCCCAGATCGCGGGCGGTTTTCATCAGGATGGCGCGTACTTCGCCCGGTTTCAATGCCGGATTGCGCTCCAGCATCAGGGCCACAAGGCCGCTGACGTAGGCAGCGGAGAACGAGGTTCCGGACGTCATCTGATATTTCTCGTCCGGGGCAGGCAGGAAGATATCGACGCCCGGAGCCGCCACCGCGATATGTCCGCCCCGGTTCGAGGCCGCAAACAATTTGTCACTGGCGTCGGTGGCGCTGACCGCAATTACATTGCGGTTGGCGGCGGGATAGAGCGGCGGCGACTTCGCGCCGGCATTGCCGGAGGCCGCGACCATCACGACCCCCCTCGCCGCCGTGGCGCCGATCCCCCGTTCGATCAGCGGATCTTTCGGACCGGCGAAGCTCATATTGATGATCTGAGCACCGTGCAGCACGGCATAGTTCAGCGCCTTCAGGATCACGAAGGTCGTGCTCTCCGCGCCGTTCGCCGCGGTGCCGAAGGCGCGGATTCCGAGAATCCTGGCCTGGGGCGCGCTCCCCATCAGCCGCGCATGCGACACGATCGCACCGGCAATGCCGGTGCCGTGAACATGCGGGCCTTCCTTGCTGCCGAGCGCGTCGAAATTATCCGCAATCGAGTTCATGAGTTCCGGATGCCTGTCATCGATCCCGGAATCGATCACGGCGATGGTGACGTTGGCGCCGCTGGCCAGCGCATGGGCCTGCGGCAGCCGAAGCTTGGCCAGCGCGTATTGCGCGGCATCGCCCGCGGTCGACGCCGGCTTCTGCTCCTGCAGAAAATGGCGGAAATTCAGCTGCACCGAAACCACGCCGGCTTCGCCGGAGAATGTGCGGCGCGCTTGCTCTAGCGGGCGGCGGTCGGTGATCCGGAACAGGCCGATGGTGGCGCCCAGGAGCGGAAAATTCTGCGATTGCACAAGCACGAGGCCGTGACGCCGCGCCAGCGCATCGGCCTGCGCGTCCGACAGCGAACCGTCGATCTCGGCCACGAATTCATTGGCGATCGCGGCCGGGTTGAGCACGGCCAGCGGCGGATTGCGGCTCGCGCCGCCGTTCTTGCCATTCTTGACGGACTTGCCGACGCCGCCGCCACTGGACGACGAAACCGGCTTTTCCTTGCACTCGCCGCTGCTGTCACGATGGGCGTAGCTGCAGGCCGGAGAAAGGTTCGGCGAATAGTGCGCCTCCGGAAGCTTCGCCCCGATGCGCGCCGAGGTGACGCCGGCAGGTATTCCGGTCACCGGCCGAACCGCGATGGTTGGATTGATCCGTGGCGCGGTCGGATTGATGGTCGGGATCCGCGACTGAATGTTGAGGTTCGGCGAGCGCATGACGTTTTGCGCTTGAACCGCCGGAATACCAGGACAGGCAAACGCGCATGCGACCGCGGTCAGCGCCAGTGCCGTGCGGCGCATTGCAATTCGCCAATTCGCACGATCGTGGACCATGAAGCCTCGGGTTTACGCCGTCCAGCGGAAGCGGGCCTACGGCGCAGCTACTGCGAGACTGACGAGCTTCTCACGTTGCAGCCTGCTCATCAGCCCGGCGACCTCGTCCTTGCTCATCGCTCTATTGCCGAATTGCAGCCGAAACATGCCGCCCTTGGCACCGTCGGTCACCGTGGCCTGATAACTGTCGAGCAGTGCCGTGATATCGGCGATGCGTGCTTCCGGCGCGAACCGCACCAGCGCATAGGGGGGAGTTCCCGCTGCCCCGAGGTCGCGGGTGATGGGGGCATTGGTGCTCAGCGACGCCGTCTGGAAGGACGAGGTCTGGTTCTTCATCAGCACCGCGCCGATCACGCCGGCCTGCAGAAGCAGCGCCAGCGCGCCGAGGCTTGCCGACCAGGCCAGCGTCCGCGGCGACAGACCAGCGAAAAATTCGGCGATCCGCGCCGAGAAATTGAGCGATACCGACGGCCCGCGCGCCGGCTCTCCGTCGATCGCCGCGAACAGCTTTGCCATGGCGCGCGCCGACGGCGCACCGAGGCTTTCGTTGAGCGCGATGGTTTCGGCGTATTCTTCCCGGATCACGGCGTATTGCCTGGCGAGTTCGGGATCGTGCGCCAGCGCTTCGTCGACGCGGCGGGCATCGCGCGCGTTCAGGGTCCCGGCCGCATGCCAGGGCAACAGCAATTCAATTTCGCTGGGTTCTTGATCCAGCATTTTCTTGCTCGCTGCCATCATGGCCAACCTCGTTCTATGCCGGCTGCCGTCAGCAGATCGGCCAATTTCTTGCGCGCATAAAACAGGCGCGTCTTCACGGTGTTCTCGGGTATCCCGACGATTTCAGCGACCTCTTCCACGGATTTTTCGTGATAGTAGACGAGATCGACGATTTCCCGATGCTCTGGCGAAAGCGCGGTGAGACACTTGCGCAACGCGACACTGGTATCCTTCTTCTGCACCGCCACTTCGGGATCATCGGAAGTATCCTCGATCGCGTTGGCGGCCTCGTCGTCCAGTTCGCCGTCCTTCCTGCGCCGCAGCGCAGACAGGGCCTTGAACCGCGTAATTGCCAGCAGCCAGGTGGAAACGGCGGATCGGCCTTCGAACTTGCCAGCCTGCCGCCACACATCGAGGAAAACCTCGCTGATGAGATCTTCCGCGACCTGTTCGTCCCGAACGAGCCTAAGCCCGAAGCGGAACACCCTGACATGGTGCCGTCCGTACAACACCTGCATGGCGAGCCGGTCGCCTTGAGCGATCCGAGCGATCAGGACATCGTCCGCAGCCGCCTGTGTCGCACTCAATGGCCGTCTCGCAAGGTTGGTCGGATGGGGCGGGCCGGTGGTTCGATGGGAATGGCAAGATTCTTCAAATTATCGCAAGTCCGCGATCCGGTCTGTGATCCAGCCCACAGTCGTGCACGAGAAGGAAAAAATGGTACCATAATACAGAATAGCTTTCTTCACGCCGCGCCTGCTACCGACCTTACCAAGGCTTTGTCCGCAAAGCAGCACTTGCTTACCGCTTCCGCCTTCGAGTGACCCCCTCCCGGCTTTGGCGCGATCCCCGCACGGTATCCTGTTCCGGCCGATTTCCCTTACGAAACAAGGGCCATAGCACTCCCCGAGCGCCCGGATTCGTCACGAAAGATACCAAACCTAAAGGCTTCCCACCTAGATTTTTGAGACTTTAGTTTCAGCCACGGCGAGAATATGGACCGCCGCGTCCTTCGTTCCTGACTCCGGCGCGTCGACAGCGCGCACTACGCAGCCAAGACACACCGGGACGCAATTGCAGCGCCGGTGACTGACCAGACAAGTTCCGTTTCCGGACGACGAAGAAGCGGTCGCCGGACCAAAAAGACCGAATGCTCCAGGAAAGAGTCATGGGTTCGAAGTCCGCCGCCGCTACCGAAGGCCTGCTCGACGAGCTGCAGAACACGCTCGCGCACGGGACCGTCGCGCGCCGGGTCGAGACCCTGCGCCGGGTGACGGATCTCTTCATCAACGGCGCGGTGGATTATTCGGACCAACAGGTCGGGCTGTTCGACGACGTCTTCCAGTGCTTGATGGCTCACATCGAGACTTCTGCCAAGGCGCTGCTCGCCAGCCGTCTGGCACCGATCGACTCTGCGCCGCCGCTCACGATCCGCGCGCTGGCGTTCGACGATCTGATCGAGGTCGCGGCCCCGGTGCTGTCGCGATCGGAGCGTCTCGACGACGACGCGCTGATCGCGACGGCGCGCAGCAAGAGCCAGGCGCATTTGCTGGCGATTTCGCTGCGAAGGGTGCTGAGCGGGGCGGTGACCGACGCCCTGGTGCTGCGCGGCAACGACGAGGTGATCCAGAGCACCGTCAACAATCCCGGCGCGGAATTTTCCGAGCGCGGCTTCACCCGGCTGGTCGATCGCGCCGAGGGCGACGACACTCTCGCAACCTGCCTCGGCATGCGTCCGACGATGCCACGGCACCTGTATTTGAAACTGATCGCCAAGGCTTCCGCCACGGTGCGGCAGCGCCTTGAGGCCGCCCATCCGAAGCAGGCAGGCGATGTGCCGACCGCCGTGCGCGAAGCGACGCGGCTGGCGCGCTCTGCGCCCGAGGCGATCACCCGGGAGACCGCGATCGCCCACGCCCTGGTCAAATCACTCTACGAGGACGGTCGGCTCGACGAATTCCAGATGGCGGCGTTTGCCGAGGCCGGCAAATTCGACGAGGCCAACGCGGCGCTCGCGGCCCTTGCCAACGTGCCGGTCTCGATCGCCGAGAACATGATGCTGGAATCCCGCGCGGAGGGCGTCATGATCCTGGCCAAGGTCGGGGCGATGTCGTGGTCGACCGTGAAGGCGATCATCCACATGCGCGACGATCTCTCGGGGCTAGAGCCGGCCGATCTTGCGGCCTGCAAGGCCACCTATGAACGGCTGCGATCCTCGACCGCACAGCAGATCCTGCGCTTCCACCGCATGCAGCAGGCCGCCGCCGCACCGGCGCCGGCGGCGTAGCCTAGACGCTGGCCGCGAACAGGTCCCAGCGCCCCGGCAGTCCCTTGAGTTCATGGGATCCGCGGTCGGCGAATTTCAGGCCAGCGCCGGCCACCAGATCGGTAACGACCCGCGAGACCAGCACCTCGCTCGTTTGCGACTGCGCCATCACCCTAGCAGCGGCATGAACGGCGATGCCGCCGATATCGCGTCCCCTCAACTCGATTTCGCCGGTGTGAAGGCCCGCACGTAACGCCAGACCGATTTGCCGGGCGGCCGCGCTGAATGCCAGCGCACAGCGGACCGCGCGGCCGGGTCCATCGAACGTTGCCAGAATGCCGTCGCCGGTATTCTTGACCAGAATCCCACGATGCTTTTCGATCAGCTGTTTCGCCAGTTGATCGTGGCTGTCGAGGGACCGCCGCCAGGCTTGATCGCCCATGGCGGCAGCGTTGCGCGTGGAACCGACGATATCGGTGAACAGAACCGTGGCCAAAATCCGATCGAGTTCGGCCGACGAATTCTCGCGGTGGCCGGTGACAAACTCCTCGATGTCACCTAGCAACGGCTCGGCGTTGCCAGACCAGAAAGCGTGATCGCCGTCAGGATATTCGATAAAGCGGGCATTGGGGATTCGCGCCGCCAGATCACGGCCGGCCTCGATCGGCACGCGAGCGTCCGTCCGGCGATGCAACACCAGCGTCGGAACCTGCACGGCCGGGAGAATTGGTCTGATGTCGATCTGCGCGTTCAACATCGAGATCGCTCTCACCGCACCCGGACTGGCCGAGAGCCGTTCCAGCTTGGCGAACTGGCTTACCGCGTCGGGGCTCGCCATCTGGCTCGGGCTGACGGTTTTCATTGTTTCGCCGGTGCCCCAGGCCTTCACGACCCGCGCAATCCTTTCTTCCACGCCATCCAACAGAAACGGCGCAGAGGCATAGCCGCCGAACAGAACGAGTTGGGCCACGCGTTCGGGATATGTCGCCGTGAACAACGCGCTCATGGCCGAGCCTTCGGAGAATCCCACGACCACCGCCCGCTGCGAACCGACTTCGTCCATGACCGCCCGAACGTCATCCATGCGCTGCTCGAGCGATGGCGCGCCCGTTATCCGATCGGATAACCCCTGGCCTCTCTTGTCAAAAGTGATGACGCGGGCAAACGTGGAAAGCCGGCGCAGGAATGCCGTATATCCCGGCACCTCGTGCGTAAACTCGACATGCGAAACGAAACCGGGGACCATGATGATATCGACGGATCCGGTCCCCATGGTCTGATAGGCGATGTTGACGTCGCCGCTGAGCGCGTAGCGCGTTTCGGGCAAAACGAAATCGTTCATTCGCCGGGGACCCCTAGTCTCCCGGCAATCCTCTGCTTTGCCGTCAAACGGGTCAACAGCTCGAGAAAGCTAGAACCGCAGCACCCTCGATCCCGCCAGCGCGCCGAGGGCAGCGACCATTGCGGTGGCTGTGGTGTACCAGGTCGCGACGAACAGCGGCGAATCGTCGGTGCAGTGCGAGGCGTAGAGCGTGGCCGCCAGGCCCGCCGACAGCAAACCGGCGACCGCGCCGGCAACCGCGGGCCGTGTCGGGGCGCCGTGACGCAAGCCGATCAGGGCCGCAACCAACAGCGGCAACGACATCACCGGTATCGACGTCAGGCAGTTCCAGGAATTCTTGCCCATCATGCGCATCGCCATCGGCATCCGTTGGGGCATCATCATTTCGCCGGCTATGCCCGCGACCAGAAGTCCGATCGGTATCAACAGCAGCCACGCCCAGCCGCGCAGCGAGGCTTCCGGCCGCGACAAATGCAGGCTGATGGCGATGGCCGGGATCGCCAGCCCCAGCGTCACCGCGAACTTCAGGTCGAACAACGGATTGCGCATCGCGGTCATGACATCCGGCCTGACGCCCAGTTCGGTGATGAAAATCGCAATCGAAACCGGCGCCGCCAGCAACAGCGCCAGCGCCAGCATGAACCCGACCGGACGCGCGCGATGCGCGTTATCGGCGGCGAGGGTCCGAATGAACTGATCGGTCTCCATTCTCATTGCCCCCGTAGTTTGGCGGTGAGGCCGGCTAGCCCACGGTGCAGCGCCACCCGGACGGCACCCTCGCTCATGGCGAATTTTTTCGCGGTATCCCTGATCGAGGCACTGTCGACTGCGATCGACTGCAGCACGCCGCGCTGCCGCGCCGGCAGGGATTTTAGCTGTGCCTCGACCTCGCTCGCCGGCACGGCCTCCGGAGCGGGCTCGCTCGGGATGGTCTCGGCGAAATCGTCGATGTTGACGAACACCCGCCGGCCGCGGCGGCGCAGCGCATCGATCAGCTTATTGCGGGCGATCGCAAACAGCCATGGCGCGAACGGCGCGTTGGCGTCCCAAGTATGCCGTTTCAGATGCACCGCCAACAAAATGTCCTGTACGATGTCTTCGGATTGATCGGCCGGTTGCCCCGCCCGCGTCAGGCCGCGGCGCGCCGCGGCGCGGAGCACCGGCGTGACGGCCTTGAGCAGGCGATGATACGCCGCATCGTCGCCTGAAATGGCCGACCGCATCAGGCCGGTCCATTCGTCCTCACGTTCGCGCACGCGCGCTCCTGCATTACAATTCGGTCGATCTTTCAATTTGTTACGTCGGATGTCGGAAATCACGAAATCGTGATCAACGCGTCCGGCGCCTTGGAGACCGTCGCACCCCGCCCCTGGAATTACGACAGCGAATTCCGCCGCGGATGGCTCATAACATCGATCGGTTCGGCTGACACCCGCCACATCGGCTGGGGAATGCCGTGCAAATAAAGCTCCTGCCGCCCCGCTCGCCCCGACACGGCGTCGCTGCCCTGCTTTCGCCCGGTCCCGCCCGAAGATTCCCTTTTTCTGCCGCGCTGCGGCCACGCGGCAGGGTCTCATTCCGCTTTGGGGGCGGGCAAATGGGGAGATTGCCAAATGATCATCAAAGCCAGCGGGCGCTCGGCCTTGATTGTAGCGACAGGGCTCTTTGTGTGTTTCGCAGGACCATTGCAGGCCGCGCCGGGTGACACGGCGACCGCAAGTCCCAAATCCGAAAAAGCCGCCGGCGCGCCGGTCGCGCTCAACACATTCGCCAAGCCGCGCCACTCGAAAAAATTCGTGCAGCGGAAATCCGGCAAGCCGGCGCTGAAATCCGCCAACGCCAGGAAGCCGGCTGACGTCGCCGATGATGGCGACAACGGCTCCCCCGCAATCCCGCCATCGATTGCCAACGCCAACGCGCAGCTGGCAACCGCCGTGGCGCCGGCCGACAGCGCCAGGGCGATGTCGGCGAAAGCCAACACGATGCTGCTGGCCGCCGCGGACAAGCCGGCCGACGCCCCGTCGGCCGCCGAGACCGAGGTCGTCGCCCCCGATCAGTTCAACGACCTCGACCGCGCGCTGCAACAGGCCAAGCCCGCTGCGATGACGCTGGCCTCGGCCGAAGCGCCGCCCGCTGCCGCCGCGCCTGTCGTAGCCGGCAGCAAGGAAGATTCCGCCTGGGACCAGACCTCGTTGATCGGGAAGATCTTCATCGCCTTCGGCGCGCTGCTGACGATCGCCTCCGCCGCGCGCATGTTCATGGCGTGAAGGGCTTCGTGCCCCCCACTTGAAGCCCATCCCGCCAGCGGGCACATTGCCCGCGCAATCAGGCGCCGGGGTGGACCATGAGCACGTTCGAACACATCATTGTCGAAAGCCGGGGCGCGGTCGGCATTATCACGCTGAACCGCCCGAAGATGCTCAATGCGCTGTCGTTCGGCGTATTTCGGGAGATCGCCGCGGCGATCGATGATCTCGAGGCCGATGACGCGATCGGCTGCATCCTGCTGGCGGGCGGCGAAAAGGCCTTTGCGGCGGGCGCCGATATCAAAGAGATGCAGCCGAAAACCTTCATCGACATGTTCTCCAGCGATTTCACCGCCATCGGCGGCGACCGCGTCGCCAGATGCCGCAAGCCGACCATCGCCGCGGTCAGCGGCTATGCGCTGGGCGGCGGCTGTGAACTGGCCATGATGTGTGACATCATCATCGCCGCCGAGACCGCCAAATTCGGCCAGCCGGAAATCACGCTCGGCACCATTCCCGGCATCGGCGGAACGCAGCGGCTGACCCGCGCGGTCGGCAAATCCAAGGCCATGGACCTCTGCCTCACCGGCCGCATGATGGATGCCGCCGAGGCCGAGCGCTCGGGCCTCGTCAGCCGCATCGTGCCGGCGGACAAATTGATGGCGGAAGCGCTGGCGGCGGCGGAAAAGATCGCTTCGATGTCGCGGCCCGCGGCCGCGATGGCCAAGGAAGCCATCAACCGCGCCTTCGAAACCCCGTTGTCGGAAGGCATGAACGTCGAACGCAACCTGTTTCACTCGACCTTCGCGCTGGAAGACCGTTCCGAAGGCATGGCGGCATTCATCGAGAAGCGCAAGCCGGTAAACAAGAACAGGTAAGACCTCGTCCAGACCCTCATCGTGCGGGCAAAGCAGGTCTAACGCGGCTCCGCCTGAGGCGACGCGCCGCCGACGGCAAATCGGCATCGCTTCAGGGGACAATCGATATGATGACGCTGTTTTACGCTCCGCACACCTGTTCACTGGCATCCCATATCGCGCTGGAGGATGCCGGGGCAGACTACACGACCGTACGGATCAGCTTCGCCAACGACGAGCAGCGCAAGCCGGAATACCTGGCCATCAACCCGAAGGCGCGGGTTCCGGCCTTGGTCACCGGCCGGGGCACCCTGACGGAGACGCCCGCGATGCTGGCCTTCATCGCCCAGAGCTTTCCGCTGAAAAGGCTGGCTCCGCTGGATGATCCGTATCTGTTTGCGCGAGTACAAGCCTTCAACAGCTATCTGTGCGCGACCTTGCACGTCGCCCATTCGCACCGCATGCGCGGCTATCGCTGGGCCGACGAGGCCTCGGCCATCGAGGCAATGCAGCGCAAGGTGCCGCAGTCGGTGGCCTCATGTTACGAGTTGATCGAGGCGACGATGCTGGAAGAACCCTGGGTGATGGGCGAAGTCTACACCATCTGCGATCCCTACCTGTTCACCCTGGCGCAGTGGCTGGAGCAGGACGGCGTCGACCCCCGGCGATTCCCCAAAGTGATCGATCACCGGCGCCGGATGTCCGAACGGCCCGAAGTTCAAAGGGCTATTGCCGAGGAACTGGCCTGATCCCGGCGTGTGACGATCCGGCAACAGCAAGGCACTGAATCAAGTTTCGATGCGCGACTGTTTGCCAGTGGCGGCAGCGGGCTCTAAACAGTAAATACCGAGACGTCGGCGGGGGCGGACGACCGGAAGTGTTTGCAGGATCATATGGTTGGGCGTGCCGCTAGACTAGGCCACGTGGGAAGGCGCGTGCTTCGATCGGGCATTGGTCTTGGCGCGGTGATTTGTGTCGGATTTGCCGCTTCCGCGGCCCGCGGCGAGAGCCTTCCCGAGGCGCTGGCCAAGGCCTATCAGTCCAATCCGCAGCTCAATGCGGAGCGGGCGCGGCAACGCGCCACGGATGAGAATGTACCGCAGGCGCTGGCGGGCTATCGGCCGCAGATCGTCGCCAGTCTGAGCGCGGGGCTTCAGGCGGTGCGCGACCTGCTGCCGGGCAACACGTTCCAGTCTGCGAGCCTGAAGCCGTGGACCGTCGGGGTGACGGTGACACAGACCCTGTTCAACGGATTCAAGACCGCCAACAGCGTCCGCGTCGCGGAGCTACAGGTGCAGGCCGGCCGCGAGGCGCTGCGCAATGTCGGCCAGGGCGTGCTGCTCGACGCCGTCACCGCCTATACCAATGTGCTGGCCAATCAGTCGCTGGTCGAGGCGCAGCGCGCCAACGTCACGTTCCTGCAGGAAACACAGGGGATCGTG
>Ga0307294_10000255_pt1 | contig 13185 bp, 10 predicted proteins | sample ER_DNA_151_FD_194468 | JGI IMG/M metagenome (GOLD analysis project Ga0307294, IMG submission 194468) | Bulk soil microbial communities from the East River watershed near Crested Butte, Colorado, United States - ER_DNA_151 | ecosystem: Environmental > Terrestrial > Soil > Floodplain | place... | reverse complement strand
TACGAGCCCGCTCCCGTCGGCTGTCCCTCGTTCCAGCGGGGCTCACCAGTGACCTCAGGAGTCCCTCCAGCACAGCGTCCGCGGAATTCGGGTCGGCGAAGCGGGCCTGGTCACCCAGAACCTCCCTCGTCACGGCGAGGTCGGCGGCGATCACCGGGGTGCCGGCCGCCAGCGCCTCGAGTGGCGGGAGGCCGAACCCCTCGTACCGTGAGGGGAAGGCCAGGAGAGCGGCACTGGCGACGACCTGCTGCAGCAGCGGAAGCGGGAGGTGTCCGGTGCGGACCAGCAGCGGCTCCGGCAGCCCGGAGGTGTCCAGCGCCTCACCCCAGCCCTGCGCCCCCACCAGCACGAGGGGAGGTACGTCGGCCCGTCGCGCCAAGCCGAGCCGGTATGCGTCGAGCAGGACCCGGAGGTTCTTGCGGGGTTCCAGCGTTCCTACCGCGACGACGTACTCCTTCGGAAGCGCCAGCCGGTCCGGGGCGTCGAGCTGTCGCACCGCATACCAGGACTCGTCCACCCCGAGCGGGGTGACGTACACGCGCTCCGCCGGCAGCGCGTACGCCTCCACAATCGCGCTGGCCATCGTCTCGCTCACCGCACACACCGAGGCGCCGCGGGAAAGCGCGGCAGGGACGAGCTCACGGTAGGCCAGCGACCACGAGTGCACCGTGTCGGGCAGGTGGAGGTAGGCCAGGTCGTGGATCGTGACGACGGCCCGCGCTCGGCGCGTCGGCGGTGAGACGAAGTTCGTGCCGTGGAAGACGTCGACGGGTCCGCTGAGGACTTCAACCGGCGGCCACGCGGTGCGGGTCCACAGCGAACGGAGAAGCCGAGCTGGAAGCCGGCGCCCGGCTACCCGGATGTGTGGCGGCAGTCGATCGCCGAGCGAGTCGGTGCCGCGCCGGGAGAAGGGAGTGGCAACGAGCTCGAGGTCAGTCGGACCGATCCGCGCCAGCGCCTCGACCAGCCGTTCCGTATAGGTTCCGATGCCCGTCCGAGGGCCGAGGAGCGGCGTGGCGTCGAAGCCGACCTTCACGGGCTGCCTCCCACGGCGTGGCGCTCGGTGACATAAGTTCGTGCCGTTCGCCGGGCCACCCTACCGGCGGGCGGCGAGGACGGAGGGTTCGGTGGGCGAGCGGCCGGTGTCGGTTCACGTGGTGGCCACTCAGCTGTGTTCGCGCGTCCCGGGTGGTACCGGCCGCTACGTGGAGGAGCTGCTCCGCGGGCTGGTCCGGGTCCGACCGGACCGCGCTCATGTGACCGCGGTGGCGACTCGAGCCTGCCAGGCCGTTGACCGGCTCGGCGTCGGCATCGAGCGACTGGCACCACCTCTCTCGGTGCTGGCCCGGCTTTGGGAGCGCGGGCTGCCGCCTGTCCCTCGGGCCACGGATGTCCTGCACGCCCCGACCTTGATGGTTCCTCCGCTCCGCCCGGGAGCGGCCCTTGTGGTCACCGTCCACGACGTCGTCCCATGGACGCATCCGGAGACGCTGACGTCGCACGGCGTGGCGTTCCATCGCCGGATGGCGCGTCGGGCGGCCGCGGAGGCGGCGGTCATCGTGACCCCCACCGAAGCGGTAGCGGTCCGGGTCCGCGAGCTGCTGGCCCCGACCGGCCCCGTGCACGTGGTGCGCCCAGGTGTTCCCATGATGCGGGCGCCCGGCGATGGGCAGCAGCGGCGTGAAGCCCGAGGTCTCCGCCGGCCCTACGTCCTCTTCGTCGGGACCGCCGAGCCGCGCAAGGGTCTGGACGTCCTCGTGGCGGCTCTCGCCCGACCGGCGCTCGCGGACCTTGACCTCGTCGTCGTCGGTCCGGCGGGCTGGGGCGACGCCGACGTCGGCGAGATGGCCCGCCGGGCGAGAGTGTCCGATCGCGTGCACGTCACCGGGCGGGTCGACGATGCCGAGCTTGCCGCGCTCTACGCCGGTGCCCAGGCCCTCGCCATGCCGAGCCGCGCCGAGGGGTTCGGCTTCCCGGTGGTCGAGGCGATGGCTCACGGCGTCCCCGTCGTCGTCAGCGCCGACCCTGCGCTGACAGAGGTCGCGGGCGATGCCGCGGACGTCGTACCGGTGGGTGACGCGGAGGCACTCGCCGAGGCGCTGGCGCAGGCGGCGGCCGGAGGACCCAGCCGAGAGCGGCGCGTCGCCCAGGGGCGGGCTCGGGCGGCCGAGTTCGACTGGGACCGCACGGCGGTGACGATGTGGTCCTTGTACGAGTCGGTGAGTCGCGACCGCGGCTAGCGTGACGCAGTCGTTGATCGTGACGATCCAAGACGTCGTCCCTTGGACTCATCCGGAGACCATGACACGGCACGGGGGGTCGCGTTCCATCGACGGATAGGCGACCGGGCCGCGGGGGAAGCGGGCCGTGATCAGTCACTCCAACCGAAGTGGTGGCCGGTCGGGTTAGGCGGCTGCTCGAGCCGATATGCCCGCATTATCGGCGCCTCCGCGCGGGGGTATTCGCACCGCCGGTGCCCGAGAACGCGACGGACCGGCGCCGGTAGCTGGGGGTGCACCGTGCCTACGTCCTGTTTTTCGGCACGGCCGAACCGCGTAAGCGCCATGACGTCCTCGTCGAGGCGATACGCCCCTGCGGCCGAACGGCCTGGACCTTGTGGTGGTCGGCCTCCCGGCTGGGGTGACGTTCGGGCCGAGGATTTGGCCTCGGCTGCACGGGCTGGTGGGCCGTGTCAGTGACGACGATCTCGCAGCTCTCTATGACGGAGCACGAGTCCTGGCCATGCCAGCCGGGCTGAGAGTTTCGGCTCCCCATTGTCGAAGCACTGGCGTTCGACGTCCCCGGCCGTGGTGAGCGACGACCCCGCTCTGCTCGAGGTGGGCTCAGACTCATCCTCCACGTAGCGGTCGGGGAACCGATGGGCCGGGCGGCCCTCATGAGGCTGCGGCTCCGGGTCCCGATCCCCGATCGGGAGCAGCGCGTCGCCCGAGGACGGCGGGCGCGGGACTTCGACTGGCACTGCAGGGCCGCCCGTATGTGGGAAATATACGGCAGCGTTTGACCGCGGCTTCGGGACTGAGAACCGGGTCAGCCCATCGGAAGGCGATCTGTCGCAGCATCGGTTTTCGGCATTTCGGCGGCGTCCGGTGGCGCTCCTGCCCCGTCCGGTCGCCTTCCACGTCGCCGGACACCATCTGTAAGGCGCCCATCCAGCCAAAACGACGAATCCCGTATCTGCCACACAGCGAGTGCCGCCATCAGCAACACGATCGGCACGACATATGTGGGCCACAGCCCCCAAGGAGGGCACGCCACGACAAGCCCCGCCCCGATCACTACGGACGCTATGGACCAGAATGTGCGCCGCTTCACGCACATGCAATAGATAGGGATCAGTGTGAGCATCGAATAAGTCCAAGATATGGGAAGTGCTGCCACCATAAGCCATACGGTTGGCCAGTAGGTGTTGCGCGTCCCCAGGACGAGCAGAAGTGTTACTAACGTCAGAGACAGCATGACCACCAACTGCGGGAGGCCCCACGTCGCGGCAAGGTGCAGTATAGATGCATTATCTGGCCGCGCTTGGACCGCGCGGATCGCATCTAGGCCGGCAGCGACGTAGCGGTGCCAAACGTCAGGATAGAAAGCCAGTGGGGCAATTGCCACTATCGCCGTCAGCAGGGCAGCCCATGCCACCGTGAGCCGCCGTGCGGACAAGAGGAAGGGCAGTGCCAGGAGCAACCCACTGCTCTTGGGTGTCGCGGCCATCGTCAGGCCCAGCCCGGCAATCATGGGGTTATCTCGAAACCTATGAGCAAGAGCAATTCCCAGCCCGATGAGCGGCACCGCATTGCCGATGGCGTAGGCACCAGGGAAAGTGATGGCGACGCCCAGACCTGCGGCGATGGAGACGCTTCGTGGAACGCCCATGAGAGAAAATGTCCAAATAAGGACGAAGATCATGAGCACGGACCATGCGGTGATGGCGCTCTGGTATTCGAGAAGGGCGAACGGGATAGTCAGGGCCACCATGGTCGGAGGGTGCGGGTTAGCGACACCAAATCCCCATGATGGGGCTCCGTAGACCGGGAACATATCCTCACCGCGCTGATAAGGGTCGTTTCCCGCAAGAAGGGCTTTGGCGCTCACGTAGTCACTCTGGAAATCCGTCGGTACCCAATGGCCCAGCACCTGCTGTAGGAAAGCATTCAGCGGACCTTCGGAGCCATCCATGACATAGTCTTCACTGGGCCATGGGGGCCCATGCATGAAGAGTTTCGAGGCTAGGAAGACGACAAGAAAGATCGCCCCCCAGACAATCGTTCGCCTCATGTCCGGTCATCTTAGAGATCTAAGCGGCATGTTGTGGAGGGTTCGCTTACCCTTTGTGAAGGACCCTCATCATCAGCCGTCTGATCCAACGGGCGCAGGTCCCGGAGGCGCTGACGAGAGCGTCTCGCTGGATCCAGAGTCGGTCATCGAACGCAACGAAGGCCCGTTGCTGGAGCCCTCGTCCAGCTCAGCATCGGTGAGGTCGAGCGCCTTGACCGTCGCTTCGCGCAGCGCGTTGACCTGCCAATACACGGGGTCCACCATCCAGCCCACGCTGCGCTGCACGACGCGCTTGAGAAGGGTCGCTCCGGGTCGGCCTGACACCGGCGGGGGAGGCGAGAGTGGCGGTAGCGAGCGGACCGACGTCGACAACGAACGCTGGTGGGCGCTGGCGGCGTGACTGTTAAGTCCCGCCCGCAGGGGGGCGCCGCGGCGCCGGGCGGCCCGGGACCGGACCTCGGCCTGGACCCGCTGCCGCAGGTCGTCGCCGCCCGACGGCCAGTCGGCCGGCTCCTCGGCCGCCTCCGATCCACCGAAAGCCCGGGCCATCGCGCGCCTGAGCTCACCGTCGTTGCTCACCAGCGTGACATCGGGGCGGCTAGCCACCTGCTCGGCGAGTCCTCCGACACGCGTGACGATCACCGGCCGGTGGTAGATCGCCGCGCGTTCGGCAACACCCGAGGACCAGATGTGGCGGTAGGGCAGCACCACGTAGTCGGCCGCGACGATCCAGCGGTCAAAAAGTTCGTCCGACACGTAGCCGACCGCCAGCTCGACGCCCGGGGTGTCCGACGCGAGATCGCGCAGCTCGTCGAGGTGAGCCGCATACTCACCCTCATCGAGACGTAGCGACCCGACGACGTACAGGCGTGCCCCCCGCTCGCCGAGTCCACGGAACGCCCGGATCGCGCGGTCGAAACCCTTGTGCGGCTGGATGAACCCGATAGACAGGAAGACCGTGGCTTCCTCGGGGATGCCGAGGGTGCGCCGGGCCGAAACCTGGTCGTGCCGGGTCTTGGGCACGAAGGACTCGCCGTGCTCGAGCAGTTGCACGGCGTTCTCCGAACGGCGGAACGCCTCGATGAAGCTGCGCCGCTCCGACTCGGTGTGAAGGTAGATGCGATCCGCCGAGCGCCACATGGCGCGCATGGCCAGCGCTCCCGGCGACCTCTGTCGGCCCAGTCGGTAGTCGACCTCGTGGACGACGATCTCGCTGTCCTTGGCCAGTCGGAATGCCGTCGCCAGGGCCAGAGCGGTCGCCGCGCGGTCCGCGTCGGTGGTGGGGTGGTGGAAGAAGAAGTCTGGATGGAACTGGACGATCAACCGGTCATAGCCGCGGACGCGTTTGGCCAAGGCGGCGGCTCCCCGCGGACCCCGCAGGTCGAGGTGGAGGTGCGCGGCGGACGGACCGGGTGAGAGCACGGTGACGTCGTTGCCTTCGCGACGCAGCCGAGCGACCAGCTGAACCGCGTACGAGGCGATCCCGTCCCGCAGCGGCGGGTACGGCGTGACCACGAGTATTCTCACGGGACCACCACGCTTTGCGGAGCGACGGTCCACTCGGCCAGTCGCTCCTCGAACCGGTCCAGCACGCCCTCCCACTGGTAGTGGTCGAGGACGTACGGCCGGCCGCGGCGGCCGAGGTCCGCGGCGGCCTCCGGTGCCTCGGCGACGAATGCCAGGCACTGCTCCAACTCCTCGGCGTCGGCGTAGACGAGCCCGGCACCGGAGCGCTCGCAGTGCCAGACGACGACGTCGGACCCCTCGTTCGCGATGACCGGCGTGCCGGCCAGCCAGGCCTCCATCACCGTGCGCGAGAACGCCTCGTACCGCGAGGTCTGGACGAACGCCGAGGCCGCCGCGAAGGCGTTGTCGCGCTCGTGCGTGGGTAGGAAGCCGAGGTCGTGCACGCGTCCTTCGAGCCCGGCGGGGACGGTCACTTCGCCGACGCCGATGGTGACGAGGTCGAACTTGACGTCGCGGGTGGTCACCAGCTCCTGGAACCCGGCGAGGAACTCCTCCCACCCCTTGGCACCCTCACGCCGCCCGGCGTAGAGGACGAACGGGCCAGCGATGCCAAAGCGGTCACGGAACCCCTCGACGTCGTACGAGTCGGGCACCTCAACCCCGCAGCCGACTACCGCGTGCGGCGCGACGCCGCGCGAGACGATCCGGTGCAGGAGCTCGTGCTCGGGTTCCGTCTGCAGGAACAGGCCGGCAACGCCCGTAAAGACGGGCTGGAACAGGTCGAGGTAGGCGTAGGGCTCGTCGTGGAGGCACGTCCACAGCACGGTCCGCTCCGGCGCGACCTGCGAGCACGCATACGCGGGCCAGAAGGGGTACGGGCCGAACACGATGGCGCGGTAGTCGTCCGCGTGGTCCATGAGGTGGTGGTAGAGGTCTGGCACCCGCAGTCCCGCGTTCATCCAGCGCTGCTGCGCCTCGATAGGCAGGTCTACACCGGCCAGGATCTGCTGCTCCCAGAGTCCCCGCTCCTCGCGTCCGGTGAGGTCCACCGAGAAGCGCCGGACGGTTAGGCCGTCCTCCTCGGAGGCGCCCGGCGAGTAGGTGTCCTCCCAGCTGTAGTGGTCTACGGCGGTGGTGGTGAGAATCTCCACTGGCCAGCCGCGATGGGAGAGACCCTTGGCGAGCTGGGCCAGGACGATCTCGGCACCGCCACCTACCTCGCCGCCGAACCGGGCGGGCACGAAGGCGATGCGTCCGCTCCGGTTGGGCGGGTTGAGTTCCGTCACGTATTCCCCTGGGTCGTTTGCCACCGAAATGTCACCGAACCCCATCGTAGGGAAGTCGGCGGTATGCCACTCGCCGGGCCGTGCGGCGGGCACCGGCCGGCGGTGGGTCACTCGGCGGCGCCGGCCTTGGTCGCGATGATCGAGTACTCCTGCGGGCCGAAGAGGACCTCGTTGAGCCGGTCGATGGCGGCGTTGAGTCGGTCGGTGCGGTCGGTGCCGTCCTCGTCGAGCTTCGGCACGTGGTAGCCGGTGGCGGGGGAGTAGAAGGTCAGCCGCACGTCGCGGAAGCCCGCCGTCTCACAGGCGAAGGCGAACAGCGACGGGTGGATCGGCCGCAGGTGGGTCGGGTCGAGGATGAACGAGTTGCTCGGGACGACGAGCGACGTGGGGTTCGGCGTCTCGGCGACGAACACCCCGCCCGGCCGCAGCGCGCGCAGGCTCGCGTGGACGACCTCGAGCAGCGCCTCGAAGGGGATGTGTTCGGCGACGTGCGCGCTGAACACCGCGCCGAGGGACTCCAGCTCGACGGTGCTCAGGTAGGAGACCGCGTCGACCTGGTGCACGGTCAGGCCCCGCGAGCGCGCCTCGCTGACCATGCCGCCGTCGATCTCGACGCCGACGACGTCGACACCGCGGGAAGCGAGCAGCTCGAGGAGCTCGCCCCGGCCGCAGCCCCAGTCGAGGAGGGGAGCGTGCTCGGCCAGCAGGTCCGCGTACCGCTCGCTCTGGACGGCGAGGATCTCCTCGGGGCTGCCCCGGAACCGGCGCTCGAAGGCCACGTAGTCGAAGAGCTCGTCCATGGCTGACGCCCCGGTCGCGGCCGTCCGCGCCGGCGCGTCGCCGTCGACGGACGGCGCGGCCGTCGCACCGGGCTTGCCCAGCCGGCGGACCGCCTGGTCGAGCTGCTGGGTCCGCCGCGACACGGCGTTGACCTGCTCGCGCAGCTCGCCCATCCGGGCACCGACGCCGGCGATCCCGGTGGCGGGGGCCAGCTGCATGCCCAGCTCGAGGACGCTGCGCTCGAGGGAACGGACCTCGGCCTTGAGCAGTTCGAGGTTGGTGTCGCGCCGCAGCCCCTCGTCGTACCAGTTCGGCGCTTGGCCGAGGCGGGCGAGCTCGACGCGCAGCTCGTGGATCTCGCCGGCCAGCGCATCCTGCCGCTCGACCTGCGGGGCGATCGACCGGCGGATGACGGCGTCCATGCCCTCCCGGGCGAACCGGCCCATCCTCGACCGGGCCGCCCGCTTGACAACGCGGCGGACGGTGAAGGGACGGGCCGCTCCCGGCGGGGGAACCTCCACCACCCGAGCGGGTGCCAGCTTGGCCGTGTTCTCAGCGCTGAGGGGCCAGGGCAGTGTCATCAGTGACCTCCGTGCACGATCGGGGACACCATCTCATCGAAGCGGTGCCGTTGGGTGGCACCTCGCCGGGAGTCCAGCTCGTCCAGCCGCAGCTGCAGGTGGCTGGGGTACCAGAGCGCCGTCAGCCCGAGCGCGCCCATGACGTCGTCGGCGCAGGCCGAGACGCTGTGGGCGGCCTCGTAGCGGGCCCGTGCGGCGCGGCTCAGACTCGCCGTCAGCGGGATGTCGGCGGCCACCCGCCGCAGCTGCGCGACCGGATCGTCGCCGTCATCCACCACGCAGTCGACGCCCGGCGTGGCCCCGGTGGCGACGAGCGTCGCCGCCGGTGCCACGACCGGGCACCCCCAGGCCATCGCGCGCACGACGGCGTGCGGCGACGAGAGGTATGCGGCGGACGCGGCAGCCAGCGTCGTCGGAATGACCTCCGGGTCGACCTCGACGGTGGCGTTCCAGATCCAGCGGCCAGCGGAGTCCTCGACGAGGAGCCCCTCGCCGAGGTCACGCGCGCGACGGACCCGCTCCCGCACGAACGGCGCAACGGGAGCCGACTCCGGCTCCACCTCGGCGTGCGGGACGATCCGGGCCGGGATCCCCCGGACGAAGGCCGCCGCGAGGACGTCCTGATGCGCCGAGAGGACGAGAACGGGACGCCGAGACGGCGGGACGTCGAGTGCCGGGCCGTCACCGTCCAGCCACCACGCCTCGCGGCGGTCTCCCCGGCGCTCCGGGGCGCGGTCCCACTCGACTCGCATCAGGGCCGGGTCGGTCGGCCGAGCGTCGCCGAGGTCGACGACCGCGATACGCCGGCCGATCTCCTGCACGAGGGTCAGCAAGCCGCCCGGCGGAGCCACGCCGAGGCCGAGCCCGAGTCGAGAGGCGGTGTCAGGCACCGCCGGCACCCGCGACGAGGCGCTCGACGACGGCCGGCCAGTCCCAGGCCTCGACCCGGCGCCGCCCCTCGGCGCCCATCGCCGCCGCGTGCTCGGGGTCGGCCGCCAACCGGTCGGCGGCGGCGGCCAGCTGCTCGGGGCTGCCGTCGGTGACGTAGCCGGTCACCCCGTCCTCCACGAACTCGAGCACACCGCCCGAGTCCGTTGCGGTGATCACCGGCTTGCCGGAGAGGAAGGCCTGGAGCGTGGCATACCCGTAGTCCTCGTCGAGCGGCGCGTAGACGACGCCGAGGGAACGTGCATACAGGTCGACGACGGTGTCGTCGTCGACGAACCCGGGCAGCTCGACCTGCCCCGGCGTCCCGCTCGCGGCGAGCTGCTCGAGCTCGCCGGCGAGCGTGCCCCGGCCCGCGACGACCGCGCGGACGCCGTGTGCCGATCCGAGGGCGGCCTGGAGCACCTTCTCGGGCCGCTTGTTGTGCTCGAGCCGCGTGGCGCAGAACAGGTAGTCGCCGGTCGGGCCCGAGTGGAGCCGCTCGGCCAGCGGCGGCGGGTGGTAGAGCGGCTCGCCGGTGAGGCCGTTGAACCGGGCGAGGCGGTCGGCGACGGTCTGCGAGGTGGTGAAGAGCTTGGCCGCCTCGCCCAGAGCCCGGGCGTCCCACTCGGCCAGCCGGCGCTGCGCCTCGAACGAGGGGTCGTCCATGCCGATGTCGGAGAACGCCGCGTCGGCCAGCTCGTAGGCGCCGCGGTGCTGGTGAAACAGCCAGACGACCTTGCGCGGGTGCCGCACGAAGTAGCTCGGGAAGTTGGTCGCGACGACGAGGTCGGCGTCCGCGGGGACCATCCGCCAGGCCAGCGGGGAGTCGAACAGCCGGTCCTTCTCCCACGCGACGGGCAACCGCACCAGCTCGGCCGGGTGGCCGGCCGCACGGAAGGCCGCGACGAGGTTCTCCTGGTGCTGCTCCGCCCCGCCGTAGACGAACGGCTTCTGAGCGCCGCACACCAGGACGTCCACTGCTGCTCCTTCCGCTGCCCGTCGTGTTCCGCTGCCTTCGTGCGGAGGCAGCCCGGCATGGTCCCGCCCCAGGGGGCTGGGCGGTCCACGGTCCCGTGCGAGCCTAAGGCCATCTGCGGGCTCGCGCCGGGCGAGCGCGTCGGGGAATGGGCGGGGACCGCGACCGTGCGATACTTCTCGGCGGCCACGTCCCGGTCCACCGATTGTCGGCGTCCCGACGCGCCGGTCCCGATTGGGTCCCCGATCTCCAGCACGAGGCACACCTGATGACTTCTCCCGTCGTCCCTGCGAGCCCAACGCCCCGGACCGGCGACGACGACTGGGTCGGGCTGGAGTCGGCAACCGCTCCGCAAGGCCTGGTGGCCCGGATCCGCGAGGTCTGGACCTATCGCGACCTGCTGCGGAACCTGGTGGTTAAGGAGCTCAAGGTCAAGTACAAGGACTCCGCGCTCGGGTTCGTCTGGACGCTGGTCCGCCCGCTGCTCTACCTGCTTGTCTACTCCGTCGCCATCGGCATCTTCCTGGGTGCCGGACGGACCATCCCTGACTTCGGGGTCTACCTCTTCACCGGACTGCTCGCGTGGACACTGTTCACCGACGTCGTCGGCGGGGCGACCAGTGCGATCGTCTCGAACGCCGGCCTGGTCAAGAAGGTGTACTTCCCTCGGGAGCTACTCACCTTCTCGGTCGTGGGGGCCGCGTTGATCAACGCGCTGCTCCAGGTCGTCGTGCTGATCGGCGCGTACCTCGTCACTCGCCAGTTCCCGCCCGTCAGCGACCTCTACCTCGTGCCTCTGGCCGTTCTCGTCCTCGTGCTGTTCTCAACGGCTCTTGGTCTTATCCTCGGCGCGGTCAACGTGTACCTCCGCGACGTCGAATACCTCGTCGAGGTGGGGCTGCTGCTGTGGTTTTGGATGACGCCCATCGTCTACGACTGGACCAAGGTCCGGCAGCAGTTGGTCGTCGACCACCAGCTCGACTGGCTGTTCCAGGTGTACCTGGCCAACCCGATGGCCAACATCGTGCTCGCCTTCCAGCGCGCGCTGTGGCCGGCAGGCCACACGCCGGAGGGGTCGGCGTTCTTCTACGACGGCAACCTCGCCCTCCGCCTCGGCGTGCTGGCCGTGGCCAGCTGCGTCCTTCTGTGGATCGCGATGAAGGTGTTCGACAGGGCCCAGGGCAACTTCGCGCAGGAGCTGTGAGTGTCCAGGAGTAACGGGGATGTCGCCATCCGCCTGGAGCACGTCTCCAAGGAGTTCACCATCCGGCGTGACAAGTCGCTCAAGGAGCGGCTCGTCAACGCGGGTCGCTCCCGCCGCCACGCCGAGCACTTCCAGGCCCTCAAGGACGTCACGTTCGACGTGCCCACCGGCAGCACCGTCGGGCTGATCGGCCACAACGGCTCGGGCAAGTCGACGCTGCTCAAGCTGGTCGGCGGCATCCTCCGGCCCACGTCCGGAACGGTGCGGCACCGCGGCCGGATCGCGGCGCTGCTCGAGCTGGGGGCGGGCTTCCACGGCGACCTGACCGGTCGCGAGAACGTCTACCTCAACGCGTCCCTGCTCGGCCTCAGCCGGGCACAGACCGATCGGTACTTCGACGACATCGTCGAGTTCTCCGAGATTCCGGAAAAGATCGACACCCAGGTCAAGTTCTTCTCGTCCGGCCAGTACGTACGGCTCGCCTTCGCCGTCGCCGTCCACGTCGACCCGGAGATCCTCCTCGTCGACGAGGTCCTCGCCGTGGGCGATGAGCCCTTCCAGCGCAAGTGCCTCGACCGGATCCGGACCTTCCAGGCCGAAGGCCGCACCATCGTTTTGGTGACCCACGGCCTCGACACCGTGCGGGACATGTGCGACCGCTCGATCGTCCTCGACCACGGAACCATGCTGCTCGACGGCACGGCGGTGGAGGGCGTGCGGCTTCTGCGCGACCTCTACAGCGAGCAGACCCACGCCCAGTCCGTCGAGAGCGCCGACAAGGCTCACGTCCACGCCCGGATCACCGGCGTGCGCCTCAACGGCAGCGATGCCGCGACGCCGCGGCTGGCTCCCGGCGACCCGCTCACCGTGGAGATCGATGTCGAGTCGACGCTCACCACGGGTGAGCCGGTCACCGATTGGTCGGTGGGTATCGCCCTGCTCAACCACGGCGACGCCGTGGCCTTCGGGACGAACACCCACCTGCTCGGTCAGGACCTTCCGCCACTCGAGGGCCGCGCAACGGTACGGTACGAGCTGCCCGCCCTGCATATCGCGGAGGACACGTATCACGTCACCGCCGCCGTGCACCCCGTCGTGGGGCCGGAGTGGCACCGCCTCGACCGGGTTCGGGCGTTCCGCGTGTTCGGCGGCATACACCAAGACGGACTGGTCGCCATGGACCCCGGGGTGGAGTGCATCGCCGCCCAGGATTCTCAGGTCACGGGGAGATGAGCTCGACACCGGTGGGCGTCACAGTACACATTCGGCCGGTGAAGCCGTTGACGGTCATCCATGTCGCATCCGCCTGAGGAGGTGCGGCGAAGTCCGGGTGGTCCCGAGGCTCATCGCGACCGTAGCCCTGCGGGGTCGGCAGGCCGGACAGCATGGAGAACGTCACGGCGTCGACCGTTGTCCGAACCAAGTTGTCCCCGACCGGGTCAACAGGAAGGATCACCGCGTCGCACGAGCGCTGCGCCGCCGGGATCTGGGCCACCAGCGCCGGGTTGAGGAGCTGGTCGGAGGTCCAGGTATTGGGCTGGGGTCGTTGCATCTCGACGAAGACGACGGCCACGAGGACGAGCGCGAGTGTGGCCACGGCCGTCGGCGCCCAGGATCGGCGGACGCCGCGTTCCCTAACCCGTTCCCGAACCCGGTCCCAGATCATCTCCA
>Ga0307294_10000254_pt1 | contig 13205 bp, 12 predicted proteins | sample ER_DNA_151_FD_194468 | JGI IMG/M metagenome (GOLD analysis project Ga0307294, IMG submission 194468) | Bulk soil microbial communities from the East River watershed near Crested Butte, Colorado, United States - ER_DNA_151 | ecosystem: Environmental > Terrestrial > Soil > Floodplain | place... | reverse complement strand
GGGCGATGCGAAGCATCGAACCCGGAATCTCGAGATTTCCCGGTGCGCAATTGCGCACCTGAGGTCTGGTCCTTCGGACCATCCCGGAATGACGACCTACCTACTTCGGCAGATAATCATTGGTGTAAAACGCCTTCGGATTATCCTTGGCCTTGGCTTCGAGGCCGCCATACTCGACCATCAGATTGACGCTGTCCGTCATGTTGGCGTCGGTGACCTGGAACGGCCGCTTGCCCTTGGTTTCCGCGGTGCGGTACAGCGGGATCGTCAGTTCGAAACCCTGGGTCAGCGTGTCGATCTTGCCGCCCTTCGGGTTGGCGTCGAGGATTGCCTGGGCCGCGCCCTTCGGGTCCTTCTCCGCGGCTTCGACCGCCTTGGTCGAGGCCGACATGAAGCGCTTCACCAGATCGGCATTGGCCTTGACGTAGTCGGTGTTGGCGACCAGGCCCGAACAAACCATGTTGATGCCGTAGTCGGCGAACTTGATCGGATAGACGTCCTTGCCGGTGGCGTCCTTGATCTTCATCGACTGGTCCATGACGTAGCCGAGCAGCAGATCCGCCTGGCCGTTGATCACGGCGTTCAGCTTGGTCTGGCCGTCACCGGCGACCGTCTTGAAGTCGGCTTCCTTCAGCCCGGTCTTCTTCAGGAACAGCGGCCAGATCTGGGTCATGGAATCCGCCGGCGTGATCGCCACGGTCTTGCCCTTGATGTCTTCCGGCTTCTTGATGTTCTTGTCGACAAAACCCATCGCCGACATCGGGCTGGTCTGCAGCAGCACGCCGGTGGAGATGATCGGCGCGCCCTTCACGGCCGCGCGCATCATGGTGGGGACGTCGACATAGCCGAAGTCGGCGGTCTTGGCGGCGACCGCCTGGGTGGTCGCGGCCGAGCCGCGGCCTTCCTGGATTTCGAGATCGATACCTTCGGCGGCATAGATGCCCTTGGCCTTGCCGTAATAGAACGGCGCGTGCTCGCCATAGACGTACCAGTTCAGCATCAGCACCACCTTGTCGGCCGCCGCGGCGGGAGCCGCCGCCAGCGCCGTCCAGATCAGGGCCACCGTAACAGCCGTTATCAATCGAACCATGTCATCCTCCCGTTGGTATTTATCGCAGCCCTTGGCGGGATGCTTTTCTCTCGTGGTTGTCACGCCGCAAACAAGAACTCATCACGCTGGCTGACATGCCAGGGAATTACAAAACGCTCGATGCGGTCGACGATCCAGAACAGGATCACGCCGAGCAGCGCCAGGATCACCAGAGCCGCGAACATGGTCGGAAGATCGAAGGTGCCGATCGAGCGCTGCAGCACGTAGCCGATGCCGGAATTGGAGCCGACGAATTCGCCGACCACGGCGCCGACCACCGCCAGCGTCACCGAAACCTTCAGGCCGGAGAAGATCGCCGGCATCGCATGCGGCAGGTTGATGGCGCAGAACACCTTGAAGCGGCTGCCCTGCATCGCGCGCGCCAGATCGACCATGTCGGGATCGACCGATTTGAAACCCTGCACGGCCGACACCACGACCGGAAAAAAACCGAGCAGGAACGCCGAGATCACTTTCGGGATGATGCCGAAGCCAAACCAGACCACGAACAACGGCGCGATTGCGATCTTCGGCACCGACTGCGAGAACACCAGCAGCGGATAGATATAGCTTTCCACCGTCTTCGATCCCGCGATCAGCATGGCTACGGGAATGCCGAACACCGCCGACAACAGGAAGCCGCAGATCGTCGCATAGGTCGTCGGCCACGCCTGCCGCAGCAGTTCCGGCCAGTCGGTCCACAGCACGACCAGGACATCGCCCGGCGCGGGGATCTGATACGGCGGAATCCGGAATAAGCGGATGGTCAGGTCCCAGGCCACCACGATGAACAACAGGAACAGCACCGGCCGAACCCACGCCGCGTTCAGCGCCCTCGACATCGTTCCTGGGCCTTCCGGCTCCGCCACGCTTCGCTCCCTGTTCGTCTTGCTTGTTCGTCTTGCTTGTTCGTCTTGCTTGTTCGTCTTGCTTGTTCGTCTTGCTTGTTCGTCTTGGGGACAAATTAACTCGTTGGATAAATACTGTCTAGGGGTTTTCCGGTGGAATACAGCGCGGAAACCGTGTCCTCGCGGATGCGCGTAAAAACTGATTTCGTGAGTGCAATCAAGGCGATTTACCCTGTCCAGTCCCTCGCAGCGAAAATATTTCGCTTAACACGTCGGGCAAATCACTTTTACAGATTCCCCCGTCCTGCCCCACTCGGAGGGGCGTTACGCGAACGTCACGGACGTCGGGGCAGGATGCGGTGGACGCAGCGGCGCGCGAGACGGGCGATGCCAAAGCGGACGGCGAAATCGTGTGGTCCCGACACCCCGACGCTGGTGTCAAGCTCGCAGCTCAGGAGCGCGGGCGACGGTGGCAAAAGAGCCCGGTCGCCGAGGAGAGCACGTATAAGCCGAAAACCATTGCGCGGGGAATGCCGGGTGATTCCGGTGTGACCTGACTACGCGTGTGCGCGTTCTACCACTACTTCTGCACACGCGACAGCGGGCGCATCGGGCGCCCGGCATTCCCTGCGCCCTCTGACCGGAGGGCAAGGAAATTACTGGCAAAGCTCGGGCGAATGGCGCCGCGAGATCGCGAAATTGCGCCTATGGACACACCCTGTTTGAATATTGAATCAGCAGGTTTTAATCGCGCAGGGATGCGCAGCATCCCCCACGCGGCCATCGTCCACTTGATGGGGCGAAGACCGTTGAACGTCAATCGCGCGTCTCGTCCGTGCGCCGCTAGTAGCAGCGCATGATGTTGACGGTCCGCTCCGTGCCATTGCGTCCGGGAACGATGACGGGCTCTGCGGCACAACTCTGCACATAGGGGCGGTCGGAGGGTGCGACCATCGGCGGGAACCGGTGCGGCCAGTCCCAGGGAACATCCTGGGTGTAGGTGTAACGGATATCGCCCGTGATCGACTGGTTGACCTCGGCCGCCATCGGCTCGCCGTACGACGGCCCATAGAAGGCGCCGGCGGTTGCCGGCCAGAAAGCCCCCGGATGGTTTCGCCGGAAATGGCCGACCGCCGGCGGACGCAGAACCGAATGCGGCGAGGCTATTCCCGCGCGGGGCACGCCGTGCGCGCCCTGAGCGAAACTGTCGTTCGCCGCAAGCATCAGCACTGCGACGCTGAGGGGGCCGATCAAGGCCCGGTGGATTCGATACGCCATGGCACGCACCCATTGTTGGTCAAGGGCCCCGCCGCACGCTAGGCCGGCCCCCTCGCGCCCACAAACATATAATTAACTAATGGTTAAGGCGTAAGATTAACGCCGCGATCAGCGCAAAGTGAAAGCGCCGGTGCCACCGCCGATCATGCTGGCTGCCGTGCCGGCGCCCGCTGTTTCGGCGTCTTGCCCTTGCCGAAACTGGCCGTCGATTTCCCGGTCAACGCCGCCAGTACCAGCGCCACCATGTGCGCCAGCCGCTCGTCCCTGGCCTCCTGCTTGAGCAGGTCGCGGCCGAAGATCACGCTCAGCGTTGCCGAATTCGACAGATAGAAGAAGCACAGCGCGGCGATGGAAATGTAAAGCTGCACCGGATCGACCGCGACGACGAAATCGCCGCTTTCGACGCCGCGCCTCACCACGGTGCGGATCATCTCGACGAACGGCGAATGCATCGATTTGACCTTGGTCGATCGCTTCAGGTGCCGCGCCTTGGCGAGGTTTTCGGTGTTGAGCAGCGCGAGGAATTCCGGGTTGCGGATGAAATAATTCCAGGTGAATCCGATCAGCCGCTCAATCGCGTCGGGCGGATCGAGATGTTCGAGATCGAGCCCGCGCTCCTCGGCGCGGATCTGCTCATAGGCGCCTTCGAGCACCGCGAGGTAGAGATCGTCCTTCTTGCCGACGTGGTAATACAGCATGCGCTTGTTGGCGCCGGCCTTGGCCGCGATCCGGTCGACCCGCGCGCCCGCGAGGCCATGGGCGGCGAATTCCTGCTTGGCGGCCTCGAGGATGCGAATCCGCATGCCCTCGGGATCGCGCTGCCATTTCAGAATTCGCTTTGCCTTGGCCAAGGTGGGTGTCCGGTGAGAGTGCAGTTGTGGATGTAGCATGCATGAGGTGAGATGATAAAGAAGCCGTCAGATCACGCTTCCGCCGTCCGCTCCACCAGCAGCGTGGGAATGCCGCAGGTGCCGCTGCGCACAGTCAGTACCCGCGTTCCGGGCTTGCGGCCGGTGCGCACGTCGGACACGTCGACGCCTGCGGCGGCGAGCCGTGCCCGCGTCGCATCGGCGTCGGCGACGCGCCAGCTCAGGCCCCACAGCCGATCGCGCGCGGGATCGAGGTCGTTGCCGGGCCGATGCACCACCTCGACGATCAGGTCGCCGCAGCGGAAGAACATCAGCCGGCCCCACTCCGGATGCGAACGGTCGAACCGCATGTCGAGCCCGAGCCGGGCACCGTACAGCGCGGCGGCCCGTTCGGGATCCCCGGTCGCGACCACGACATGGTCCATCGCGGTGATCGAGGCTGCCTCGGTATGCACCGACAGCGGGCGCTCTCGGTCGAGTTCGAGGAAGAACAGCCGCACGCCGCGCGTGGCGTCGGTCGCCGCACGGGTCCGTTTCCACGACAGGGTGGCGCCGGTCTCGGCATCCTGGCTCTCGGCCTCGCCGACCGGTTCGGGCCTGAGCGACAGCCGCTCCAGCCGGCGATGCATCCTGCCGATATCAATGGTGCGAAAGCACAGGCTGGCGAGTCCCTCGCCCTGCTCCGCAATGACGCTGCGAATCCGACTGGCGGTGGCACCGTCGCCGGAAGGCGACAGCAACTCCAGCGTCATGTTGTCGAGCGTGAACAGCACGCGATCGGCGCCGTCGCCGCTGCCGCGCCACGCCGGCGTGCGCGCGAACAGCGTCTGGTAGGCCGCCGATGCGGCGGCGAGGTCGTTCACCACAACGACGACGTGGTCGAGCCCGCTGATCACGGAAACAGTCCCCGCGTATTCTTGGCGGCGCGAACCTTCTCGACGCCGATCGCCATGGCGGCGGTGCGGTGCGAGATGTTGTCGGCCCTGGAGCGTCCCAGCATCGCCTCGAAGGCGCGGTCGAGAATCTGGTATTCGCGCCGCGTCACTTCCTCCTCCTCCCAGAACAACTGCTGCAGGTCCTGCACCCATTCGAAATAGCTGACCACGACGCCGCCGGAATTGCACAGGATGTCCGGAATCAGGAAGACCTCGTCCTGGCGCTTTTCCAGCACCAGGTCGGCGTCCGGCGTCGTCGGGCCGTTGGCGCCTTCCGCCAGCACCCGGCATTTCAGGTTTTCCGCCACCTTGGCGTCGATCACGCGCTCCATCGCCGCCGGCACCAGCACGTCGCAGGGCAGCGTCAGGATCTCCGCGGGATCGAACTGCAGCTGGCTGGAAAAGCCGGCGATGCTGCCGTGCTCGCTCGCGTGCCGCATCAACGCCGAAATATCGAGGCCGCCGGCATCGTGCAACGCGCCGGTGTGGTCGCTGACGGCGATTACCTTGAGGCCGAACTGCTGCAGCTCCAGCGCCGCGTAAGAGCCGACATTGCCGAATCCCTGGATCACGGCGGTGGCGCTATTCAGGCTGATGGACAATTCCTTCAACACCCGCTTGGCGAGGTGCGCGACACCGCGCCCGGTGGCTTCCCGCCGACCCAGCGTGCCGCCGGAGGCCACCGGCTTGCCGGTGACGATCTCGGTCACGGTGCGGCCCTGATACATCGAATAGGTGTCCATGAACCAGGCCATCACCTGCTCGTTGGTGCCCATGTCCGGCGCCATCACGTCGGTGTGCGGCCCGACGAATGGAATCATTTCCTGCATGTAGCGGCGCGACAGCGATTCCAGCTCGCGCTTGGAAATGGTGGAGAGATCGACCCGGACGCCGCCCTTGGCACCGCCATAGGGGAGGCCCACCAGCGCGCATTTCCAGCTCATCCAGATCGCCAGCGCCGCCACCTCGCCGATATCGACCGACGGGGCAAACCGGGTGCCGCCCTTGGTCGGGCCGAGCGTGAGGTGGTGCTGCACCCGGTAGCCCTCGAACACCGCGATCGAGCCGTCGTCGCGATGGATCGGGCAGGAGACGATCACCGCCCGCTTCGGCAACAGCAGGCGGTCGCGCTCGTCCATCGGGATCGACAGGTGGTTGGCGATCACCCCGAACTGGTTGACCGCCATTTCGAATACCGGACCGGAGTAGGCGGTCATCATTCCCTCCCTTGTCACGCTGTCCGGAACTCAAACTGGTGCTGGCCGTTGAACGCGGCGGCATACCGGCGATGCCCCGGGACGGTCGTAGTACCGCCATACGGTTATCTCAAGCGATTAAGGTGGCAGGCTTTGCGAATAATTTCAGCGAATAATTCGCCATAGTCGGTGCTAATGTGTCGCTGCCGGCCGGGACCACCCCTCAGCCATCGGACAGATTTATGCAGGCGCTCTTCATCGGACAGACCTATATCGACGTCACCTTCATCACCGACCATATGCCGACCGGCGACGAGAAACATGTCGCTTCCGCCTACGCGGTCTCGTTCGGCGGCAACGCCGTCACCGCGGCATTCTGCTGCGCCAAGCTCGGCATCGTGCCCGACCTGATCGCCACTGTCGCCAATGACTGGCTGGGACGCATGTTCCAGGACATGAGCGCGAAGTACGGAATCTCGATCCATCCGCGCAAGGTCAATTCCTCGTCGCTGTCGTTCATCATGCCGAAGGACGGCAAGCGCGCGATCGTGCGCTGCCGCGACGACGAGCATATCCACCCTTTTCCGATCCTCAATCTGAAAGGCTGCCGCGCGTTGCATGTCGACGGCCACCAGCCGGACGCCGCGATCCATTACGCAAGATTGTGCCGGGAGGACGGCATACTGACCTCGCTGGATGGCGGCGGCTTGCGTACCAACACCCACGAGCTGCTTGAATTCATCGACGTCGCCATCGTGGCCGAACGGCTGTGCGAGCAGATGGACATGACCCCGGACAAGATGCTGGATTACCTCAAGAGCCGCGGCTGCCGCGTCGGCGGCGTCACCCAGGGCGAAAAGGGTCTGCTCTGGTATGACGAGACCGGCGCGGTTCGCACCATGCCCGCGCTTCCGATCCCGCCTGAGCGCGTGATCGATACCAACGGCGCCGGCGACGTATTTCACGGCGCCTATATCCATTCCTATCTCGCCAATCCCGGCAAAGGCTGGAAGGATCATTTCGAGTTTGCCCGCGCCGCATCGACCTACAAGATTCAGCGCCTCGGCAACGAAGCCGGATTGCCGACCCTGGCCGATATCGAAACCGTCAAGCAGGAGTTTCAGGTCGGGCGCAAGAAGGAATTTTGGGATTAGGCGATTCCATGAATAGACTATTCCAGGAATAGACAATTCCAGGAATAGATATGGGCCGCGTGTTCGTTGCCGGCAGCATCAACATGGATCTGGTGGCCACGGCCGACCGGCATCCGCGTATCGGTGAGACCGTTGCGGGCACGGCGCTGCTGTACTTGCCCGGCGGCAAGGGCGCCAATCAGGCGGTAGCGGCCGCCAAACTCGGCGCGCCGACGGCGCTGATCGGCCGGCTCGGCAAGGATGCGTTCGGCGATCAGTTGAAGGCCTTCCTCGCCGCACAGGAAATCGACCTCAGTTTCGTGCAGGCAACCCGCGAAGCCCACACCGGAACAGCCGTCATCACCACAGCCAATGCCGACAATACCATTGTCGTCATCCCCGGCGCCAATGCGCTGGTGAGCGCAACTGACGTCGCTGCGCCGCTGCTTGCGAGGGGCGACGTCGCGGTCAGCCAGTTCGAGATTCCGCTGGCCACCATCGCCGCCTTCTTCCAACGCGCCCGGGCCGCCGGCGCGACCACGATCCTCAATCCGGCGCCCGCGATCGAATGCGGCACCGGCCTGCTCGATCTCGTCGATATCCTGATCCTCAACGAGACCGAGCTCGGTCTGCTGGCGAGGAGCGAACTTCGCGACACCGACGATCCCGCGTGTTTTCTTGACGCCGCGCGTTCGCTGCCATTCGGCAAGGACAGGATCATCTGCGTGACCCTGGGCAAGCGCGGTGTGCTGGCGCTCATTGATGGCGAACCATCGATCGTCGCGGGCCGAACGGTCGAAGCTGTCGATACCACCGGCGCCGGCGATTGTTTCGTCGGCGCGGTCGCAGCGCAACTCGCCGGCGGGCGTTCGATTCGCGACGCGCTGGATTACGCCAATGCCGCGGCCTCGATCTGCGTGCAGCGGATGGGCGCAGCGCCGTCGATGCCGACGGCGGCGGAGGTTGACGCGCTCATTTCCAGTTGAGCTACTTCAACATTCCCATGGTGCGCGGCAACCACAGCGTCAGTTCGGGGATCAGCGTAATCGCGATCAGTGACATCAGGAGCGGAATCAGCCACGGCAGGATCGCCATGGTGGTGCGTTCGATCGATAGTTTCGCGATCCTGGCTAACACGAACAGCACCATGCCGAGCGGTGGGTGCAGCAACCCGATCATCAGGTTGAGGGTCATCACCACGCCGAAATGAACCGGGTGGATACCAACCTTGAGGATGATCGGCATCAACACCGGCACCAGGATACTGATCGAGGCGATCGGCTCGAGGAAACAACCGACGATCAGCAGCAGCACGTTGATCAACAGCAGGATGATGTACTTGTTGTCGGTCAGCTGCAGCAGCGCCTCGGCACCGGCTTCGGTCAGTCGCGTCGTCGTCAGCACCCAGCCGAACAGGGAGGCCGCAGCGACGATCAGCAGGACGCCCGACGTGGTCTCGATCGTGTCCATCGAGACCTTGTAGAACTGCTTCAGCGACAGCGAACGGTACAGGAAGATACCAAGGATCAACGCCCAGGTGCAGGCCGCGATCGCGGCTTCCGTCGGCGTAAACCAGCCGAAGGTCATGCCACCGACGATGATGATCGGCGTCATCAGAGCCGGCAAGGCCGAGATGAAGGTCCTGAACAGAACGTCCCAGCGAAACGCCTGGTCCCTGCCCATGCCGTAACGCCGCGCGACGTAGCTGACATAGAGCATCATGAAGAGCGTCATGACGACGCCAGGGATGAAGCCGCCGAGAAACAGCGCGCCGATCGAGACGTTGCCCATCATGCCGTAGATCACGAACGGCAGCGACGGCGGAATGATGGGCCCAAGCGTGGCGGACGCCGCGGTGACGCCGACCGAGAATTCGGTGCTGTAGCCGTGGTCCTTCATCGCCTTGATCTCGATGGTGCCGAGGCCGGCGGCATCCGCAATCGCGGTGCCGGACATGCCGGCGAAGATCACCGAGCCGAAGATGTTGACGTGGGCGAGGCCACCCTTCATCCAGCCACAGGTCGCCACCGCGAAGTCGTAGATGCGATTGGTGATCCCGGCCGAATTCATCAGGTTGCCGGCGAGAATGAAGAACGGCACCGCCAGCAGCGGAAAGCTGTCGAGTCCACCCGCCATCCGGTGCAGGATCACGAAGTCGGGAATCCCGGCGATGAAATGCGTATAGAGCAGCGACGAGAACGCCAGCGCGATGAACACCGGAATGCCGGCCAGCAAGGTCGCAAAGAAAACGAAAATCAGAATCGGCATCGGTCAGCCCAGCTTTCAATCGGCGTGAATTTGGTCGGTGACGTCGGTGGGGCGTCGCCAGCCGTCGCGCGCGTTATTCCAGACCACCTGGATCTGGCGCGCCAGCATCATGAAGCAGCCGAGGCCGACGAGGCCGTAAACCAGGCTCATGGGAAGGTCGAACACGGTCATCGGCTGCGAATGCATCCGCTCGACGATCGTCACCGAGAAGTACGCCATCAGGCCGATGAACCCGAGCGTGATGAAATCGACCAGCGCCAGCAACGCAGTCCGGAAGGGTCCAGGGCCCATCAGGTTCGACACGAGCTCGACGGCGATGTGCGCCTTCTTGCGCGTCACCACCGCGCCGCCGATGAAAGCCAGCGACATCAGGCCGTAGCGCGCGATCTCCTCGGTCCATGCGAGGCTGTCGTTGAGGATATAGCGGGTGAAGAACTGCAGGAAGACGATGAACGCGAGCGCCCAGAACAGCACGAATGCGAGCCAGTCCTCCGGGTGATGTTCGATCACGACCTCTTCGTCCTCGACGACGATCAGATGTACGTCGTCGGACGGCGCGGCGTTGGCGGATTTAGGATTGGTGTTCATGACGGAGGTCTCAAAATTCAATAGGCGTCGTCCCCGCCTGGTGCGCGATTGCGCACCAGGCGGGGACGACGTTGATGGGCCGTGGCTTACTTCAGCGCCTGAAACTCATCGTATTGCGCCTGGCTCCAGCCGGCGCCGGCCGAGGCATCGTTGTGCAGCGGGATCGCGGCTTTGCGGAATGCCTCGCGGTCGACCTGGACCACGGTCTTGCCGAGCTTGCGCAGCTCATCCGCGGTCTTCTGCTCGGACTCGCGAATCTGATCCGAGGATTTGGCCGCCGCCTCAATCAGCACTTCCTCGAAAACCTTCTTGTCGGCATCGGACAGCTTCGACCAGACATGCGCGCCCGTGATGGTCAGCAGGGATTCTGCGATGTGGCCGGTCAGCATGATGTGGCTCTGCACCTCGTAGAACTTCTTGGCCATGATGGTCGGCAGCGGGTTCTCCTGGCCGTCGACGGTACCCTGCTGCAGGGCGAGGTACACTTCGGCGAAGGCGATCGGCGTGGCGTTGGCACCGACCGATTTCGCCAGCATCAGATAGAGCGGCGCCGGCGGCACGCGCAGCTTCATGCCCTTCATGTCCTCGGGCTTCTTGATTTCCTTGTTGGCGGTCACCATGCGCTCGCCATAATAGGTCAGCGCGTTGACCTTGTGCTTGGTCTTGTCCTCGTAGCCCTTGGCGATGTCGCGGAACAGCTTGCTGTCGCGATAGGACTTCCAGTGATTGAAGTCGCGCAGCATGAACGGCGCGCCGGAGATCGCCAGCGGCTTGTGGATCGAACCGGCAAACGAGGTCCCGGTGTAGATGATATCCACGGTACCGAGGCCGAGACCCTCATTGATCTGGTTCTCGTTGCCGAGCTGGGACGCCGGAAACACCCCGACTTCATACCGGCCGGAAGTGCGCTTCTTGATTTCCTCGGCCGCCCACAACGCCTGGGTGTGATAGGGCTCGGCGACCTCGTAGACATGCGCCCATTTCAGCTTGGTCTGGGCCGAGGCCGGACCGGCAATGGCTGCTGCGATAATGAATGCCGTCGACAAAGCTGTACGGCGTGTCCACACGGACATGATTCTCTCCCTGAGATTATTTCCTGAGACCTCGTTGACAGGTCCTCGGCCGACAAACTCGCCGAAATGCACAACGGATGCAAGTGGCGGCAAACCCGACTTAAGTCAGGGCCGCCTTCAGATCGAAGCTCAAATCTGCCGCCTGCTCCGGGTCGATCGACCGGTTCAGCGCCAGGATGCGGCGTCCGAACACGTGATCCGATGCACGGTTGACGGACTCGACCCCGACGAGCTGCCCGGATTTATAGCAGAAGGCCGAGAACGATCGTTGTGCGGGGTCGCCCCGCACCACAACGCGATCGTAGCCGGTGGTCAGGCCGGCAATCTGCAGCTTGTCGTCGCCCTGGTCGCTCCAGAACCACGGTTGACCGTCATAGGTCCTGGCGTCGCCGGTCAGCCGCGCCGCCACGCAGCGCGCCTGATCGGTGGCGTTCTGCACCGACTCCAGCCGCAGCGAGGCGCCGAAGCGAGGACTTGCGAACAACGCGCAGTCGCCGATCGCGGAGATATCGATGTCCGACGTCAGCAATTGCTCGTCCACGATGATGCCCGACGCCACCTTCAGGCCGGCATCACCGGCCAGTTCGACATTGGGCAGGACACCGACGCCGACCACGACCATATCTGCCAGTAGATGGCGCCCGTCGCTGAGGCTCACTCCGGTGACGCGGCCACCGTCGCCCTCGATGGCGGTCGCCTGCACGCCGAGATGGATACGGATACCGGCCGCGCTGTGCCTTTGCTGGAAATACTCCGAGATCTCCGCGGTCACCGCGCGCGCCATGACGCGGGCGCCGAGTTCGACCACATCCACCTTCAGGCCCTTGGCCCGCGCGGTGGCAGCGAATTCCAGCCCAATGAAGCCGGCGCCGATCACGACGACGCGCCGGCCCGAGGCAATCCGCTTGCGCAATACTTCGCTCTCGTCGAGCGTGCGCAGATAGCACACGTCTTCGAGACCGGCGTTGGGAATGTCGAGCAGGCGATTGCGCGCGCCGGTCGCCAGCACCAGGTGCCAGTAATCGAGTGAAGCACCCGATGCGAAGTTGAGCTTTCGGGCGCCGCGATCGATCGAGACGGCGCGATCGGCGATCAGTTCGATGTTCTGGTCGCGGTAGAATTTGTCCGGCCGGAACATCAGGCTGTCCGGCCGGCCTTCGCCCTTCAGATAGGCCTTCGACAGCGGCGGCCGCTGGTACGGCAGATGGGCTTCATCGTTGAACAGGCAGACGCGTTCGGCAAAGCCATGCTGGCGCAACGACGCGGCGACCTGAAAACCCGCATGGCCGGCGCCAACGATCAGGACCGGACCTTGGGTCATCGCGACAGCCTAACTGGAAGGGCACAGGCAATACCCATGTCATCGCCTCATCTTCGTCGATTTGGTGCTTGCCCACCTCATCCCGGGTGGCGGCGCTCGTGGCCGCAACTTGAAGGATCGGGGCATCGCTTGGCCTCATGGCTCGTGCACGAGGGTCGGCACAGAGCCTCGCAGACTTCGCCGGGATTGTCACCTGTCCCCTTCTGCGATTTAAATGCCCGCCTCACACTTCTGCGCCCGAGGGTCTTCCGATGCCGACACCCGATCCGGCCACCGCCTCCCTGCCCGATGATCCGGCACTGCTCAGGATCGACGGTCCGATCGCCACCATCACGCTGAACCGGCCCGCCGCCTTCAATTCGATCGACCTTTCGATCGCGAAAAGGCTCGAACATCTCGGCGCCGAGGTCGAGGCCAATGGCGACATCCGGGTGCTCGTGATCGAGGGCGAAGGCCGCGCCTTCAGCGCCGGCGGCGATCTGCAGACCATTGGCGCGGCCGCCGAGGCGGACACCATCGCGCCTGTGGTCGGTGAACTGCTCAAGCACTATCACTCTTTCATCGAGACCCTCAGGCGATGCCGAAGATCGTGCTGTCGAGCGTGCA
>Ga0307294_10000253_pt1 | contig 13218 bp, 24 predicted proteins | sample ER_DNA_151_FD_194468 | JGI IMG/M metagenome (GOLD analysis project Ga0307294, IMG submission 194468) | Bulk soil microbial communities from the East River watershed near Crested Butte, Colorado, United States - ER_DNA_151 | ecosystem: Environmental > Terrestrial > Soil > Floodplain | place... | reverse complement strand
ACCGAGATCGAGAAGGATCATGTGCCGGCAGCCCGGCGCGCGGCCAAGCTGCACCACGCAGCCGACGCAGACGTGCCCGCCTACGAGGTGCAGGTCCTCTCGGTTGAGGAGGCGTCATGAGCACCAACGGCCAACCCGTGGTTGAGCTGAACTGCAACATAGACACCTGGAAGCGGACCGCCAGCCGGCTGCAGGAGGCGCTCGACGAGCCCGACCTGGAGAACCCGGATCTGTTATTGTCCGAGCTGCTTGGGCATATGAACATGACGGTCAAGGTGTACGAGGAGGTGGGAAATGGCCGGCGACGCGTTGCAAGTGCTTCGTGACAACCTGCCCGCCGGCGTGGAGGTCGCCTACTTCGACACCGAGATGCTGGAGCTGGCCGGCATGAGGAAACGGTTCACGATCATCCAAGCCGACCCGGCGGTCTGGAAGCTCGACATCTGGGACGACAACGACGAGGTGATCTACTCGGGCGATTGGAACGAGATCTACCACTGGATGCACGACCGAGGGTATCTGGAGCTTCTGTCGTCGCCATAACGGCGTCGCACAGGGGAGGAAAGGGCGGCTGGCTGTCAGACGATCCCGAGTGATCCGTCTCAGGGAAGCGGTCAGCCGCCCACACAACACACCTGGCAAAGAAGGAGACCAAGCATGGCCACAATCGATTGGCGAAACGTCCTCGACGGGATGAGCCTCATCAAGCCGATAGCCGGCAACTACGAAGTCGAGCCGCTCCAGCCGCCGCCGCGGCATCGGAAGGCGAAGGCGAACCGGGCCAAGACCAAGCAGGCGCGAGCCTCCCGGAAGGCCAACCGGGGGCGGAAGTGAAAGGCCCGCAGGTCTACCCGAGCAGGAAGGTCACCGACAGCATCCTGCTGGAGTACGACGTCGGCCACGTGGAGATAATCCAGGATCGATCGCGCCCGCCCTTTCAGCCGTACCTGGCGAAGGTCACCTGGACGCGCGTGACCGTCGACGGCGAGGTGGAGGTCGACCATCGCGGCGGTGTCTGGGAGCTTGACCTCAGCGTGTTCGCCCATCAGGTGCTGAAGGGCAGCCGCCTCTCCACCGTCAACAAGGAGCTGTACTGGCTGAAGTGGCGTTGGGAAGACGGCGTCGCCCCCGACTGGATGAACGAGATCATGGCCCACTCGATCGAGCGCCGCGACAAGTGGGCAGCCGAACTGGGAGAACCCTCATGATCATCGCGATCCCGGTGGACACACCGCAGGGCGACCCGAAGTATGTGCTGATCAGCGACGGGTCCGGAAACCAGTGGATGCTGGAGGACCTGGACAACGGGTTCGCGCTCAGCCTCGACGCGGCCACCTTCGGCGGATTCCAGATCGAGGCGCTGCCCGTCGCCATGAACAAGGTGGAGGTGCGTCACCATGACAAGGGTTAGGGGGAGCCGTGTGGCCGCTGCCACCGTGGGCGCCGAAAGTGGCTGACCTGCTCTCCCCAGCTGAGGCGTCAGAGCAGGCTATGCGGTTCGCCACTCGCGCCGATGACGTCGCCCGAGCGAGCATGGATCGGACACGCGCGCTACTGAGAAGCGGCGAGATCACGCCGGCAGAGGCCGTCGCAAGGTTGACTAGATCTGACAGACGGATTCACCCCGAGAAGTGGGGTCCGGTCGGGGAGGTCGACGATGACCGAGATAGAGCTGAGGGAGCTGGACGACCTAGCGGCAACGGAGCGTGATCTCGCCGAAGACGTGCGGGACGTCCAGGCTGTGGTCTATTGGGAGACGATCTTGGAGGCGGTCGGCGAGCTGCTTGTGCTCCGCGCCTCATCCCGGCCTTGCCCCTGGATCACGGTCATTTCCTGAGCCTCCTCCTGGATCTCCAGGAAGTGCCGGAGGGAACGCTCCAGCGCCGCGCGCCGATCCGTTATCGACGCGTGATCTGGGTGTGCTCGCCGCGTGGACATATCCGAAGCATAACAATTGGGCACGTCTACGCCAGCCGGATCACACGGCTGTCATTTCCGGTAGCCTCCGATTCACATCGGGGGAAGGTGATACATGCCGGAGGAGCAGGACGAGCAAGGGAAGCTCAACGTCCGTACGCCGCCTGGGCTGCTGGCCCAAATCGACGCGGCGGCGGCGGAGATGGCGATGAATCGGTCGGAATGGGTGATCAAAGCCTGCCAGGATCAGCTGGCGCGTGACATGCCGCGGTCCCGCGTAATACAGGTCCGGCAGACGCCGAGGATGATGACGCCGGCCAGGTTGTGCCGGCATCCGTTGGAGCTGCGATCTGAGAGGGTCAACGGCCAGTCCCGCTGCCTCGCCTGCGGCTCCACGTTCCAGGCGCTATGAAGCTCCCCCAGCAGTGCCCGAGCTGCAAGGTGTCGCTGCGCGATCGCACGGTCAAGCGGCAATACCGGCACCTCAAGAAGCTGTTCACTCGGGCCATTGAGGTCACCGAGGACACGCACGAGCCGACCGAGGAGCAGACGAACGTGTGGCGCTGCCCCGACTGTGGCCACGTTTGGAAACGCGGCCAAAAAACGTAGACGAAACGTATACGATCCGCTACCCTTGACAGGTAAGCCCCACCTGGCAAGGAGAATCGTGGTAGCGAAGGACACCGTAAGCACCCGGCTGGATCCGCCGATCATCCGGAAGCTCGACAGCATCGCCTCAGAAATCGAGGGCTACGGCCATGCGGCGCCCAAGCACTCCGAGACCGTCCGTGTCATCGTGGGGTTGGCCATGGAGGACAACCTGTTCGTGCGACGGGTCGTGTCCCAACTCCTGCAAGCGAGGCAAGCATGACAACCGGAACCCTGGAAGACGTCGACCTGGAGACGATCTTCGACCTGGCGGTGATGTGCGAGAACTTCGACTGCCGCCGGCATCCCGACCAGGCGCGGCAGGCGGTCCAGTTCATGCGGATCGAGTTCCCCTGCTGCATCGAGCGGAAGCCGATCTGCAAGGAGTGCTCGGCCAAGCTGGACGGGTGGCGGAAGAAACACCACCCGGTCGGCTGCGACGAGCACAACACCGGCCAGTGTGCGCACTTCGCCACCTTCGAGCCCCTATGAATCAGGTGAGAACTATTGACGCCATGGAGGTGCCGGAGGAAGCTGATGGTGCTCCGGTACACATAGCCGATGCGGTGCGCACCGTAGCCGATGGATCGGCCAGGACCCGTCAACCGCTCCCCCCGAGGCGGGATGTGGCCCTGGCCCTTCCGCTTGAGGAGCAGGTTGGGCACGTCCTCACGTACCGCATGGTGCTGCCGTTCCTCCCCCCGAGCAAGAACGTGTACAACGGGTGGCAGCGGGAGTGGCAGTCGGGCGCTAAGTCGAAGTGGATCCGCTGGATCCGGCGCGAGTGCGAGGCCCAGGACATGCCGAAGGGTGTGCCGAAGATCGGCCTGTTCGCCGTCCTCGTGTTCCCCAGCAGGCAGCGCAGGGATCCGCAGAATTACGCGGAGACCCTGTGGCACTTCGTCCCGGACGCCCTGATCAAGCCGACCGCCTGGCACTATGCGAAGGCGGCCAGCAACCCGAAGTTCGAGCTGCCGTACGGGCTGATCAACGACGACTCCGAGGGGCATGTTGAGATCGGCCCCAACTGGGGCATCCGGTTCGCCTACGACCTGTCCAGCCGGTCCAAGCTGCAACGGCAGCGGACCCACCTGGCGATCGCCGTGGAGGTCCCGTGAGCTATCCAGCCAAGTACCGGGTGCGCGTCGAGTTCGACAACGGTGAGGGCCACCAGGTGGCCATGGACGGCTTCTGCAATGAGATCCTCCAGCAGATCACATCGGGCGAGGAGGTCGAGAAGGTCGTCTTCACCTTCCAAGGCGGGTTCATCGGCGACCCAACACCCAAGACGGTCGAGCGGCCATGAGGCTCGCGACCTTGATCAACTTAGGGATGTCGCTGTTCCTGCTGTACTGCTGCGCCCTGTCCATCTGGCATTACCCGGAGCTGTGGCTGCTGCTGATCGTGTTCGCCGTCGCCTGGGCCACTGAGAAGGAGAGAATCGATGGGCTTAACTGACGGGGTCGTGCTGCTGCCCCTGGTGCCGGGTAGCCGGGACGAGATGTGGCTGGACGGCGCGAAGGCGGTCGCTGTGCACGTCCTCGAAGCCGAGCTGGTGGTGCGGGTCCACTACATCGCCGAGGAGAGAGCAATCAGGCGCAGGATGTCCTTCCTGATCGGCCCGACGGCTCAGGGGGTCGCCGGTGTGCGGCATCTGATCAGCTTCACCCGCCTCGGCCAGATCTGGCACGTGTTCGTCGAGAACGATGGAGGGCAGACCGTTGGCTAGACAGCCTCCCCCGCAGCAACCCGCCCAGCCACCGCCGAAGCCGCCGCCGGACATTGGCCGCACCGACTACCGTCTGGGCTGGGCTTTCGCGGTCATCATGACGATGATCGTGCTGTTCATCGCGTACCAATTCCACGGGTGGTGAGGCATGGATCGTCAGCTGGGCTTCCAGTTTGACGGCGGCCTCTCTACCACCATCGAGAACAAGCCGGCTACCCGACAGATCAACACCCGGCATGCGCTCTGGGGTGACCGCTGGCCGGCGATCGCGAAGCAGGAGTGCATCGACAAGGTGGAGGCGACGCCGCCCGACCATCAGTCGGAGGTCAAGTTCCACCTGCCGTGCTCGACCTGCGAGCTGTCCGCGCAGTGCCTGAACGCGAAGGGCAAAGAGGTTGGCACCCTGCTGTACGACCGGGAGTTCCTGACCAACCCGCGGTCCTCCGAATCGTCGCTGTTCCCGCGCGAGCTGATGGCTCCGATGCTCGACATGGACCTGGAGTTCCTGCCGGCGTACACCCGGAACCCGGTGCGCAAACAGGCCATCTACCAAGCCTGGGATCTGGCCTGGTCGGAGAAGACCGGCGGCGACTACCTGGTGTGCATGACGGCGATGGTCGACGTCCCCACCGGGCTGTCGCAGCTGCTGTATCTGGAGCGGTGGCAGCGGCTCGGCTTCGACGCCCAGTGCAAGCTGATCGAGGCGAAGTGGCGGCAATACAAGGCGGACATGGTGGTCATCGAGTCCGACGCCGCCCAGTCGATTTGGTGGCAGCACCTCGCCGCCACCACGAACGTGCCCGTTGTCCGGCACGACTCCTCAGGCAAGAAGGACCTGGCGCACGGGGTGCCGTCCATGCTGATCCGCTTCCAGAACCGGAAGTGGCGGTTCCCGTTCAAGCAGGGCAGCTGGCTGCACGAGGAGATGGAGAACCTGCTGACCGAGCTGGAGGCGTTCGGTTGGGAGGACGGCAAGCTGCAAGGTGTCGGCGAGCACGACGACACCGTGATGTGCCTGTGGCATCTGGACTGGATTATCAAGGGCCTGGTCTACGGCACCGAGAACATGTGAGGGGGAGCAGTGACCTGCCTGTGGCTGACGCAAGACGGTCGGATGGGGGTTGGTGAGGTGCCGCAACGGACCCCGCTTGTAGAGGTGCTGAACCTCGACTACGACGGGAAAGCCCACCCGGAGGTACAGCCGCCGAGCGCGCCGGGCAACCCTGAGCCGCCGGAGACTCTAGGATCCGACTCATGACGACGCCAGTGTTCTCGGAGGTGTGGACTGACAACACCGGCGTCACGTACACGATGGGCGTCACCGCCAAGGAGGATGAGAAGCGCCGCAAGGCCGAGATCGCCACGAACCGGCTGTACTTCGACGGCGCCCAGTACGACGTAGACAACGAGTCGTTGGCCGCTGAGATGAACCTCCAGGAAGGCCAGCACCTGGAGGAGCATGAGCGGAAGCACGCCGCGGCCACCCAGATTCGGGACTGTGTCGAGTTCATCTCCTACCAGCTGACCGACGGTTTCCAGATCATCGCGAAGGCCAAGGTCTCCGACAGCGAGCAGGAGGAGGGCGGCGCACCGAAGGTCAACGATAAGCTCCAGGAGGTCATCGACCAGGCGGTTGACGCCACCGACCTGCTGTCCAACTTCTCGGATGAAGACATCGCGGTCGACGCCATCATGATCGACGGTGCGCAGGCCGGCGACGTGCCCTACGAGACCCACTGGGACCCGGTCACCGGCACCGCCTATTGGACGTTCTGGCCAGCGGAATGGGTTGAGTTCGATGTGCCGCGCGGCCAGTTCATCCGCCGGGTCGTCCGGGAGCAGACGATCGACGTCGACGTCACGAAGGACGGGACAACGACCCGCCGCACCGTCAAGGAGAAGGTGGTGTACGAGCTGGTCGACACCGGCTCCGGAGGCAACGGCGAGGACGACGGCGAGACCCACACTGAGTGCCGGCGCACCACCTTCTGGGACCGCGAAGACAAGCCGGTCGACACTCAGTTCCTCGGCGTCCCGTTCATCCCGTGGGGTGTGATCCGGGTCCACAAGGAGGGCATCAGGGGCTTCCGCGGCGACCCGCTGGTCAACCGTGCCGCTCGTGATGCCACCAACAGCCACTCCAACCTGGCCGTCTCGGGCGACCAGGCGTTCGTGAAGATCCAGCAGGACAAGGGTGTCAACAAAGACCTGGAGGATGTGCTCGGCTTCCCCGGGTCGACCCTGATCACCGCTGTTTCGCTGCCGACGGATACGCAGATGATCGAGCACGTCCGGGCGATCATGGCGGACGCGATCTACTCCTGCTTCGGCTTGGTGCGGGTTGAGCCGAACACCTTCCAAAACCTGGGTGCGATCACCGGCTACGCGCTGGAGATCCTGAACCGCAAGTCCGAGGGCAAGCTGCGGCGGGTGCGGCGGATCTTCAAAACGGACATGATCCGGATGATCAATCAGATGCTGGACGTGACGGCCTACAAGCTGCCCGGGGTGTCCGAGGACGACGTCGAGGACTTGGAAGGCTTCGAGCCGTTCGAGCGCGACCCGGATGATGACCAGCCGTCACCCGACGTCCCCAACTGGTGGGACATCGACCCGGATCAGGTGTTCCCCGACCGGGACATCGAGATCCGCATGGGCACCGGCTACATCGTCGACGACGTCGCCATCCGGGACGACTACACGGCGAAGCTGATCTCCCGTCGCGAAGGGTTGCGGCAGCGCGGCCACGGCGAGGAGGAGGTCGACCAGATCGAGGCGGAGATCTCCGACGAGGCGTCACAAGCCACCGAGAACATGATCGCCGTCAAGGAGGCAGCTCCGGATGTGGCGATGGCCGGCGAGAACCTCGACGAAGCCAAGGATCGCAAGCAGAACGGCAACGTGAGACCATCAGGCACTACCGCAGGGGCTGCGACAGGCTCCACGAACCGGAAGTGAAACGCTCCCGCAACGAGGCGCAGCAGGCGATCCTGGAGCTCAGCAGGGACCTGTCAGCCGCTCTGCTGCCCCACGAAAACGCCGCCTTTACGGCGATCGAGCGCGAGTTTCGAATCCGGATTCCAGACGTGCCCTTGAAAACTGTGGCGGGTGTGCGAAACAATCATGATCTCCGGGAGGCGTTCGTCGACGCGCACACCGACGCGATCGACTCGGCCTCCGGGTGGGTACGACGCCTCGCTCGGTTATCGGGGGACCGGGCGCTGGTGTCTATCCGCCGCCAGCTGCAGCTCTGCGAGGAGGCTCTCGCGGCCCGGTACGCCGGCATCACAGAGCGGGCCATGATGCACGTCGATCCCGGGCCGATCGGCAAGATCCGCGCCGAAGAGTGGCTGGGCGCCATGCAGGTCCACCGGAACAACTACCGGGTGGCGCAAACCCACCAGATCGCCCAAGCCAAGGACATGGATGAGCTGAGGCTTCGGCTGTTCTCTGAAACCCCCTCCGGGATCCGTGGCCACAACCAGCGCGGCGTCTGGTGGAACTCGGTCACCGCGGGTCTCGCGCTCGCCCGCACGGTGGCGATCGGCACAACCAACGACGTCTCAAACAAGGCAATGGTCGAATTCAACAGGGCGGGTGGCTGATGGCTGACGAGGATGCGCAGCAGAAACTGGATCGAGCGGTGCAGGACTTCCTGGCTGCCGTCGCGGGCGATGAGGGGCTGCTCACCGACTACGCGCTGATCGCTCACCTGCAACCGATGGAGGACCACCACGCCATCTACTGGATCGCCACCATGGACAACCGGACCAACCCGCACTCCACAGCCGGGCTAGCCGACGTGATGAAGGACCGCGCGCTTCAGGGGGAGTGGCAGGAGCGCGATGGCTAACTTGATCATGAAGCAGTGGGTGTCGGAGATCGACGAGCGGACCACCATCGTCTGCCTGAACGCCGCCGGGCAAACCCGCAAGCCGGACCAGCCGTTCGACACCCTCAACGGCCCGTTCGACGCGCCGCCGGCGCACGTGCACTGCCGGGCACTCGTGTCGCCCTACCTGATCGGTGCTGTCAACACGCTGCGCGACAAGGCCAACGCCGAGCTGCAGAATCGTCCACTGAGCCAGCGGGACCCGCGGAAGATGAAGATGCCGCCGAAGCCCAAACCGAAGGCAACCGCCCCCAAGCGCCGGCGGAAGGTGTCGAACTGGCGGCGCATCGTGAGCCGGATTCGCAGGCGTAGACGTCCGTAATACGACGCGGCGCGCCTTCGGCACAACACGAGTGTCATTCCCGGCATGATGTAGCCATTGGACTACGGGGCATCTCCTCTCCAGAACGTCGATCGGGCTGGAGTCAGGCGGGTGAATCGTCAAGGGACTCAACCTAAGGAGCTACAAGTGCACAGTGGACCCCAGCCTTTTGGGCGCCAGCCGAAGCCGCTGATTGTCGACGACTGGCCGGTCATATTTCGTGGACGCCTTGTCTACGAGATCGCCGGCGGAGACGGAACCGATGACGACGGTGATGGCGACGAGGGAACCGATGACGCCGAGCTAGACGACCTGCTCGACGGCGACGGCGACGAAGATGGCGACGGCGATGGCGACGGCGACGAGCCACCCGCGTGGTGGACGAAGGCGGCGAAGGGCATCGACGACAAGATCGAGTCGGCGATCGACCGGCGTCTGAACACTCGGAAGCAGCGCCCAGGGTCAAGCCGGCAAGGCTCGCAACAGCAGCCGACCGGACCCAGCTCGCAGGACGTCCGGGACGCACGAGGTGTGTACCGCGATGAGATTCGGGAAGGCGGATTGACCCGCGACGAGCGGGAGTTCGCACTCTCCATCGGAGGCGGGGTCGTAACAGCGGCTCTCGGGAGTGATGGCGACCCGGACCGCGCAGGCACTACAGCTGCGAAGGCCGTGGTGGATCAGGTCAAGAAGATCCGCCGCTCAGCTCAGCAGGAACTCCTGACCAGGCTGAAGAACCGAGGCGCCCTCAACGAGGACAAGATCGGCAAGCAAGGCCCGACGAACAGGCCGGGTGCAGGTGGCCAGAAGGCCCCAGGCGAGCAGTACGACGCAGGGGCTGAGCTGGCCAGACAGATGGCGGCACAACGGGGCAACAGAGTCCCGTCCAAGACCCAGTAGGAGCATGACGTGACTCAGCCCGTATACCCGGGAATGGTTGGCGGCGGCTGGCCGACAAACCTGAAGAGGTTCAAGGCGACAGTCGGACCCGACCTCGCGTGGCTCGCGTCGCAGCACTACAGCGTAAAGGTCGGCGGTGTGACCCTGAAGAAGGGGACCGCATCCGCGACCGCTGTCAACGAGGTTCAGACCCTGGCGACGTCCACGGCGACCGGCGGCTCATTCAAGCTGAGCTTCCGGGGTCAAACCACGGCGGCTATCGCTTTCGGTGCGACGTCCACGCAGATCCGTGACGCGCTGCGAGCCCTGTCCACGATCGGCTCCACCGGCGTATCAGCGTCCGGCGGCCCGGCCAACTCGGCGCCCGTCGTGATCACCTTCGACGGCGTACTGGTGGCTGGTGCGAATCAGCCGCTGATAGAGACCGACACCTCGCTGTTGACCGGCGGCACCACAACCGGCTTCTCTGAGACCACCCGCGGCCAGGCGGCCAACGTGGTCGAGGTACTTCAGGGCACCTTCCTGGTCCCTGAGCCCGCCGGCGCGAACTTCGGTTACTACCGCCCAGCACTGTCGGGCGACACGATCGACGACTACGCCAACGAGATCTCCGGATTTGCGATGGCGTCGGTCAACCTGGCTGACTCGGATGTTGCGGTAGGTCTGCTCATCCATGGCTCGGTGAAGAAGGAGCGGATTCAGCCGTACCCCCTCTTCACAAACATCAAGACGGCGATCGCCGGGCGCATCTCGGTCCAGTAGTCGGCGACCCCAGCAAGCACGAGTTAAGGAGACAGAGAGATGGCTTTGTGGCAACTGGACGCGTTCAAGGCGCCGCAGTTCCTCGGGTTCGTCCGGGCAGCCTTCGAGGCCGATCCGCCCTCATTCCGCGGCCAAGAGGTCTTGCCGTTTAGGACGGTTGAGGACATCGCGTTCGAGTACATCCTGGGGGCCGACCGGCGCCAGGCGATGGCCACCGTGCTGTCGTGGGACTCGGAGGCACCGATCGCTTCCCGCCAGGGTGCTGGCGAGAAGGTCATCGGCGAGCTGCCCCCGATCAAGCGGAAGTCGCGTATCGGGGAGAAGGAGATCGTCCGGTTCCGCCAGCCGCGGGCCAACTCCCGCGACGTCGACCTGGCGATCGAGCAGGTGTTCAATGACACCCTCGACCTGATCGCAGCGGTTCGGGCTCGCACCGAGTGGATGGCTATCCAGGCGCTGTCCGAGACGAACCTGATCTACGACGAGGACGGCGTCAAGTTCGCCTTCGACTACGGCGTACGCGGCATCTTCCAGTGGAGCGTGCCGGGTCTGGTCGACAACGCCACCCGCGACGGCGCAGGGGCGAATACCGTCCTGACTCTCGGTGGCCCGTGGAACAACCCGACCACGGCGACCTATGTCAACGACCTCACGAAGTTCTGCGACTACATCGAGATCACAACGGGCAGCCGACCCACGAGGTTCTACTGCTCGCTGACCGCGGCGAACTACTTCGTCCACTCGACCGAGATCAAGGGCCTGGTCCGCGGCACCGCCGCTGGCACGACCACGATCCGGTTGCGTCCCGAAGAGGTGCGGTCGGTGTTCGACGAGTACCGGCTGCCGCAGATCATCCCGTACGACGCCGTGGTGTACCGGGAGGAGAAGGACGGCTCAACCACCGCTGTCCGGCCTCTCGCGATCAACAAGGCGTTCCTGCTGCAGGATCAGAACCCCGGCGAGTTCCTGGTGGGTCCCACCGCTGAGTCTCGCTCGCTGCCATACACACTGGCGGCGTCGGCCCCGGGCATCTGGGCCAACACCTACGCCACGGACGAACCCCCCGCTGAGTGGCAGAAGGTAGCGGCGGCTGCATTTCCGACTATCCCGGAGATGAACCGCGTCGGCCAGATGACCCTTTGGTGAGCTGGACCCCCTGCTGGCCACCCTGCTCGGGGGAGAGGGCCGGAACCACTCATAACGTGGCTCCGGCCCTTCTGCCGTCTGTAGGACAGCTAGCCGCGCCGTTCCACGTGAAACATCCCGCCGGTCAATAACCTGACCATGACCTGAGGAGGCGGAAGTGGATTCACCCATGGGGATCTTGGACGAGATCCAGCTCGATCGCGGCAAGGGGCTTGACAATCCGGTCGGAATCTGGGGTGAGGTTCACGCCGTCCTGACCGACCAGTCGGGGCTGATCAAGGGCGAATGCCGGGTGAAGAACCTGGTCACCGATGTGGGCGACCGGTACTACGGCTCCCGCGCGATCAACGCGCAGGGCTCCGCGAAGACGATCACCGCGATCTCGAACGCCACCACGGCGGTGGTCACCACCTCAGCTGCGCACGGCTACGGGATAGGCGACTCGGTCACGATCGCTGGCGTCACCCCAGCCGGCTACAACGGCACCTGGGCGGTCGTCTCCACCCCGTCCGCCACCACCTTCGGTATCTACGTCGGAACGGCCCTTGGCGCGGGCTCAGCGTTCGGCACGAGCACCGGCAACCTGTACCCGGTGGCGAAGGGCATGAAGCTGGGCACGGGCTCGACAGCGGTCGCCAAGAGCGGCGCAGGGGCGGGTCTGGTCACCTATCTCTCGGGCAGCAACAAGGCGTTTGATGCGACCTTCCCGTCGCACGTCTCCAACGCTGGCGCCGGCACGGTGGTCACCTACAAGCGCACCTACGCGGCGGGTGAGGCAACGACAGGCTCCCCGATCACGGAGGTGGTCCTGTTCCTCGACTTCCTCGCAGATGCCACTAGCGCGGTCGCCGACACGATCTGCCGGGCTCTGCTGACCGGCATAGGGTCGAAGGGCGCCACCGACACGCTGACCGTCACCTGGACTCATACTCTGCTTGGGGCATAGCCCATAGGGGCTGAAGGCCCATGACGTTCCCAACGATCCCGACCGTAGGCGCCGGTCGAGTTCTCACGAGCATCGACGCGACCGTTTCGACGACGCGTACCTCGCCCAACCTCTCGGGGTTGACGAAGAACGCCGGCGATCTGCTGATCGCGATCTGTCTCGTCTACCAGTCGACTGGGACGGCCAATGCGATTTTCTCCGGCTGGACGAACGGCTTTACCGAGTTCTATGACGGGTCTACGACCGCCACCATGGCGACCGGTATGGCCCACAAGTGGAGCACCGGCTCAGAGACCGGGACGATCTCGGTCACGCTGGCCGCCACGGTCACCGGCCACGCCGTCTGGATTCTGCTGTCGATTCCGGGCGCGCACGCCTCGACAGCTCCCGTGGGGAATACCCGCAACTTCGGCACTACTGCCGCTGCGCTGTCCAACGCCCTGACCCCGTCGTGGGGCGCGGATGACACGCTGTGGATCGCGGTCGGCGGCTGTGGCGAGGATGCGATCACTGGCTCCTGGACCGGCATGGGCGCGACTGCGCCGACCAACTTCGGGAGCTTGGTCGGTACCGCCACGCCCGATAACAGCGTCGTCGGTCAGGTCGATGGCGCGGTCGCCTTCCGTCAAACCAACCAAGCCACTCAAGCCAGTTCTCAGACCTTCGCCGCGGTGGACATCAGCAACGCTCGGAACGTCATTCACATGGTGGCGGTTCGGCCAGCTCCGGCGGGCACCAACTACACCGGCTCCCCCGCCGACCCGGTGGGGCTCACAGATGCCGTCGTCCTCGACCGCGGAGAGACCACCGCCGACCCGGTTGGCATCACGGATCAGGCGATCGCCTACCTGGGGCCTGGCCCCAACGTCATCCTCCGGAACAGCATCGCTGGCGCATCCGCAGCCAACGCCCAGTTCACGCTTCCGAAGGGCATCGAGGCGGATGACATCGCCCTG
>Ga0307294_10000249_pt1 | contig 13293 bp, 10 predicted proteins | sample ER_DNA_151_FD_194468 | JGI IMG/M metagenome (GOLD analysis project Ga0307294, IMG submission 194468) | Bulk soil microbial communities from the East River watershed near Crested Butte, Colorado, United States - ER_DNA_151 | ecosystem: Environmental > Terrestrial > Soil > Floodplain | place... | reverse complement strand
GGCCGGCCGAAGGCCGGTCGGGTGGGGGGTGCCTCGGCAAATGACCCGCCGAGTGGAATGCGCTGAAGCACCCCCCACCCGTCACATCGTTCGCTGCGCTCACGATGTGCCACCCTCCCCACCGCTACGCGGGGGGAGGGATCAAGAACCTCACACGTTCGTCAGCGCGACCCGGTATTCGGCTTCGGTCTTTGCCTTTACTTCGTCGAGCGTGACGCCGTCGGCGAGTTCGATCAGCGCCATGCCGTCCTTGCCGTGCTTGTCGATGGTGAAGACCGCGAGATCGGTCACCACCATGTCGACCACCCGCTCGCCGGTCAGCGGCAGGTTGCACTGCTTCAGGAGCTTGGCGCCGTCCTTGGCGGAATGCTCCATCACCACCACGACGCGCTTGACGCCGGCGACCAGGTCCATCGCGCCGCCCATGCCCTTGACCATCTTGCCGGGGATCATCCAGTTGGCGAGGTCGCCGTTCTGCGCCACCTGCATGGCACCGAGGATCGACAGGTCGATATGGCCGCCGCGCACCATGCCGAACGAATCCGCCGACGAGAAATAGCTGGTCGACGGCAGCTCGGTGACGGTCTGCTTGCCGGCATTGATCAAATCGGCGTCTTCCTCGCCCTCATAGGGAAACGGCCCCATCCCGAGCATGCCGTTCTCGCTCTGCAGCACCACGTCGACGCCGTCGGGAATGTAGTTCGACACCAGCGTCGGAATGCCGATGCCGAGGTTGACGTAAAAACCGTCGCGCAGTTCCTTGGCGGCGCGGGCAGCCATCTGTTCGCGGGTCCAGGCCATCAGACTTCAACTCCGGTTGCGGCGGCAGCAGCGTCGGCGCGCTTGCGCGTGGTGCGCTGCTCGATCCGTTTGTTGGCGGTTCCGACTTCGACGATGCGCTTGACGAAGACGCCGGGGGTGTGGATGTGGTCGGGATCGATTTCGCCGGCGGGCACCAGATGCTCGACCTCGGCCACCGTGATCTTCGCCGCGGTCGCCATCATCGGGTTAAAATTGCGCGCCGTCTTGCGGTAGACCAGATTGCCCGCGGTATCGCCCTTCCAGGCGTGGACGATGGCGAGGTCGCCGAACAGCCCGCGCTCCATGATGTATTTCTCGCCGTCGAATTCCTTCACTTCCTTGCCTTCGGCGATCAGGGTGCCGACGCCGGTCTTGGTGTAGAAGGCCGGAATGCCGGCGCCGCCGGCGCGGATGCGCTCGGCCAGCGTGCCCTGCGGGGCGAATTCGAGCTCCAGTTCGCCGGCGAGGAACTGCTGGGCGAACAGCTTGTTCTCGCCGACATAGGACGAGATCATCTTCCTGATCTGCCGGGTCTCAAGCAGCCGGCTCAACCCGATACCATCGACGCCGGCATTGTTGGAGACCACGGTCAGGTTCTTGACCCCGGAATCGCGGATCGCGTCGGACAGGGCCTCGGCGATACCGCACAGGCCGAAGCCGCCGGACATGATCATCATGCCGTCCCTCAAAATGCCTTCGAGGGCCGATTTGGCGTCGGGGTAGACCTTGTTCATGACATACGACCTGATGGGAGTAAGGCGCTGGGGCCCCATTGACGGGAGTATTAGGCGAATTCTTCGCAATGCGTCAATGACGAGCCTTTTGCGCATGCCGAGGTGGTTCGGAGGCCGCTACGGCCTTGAAAGCGTCAAGAAAACCAATCAAATTGCGGGAGTTGGCCCGCCGCCCGGTTCACTCCTTCAGCGGCCCGATGGATCAACCCGACATCAGCTTAACCGGTTTCGAGTTCAACGAGACTTGAATTCAACCAGACTTGGATATGTCATTGACGGTGGCCCAGGGAATGAAGCGCCTCGGCATGCCCCTTGCGGCGCTGTTCGGCGTGGCGCTGATCGGCCTGATCGGGACCTCCTGGTTTCTCAACCGGGATGCCCTGCGTCAGGCGGTGGAGGCCCAGATTCGCGCCGTCACCGGGCTTGATCTGGTCGTCAACGGCGCCATCGAGGTGTCGGTGTTTCCCGGCAGCTACGTCTCGTTTCGCGATGTCGGGCTGAAGGGCGAAGCGGCCGCCGACCCCGCGCTCGCGGTCGATGTCCTGACCGCCAATTTGCGCCTGCTGCCGCTGCTGCTGCGGCGGTTCGAAATTTCAGATGTCATGATGCTGCGGCCACACATCCGCGTCGTCCGCGACGGCAATGGCGAAAGCAACTGGACGCCGTTCATCGATACCATCGCGCGCACCATGCAGCCCGGCGCCGAGAACCAGCTGTCGTTCTCCGAAATCCGCATCCAGGACGGCCTGCTCACCTACCGCGATGCCGCCAACCGGGTGTCCGAGACGATCGGCGACATCGATCTGTCACTGGCATGGCCGTCGATCTCGCGTTCCTTCGCCGCGACCGGGCAGTTCGACTGGCGCGGCGAACGGGTCGACGGCTCGATCAGCGCCAGCGACTTCGTCGCGGCGCTGTCCGGCGACCGCTCCGGCCTGAAGGCGCGGCTCGCCAGCCTGCCCCTGAAACTGGCGTTCGACGGCACTGTCGCCAACCGCACCAGCCTGATGATGGAAGGCACCGTCACGGTCGACAGCCCGTCGCTGCGCAACGCCTTGCGCTGGGCCGGCCAGCCGCCGCCGGGCTCAGGCGGCTTCGGCCGCTTCGCGCTGAAGGCCCGCGCCAATGTGGTCGGGCCCTCGATCGCGCTGACCAACGTCAATGTCGAACTCGACGGCAATGTCGCCGAAGGCGTCATGACCTATGCCAATAACGACCGCCAGACCTTGCAGGCGACGCTGGCGGCGGGCAACCTCGACTTCACCCCCTACATCTCCACCTTCCGCCTGCTCGCCTCCGGCGCGCGCGACTGGAACCGGCAGCTGTTCGACCTCAACGCGCTGAGCACCACGGACCTCGACATGCGGCTGTCGGCGGCGAAGGTGACGGTGGGCTCCTCGAAACTCGGCCGCACCGCGTTCGGCGCCAATCTGCGCGGCGGCGCGCTGGCGCTCAGCGTCGGCGAGGCGCAGATGTATGGCGGCATCGCTCGGGGCTCGTTCGGCATCGCGCGCTCCGACACCGTCGCCGACATCAAGGCCCAATTCCAGTTCACCGACGTCGACCTGCAGGCCTGCGCCTCGGAATTGTTCGGCGTCACCAAACTGTCCGGCCGCGGCAATCTCAACGTCTCGCTGGTCGCCTCCGGCGCGAGCCCGTTCGGCCTTGCCCAGTCGCTCGACGGCAGCGCCACCCTCACCGGCCAGAACGGCGCGATCTCAGGCTTCAATGCCGAGCAGCTCTTGAAGCGGCTGGAGCGCCGGCCGCTGTCGGGCGCCGGCAATTTCCGCTCCGGATCGACGCCCTACGACACGCTGACCATCGCGCTGAAATTCAGCGACGGCATCGCCACCGCCGAGGATATCCGGGTCGAGGGCCCGGCGGCGCGACTGACCCTGACCGGCACAGCCTCGGTGCCGTCGCGCGAATACGACCTCAAGGGCATCGCCAGCCTGGTCGCGGCGCCGAACGCGGCCTCCAGCTTCGAACTGCCGTTCGTGGTGCAGGGCCCCTGGGACGATCCGCTGATCTTCCCCGATCCGGAAAGCCTGCTCCGCCGCTCGCCGGGCGCAGCACCCTTGCTCGACGCGGTCAAGGACCGCAAGACAAGGGACGCGGTGCGCTCGGTGCTGGAGCGGATTACGGGTGGCCGGCCTGCGGAGGCGCCGGATGCGGCGGCGCCGGCGGCAAGTGCGCCGGCGGAAACACCGAAGGCGAACTAACGGATTGTGGAGCCTTGAGCTATAGACAGATTTGCGAGCCCCGCGGTTTTCCGACAATCAACAGGGGATTTCGGCGAACTCGCCTTGGCCCCGCGTAATCAATCTCGATGCGATGGGTACCGCGCCCCAAAACCGCGCGTCCGGCCAACAACAATAACAGGGTGGATCGTCATGCATGGACAACTCCTCGCACTCGTCGCGGCCTTTGGTGTCGCAGCCGGCGGACCCGCCTTTGCGGCGTGGCCGGAGGACAAGCCGATCGAAGTGATCATCGGCTTTGCGCCCGGCGGGGGCACCGATGTCATGGCGCGCAAGCTGATGCCGTTTGTCGAGAAGCGGCTCGATGGCAAGGCCAAGTTCGTGGTGCTGAACCGGCCCGGCGCCGGCGGCGAGATCGCGTTCGCCTCGATCGCGCGCGCCGCACCCGACGCCTACACGATGGGCGCGGTCAACGTGCCCGGCTACAACTTCCTGCCGATGACGCGAAAAACCCAGTACAGCACGGATGAAATACGCCTGGTGGCGCGCGTGGTCGACGATCCCGGCGTGATGGTGGTGCGCGCGGACAGCAAATTTGCAGATCTCGCGGCCGTGCTCGCGGAGCTGCGCAGCAAGCCGGGCTCGGTCACCTTCGGTCACAATGGCTCAGGAACCAACGGTCATCTGGCGATCCGCACGCTGGCAACAGCTGCCAAGGTTCAGCCCAACGAGATTTCCTATCGAGGAACTGGCGCGCAACGGACTGACTTGCTGGGCGGCCATCTGGAGGTTGGAATGGTCAGCCTCAGCGAACTTCCCGAACTGCACGGCACCAACAAGGGCGCGCTCCGTGCCATCGCGGTGTTGTCGAAGAAGCGCTCGCCGTCACTGCCCGACGTGCCGACGGCGGAGGAAGCAGGCGCTGCGGTCGTCAGTACGGCGGAGCGCGGCTTTGCGGTGCCGAAAGGCGTGCCCGACGACATCGTCAGGAAGCTCGAAGCCGCCATTGCCGACAGCCTGCGCGATCCCGAATATATCAAGAGTTCGCCCGGCGACGAGCCCGTGCTCGCTTTCATGCCCGGCGCGGAATGGCAAAAGCGCCTCGACGAGATGTCGCTGGCGCTGCGGCCTTTGGCCGAGGAGCTGAAGGCCAGCGAGCCGAAATGATCGCGGAGGATGGGTGGGGCGAAGCGATACCCATCCTGGTTCTGACAGGGGCGGTGGGTTTCGCTTCGCTCAACCCACCCTACATGGTCCTGCGTGATCCGGCGGGCTGTGTGACTACCCGACGGGCAAATCACTTCGACGCGCGCCGTTCCCCTGTCGAGTCAATTATTTCTGTTTTTCAGAAATATTCCATTTCACCCTGACCCAAATCAAACCTATAACCATCGCCATCCCGCCCCGTGAGAGGGGCGTTGGCCATCGTCACGAACGTTGGGGCGGGATGCGGTGGACGCGGCAGTGTCGGGCGTGAAACGTGATGGCAGGGCGGGTTTTCCCGTGAGCGATCGGCGGCACGCAGACGACCGGCGCTGCAGTGTACGGCAAAAGCGTGTGGTCCCGACGCCTCAGTGGTCGGCGTCAAGTCTTTCGGAGGTGCGGAAAGCCCGACCGGGCCGATGCGCCGGATTCCGGAAGGCGACGGAGGCATGAAAGCCCGATACTCCGGGGAGAGCGCGCCATAAGCCGTAGAGCCATTGCGCAGGGAAGGCCGGAGTGTTTCCGCTGAACCTGTATGCTCGTGTGCGCTTTTGCTCGTACATTTGCACACGAGACCGCGGGTGCAGCGCGCACCCGGTCTTCCCTGCGCCCTCTCATCTTCCTGAGGGCCAAACGATTTGCAAAGCTTCGGGCGCAGCGCGCCGCGAGATCGCGGAGTGATGTCTCGGAGCGTCATGCCCGGGGCAAAGGGCGAAGCGCGTCCGGACGCCAAGTGACCCGGGCATCCACGTCTTGGCCGCATGTCGACAAGGAGGACGCGGATGGCCGGGTCAAGCCCGGCCATGACGAAGTGACAGGTTACTCATGGCTGTTTGAAAATTGAATCGGAACTAGAGCGGCGCCGCGCTCTCGCCGCGCGCGCTGGTCAGCTTGGTGGCGAACGACGCCGCCACGATGACGACAGTGATCAGTCCCAGCACCAGCGTGCAGATGGCGTTGATCTGCGGTTTCACCCCGAGCCGCACCTCCGAATAGATCCGGATCGGCAGCGTCGCCGAGCCGGGACCGGTGGTAAAGCTCGCGATCACCACGTCATCCAGCGATAGCGTGAACGCCAGCATCCAGCCGGCCGCGATCGCGGGGAAAATCAGCGGCAGCGTCACGGCCAGGAACGCGCGCAGCGGATCGCAGCCGAGATCCATCGCCGCCTCCTCCAGGCTGCGGTCGAGCCTGGCCAGCCGCGACTGCACCACCACGGTGACGAAGCACATGGTCAGCGTGGTGTGGGCGATCGTCACGGTCCAGAAACCGCGCTCGGCATTCAAGGCCACGAACAGCAGCAGGAGCGACAGCCCGGTGATGACTTCCGGCATCACCAGCGGCGCATAGAGCATGCCAGAGAACAGCGCGCGGCCGCGAAAGCGCTCAGCCCGCGACAGCGCCACCGCGGCCAGCGTGCCGAGCGCGGTCGCCAGCGTAGCCGACACCGCCGCCACCCGCAGGCTCATCCAGGCCGCGTCCAGCATGGCGCGATCGTTGAAGAACTCGCCGTACCAGCGCAACGACCAGCCGCCCCACACCGTCACCAGCCGCGAGGCATTGAACGAATAGATCACCAGGATGACGATCGGCAGATAGAGAAACGCCAGCCCGAGCACCAGCGAGGTGACGTTGAAGCGCGACATCCGGCTGAGCGGATGCGCCGTCATCGCTCCGCCTCCAGCTGGCGGCGCTGCAGCCGGTCGTACAGCACCAGCGGCGCCACCAGCAGCACCAGCAGCACGACCGCGACCGCGGCGGCCACCGGCCAGTCCTTGTTGGTGAAGAACTCCAGCCACAGGGTCTGGCCGATCATCAGCGAGTTCGAGCCGGCCAAGAGATCCGGAATGACGAATTCCCCGACGATCGGAATGAAGCAGAGCAAACAACCGGCGCCGACACCCGGCAGCGACAGCGGAAACGTCACGAGCCAGAACGTCTGCTGCGGCGATGCGCCGAGATCGTTGGCCGCCTCCGAGAGCGCCGGATCCATTTTGGCCAGCGTCGCATAGAGCGGCAGGATCATGAACGGCAGATAGGAGTAGACGATGCCGAGATACATCGCGCTGTCGGTGGAGAGCCACACCACCGGCGCCGAGACCAGATGCAGCGCCAGCAGGATCTGGTTGAGCAGCCCGTCATGCTGCAGGATGTTGATCCAGGCGTAGATCCGGATCAGGAACGAGGTCCAGAACGGCACGATCACCAGCATCATCGCGATGCCCTGCCAGCGTGGCGGCAGCCGCGCCATGGCGTAGGCGATGGGATAGCCGATCAGAAGCAGGATCGCGGTGGAGACAGCGGCGACAGTGAGGCTGCGCAGATAGGACAGGATGTAGAGATTGTCGGAGACCAATAGCCTGTAATTGTCCAGCGACAGCGCGGCGAAGGCGGCCTTGATCGCCGCAAAACCTTCCGTCAGGTCGAACACCGGCAGATAGGGCGGCTGCGCCACCGCGGTCTGCGACAGGCTGATCTTCAGCACGAAGCCGAACGGCACCAGGAAGAACAGCACCATCCACAGATAGGGCGCGATCGCGGCTGATCGAGCCGGGCGCGCGAACAGGCGGCGCGCGCTCATGGCTCCAGCACCAGGCAATCGTCGGGCGTGAACCATGCCACCACGCGGTGGCTCGGGCTGTAGGCGTCGATATCGATCCGCGCGGTATTGGCCATCGATGAGCGCAGCACCGCGCCGGAGTCGAGCTTCACCCTGTAGGTGGTAAATCCGCCGAGATAGCCGACATCGGTGACGACGCCTTCCAGCCGGTTGATGGCATGCGCATGGGCGGCGTCGTCGGCCGCAGGGCCGCGGCGCGCCAGCTTTACCTTTTCGGGCCGGACCGCGACCGCGACCTTGTCCTTCGCGACCGGCTGGCGCGGTTCGGCGACCACAATGGTGCCGGCGTCCCGCGTCGCAATCACGAGCCGTCCAATCTCGCGCGAGGCGACTTCGCCCTCGAACACGTTGATGTCGCCGACGAACTCGGCGATCCAGCGCGACGCCGGGGCTTCGTACAGCACGCGCGGCGCCGCCACCTGTTCGAGACGGCCCCGGTCCATCACGCCGATCCGGCTCGCCACCGTCATCGCCTCGTCCTGGTCGTGGGTGACGATGATGAAGGTCATACCGAGACGCCGTTGCAGCTCCATCAATTCGGCCTGCGTGCTCTCGCGCAGCTTCTTGTCGAGCGCCGCCAAGGGCTCGTCGAGCAGCAGGATCCGCGGGCGGCGCGCCAGCGCGCGCGCCAGCGCCACGCGCTGCTTCTGGCCGCCGGACAACTGGTCGGGCTTGCGGTTCTCGAGGCCGTCAAGCTTCACCAGTGCGACCATCTCGGCAACGCGGGCGGCGATATCGGCGGCTTCCATCCCGGCGCGCTTCAGGCCGAACGCGATATTGTCCCGCACCGACAGATGCGGAAACAGCGCGTAGTTCTGGAACATCATGTTGACCGGCCGCTCATGCGGCAGCAGTTTGGCAATGTCCCAGCCGTCGAGCAGAATCCGGCCCTCGTCCGGCGTCTCGAAGCCGGCGAGCATCCGCAGCAGCGTGGTCTTGCCGCAGCCCGATGGGCCGAGCAGCGCGAAAAATTCCCCCGCCTCGATGTCGAGCGACAGCCGGTCCACCGCGCGAAAGCCGCCGAAGTTTTTCACCACCCCATCGATGCGCAGCAGCGGGACGTCGGCCGCGACGGCCTCAGCCAGAGGCGCGGGCTGTGCCGGCTCCGCCACCGCCTCGAAGCGCGGTTCGGATGTCTCCTGTTCGTCAGTCATGGTCCCCGCCGGCCCGAAGGTGCCCGTACGCTAGCGGCGGATCGGCAAAGGCTCAACCCTGCTGTACTATCATCGGCGCTGGCGATCCCGCCTGTCACCCTTTTCGCGCGGAACGGAACCATGAACCGGGACAGATACGAGCTGCCGCTGACGACCGGATCGGACCGCGCCGCGGCACTCTATCGCGACGGGGTCGATTGCATGCTGTCGGCCTGGAACGGCGCCGGGGACGCCTTCGACAACGCGATTGCCGAGGATCCCGGTTTTGCGCTGCCATACGCGGCGCGGGCGCGGATCCATCAGATGAACATGGAAATCGCCGAAGCGCGCGCCAGGGCGGCGCAGGCCCGGCAGCTGGCGGCCGTGGCCAGTCCGCGCGAACGGCGGCATGTCGAGATCATCGCCGCGACGATCGAGGGCCAGCCGATGGCGGCCCTGTCCGGCGCCGAGCAGCATCTCGAGGAATATCCGCGCGACGCGCTGATCCTGTCGCTGCTGCTCGGCGCATTCGGCCTCTACGCTTTCTCCGGTCGCGCCGACCACGACGCCGCAAAACTCGCGATCTGCCGGCGTCACGCCGGCCATTACGGCGAGGATTGGTGGTTCCTCACCTATCTCGGCTGGTCGCATACCGAAGCCGGCGAGGCCGGCATCGGCCGCGCGCTGACCGAACGGGCCTTTCCGCTGCGGCCTGCCAACGCCAACGCGGCACATGGGCTCTCCCATGCGCTGTTCGAACAGGGCGAAGCGGAAACCGGCCGCGAATTCCTGTCGTCCTGGCTGAAGACGCATGAACGCGGCAGCTTCCTGCACGGACATCTGTGCTGGCACGTCGCGTTGACGGCGATCGAAGCCGGCGATCCCGATGCCGCCCTCGAAATCTATCAGCGGCAGATCCGGCCGACCGGCTCGCCCTACCCGCCGCTGAACGTGTTCACGGACACGGCGTCGCTGCTGTGGCGGCTATCGCTCGCCGGCACCGCGGGGCTGGAGCCATACTGGCGCGAAGTCGCCGCCTATGGCGATCGCTTCTTCCCGCAGGCGGGCGCCCATTTCGCCGACGTCCACTATGCCCTGATGGCCTCAACAACGAACCAGGAAGGTTTGCAGACCCGGCTGGCGCAAATGGAAGCGCGCGCCGCCGGCGGCAAGCTCGCCCCGGGCGAAGGCGCGATCAGCCTCTGCCGCGGCGTGCAGGCTTTCGCGGAAGGCGATCACGAGCGCGCCGTCCGCATCCTCGAACCGATGCTGTCCGAACTGGTCCGGATCGGCGGCAGCCATGCCCAGCGGGAATTATGGGAAGACACCTTTATTGTGGCGTGCCTGCGCGCCGGACATGGCAACAAGGCCGCCCGCGTGATTTCGGAGCGGCTGCACCGCAGGCCATCGCGACGCGACCAGGCCTGGCTGCGGGATGCGCGGCCGGCTCCGCATTCGTGAGCCGCATCCGTCGCGTCGTTCAGCCGGTCTTGCGCGCAGGCTCCATCGCATCAGGGTTGCGTCCGACCAGCGCGGCGTATTGCCCGATCGGCAGGGGCTTGCCGAGGAAAAAGCCCTGCACCGCATCGCAGCCCGCTTCCGCGAGGAAGGCGAGCTGCTCCTGGGTTTCCACGCCCTCGGCGACGATCGACATTTCGAGGCCGTGGCCGAGGCCGATGACGGCGCGCACGATCGACGCCGACTGCGGATTGCGGCCGAGATTGACGACGAAGGCGCGGTCGATCTTGATCTTGTCGAACGGAAACGCCTGCAGATAGCTCAATGAGGAATAGCCGCTGCCGAAGTCGTCCATCGAAATGCGCACGCCGAGCGCCTTCAGCCGCCGCAGCAGCGCCAGGCCGCGATCGAAATCCTCGATCAGCACGCCTTCGGTGATTTCCAGTTCGAGCCGGCCCGGCGCAAGGCCGGTTTCGATCAGGATCGAGTGCACGAGGCCGACCACGTCACCGTGCATGAACTGCGCCGGCGACAGATTGACCGCGATCTGCAGCGGCAGCTTCCACGAGGCGGCCTCGCGGCACGCTTCACGCAGGATCCATTCGCCCATCTCGACGATCAGGCCGCTCTCTTCCGCGAGCGGAATGAAGTCGCCCGGCGAAACGAAGCCGCGCACCGGATGCATCCACCGCGCGAGTGCCTCGAAGCCGATGATCTTGCTGCCGGCAATGGTCGGATGCGCCATCGCCTGCGGCTGATAGTGCAGCGAAAGTTCGCCGTTCCTGATCGCCAGCGAGAGATCCTGGTGCAGCACCCGGCGATCCCGGATCTGCTGGTCCATCTCGGGCTCGTAGAGGCTGATCGAGCCGCGCGATTTCGCCTTGGCGCGGAACAGCGCCGCGCCGGCATTGGCCAGCAGCGAGGCAGCGTCCGAGCCGTTATGCGGGAATACCGAGATGCCGGTGGTGCAGCCGGTGCGAACCGACTTGCCCTCGATCAGGAATTCGCTGGAAAGCGCTTCGGCCAATTGTTCGGCCAGCAACATGCCGGCGGATGGCTGCTTGCCGTCGATGATCACTCCGAATTCGTCGCCCGACAGCCGGGCCACCACGCCACCGCGCGCGGAGTGCTGGATCCGGTGCGCCACTTCGATCAGAAGCTTGTCGCCGACCGCATGGCCGAACACGTCGTTGATCTCCTTCAGGCCGTCGAGGTCGATCGACAGCACCGCGAATTCCTCGTCGGTGCCTTCACAGGCCTCGATCATCTGCGCCAGTGCCTGCAGGAAGGCGGCGCGGTTCGGCAGGTCGGTCAGGCCGTCATGATACGCCATGTGCGCCATCCGCGACTCGGTCTGACGGCGGTCGGTGACATCCTCATGGGTCTTGATCAGGTATTGCGGCTCGCCGGCATCGTCGAGCACCGTCATGCGGCGCGTCAGGAACAGCCGCAGCCCGTCCTTGGTGGAGATCGGATGTTCCTCGGTGAGCAGGCCGCGCTTCTTGATCGCGGCTTCGTCGCGGGCGATGATCAGCTTGGCTTCGCGCGGATTGAAGATGTCCGCGGCCGTGAGGCCGGTGGCGTCCTCGCGCCGCCGGTTGAGGATGGTTTCGGCGCTGCGATTGGCAAGCAGGTATCGCCCGTCGCTGACGCGTTCGACGATCAGCGACACCGGAATATTGTCGACGACCAGTTCGAGGAATTTCTTGGTGCTTTCGAGCTCCTCGGATAGCGATCGGCGGTCGGTAACGTCGTCGAACAACGCGATCAGGAAATTCGGCTGATTCTTGTCGTCACATGCGACGACGCGGGTGGAAGCAAGAACGCGCTTCTGCGAACCGCGCTCGACAATGAATTCGTTGCGGAACTGGCCATCGGGGGAGCTGAGCGCCGCCTGATCCGCGGCCTCGATGCTTGCCGTCGTCTCAGCGCGGAAAATTTCATCGGCGCGCTTGCCGACGATCTTGTCGCGGGAGAAACGCGAGAAGCGTTCGAACGCGCGGTTGGCAAAGATGTAACGGCCGTCCTCGATATTCTTGGCGGCCACGCATACCGGCACATTGTCGAGCACCGATTCCAGGAACTGTTTGGTCGAGGCAAGCTGCCGCGACAGCTCGCGCTGCTCGGTGCAATCCTCGTGGGTGGCGACCGAACCGCCGTTGGGCAGCCGGAAATACTTGACCAGCACCGATCGCCCGCCGGGGTGGCGGGTGATGAAGCCTTCCGGACTCTCGGCAAGCCGATAGAATTCCTCGACGCTGATATCGAGAACGCCGCGCTGGCGGCGCAGCTCCAGCAGCTCCGGCCCGGTCATGTCTTTTCGAATATCCGAACGTCCCAGGCCATAGATTTCGAGATAGCGGTTGTTGCAGAACACGATCCGCTTCTGAGCGTCCGTCATCACGACGCCGTGGCTGAGATTGTTCAGGGCGGAGCTGATGAATGCATTTCTGCGCAGCTGGGCGCGCTTCGCCTTGCGCAGCGCCGCAAGCACCCACAAGCCGATCGCCGACAGGAAGGCGCAGACCACGATGCCGCCGATCACCATTTGCCAGATCATGCCGGGATCGGCGGCGCCGACATAGTTCGGCGGCGCAAAATTGCTCGATACGGCCAAGGCAGCTTCGAACGGCGCAACGGTGGCGACCACGCAAACGACAGCCTGCGCAGGAATCAATATCTTGCCGCCAGCCCGCCAATTCTTGTCAGCCATCAATCACCCGCGGATTTCTGGCCGGAGTGTCTGACTGGACGTGTTTGGATCGGGTAAACGCCTACCCCTACCACCCGTAAATGTGACTTAAATTACGGCAATTGCCCTGACATGATTAATGCTTCCCTAACGGCGGGTGGTTGGGGACGTCGTGCGGAACAAATTCCACTTGTTCCTGTGAACATCATGCCTGAAACCCGGCGATCATGCGTGAGCGCGATTGATCCGGGACCCGCGGCGTTCCACAACGGCGCATACCGGATCGGATGGCCGGCAATCTGCGGATCAGAATCCTCGCATGGAAAAGGTTGAATGCGTCGTTATCGGGGCCGGAGTGATCGGTCTTGCCATTGCACGGCGGCTGGCACAGGCAGGCCGCGAGGTGATCGTACTGGAGGCCGCCGAAGGCATCGGCACCGTCACGTCCTCG
>Ga0307294_10000245_pt1 | contig 13351 bp, 6 predicted proteins | sample ER_DNA_151_FD_194468 | JGI IMG/M metagenome (GOLD analysis project Ga0307294, IMG submission 194468) | Bulk soil microbial communities from the East River watershed near Crested Butte, Colorado, United States - ER_DNA_151 | ecosystem: Environmental > Terrestrial > Soil > Floodplain | place: USA... | reverse complement strand
TGTGTGCGGTCGGGGGGGCATCATCAGATAACAAGAGCAGTGCAGGAGCGAGACGCATCGCGTCGCGATGCCCCCGAGCCTGCTGCCGCCTTTGCCGACCTTTCCGGGAGCCATCTGGCTCAACCAGGGGGAGGCGACGATGGCGACTTCGGTTCCGGCCAACTACTACAACTCCAAGCCGATAGATCCAGCTCACTTCAATCACTACATCGTCAATACGATCGATGCGCTGCTCGAGAACGCCCTCAAGGTCGAGCACGGCAGCGCCACTCTCAAGTTCTTGTACAAGATCTTCGGCCCCGTCGATGTCGCAACGAGGATCTTCGAGCTCGAGCACGAAGGTGGATTCTACTGGATCAACGGCTCAAAGATCATTGCCGACAATGTGGACCGCGCGGTTATCGCGGCCGCCCTGGTCGCCGCAGTGTCGACAGTCGCCGCTCCGGTGCTTGGCACCGGCACGATTGCCTAATCGCAGGCGTCGTGATCACGGCCGGCGCCGCCGCCTTGTCGACGTTCATCAGCAAGCAGCTCGAACCGTTTGTTCACGGTCCGATCGACGACTACTTTGACTCGCACAAGACGAAGCTCGAACTTCTCACCAGCTCGGGGCAGTTCTCCGCCGGAGTGGTGCTGCCGCAGGGTCCGCAGGGCAACAGTGCGGTCGAACTCGGGAAATATCTCGTCGGCTATGCCGAGTACACGGGCGCCACGAAACCCACGGCCGGCTCCTTCATCACCAAGACCGTCGATCATAGCGAGACGCGGGTGGTCGAGATTCTTGCGTCGAACGTCGCCCAGCAGATCGCCGACGTGCTGAAGGTCCCGGTTCCGACGCTCCTGAGCTGGGACTTTGGCCGCGACGGAGCCAATCAGCCAGCGGCCAACAACGGCCTGCTCGTCCCCTATTTCAACAAGTTCACGTTGCTCGCCTCCGACGCCAAGATCGCGTTGCGCCTTCCGGGCGACGGCAGCAGCCCGGTCGACGTCGCGCTGCCCAAGAGCGCGATCGTCATCAACGGCGACATGACTGGCATCGATCCCACGGCGGCGACGGTCGCGGCGTTCGGCAGCACAGGGGCCGACATCCTCGACCTGCACACGAACGGAAAAGTCTACGCCTATGGCGGCCTCGGCAGCGACACCATCACCGGCGGCAATGGCGACGATGTCCTGTGGGGCGATCTCGCGAATGATCATCGCGCGGGGGTGACCGACACCATCCGGGGCGGCCGCGGTGACGACAAGATCTTCGGCGGCGGCGGCGACGACTTTCTCTACGGCGAGGAGAACAACGACCGGATTTTCGGCGACAGCGGCAAGGACACGATCGACGGCGGCAGCGGCGACGACCAGATCTGGGGCGGCCTCGACGCCGACACCATTCACGGCGGAAGCGGCGATGACGACATCACCGCCGGTTCCGACATCCCCGACGGCGCGGCACCCGACAAGAGCGAGAACACGCTCTATGGCGACGCCGGACGCGATCTCCTGGTCGGCGCCGAAGGCAACGACACGCTGATTGGCGGGCGCGACGGCGATTTCTATCGTGGGTTCGGCGGAGCTGACACGTTCTATCTTGGTCCGCAGGATCGCGCCGCCAGCATGGACGCCTCGGATCACCTGGTCATCAACGGCCAGCAGATCACCAAGACCTACACCTACATGGCGTTCCGCGAGTATGCCGGGTTCCCGAGCGGCCCGCGCTCCGGATACAACAGCTTCGCGATCGGCACCGTCGACTCCGAGGTGCACAATGACCGCGTCGCCGGCCACATCTACATCAACACCGGCAGCAACCTGTTTGTCATATTCGCCGACGGCAATGTCGCCGTGCTGCAAGGCTACAAGCCTGGCGACTGCGGCATCAACGTGCCCACTCCCGACGCTTTCCGCGCGCTGGTGCAGGCGGAGTACAACAGCGTCCCTCATCACAACAATTCGCACCTGATCTGGGATCCCTATGTGAAGCTGCTCGCCGAATGCCGCGTCATCGAGGCGCGCCTTGGCGCGAGCGTCGACTTCAGGAACGTCGACCTGCACATGTCGGCATCGACCACCGGCTATCTGGCTGCGCTGCTCAATCCCGACCAGTTCGGCCCGGGCTATAATCCGGACAGCGAAGGGGTCGGCCCCCAGGGCGGCCCGCCCAACCTGCAGCGCGCCGGCCTCGACGGCAGCGACGACAGCGGCGGTGGCATGACGACGGCGGCCGTCGGCCTCACACTGACCGGCACCGCGGATTCCGACTTCCTCGATGGCACCGCCGATGACGACACGCAGGAGGGTGGCGGCGGCTCCGACGCGTTGTTCGGCGGCGACGGCAGCGACACCTACATCTATCAGAGCAGCGATGGAAGCGATGTGATCGTCGAATCCCTGGACGCCGACGGGGTCGAGGACGTCCTGCTGCTGTCCGAGCGACATCGTGGCCGGCTTCGACGGATTCGATCTGTTCATCGACGTGCTGAGCACCGACGAGCGAATCACGATGCTGAGCCATTTCGCCGGCCTCGGGATCGAGACCATCGAATTTGCCGACGGTACCACCTGGGACGCGGCCGAGATCGCGGTACAAAGTGGATTTGCGACGAACGCCGCGCCTGAGGTTGAGGAGGATTTCGAGAGCTGGGGGCTCGAGGACATCATGACGTTCTATTCGGCGAGCGAGTTGCTCGACGTCGTCGAGGATCCCGACGAAGGCGACAGCCTCTCGGTTATCGATGTGTTCGACGTCGTCGGAGGTCAGGCCACCCTCACCGAGACCGGCAGCATCCTGTTCACGCCCGATCCGGACTTCGTCGGCGACGCGCATTTCACCTACACGGTGTCCGACGGTCGCGGTGGCACCGTGAACGTCACGGCGACGATCCACGTGGACGAGATGAACGACGCGCCGGTCGCGATCGCCGATACGGCCGAGATGACCGCCGGCGCAGCCGCCGTGATCTCTCCCCTCGCTAATGACACCGATGTTGATCCGGACGACAGCATCGCGCTCAACCATGCGGAGGTTGTGAGCGTCACCGGAGCACCGGGCGTGAGTGCCGCGCTCTTGTCCGAGTTCCTCACGATCACCGACACCACGATCGAGATCCCACCGACACGGTTGTTCGAGGGCCTGGCGCTGAACCAGAGCGCGACCGTGACGCTCGGCTACGGGATCATCGACACCCGGGGCGGCCAAGCCGGGTCGACTGTGACCCTCACGGTCACCGGCGCGGCGCCGGTCGACTATGTCGTGCATACCGGAACCGCCGGTGCCGACACGCTCACCGGCTCGGCCGCCACCGACCAGCTCGACGGCCTCGGCGGCGCGGATACGCTTTCGGGTCTTGCCGGAAACGACAATCTCTACGGCGGCGCCGAATCCGACACGCTCGACGGCGGCGCGGACGACGATCGCATCGACGGCGGCGACGGCAACGATGTCCTCACTGGAGGCGCCGGCAACGACCAGTTCGTCGCCACGGGACAATTCGGCCACGATGTCATCACCGATGCGGGCGATCCCGGCACCTTCGATTGGATCTCGCTCTCCTCCGAATACCTGCCGTCTGACATCATCCTGCAGCGGGACACGATCGACCCCACCGCGATGGTGCTGCAGGCCGGCGACAACAGCATCACCGTCACGGGCCAGTGGGGCTCCGGCGATGCGCCGATCGACGCGGTGGCGTTCGCGGACGGGACCGTGTGGAACGCCGACGCGCTGCGCGGGCGCTATCTCGACCAGAACAGCACCACGGGGGCCGACACGATCGACGGCTTCGACGGCGACGACGTGATCGACGCGCGCGCCGGCGACGACATCGTGAACGCCGCGGGGGGCGACGACGAGGTGTCGGGCGCCGACGGCGACGACGACATCGGCGGCGGCGCAGGCTATGACGCGCTCTACGGCGACGCGGGCGACGACACGCTGCGCGGCGGCGCGGACGACGATTATCTCTCGGGCGGCAGCGGCAACGACACCTATGCGTTCACGGCCGGCGACGGCGCGGATCTGATCGACGACGCCGCAGGCGAGGCAAACATCATCAGCCTGACGTCGATCGACGCCGAGGATGTCCTCGTCTACCGCTCGGGCGACGACGACGAGGATCTCGTCCTCGATTTCGGCGACGACGGCAGCATCACGGTCCTCGGCCAATGGCTGGCCGGTGATGCGGTGATTGATGAAATCCGCTTCGACGACGGCACGGTCTGGTCGCGCGCCGACATCGAGCAGATCTATCTCGCGCAGGCCAGCACGCCCGGCTACGACAATATCATCGGCTTCGAGGGCGACGACGTCATCAATGGTGGCCGCGGCAACGACTCGATCGAGGGCCGCGGCGGCGACGACCGGATCTACGGCAGCGTGGACGACGAGTTCATCGACGCCGGCGCGGGCAACGACCTGATCTCATCGGGCGGCGGCTGGGATCTCATCGTCGGCGGCGACGGCATCGATCGGTTCGACTTCAGCACGTCGACCTATCCCGACCGTCCCTACGTCTACGATTTCGACGCGGCGCACGAGAAGGTCATCCTGGCGATCACGCCCGGCCAGGCGAGCTTCTCGGACCTCTCGATCACCTACGAGTTTGGCACCGCGGTGATCAACCTCGCCAATGGCGGAACGATCACGCTCGGCGATACGGCCGACGGAGCCCTGACGGCCGGCAATTTCCTGTTCATCAATCCGGGCGATCCCCTGCCCGTCAACGCGACGCCGCATGCGGCGGCGGCCGACGAGACGTTCACTGGCAGCGAGGACACGCCGGTGTCCGGCACGCTCGCGGCAGGCAGCGACGCCAATGGCGACGACCTGACGTTCCATCTGGCGCCGGGATCGGCGATCGGCGGCAGCGTCGAGATCGACGCCGAGACCGGCGCATTTACCTTCACGCCGGACCCCGACTTCAACGGTGAGGCCGCATTCGCCTACGTTCTCAACGACGGCGAGCTCGACAGCGCACCGAAGACCGTCACGCTCGTGTTCGATCCGGTCAATGACGGCGCGCCGGTAGTCGATGCAGCGGCCGAAGCCGCGACCGGCAACGAGGATGCGCTCGTCACCGGCGTCCTGCTCACCGGCAGCGACGTCGACGGCGACGCGCTCACCTTCCACGCGGTAGCGAGCAGCAGCATCGGCGGCGAGGTGGAGATCGATCCGGAGACCGGCGCCTACAGCTTCACGCCCGCGGCGGAATTCTCCGGCGAGGCATCGTTCCGCTACGTGCTGAATGACGGCACAGCGGACAGCGCCGAGAAGACCGTGACGATCACGATCGTAGCCGTCAACGACGCGCCGGTCGCGGCGGCTGCGCCACAGCAGGCCTCCGCCGACCAGGACACGGTCGTGACCGGGTCCTTGCTGGCGGGAAGCGACATCGAGGGCGACGCGCTGACCTTCACACTCGTCACCGACTGGTACGGCGAGGCGGTAGGCGGGACGGTGACGATCGACCCCGTGACAGGAGCCTATGCGTTCACGCCCGAGGCCGGATTCACCGGAGACGCCTATTTCAGCTACGCGGTCAATGACGGCCAGCTCGACAGCGCGCCCAAGACTGTGACGATCACCTACATCGCCAACGCGAACTCGGCGCCCGACGACGCAGCGCTGTCGGGCGGCAGCATCGCCGAGAATTCGGCCAATGGCAGCGTGGCCGGCACCGTCACAGGCCATGACCCCGATGCCGGAGCGACGCTCGCCTATACGCTGCTCAACGACGCGGGCGGCCGCTTCGCGATCGACGCGATGACCGGCCAGGTCACGGTGGCGAACGGCAGCCTGCTCGACTACGACAGCGCCGCCTCGCACACGATCACCGTGCGGGTGACCGACCAGGGCGGGCTCGTCTTCGACAAGGCGTTCACGATCACCCTCACCAACGTGGCCGGCAGCACGCTCACCGGCACGGCCGGCGCCAACACGCTGACCGGCACCGGCGAGGACGATACGCTCAACGGCCTCGGCGGCAACGACACGCTCAACGGCCTCGGCGGTCCGGACCGGATGACCGGCGGCACCGGCAACGACATTTACTACGTCGACGACGCCGGGGATCTCGTGATCGAGAACGCCGCGGAAGGCACCGACACCGTCCGCGCCTCGATCGTTGCCTACGCGCTGGCGTCAAATGTCGAGAACCTGGTCGGCCTCGCGGCAAGCGGCCAAACCTTGACCGGCAATGCGCTCGCCAATGCGATCACCGGCGCCGGAGGCAGCGACACGCTCGACGGCGGGGCCGGCAACGATACGCTGGTCGGCGGTGCCGGCGCCGACACGCTCCTTGGCGGCGACGGCAACGACAGCCTGACCGGCGGTGCCGACGCCGACACGCTCGCGGGCGGGCTCGGCAACGACACATACTACGTCGACGATGCGACCGACATGGTCGTCGAGAATGCCGGAGAAGGCACCGACACCGTGAGGACCGCGCTCTCCGCCTACACCCTCACCGACAATGTCGAGACCCTGATCGGCACCGCGGCCTCGGGCCAGACACTGGGCGGCAACGCGCTGGCGAACAGCATCACCGGCACCGGCGCCGGCGATACCCTGCTGGGCGATGGCGGCAACGATACGCTCAACGGCGGCGCGGGCGACGATACGCTCGACGGTGGCGACGGCAACGACGCGCTCACCGGCGGCATCGGCGCCGACCAGATGTCCGGCGGGCTCGGCAACGACACCTACACGGCCGATGATGCCGGCGACGTGGTAATCGAGACCGCCGGTGGAGGCACCGACACCGTGAAGACCGCGCTTGCCGCCTACACGCTCGGCGACGAGGTCGAGCGGCTGACCGGCACGGCAGCGACCGGCCAGGTGCTCACGGGCAATGCGCTCGCCAATATCATCACCGGTGGCGCCGGAAACGACACGCTCAACGGCGGCGACGGCAACGACACGCTGAGCGGCGGTGCCGGAGCCGATGCCATGACCGGCGGCCTCGCCAACGACACCTATACGGTTGACGACGCGGGTGACGTCGTCATCGAGAACGCCGGCGAAGGCACCGACACGGTGCGCACCTCGCTGACGAGCTATACGCTCGGCGCCGAGATCGAGAACCTGGTCGGCACCGCGACCACCGGCCAGACCTTGATCGGCAACGATCTCGGCAACGGCATCACGGGCGCCGCCGGTGACGATACGCTCATCGGCGGGCTCGGCAACGACTCGCTCAGCGGCGGTGCCGGCAGCGACAGCCTGACCGGCGGCGACGGCAACGACACCATGAATGGCGGGCTCGGCGCCGACACGATGACCGGTGGCCTCGGCAACGACACCTACTATGTGGACGACTCCGGAGACTTCGTCTTCGAGCTCCTCGGCGAGGGCACCGACGCCGTCCGCACCACGCTCGCGGATTACGCGCTGGACGCGACGCTCGAGAATCTGGTTGGGACCAGCGCCACCGGTCAGACGCTCACCGGCAATGGCGGCGCCAATTCCATCGCCGGCGGCGCCGGAAACGACACGTTGTCCGGCGGCGACGGCAATGACTCCATGAACGGCGGGCTCGGCAACGACACGCTCGATGGCGGCGACGGCAACGACTCGATGAACGGCGGCGGCGGCACCGATACGCTCCGGGGCGGCGCCGGCAACGACACGCTCAACGGCAGCACCGAGAACGATGTCCTGGACGGCGGAGCCGGCAACGACCGGCTCACCGGCGGCGGGGGAAGCGATACGTTCGTGTTCCATGCCGGCTTCGGCAAGGACGTCGTGACCGATTTCATCGCCGGCAGCGGCGACGTGATCGAATTCCACGACGGCGTGTTCGCCGATGCGGCGGCGGCGCTGGCGGCCGCGACGGCCTCGGGGAACAACACCATCGTCACGGTCGACGCCAACACGACCATCACTCTGCAGAACGTGCACCACTCCGACCTGAGCGTGAACGATTTCCACATCGTGTAGGCGGTGAAACGGTCGCGCGCCTAGCGTTCAGCCCCGATCGTCATCTCCTGGCTACCACCGCGCGGATGCGCGAACTCGACTGCGGCCTGATCGAGGTCGGGCGATCGGCCGACTTCGTCATCATGGACAAGGCGCAGCATTCCCCGGGCAAGACCATGCTCGACAGCGTGCGGCTCGGCGACCTGCCCGGCATCGGCATGACCATCATCGACGGCATCGTCCGCACCACCCGCAGCCGCAACACGCCGCCGGCGACCAGGGTGCCGGAGATTGTCTGGCACTGAATCGTCCGAGACGCCGGCAAGTTCTCAGCATCAGGTGACGTTGACTGACTGGCTCCCCAAAGGGCCCCATAGGGTTTCCCCCGTTACGTTTGCCGGTTCGGTCGGAACAATGCTTGCAGATCGGGCGCAGTGCCACCCCGCTGAAAAACCAGCAAGTCCAATGGGGGCGGGTCTTCGCCGGTGAGAATGGACAGGCAGGCATGCGCCTGTCCTCGGTGATGGGTTTGGTGATTGAACAGGTGTAGCAGGATATCTGCGAGAACCTGAGAATGCGGCATCCCCGAAGTGGTCTTGTAGCTGTACAGACTGGTCAGCGCCGATTCGTCGTATTGTTCGACAACGGAAATCAGCCGTGCGTCTTCGGCGACACGCGCCCGAGTCAATTCTGCGCGGTCATCATAGAGAATTGCACCGAGCTGGCTCGGGTGGTCGCCTTCCCCCGTCAAACGCTTTAACCAGAGGCGGTCAGTCAGTAGCAGATGGTTGAGGGTCCCGTGCAGGCTGCCGAAGAAGACGCCGATGTGCAGTCGGTATGCCTTATCCGGCAAATCAATCGCAGCGGCATACAAGCGGGCATTCGCCCAGCGATTGTAAGCCGCGAGTTGTCGAAACTGATGAGGGGTCATTCGATCCTTCCCCGTGTTCCGCCAGTCCACCTCCCCCGGATAGCCCCGCCGTGTGGGCGAGGATTGTCACAAACGGGGCGGGACATACAGTGAAATCAGCCTTCATTTCCGACGGACGGTGCCCTGCCCTTGAATCGCACGGCTATCCTTGTCGTGGTGGCTCGATTCCTCGTTCGCGAGCAATCGGGCGATATCGACAAGGCCGTCGTCAAACGGTTTGGCGGGTGGCGTCGAGTGTCGCTCCGGCTGAAAAACCAGGCGATGTAGCGCTGCCCAAATCCTCACTGGCAAACTCCTGACGCAACTGATTGCGCTTGGACAAGCGCGACCCTGTCTGGTCGTTCCAATTTATTGAAAATTATGCAGAGATTGAGACAGGCAGAGTTGCATTCTTCTTCAGGGTTACTGCTTCCTTAAGCGTGGTGATTGCCGAAGGTGAGCCGGTGATTTTGCGGGACTAAAGAGCGATTGGAAACGGCTGCCAACCGGTATCGCCGAGACGAGCCTGAGAGATGGAGAGAACCACGTCCGGCTCGATGCAGCCCGTGTACAGTCAGTTCGCGCAGCTCTACTCAATCACATCATCGGCGCCGCTGATGAGCGAGGGTGAAACCTCGATACCGAGAATCCTGGCGGTCTTCACGTTGATGAGGAGTTCGACCTTCGTGACAAGATGAACCGGCAGATCAGAAGGCTTCTCGCCATGAAGAATCCGTCCGGCATAATTGCCAGCGCGACGATGCGACTGAGAAAAATCCCCTCCGTAGCTCATCAGGCCTCCTGCAACCGGGAAATCGCGGGACTGGGTGATTGCGGGCACGCCATATCGCAGGGCGAGCGCGGCAAGCTGCCCACTGCGAAACGCAAAGTAGGGGTCCGACGTGAAGACGAGTCCGCCCGCCGATACCTGAGCGGTAGAGAATACAGGTTCGAACTCTTGTTCACTGCTGGCGCGCAGAACCTGCAGGCGCACTCCCAAAATTTCGGCAGCGGAACGGAGGTTCTCCAACTGTGAATTGACGGTTGGACTTGTAGGGTTGGCGACCACGGTCAATGTAGCTGCCGTTGGCAACAGTTCGTGCATGAACTCAAGCCGCTTCCGGGACACTTCCACGCTCAAGCTCGAAACCCCCGTGATATTGCCGCCCGGCCGCGACAAGCTGTCCACCACACCCAATTGGACTGGGTCGCCACCCATCTCGAAGACGATCGTCTTACTCCCGGCAGAACCTTTCGCCGCGAGCACCACGGGAGCGCCGCCGACCGCAACGATGACGTCCACATTCCGGGCGACCAGATCTGCAGCCAGGGCCGGCAATCGCTTGTACTGTCCTTCCGCCCATTGATAGTCGATTGCGACATCGCGACCTTCGACGAAGCCAGTTTCGCCGAGTCCTTCGTGAAAGGCCTTGAGCCGACTGGCGAATGGCCCGGGCGACTCTGGGCAAAGATAGCCGATGACCGGCATGGCCTGTCTTTGCGCGCGTGACGGATACGTCCAAGTTGAGGCGCCACCCAGCAGCGCGAGAAAGTCTCGCCGCCTGATCCGATCGAATGCCCTGGTGCACCCTACCGACTCGAATCCGGTGCTGGCCGTGTTTGCACCAACCGGCATCACTTGGTCGCCCATGAGCGCGGATCCTGTGATGTTCACCTAGTCGCTGAATGCGCATTCCCGTCGGCTTGGATCCTGGATGGCGCATCAAACGAGATTCCAAAGACCGGTATCACCTCATCATAGCCCTTGATCGGACGGTTCCCGAGTCCTTTCAACAAGCGCCTGTCCTTCACGGCTTCGGCGACTTCGGCATTCATCAGGATTTCCTGGTCGGCTGCCGACGCGCACAGGCGGGCTGCGAGATTTACCACACTGCCGATGGCGGTATAGTCGAACCTGCTTTCGTACCCGATCCGCCCAACCGTTGCCGAGCCACTGGCAAGACCTACTCCGAACCCGATTTGGTACCCTTGCGCTCGCCAGCCGGCGATGAGTTCCTGCACGCTCCTCTGCATCTCCACAGCCAGATCGACGGCCCTCAGCGCCGGTTCTTCGACAGGAACGGGTGCGTTGACGAGAACCATCAGGCCGTCACCCGAGAAACTGGTTAGTGTCGCAGCAAATGTCGTGATGGCCCTGCCGAGCGCCTCATAGTACTCCGAGAGCACGCTCATGACTTGCTCCGGCGCTGCCCCCGCAGAAAATGAGGTGAAGCCTCGCAAGTCACAAAATACAACGACCACCTCGGTGCGGCGGCCCTCCAACACGCTGTCGTCGCCAGTTCGATCGACGAGATCGGCGACCTGCGGGGCGAGGAACCGCTTGAGTCTCGCAATACGCTCCTGGTGCTCCTGCGCGAGGGACAGTTCGGCAGCCATCCTGTTGAAACTGTCGGCCAGACGCTGAAACTCATCTCCCGCCTCAATGCTGATGCGGTGATCGAAATGTCCAGCTCCGATCCGCTCAGTCCCCTCCTCGAGAAGCCGGATCGGCTCGGTCATCCGGTGCGCCAGCGCATAGGCGAGCAGGCCTGAAAAGATGGTGCCGACCAGGAGAAGCCCCGCGGTCCGCCACAAGCCTGCATAGATGGGTCCGAAAGCTTCGGACAGGGGCTGTTCGACCACAACAGTCCAGTCGGGACCCGGAACGGGAGCAGCGGCAGCGGCAACCCCGTGACCCCGCTCGTCCAGGCCTGTTGCGAAACCCGCTCTCGCGCGGCCGATTGCATCGCGCATGGCCTGGAATGGCTTGGATGTCGCTTCCTCCGCTCCGCGCAGGACCAGGCTGATGTCCGGATGAGCAATGAGCCGACCCGGTCGGTCCAGCACGAAGGCGAGGCCGGTCGTTCCCACCTTGATAGCCGATATCACGTCCCAGATCAGCTTGAGGTTGATTTCGGCGATTACCACGCCGACCGCCGGTCGGTTTCCGGAGATCGCAACCGTAAGGTATGGTTCGGAGCCCCGGTGGTAGCTCACGTCGCCAAACCAGATCCGGGCCGAGTGGACGCCAACAAATGCGGTATCGGTGGATCGGTCAGCGCGGCTGTCAATTCGATTGAGGCCGGTACGTGACACGTAAAGGCGTTCTCGTCCCCCGGAGTCGAGGAGTGCAAGACTCACGATGGCAGGGGCTTGGCGAAACAAGCGCAGCGCGTCGATCCGCCGCCGCTCGTCGGGATAGTCAGTCCAGGGAAGCTGGACCAACCAGCCAAGCTCGTTCGTGATGCCGTCGATGAAACCCTGGATCTCGGACGCGGCAGCCTTCGCCTGAACGCCGAGCAGTTGATCGAGCCTCGCACGCTGGTCGCGATAGCCGAGCCAGGCTTCGATGATACCGCTGATCGCAAGCGGAATCGCCACGGCCATAAAGAGCACGAGCAGGTACTTCTGAAAAAGGCCGCGAAAACGTTGCCGGACCATCATGTCCGCGCACCTCAGTCCGATTCCGACAGGACAGACTGGAACTCTTTAGCGGGAGCTGCCTGAGGCGTCCATCTTTCCGCCGCGTCACCCCGCCGGCCTGCGCTCCGCGATGTGGGCCACAAGTCCTTCTCTCATCAACTCGAAAACCCGCCTGGTCTTGAGGTTCCGGCTTCCCTTCTCGCTCCGCGAACGAGGTGGTGAAACGAGATCTTGCTGCATCGCATAAGTCGGGAAGCAGACGTGGGTCGCGTCGTCGACCGATGTCGTCACTGACCTGAATCGGACCCCAAGGACGCATCCAAGCTATTTGCCGGGAGGACCGAAAGGTCAACTGCACTGACATGATGCGGCGGTACCGGTAGAGGAGCGAAAGTCGTATAGTGCCATCCATTCTTGCCAGATCAGCCAGAGGGAGGAAATCCATGCGGAAGTCTCCAATCGGTGTCGCCGTCGCGGTTCTTTTCCTGTCAACGTCCCAACCGTTGGTGGCCGCGCAAGACGAGGTGGATCAGCAGCTCGGCAACGTGCACTTCAAGACCTCTTGCAACGAGGTTGCGCAGCGCCGCTTCGATCGCGGGATGCGCTATCAGCACTCCTATTGGTACATCAACGCCAGGGAGGTCTTTGAGGAGGTCATCAAGGCTGACCCAACATGTGCCATGGCGTATTGGGGCATCGCGCTCACGCTGATGGACAATCCGCACGCCGCGATCCCGCGACCGAACCTCGCGCCTGGCCTCGCCGCTATCACGAAGGCCAGGGAGATCGGAGCCAAGACCGAGCGCGAACGCGACTACATCGATGCACTGATGGTGATGTACGCGGACTACGACAATATCCCTCACGCCCAGCGCATGCGCGCGCTGCGGGACAAGCAGGCGCAGGTCGCAGCGAAATACCCGGACGACGACGAGGCCCAGATCGCCTACGCCATCACGCTCAACACATCAGCAGACCTGAACGACAAGACTTACGCGCAGCAGACCAAAGGCGCCGCAATCCTGGAGCCCATGTCCGTACGGCTGCCGCAGCATCCGGGCGTGACCCACTACCTGATCCACCTTTATGATTATCCAGCGACGGCGCAAAAG